>Ga0074193_1000880_pt2 | contig 22893 bp, 16 predicted proteins | sample EPASupsiteHSE605_FD_64523 | JGI IMG/M metagenome (GOLD analysis project Ga0074193, IMG submission 64523) | Bioremediated contaminated groundwater from EPA Superfund site, New Mexico - Sample HSE6-05 | ecosystem: Environmental > Aquatic > Deep subsurface > Groundwater > Contaminated ... | reverse complement strand
CTGGCGGCCTGACGGCTGAAGGCGAGGATTTGCTTGACCAGCGCCACTGCCCGTTGGCTCGCTTTCAAGACATTGCCCAGGTCGCGGGCGACCACCGAATCCGGCGGACAGCCGTCCAGGGCCATCTCGGTGTAGCCGATGATCGCCCCGAGAATATTGTTGAAATCATGGGCGATGCCGCCGGCCAGGGTGCCGATGGCCTCCATCTTCTGGGCGTGAATGAGCTGGTTGTGCAGCCTTTGCTGTTCCGCCTCGGACTGCCGCAGTTCGGTGAGGTCGCGGCCGACGGATTGCACTTCGACACAGTGGCCGGCAGCATCGAGCAGCGGCACGTCCACCCAATGGATGTGCCGCACCGAGCCGTCTTTGAGCCTGACGATGCTTTCCCGCGATTGGGGTGCCGGCGACGCCATGAGGAGCGCATGGCCTGCCAGGATGGCGGCCCGTTCCTCGACCGGAATCAGTTCGATCCAGCGGTGGCCGACCAGGGTTTCCTCTCCGTTGGTGGCGCACATCTCCACGTATTTGCTGTTGGCGAAGGTCAAAGTGGTATCCGGCCGCCAGCGGCAGACGGCATCGTGCTGGCTCTCGACAATCGCCTGATAGTGATGTTCGCTCCGGCGCAACCGCTGTTCGCTGTCTTTCAGTCGGGCGAGAAACAGCCCCAGCAGCACCAGCCCGATCACGGTCAGGGCCGAGGTGATGGCCGCCATTTTGCGCCATCCCGCGAACTGTTCGGCGGTTGCCCGGCCCACCAGGACATAGAAGGGGAAGGGGGCAACGCTGTGGAAGGCAAAGGTCCGGTCAACCCCGTCGGTGGCGCCGACGTAGCGGACCACCCCTTGGGCAGTGCCGCGCTCGATCTGCTGCTGGGGCGGAATGTCCTTGGCCGGATTGTTGAGCATTTTCGGAACCACCGGCCAACGGACCACCAGGCGGCTGGTGTCGCTGCGGCGGATGCTGATCATGCCCTCGCTGCCCACATCCATGCGGGCGAACAGGTCTTCAAAGAACCCCAGATCAATGGGGGTGACGACCAAACCGAGGAAGGTGCCGTCGTCGGCCAGCACCGCCTGCGAGGCGACCAGGGTCAGGGGGGTGGTCGGCAGGGTTTCGGAAAAAAACAATTCCTGGCGGGGCTGCTGCCGGATCTGCTGAAAATAGGGGTGATCGGCAATGCTGCCTTCAGTGGTTGCCGGGTCGCTGGTGAAGACCAGCCGGCCCTCGGCGTCATAATAGCGGTGCCCCCGGACTTCGGGAAACGACCGGCACAGGGCCTGGAGATGGTTGTTGGCATGGGCGATCGCATCCGGCGAGAACTGTGCCGCCAGCGCTTCCGGGAGGAGGTTGTGGGCCGCCACATCGGAAGTGGCCTGGATTCTTCGGAGCGCCGCCTCCATTTGGCTGGCGAGGACGTGGGCCTCATTGGCGGAGCTGATGGCAATGGTCTGTTCTGTCTGGCGATAACTGATGAACAGAAAGAAACCGAGCAAGACCAGGGTCAGGGAGGTCAGGAGCACAAAATAGGTGAGGTAGGCGTGTTTGCGGAGAGGTGAGCGTGCTCGATTGGGGGGTGAGAGCGGTTTCATGGGAGAGGGCACACGCGGTTTTTGGGCATGGCGGGGCAATCCGGGACGGTTCGGCCTGTTTTGTTGTTGTTCTTTTCTTCTCTAAAAAAGCACAGGAGAGAAGCGCTGGTCAAGCAAAAGCTGCGCTGTACCTGGCTGAAACGAGAGCAAGTTTCGTTTTTGTCGCCCCTTGATGAGGCGGCCTGATCGAATCGTAACCGTTTTGTAACCGGGGGCGAACAACCGATCGGTACAGTTGGGATCAGGACGACGGAGTTCGTCATTCATCACGCCCGCCGGGCATCCCAAGGCACCATTGATTTGTTATGCGCTACGCCATCTATTATGCGCCCCTTCCGGCTTCTCCCCTCTGGCAGCAGGGAAGCCGGTGGCTGGGACGGGACGCCCTCAGCGGGCACTTTCTGCCCCAGCCCTGTTTTCGGGGGATCGAACCCGACAGCCTGGCCGAGTTGACCCGGACCCCGGCCCGCTACGGCTTTCATGCCACCCTGGCGCCCCCGTTTCGCCTCAAGCACCATTTGGCCGAGACCGACCTGCTGGCCGCCCTGGCCGATTTTGCCGCCCGCCAGCAGCCCCTCTCCCTGCCCCCCCTGGCCCTTTGCCAACTGGACAACTTTTTTTGCCTGCGGCCTGGTCGTCATGCCACGGCCGTACAGGCGTTGGCCTCCCGCTGCATCCGCGAATTCGACCGGTTCCGCGCCCCCTTGAACCCGAGCGAGCTGGCCCGGCGCAAGGCGGCCCAGCTCAGCGGTCAGGAAAAAAAGAATCTGGAACTGTGGGGCTACCCGTACGTCTTTGAACAGTACCGCTTCCATTTCACCCTGACCGGCCGCATGGCCGAGGGCAAGTTCAAGGAGCGGGTGCATAACACCCTGGTCGAGACCTTCGGCCCGCTTCTCGGTGAATCCCTGGTGCTCGATGGCCTGTGCCTGTTTGTCGAACCGGAATGGGGCCAGCCCCTGCGCTGCCTGCACCGGTTTCCCTTTCCCCTCTCTGCCCCCGAACCCGAGAAACGGATCGCCCATGACCAGCAGCTCCTCCGCCAAGACCTTTATCCTGGATACCAATGTCATCCTGCATGACTCGTCCTGCATCAACAATTTCCAGGAGCACGACATCGTCATTCCCATCACCGTGCTTGAGGAACTCGACCAGTTCAAGAAAGGCAACCAGACCATCAATTACCATGCCCGCGAGTTTGTCCGCGCCCTGGATGGCTTGAGCGCGGGCAAGCTGCTCAACGGCGGGGTCCGGATCGGCCCGGACAAGGGCAGGGTGTCGATTAAGCTCGAACAGGCCCTGCACGAGGACCTGCGCCAGCACTTCCCCGCCGCCGCCAAGCCGGATCACCAGATCCTCAACATCGGCTATCACCTGGCCCGCACCGATTGGTCCCGGCCCACCATCCTGGTGACCAAGGACGTCAACCTGCGGATGAAGGCCAAGGCGGTCGGGCTGATGGCCGAGGACTACACCACCGACCACGTCAAGGACATCGGCGGCCTCTACACCGGCTGCCGCTGCCTGGACGGGGTGGAGTCGGAGCTGGTCGAGTCCCTGCACCGCGAGGAACAGGCGGGGGTGCAGGCCGAATCGCTGGCCTGCGATCCCGGGCCCCTGGCCAACGAGTACCTGATTGTCCGCAACGGCCGCAAATCGGCGCTGGCCACCTACCGGCCCGAGGACCGGCGCCTGGTCAAAATCCACCGCAAGACGGTCTACGGCATCGCGCCGCGCAACGCCGAGCAGAGCTTCGCCGTCCACGCCCTCTGCAACCCTGCGGTGCCGCTGGTCACCGTTTCCGGCAAGGCGGGCACCGGCAAGACCCTGCTGGCCCTGGCCGCGGCCCTGGAACAGCGGACCAGATACCGTCAGATCATGCTCGCCCGGCCGATCGTGCCGCTCTCCAACAAGGACATCGGCTATCTGCCCGGCGATATCCAGTCCAAGATCAGCCCCTACATGCAGCCGCTCTACGACAACCTGGCAGTGATCCGCAACCAGTTCGCCGAGCAGAGCGAGATGGGCCAGATGCTCTCCCGCCTGCTCGACGACAAGAAGCTGATCATCGAGCCCCTGGCCTACATCCGCGGCCGCAGCCTGGTCAAGATGTACATGATCGTCGACGAGGCCCAGAACCTGACCCCGCACGAGGTCAAGACCATCATCACCCGGGCCGGCGAGGGGACCAAGGTGGTGTTCACCGGCGACATCCACCAGATCGATCACCCCTATCTCGACAGCCAATCCAACGGCCTGAGCCACCTGATCGAAAAGATGCAGGGTCAGCCGCTCTACGCCCACGTCAACCTTGAAAAAGGCGAGCGCTCCGAACTCGCCATGCTCGCCAGCGAACTGCTATGAACCCGACGAAACGCTCTCTGTCCGATTATTCCCCCCTGCGCGCCCTTGTCCCCCTCTGCCTGGCCCTGCTGCTGATGGCCGTGGCCAGTCCGGCCTCCCAGGTCTTCCGCTACCGCGAGCAGACCGGGGACGACAGCTTCACCTTTTCCTGGCAGGCGGACCGGGAACAGGACGGCGTCACCGTGGTGCAGCACCAGGGCGACGAGATCTTCAGCAGCGTCAACACCATGGACGGCACCACCCTGTCCTGGCAGTACGTCAAGCAGCCCGACACCGATGTCCGGGTGGAACGGCAGGGCGAGAGCCTCCGGTTCCGCGGCCGTTTTGCCGGCCAGCCGGTCGACCGGACCCAGGCCATCGATGCCCGCCCCTGGTGTCAGCCCCTGTCCTTTTCGCTCCAGCGCATGGTCAGCCGCGATCAGCGGACCTCCACCTTCTGGACCATCCGGCCCGATACCTTGGAGGTCCTGGTCATGCAGGCGGAAAAGACGGGCAGCGACCGGATCCCCATTGACAATGGCGGCGTCCAGGCCGCGGACAAGGTGGTCATCCGCCTGGAGGGCCTGCTGGCTGCCCTCTGGCAGGCCGAGTACTGGTTCCGCCAGGGCGACCACCTCTTCCTCCAGTACCGATCCATCCACGGCCCCCCCGGCACCGCCGAAACCCGGATCTGCCTGATCAGCCCCTGACCGGGCAGATCCGGGCTACCGGCGCGGCGGCGGGGTTGACGATCAGGTTGCCCAGGAACTGCCGGGTGCAGGCTTCCCAGGAGTAGCCGGCGACCGCCTCGCAGCAGGCGGTGCGGGAGAGGGCCAGTGCCCGCAGGGCCGCGGTCTTCAGATCGGTGTCGAGGCAGCCGTTGCCCCCCTCGCGAACGAGATACTGCGGCCCGGTTACCGGGAAGGCGGCCACCGGCACACCGCAGGCGTTGGCCTCCAGGAGGACGATGCCGAAGGTGTCGGTCAGGCTGGGGAAGACGAAGACGTCGGCCGCCGCCAGATGACGGGCCAGGTCCTCGCCCCGCTTGGCGCCGGTGAACCGGACCCGGGGGTAGGCGCGGCGCAGGTCCGCCAGGGCCGGGCCGTCGCCGATCACCCATTTGGCCCCGGGCAGGTCGAGATCGAGGAAGGCGGGCAGGTTCTTTTCCGGGGCTACCCGGCCGACATAGACGAAGAGGGGCGATCGGGACTTAGGCGGCGACGGGATGCGGGGCCGGAACAGGGTGGTGTCGACACCGCGCGACCAGGGGACCAGGTGAGCAAATCCCCGATTCTCCAACTCGGCGATGATGGTCGGCGCGGCCATGGTGCGGCCGGCGGCGCGGTGGAAATGTTTCACGACCGCATAGCTGAGCGCGAGCGGTACCGGGGCGCGGAGGCGCAGATATTCGGGGAAACGGGTGTGGTAGGAGGTGGTGAAGACGAGGCCGAGGCGGCGGCAGGCGGCCCGGGTGGCCCAGCCCAGCGTCCCCTCGGTGGCGATATGGATCGCGTCCGGCTCGAATCCGGCCAGCAGCCGGCGGATGGTCGCCGGTCGGACCAGGGACAGCCGGATCTCGGGGTAGGTGGGGCAGGGCACGGTGGCGAACCGCTCCGGGGTGAGCAGCAGGACCTCGTGCCCCCAGGCGCGCAGGCTCTCGGCGGTCCGGCTCAGGGTGGTGACCACCCCGTTAATTTGAGGATGCCAGGCATCGGTGGCGATACAGATCTTCATAGTGGCGGACGGCGACCGTCTCCCGCAGGGGTTGTTGATTGCGCCATTCGATGACGCCCAGCCGGCCGTTTTCGTTTTCGGCCAGGGCGGTGCAGCTTTCGACCCAGTCGCCGGCGTTGGTGTAGAGCACCGGCCCGATCTCGCGGATGCCGGCCCGGTGGATGTGGCCGCAGATCAGGCCGTCCACTTGGTGCGCGGCTGCCTCGAAGGTCACCACCTCCTCGAACCGGCCGATGAAATTGACCATCCGCTTGGCCTGATGCTTCATCCAGGAGGAGAGGGTGCGATATTCCTGCCTGGCCGTGCGCCGCCGAACCTTGAACCAGCGGTTGCTCCGCAGGAGGAGGTCGTAGAGGGTCGATCCTGTCGAGGCCAGCCAGGGGCAGTGGCGGACAACCGGGTCGAACTGGTCGCCGTGCAGCACCAGGTAGCGCCGGCCGTCAACGGTCTCGTGGATCACGTTGTTCTGGATGCGGATGTTGTTGAAGGTGCAGCCCTCGAATTTGCGCAGGATGTGATCGTGGTTGCCGGGGATGTAGATCACCTGGGTGCCGCTGGCCGCCTTGGCGAGGATGGCCTGGACGATGCGGTCGTTGATGGCCGGCCAGTGCCATTTTTTTTGCGCCTGGAGCAGGTCGAAGATATCGCCCACCAGGTAGAGAAATTGCGATTCGGTCTGGAGGAGAAAATCGAGCAGCTTGTCGTTTTGCAGGCTTTGGGTGCCCAGGTGCAGGTCGGAAATCCAGAGGGATCGGAAATGATGCTGCGGCATGGGGCCCTCCTTCGGATGGTGCCGAGAGTTGATTGACGGCAGCACGAGTCCGTCGCAAAAACCCTTTCTTCTCGGGTTGTTTGCCGGACGCTCTCTTTTGCCTTGCCGTCAACGTACCTCTGTCGTGTTACCCTTTGGTCAGGGGTGGGTTGTATTCCGGTTCGGGGATTGTTCGGCTGCGATCGGGGGCCGCCTGGCCGCAAACGGACAGCCGGCCGTTTGCCAAAGTCCATGGGTGCCGGCCGGCACCACGGCTGCGGTTCGATCGGTCATTGTGTCCCATTGCGCTTTGCATCCGTAGCGTTTTGTCTCGCCCCTGGCTCCCTGTTACCGGCGATGGCCTGCCCTTCCTGCCGCGCTGGCCCCTCTGTTCTTTTTTCGTTGTCTCTCGCACTTGGTGCGCTTGCCCTCATTTTTCATCAATCGCGGAACCGGTGGGACTGTGGAACGGAACGTTGGTGCACTGTTCCTGGCCCGAAGCTGGTTGCGCTCGGCATATCTATTGCTAGGAGGCGGCAGAGGAGTGCAATCGGCATTTCACAACACCAACAAGAGGGAGAAAAGCAATGAAGCGAGGTATTCTGGCCGTCATCTGTACATGTCTTCTCATTCCAGCCGTTGTCCGGGCGGACAACAATATGCGTGACTACGTAGCCGCCCCGCCGGACACGCTGCTCTCCCTGCTCTACTATCACCACATCACCGGCGATACCTTGAACGTGAATGGGACCAAGGCCGCCGACCTTGATTTCACCGAGGAACTCTTTCTGCTGCGCGAGGTCTATTACTTCAACCTGGGCACCTGGCTCGCCAATGCCCAGGTGATCGTCCCCTTTGGCCACGCCTCCCTGGATGCCGGCGGCCTGGACCAGTCCTCCTCGGGCGTGGGCGACATCATCCTCCTGGGGACGGTGTGGCTGGTCAATCGGCCGCAAACCAAGACCTATCTGGCCTTTTCCCCGTACTTCTTCCTGCCCACCGGCGAGTATGACAGCGATCAGGCCCTGAACCTGGGCACCAATCGCTGGGCCTTCCGGGAGGAGGTCAACTTCACCAAAGGATTCGAGCTGATCCCGGGCCACACCACCTATTTCGAAGTCACCGTGGGCACCGATCTGTTCACCACCAATGACGATTACCTGGGCGGTCGCGATCTGTCCCAGGAACCGTTGTTCAATCTGGAGAGCCATCTCAGCCATGACCTGACCAAGGAGCTGGCCGTCTCCCTCGACTATTACGGTCACTGGGGCGGGGCCAGCGAGGTCGACGGCATCGATATCGAGAATTCGACGATCAACTGTCAGACCGTGGGCGGGACCCTGAGCTACAACTTCGCGCCGGGCTGGCAGGTGCTGTTCCAGTACCGGCAGGACGTGAAGAACGACAACGGTGTCGAGGCGGAGGTGATCCAGGCCCGGATCTATTACGCCACCGATTTCGGCAAGCTGTTCCACTGAGCACCAGCGGGGGGAGTGGCTTTCCCGTTTCGGCATTTTTCCGAAAAAAAAGGGCAACCGGCAATGCTGCCGGTTGCCCTTTTTTGTTGCCAAAATTCAGATGCGGTTGTGCCGGACCTCGAAGGAGAGGGTGGCGCCGGTGACCATGCTGCGGCCGAAGTGGAGGAAGAGGAGGAACCACAGGGCCTTGAGGCCGAGGAGCAGCAGCGGGTCGAGCAGCAGGACCAGCCCTGAGGCGATGTCGGGCCGGGGCAGGCTGGGATCGGGGAGGAGCAGGCAGAGGACGGAGCCGAAAACACTGGCCGCCAGGCCCATCTTCTGATAGGCGGAGATCGTGGAGAAGCCGCGGAAATCGGCGCGGAGCATCTCGGAGAGCACCCGCCACACCTGGGAAACCAGCAGGCTGGCGAGAAAGGCGCTGCGGTAGTGGCCCTGGAGGAAGAGGTGGCAGGCGGCGAGAGCGGTGGCGGTGTAGAGGATGCAGGTCAGCCCCTGGATCGGCACCAGTTTGACCCCGGCCAGGCCCCCTTCGTAGACCGCCTTTTTGGTGGCCCCGGTGAAGACGAAGGCCAGCCGGTCGAAGAGGGCGGCAGTGAGGCGGCCGCATTGGTGCAGGGGTTTGCCGTAGCAGCAGCCGAAACTGAGGCAGGCCAGCCGGCCCAAGCCCTCGCCGAGGATGTAGCCGATCCCGAGCGCCGCCAGCACCACTTGCATGTTCAGCATCGGGATGGCCGCCAACAGGCAGCCGCCGTTGACCAGGAGGAGGAGCGCCGGGGTGGCCGCCAGGCCGCAGAAAAAGGCGCCACCGATGGTGAAGGTGTAGTGTTTCTTTTCCACCAGGCGGGCGATCCACCGCGAGGCAGGCACGCACAGGCCGACGATCAGGAGGAGCAGCACCAGAACGGGCGGCATGGCTTGGCCTGCGGCCTTGGCGAGGATGAGCACGAAAACAATGCCGATAACCGCGGCGGTCGCCAAAAGCAGGCCGTACCAGGTGAAGTTGATGCCGTGCCAGCGATCGTGGTCGCGGCGGCGCACCGGCACCGTGGCCAGCATCTGGAAGCGCTCGCCGGGGAGGTGGCGCCAGCCGAACACGATCATCAGGGTGAAGAGGGCGGCGGCGATGAGGAGAAAGAGTGCTTCAGGCATGTGTTTTAGGGGGAGAGTCTGTTGATTTTTTTGTCATTTCGACCGCAGGGAGAAATCTCTTGAGGTTCGAGATCTCTCCCTGCGGTCGAGATGACAGCAAAGGAGGAGGTGGCATTGTTTGATCGTTGTGATCGTTCCCACGCTCCAGCGTGGGAACGCAGTCGGGACGCTCTCGCGTCCGCATGGCGAGGAGGCGTCGCCAGGTCGGTTCCCACGCTCCAGCGTGGGAACCATCGCAGCTCTCAATATCGCGGGCATGGCCCGCTTCTACGTCCCCAGGTTGTGCCCGCGATTAAAAACCACCGTCCCGCCGTCTCCTGGCGATGGTCGAGCGTACCCGGACGTCGGTTTCCACCAGCGGCCGCCCGAGTCCCAAGGAAAAACGGCTGCACACATCGCGGCGGCGGCGATTGCGTTCCAGATCGGCGCTGAAGGTCACCGCCTCCTGCTGGAAGAGGAGGATGTCGGTGGAACTGCCCGGCCGGTACAGGCTCTTGGGGCAACCCTTGGCCAGGCGCATCCCCTTGACGACCGGCTGCGGCTGGTCGTAGGCAATGGCCGAGTAGCCCTGGACGATGTCGCCGATCATCAGGGCCACCACCTCGATCATCGCCACCAGCCCGACCCGGCTGCCACCGGCGACATCGGTGTCGATGATGGTCACCACCCGCCGGTTCTTGGCGTGGAGCGAGGCCAGGGCGATCTGGGCTCCGGGATTGCAGGAGTGGAAGGAACCGTCGATCTGATAAAAATCGATCACCTCGCCGCTCACCGGCACGTGGTTGTAATGGTACTTGTCCGGGGTCAGGCGGAAGACGGCGAAGTCGCCGCCGGCGAAGAAGGGATGCCAGGGCAGGTCCTCGCCCAGCAGCTCCGGGGCCGAGAAAAATTTTTCCTTGATGAACAGCTCCGGCGTCTCCGCCAGCGAGCCGATCAGGACCTTGGCGTCAGCCGGGGCGACCACCGCCTCGGGGTCCGGGTCCATGGGCCGGCACTCCCAGTAGCGGATCTTGCGCTCGAAGACCTGGCGGGGCGTGGTGAAGCTGTGCTGCGCATCCAGGCACTCCCGCCCGTCCACCCCCATCCGCTCCAGCAACCGCAGGCCCCGCCGGCGGGTCATGGGCAGATTGAGGTCGAAATGGAGAAAGCCGAGGACGCTGGACACCCGCTCCGAGGTCAGGGCCCGGAACAGGCGGGGGGCCTGTTCGCGCACCCGGTTGTAGAGCAGGGCGATGGTCCGGTCGGCGATGAGGCGCTCGCTGACGATTTCACCGGTTTCACGAACGATGTATTGATGCTGCATGCGGTGTCTCCCTTCAAATGGCGCTGGCCAGCCGCTCCCGGTGGACGATCAGCAGGGTCAGCAGGAGCAGGACATGGATTTCCTGGCCGGAAGCCGTGCCGGCCAGGACCCGGTGGCCGGTCTCGCGGATGAACAGGGCCGCCGGGGCGCTGCCGAGCAAGCGCTCCTTGAGTGCGCCGATGGCCGGATCGGTGCAGGCGTCGAGGTGCAGGCCGTCCGCAATCAGGGCCTCCAGGCCGTTGTCGAGATGGAGGCGGCAGAGGCCGGTGCGGTAATAGCTCTCCGCCGCCCGGTTGAAGTCCGCGGCGCCGATCCGCATCGGGTCCCCACCCCGGCCGTGCCGGTTCAGGATCGCGCCGGTAAGCCGGGCCGCCGCCGTGGGCGCGGTCCCGGCGAGCATGGCCGCCAAGGCCTCGAAGATCGCCCCCGCCTCCTGGCGGCCGTTGTCCGGGCCGCACTCCCGCCGCAGCAACTCCAGGCAGGCCTGCTGATAGGCGGCCACCTCGATGCGCACAAAGCCCCGGTAGCGGCGGCTGGGCCGCTGCCGTTCCACCTGGGCGACGATTCGGCGCAGCATCTCGTTTCTGGTGTCGGCCCGGATAAAGACCGTGGGCAGGCCGATGGCCGCGGCAAAGAAGATCTGCCGCCGTTCGCTCTCGGTGCAGGGATCGTCGGGGATATCGGCATGGCGGACCGTGCCCTCGATCACCCAGCGATAGGCCAGTTGGGTGACCAGGGTCTGCAAGTCCACGGCCAGGGCAAAGGCCGGGCCGAGATCGGGGAAGAGCGAGTAATGCCGCCCCTCGAAGCCGGAGAAGCCGTAGGCCGCCAAGGCCCGCATCCGGTAGGGAAGGTAGATGGCCATGCGGCTGTCGAAGACCCCCATCTCGGTCAGGTCCTGCTTGAGCCGCTCGTGGTTGCCCGGCGTCCCGTCCAGGGCCGGACTCTGCTCGACGCCGTGCAGGGCCACCAGGTAATCGAGCAGGCGGACATCGGGCAGATAGTCGCCGCGCAGCCGCAAGAGGGTGCTGGTCAGCCGGTCGAGCCACAGCGGGCCCATGGGGGTGAAGCTGTGGCCGCAGAACCGCAGATCGGCCTTCTTTTTCCACCGCCGCCAGAGCATGCGCAGGTGGGTGGAGTCGAGTTCGTGCGGCAGGTAGCCCAGCACCTTTTCCGGGTGAAAATCGCTGAAGCCCAGGCGGTGGGGGGCGGCCGAACAGGTGGTGACGAACAGCGGCAGAAAATGTTCGACGATCTTGATCACCAGGTCGCCGAGGTATTTTTCGCAGGCGCCGCCCTCCGGTTCGCGGTAGCAGTGGCTGAGCATGCGGCTGCCCAGGGTGATGTGGGTGCCGTTGTTGGCCAGCGAGGTGGAACTGGTGTTGGGCAGGACCACCAGGTTGTTGACGATGATCCCCGCTTCCTTCAGCTTGGCGATGGTGTTGAGCTGGCTGCGCGACAGGGTCCGGTGGCAGAGGCCCATGTACTCCTTTTTCATCTCGCCGCGCGGCCAGCCGGACAGGCAGGGGTTGAGGAAGAGCTCGCGGTAGAACTGGTCGGAGATCAGGTCGTTGAGCCGTTTCTGCCGGGCCGGCGGATTGGGGGCCAGGTACATCCGGCAGGTCTGGCCGTGGTGCTCCAGGCGGAACTCGCGGTTGGCGTAGCCGATGAGCAGGTGCAAAAAGAAAAAGCGGCGGCTGGTCTCGCGGGCGGTGGCCCGGCCGGGCAGGGCGCCGTCCCCGCCGCTGCTGACGACGAAGCTGGTGACCTCGGGCGAGCAGTTGTCGCTGATCAGGTGGGCCATGAGCTGCTCGCCGGTCTGGCGGAGCAGGGGCTCGGGCCTGTCGGGCTGACCGATGGCCTCGGCCAGGGCCAGTTTGAGCAGGTAACTGATCGGCACCCGCAGCCAGGGCTCGTTCTCGCGGCAAAAGAGGAAGGAAGCGGTGTCGCGCCGCAGCGGCCCGGCCGGATCGGCCTTGTCGGCGAGCAGATCGCGGTTGAGGACCGAGACCGCGTAGGCGCCGAGCAGGCGGCGGGGAAAGCGGACCCAGGAATTTTCCCAGATCCGGTCCCGCTGTTCGCCGAGAAAGGCATCCAACTCGGTGAGCTGATGGGGGCTGAGGTCGCCGCGCCGGGCGCGCCGGGTCAGGTTCCGGTAGTAGTTCGACCCGACAATGGCAAGCGCCAGATCCACATCCGCCCGGCTCCCCTCTACCGCCACCTGGAACTCGTTCTCCACGCCCACGGTGACGTCGGCCCCGGAAAAAGGGGGCGGGGTGCCGGTCCGCAGGGCGTGGCGGCGGAAGTCCTCGACCTGCCGGCAGAGTTGGTCCCGGTCGTGGAGATCAATGGTGGCAGGCAGAGGCACGGTCATCGCTCGCTGTCCGTTGGGGGGAATCCGGAAGGATCGTTCTGGATTGCCAGCATACGGGGCGATTGTTCGATTCCGGTTACAACCCGGTCACAACTGTGTCAGTGAACGTCGGGGCGAGGCGGGGAGAGAAAAAAAACCGGCGTGTTGCCGGCGATCTCCGTTCCGGTTCACATGGACATGTCGGGGATTGTCATTTCGACCGGAGGGAGAAATCTCATTCTTTCCATGCGTTGGGAAGGACAGCGGCACGATTTGCCAGGGCGGCAACAGACGGATGCACCGGTGAATCAGAACGCCGGCGGCCGGCCGTCGAGGAATTCGGCGCCGGCGCGGTTGTTGCCCAGATTTTTTATGCGGATTCGCCGCAGCACCGTCGAGCCGGCCAGGGAACGGTATTTGATGCGCAGATCCTGGCCGTTGGCAAGGGCGCGGCTGTATTGGGTCGGGATGTTGAAGCCGACGCCGCCCATCGAGATGTCACAGAGATAGACCGGGCATTCCCGGCCGTTGGGCAGGATGACAAAGGCCTTGCCGCAGGTCGATTCCCGGACAAAGGCCCGATGGTTGAGGGTATAGTTGGTGGAGTGGCCGCAGGTACAGCGCACCGTCTTTTTGCGCAGACCGGCCGGAATGGCGATATACTGTTTTTTGGCGCATCGGGAGCAGGTGACGCGGATCCGGCCGTCCTTGACCGTACAGGTCTGCGATTTTCCGTTCATGGGCACCATCCGTTCATAAGCTGAGAAAAGAATATATAGGATCGAGTACATCCCACACGCCCGGTTTTGTCAATGGCGGGGTAGGCCGAGGAGCGATTTTGCGGCGCCGGACCCGGCGGCGGTCCGGCCTGCTTGCGACCTGTCCGGCTCCGGAACGGGGGCCATCATCCCGGAAGACTTTGCAACGGTTGGGCGCATGAAAATACTTTGCCATTGTTACCTTCCTTGTCCTGTGATGTATAATACCCTTATTCCCCCTATGATGGGAGCCGGACCAAGAGCCAACGAATCGCGAATGCAGCGTCATTTTTGGAGTGCCCTATGAAAACCCTCACCGCCATCCTCGGCGAGTTGACCTATGACGACCTCGACCAATGGGCCGGGGAAACGATCCGCACCCGAGGCAAAGGCTACATCAAGCGGGTGGACGGCCTCCACCGGACACCGGCGGGCGAGTTGGTGGCCTGGGTTGCGGGCACCGAGGATTACGCCACCCTGGTTCGCCTGGACGAGGCCGGGGGCCACGACTGGTTTTGCACCTGTCCCTATGATGGCGGCCCCTGCAAACATGCGGTGGCGGTGATCCTGGCGGCGGCGCAGCAGATGCGGCAGGAGCGGGAGATTCCGTTGCTGGACGAGAGCGACGACCTCTTTCTGATCCTGTTCGGCGAGCAGGATGACGAGCCGGATTGGGCGGCAGAGGAGGCGCCGGCGGACGATCCCCCCGAGGCTGCCAAAAAAGGGGGAAAGAGCGGCGGAGCCAAGGTGCGCAAACTGCTGGCCGACAAAAGCCGGGACGAGTTGTGCGACCTGCTGGTCGCCCTGGCCCGGGAATATCCCGGGGTCGCGCGCCGGTTGCTGGAGGCCGAGCAAATGCGCAGCGGCCGGATCGAGCCGCTGGTCCGCTCGTTGCGCAAGGAGATCAGGCAGTTGACCAACGAACCCGCCTGGCACAACCATTGGCGCAATGAAGGCAGCATTCCCGATTATTCCCACGTGCGCCGGCAATTTCAGGACCTGCTCGATACGGGACACGCCGACGAGTTGCTCGAACTGGGCGATGAGTTGTGGCGGCTGGGCATCGACCAGGTTGAACAGTCGGACGACGAAGGCGAAACCATGGGTGCGCTGAGCGAATGCCTGGAGATCGTGCTCCGGGCGGTCCCGCAATCGTCGCTGGCCCGGTCGGAGCAGTTGCTCTGGGTGATTGACCGGATGCTGGGGGATGAATTTTCCCTGCTCGAATCCGGGGAAGCGGTATTGGTCGATCCGGTGTACGTCGCCGCCGATTGGCAGGCGGTGGCGGTGGTGCTGGCCGCCCGGCTGCAGGGCACGGCAAAGCCGCACGCCACCAATTTTTCCGACACCTACCGGCGTCAACGGCTGGTGGATCGGCTGATCGAAGCCTACCAGCGCGGAGGGGAGCCGGAAAAGATCCTGCCGCTTTTGGAACAGGAGGCGGATATTTGCCGCAATTACGAACAACTGGTGGCACGGCTGCTGGCGGCGGGCAAAAAGGAACAGGCCCGGCAGTGGTGCATCCGCGGGTTCGGCCGCACCCTGAAGGAGGCGCCCGGTATCGCCTTTTGCCTGCAAAAGCGGTTGCGGGACATGGCGGCAACCGACAAGCGGGACGATCTGGTGGCCGCCTACCGGGCCGAGGAGTTTTTGAGCCGCCCTGCCTTGGAAACCTACCGGGAGTTGCACAAGGCGGCGGAAAAGATCGGGCTCTGGCCGCGGCTGCGGGAGCTGGCCCTCGGCTATTTGGAGACCGGTCAGCGTCCCGATGTGCCGGCCAAAAAAGGTGGGGCCGCGGCCTGGCCGCTGCCCCCGCCGGAGGTGACCTTTCCCCCGGAAAAGAGGGCGGGAGCGCAACCGTGGCCGGACCGTCACACCCTGATCGATATCGCGATCAGCGAGAAACGGTTCGACGATGTGGTGCGCCTGTATCAGGCCTTGAAGAAAAGCAGCCGCACCGGTGGGCATGCCGGCGAAAAGGTGGCCAAGGCCGTGGTCAAGACCCACCCCGAGGTGGCGCTCGCCATTTGGCGGGACATCGTCGACCGGTTGATCGCCGAGGTCAAGCCCAGGGCCTATGTCGAGGCCGGCGCCTTCCTCCGCCAGATGCGCAAGGTCTATGCCGCCGGCGATCGCCAGGCCGAATGGCAGGACGTGCTGGCCGAGTTGCGGCGGACGCACAAGGCCAAGCGGCGGTTGCTGGAAGTGCTGGACTCGCTGAGCGGTCCCGGCAAGAAGATCGCCGGCTGAAGGCTAGTGGCGGGCCTCCGGGGCCGCTTGCCTGGTACCACCAACAGGTGGACGGCATCCGGGGAACCGGTGAAAAAACAGTTTGACAGACCGATCGCGGTTCTTGTATTAATTATTATATAATTTCTATGGGTTGCGCGTTTGAGCCGTCGTGCTTCCCGCCCGGGGCGGCCGTCCCTGACAGCCTGCGCCACGATCAACCACCCGGAGGGCCGCCGGCCGAAAAATTCCGGCGGCTGACCTGGTCACCACAGAGGAGGAACAGATGGTTCCGGCACCGAATATTCAAACCATTCTCTACGCCACCGATCTGGGCGAAAACACGCGGCCGGTCTTCCGGCTGGCCGTCAGCCAGGCCCGCCGCTACAACGCCCGCCTGCTGATGCTGCATGTGGTCGAGCCGCTGGGCAGCACCGGCACGGCGATCATCGCCAACTATCTTTCCGGCGAGGCAGCGGACAGGATCAACAAGGATATGGCCCACGATATCCTGGCCATCATGAAACAGCGGCTCGACACCTTTTGCAAGGAAGAGCTGGCTGCCTTCGGCCTCGACCGGACGCCGGTGACCGAGATCCTGGTCGCCTCCGGCAATCCCAGCGAGGAGATCCTGGAGGTGGCCAAAAAGTATCAGGCCGACATGATCGTCATGGGCACCTCTACCCGCTCCTTTCTCGGCAGCGCCCTCATGGGCACCACCGCCCGCCGCGTTGCCCGGCACAGCACCATCCCGGTCCTGCTGGTACCCAAAACCGGCAAATAACCACCGCTCCGCTCCTCTGTCTTTCTCCCCGCTGCCGCTGCCTACGGGCCTGCCGGCATCGGGGTAGTTGTTGTCAGCCTTCCCGGTGGTCCTTGGGGAGAATCGTTGCCCAGAAGGCCCGGATCACCGGCTTGGTCAGATGTTTTTCCAGGGTGCAGGCCCCGATGGTGAACGGGGTCAGCTCCGGTTCGACCTCGAAGGTGCGCACCTGATCCCGGAGCGGACTCTTTTCCAGCACCAGCCCCGGCACCACGCCGACGCCGCAACCCAGGCTGACCATGGCCAGCAGGGCCTCGTTGCCCGCCACCTCGGCATAGACGTTGGGCCGGATGGCTTTGGCCTTGAACCAGCGCTCGATCCGCACCCGGCTCAAGCCCCGTTCGGCGAGGATCACCGGGATCCGTTGCCAGTCGATGCCCTCGGTGCCGCCGGGCAGCAATTCGGCGCCTTGGGCCGGCGCGATGAACACCAGCGGCGTCTGCGCCAGTTCGACAAAGACCACCGCTGGCGGCAGGTGCTCCGGCAGGGCGGCGATGGTCACCTCCGCCTCGCGGTTGCCCAGCCGTTCGAGGGCCTCGGCGGCATCGCCGGTCTGGAGCTTGATCTGGACGCCGGGGTGGGTCCGGCGGAAGGTCCCGAGAATGGGAGGGAGGATGGAGGTGGCGGCGGTGACCGAGCAGTAGAGCGAAATCTCGCCGCCCAGGGTCTGGTCGGCGGTCAGTTCCTGTTGCAGGGCCTGCCAGCGCTCCACCGCCTCCTCGGCGTAGCGTTGGAAGATCTCGCCGGCCGGGGTTAGGGAGACGGAGCGGCTATCGCGCCGGAAGAGCGGCTGGCCCAGTTCGTCCTCAATCCGCTGGATAGTGCGGGTCAGGGCCGAGGGGGTGAGGTTGCAGGCCCGGCTGGTGCGGCCGAAATGGAGCGAACGGGCCAGGTGGACGAAGATTTTGATGGCGCGGATATCCATAAAAATGCGGAAAGAAGAAGGAACCTGAGGTATGAGGCGGTGCACAGGACATTGTGCGTTAATGTTGCATATGTTGCAACGATGAATTGCAAATAAATCACTTTTCGCAACGAAAATATCGGGTATGGTGGAGGGACAAACTTTGCCGCTATTTAGGTTGTTTAGTCTGTAGTCTGTTAGGGAAGGCAAGGAAGATGGTGGACGCTTGCCGTCTGGTGGCAGAATCCCCAGGGTTCCTCTCCTTTTCCTCAAAGTCTACAGTCTAAAAAAACCTACAGACTAAAAACCTACAGACTATTCACCTAAAAAGAGAGGAAAACGACCATGGGACAGAACTATTTCAACACCCTGCCGCTGCGGCTGCAACTGGAAGAACTGGGCAAATGCCGCTTCATGGACGCATCCGAATTCGCGGACGGCGTCGACAAACTGAAAGGAAAAAAAATCGTCATCGTCGGCTGCGGCGCCCAGGGGCTGCACCAGGGGCTCAACCTCCGCGACTCCGGCCTGGATGTGGCCTATGCCCTGCGCGACTCCGCCATCGCCGAGAAGCGCCAGTCCTGGAAGAACGCCACCTCAAACGGCTTCACCGTCGGCAACTACGACCAACTGATCCCCAGCGCCGACCTGGTGATCAACCTCACCCCGGACAAGCAGCACTCCAAGGTGGTGGCCGCGGTCATGCCGCTGATGAAAGAGGGCGCCTGCCTCTCCTACTCCCACGGCTTCAATATCGTTGAGGAAGGGATGCAGATCCGCCCGGACCTGACCGTGATCATGGTGGCCCCCAAATCCCCCGGAACCGAGGTGCGCGAGGAGTACAAGCGCGGCTTCGGCGTGCCGACCCTGATCGCCGTCCACCGGGAGAACGATCCCAAGGGCGAGGGCTGGGACATTGCCAAGGCCTATGCCGCCGGCACCGGCGCTCACCGGGCCGGGGTGTTGCAGTCGTCCTTTGTCGCCGAGGTCAAGAGCGACCTGATGGGCGAGCAGACCATCCTCTGCGGCATGCTCCAGGCCGGCTCGCTGCTCTGCTTCGACAAGATGGTCAGCGAGGGCATCGACGCGGGCTACGCCTCCAAACTGATCCAGTACGGCTGGGAGACGGTCACCGAGGCCCTCAAGCACGGCGGCATCACCAACATGATGGACCGGCTCTCCAACCCGGCCAAGATTCGCGCCTACTACCTCTCCGAGGAGATCAAGGAGATCCTGACCCCGCTCTTCGAGAAGCACATGGACGACATCATGTCCGGCGATTTCTCCCGCACCATGATGGAGGACTGGGCCAACGACGACAAGAACTTGCTCACCTGGCGCGCCCAGACCGCCGAAACCGCCTTTGAGAAAGCGGTGTCCACCTCGGCCGAGATTTCCGAGCAGGAGTATTTCGACCACGGCATCCTGATGATCGCCATGGTCAAGGCTGGTGTCGAGCTGGCCTTCGACACCATGGTCTCCGCCGGGATCAAGGAGGAGTCCGCCTACTACGAGAGTCTGCACGAGGTGCCCTTGATCGCCAACACCATCGCCCGCAAGAAGCTCTACGAGATGAACGTGGTCATCTCCGATACCGCCGAATACGGCTGCTACCTCTTCGCCCACCAGGCGGTGCCGCTCTTGGCCGATTTCATGAAAGAGGTCGGCACCGACGTCATCGGCAAGGGGTTGGAGGTGCAGGACAACTCGGTGGACAACATCGAACTGATCGGGGTCAACGCCGAAATCCGCTACACCGTGGTCGAGCAGGTGGGCGAGGAACTGCGCTCCCACATGAGCGCCATGAAGCCGATCATCTGATCCCGCCTGACGCAAACCCCTTCCGGTCCCCGGGCCGGCAATCACAAAACCCCCTCCCCCCTCCGCGGTCGAGGGGGTTTTTTGTTGCCGAAATGGTGGTGGCGTTGCCGCTGGCCAGGGACGGGCCAACCTTCCCCTTTTCCGCGATACCCCCTGGTTGCGCGGTTCTGGCGCCACGAGGCTGTGTCGGAAGTTTTCTCCCCACCGGGATGATTCGATTTGCAATTATCTCAATATCATGAGAAAATCTAACTAAAGCAGATTGTTAATTGTTCTCATGACTGCGAGGGGGATTCCCCCTTAACACAAGGAGAAGAGTGCAATGACGATCATATGCAATGAGAACCGGTGCTGTTTTCGCCCTGTTGCCGCTGGCCCGGTTTCCTTGCCCCACGCCCTTTCCCGCCTCCCTGCCCCTTCTCTCTGTCTCGGGACGTCCCTTGTCGTTTGCCCACCGGTATCGCCCGGGCAATCATGTTCCGGTGAACGCGCGGCTTGCCTTGCCGGCGGGCTGAGATCGACGGCGTAAGCACGGTGGTTGAGCAAGGCCGGCTTTCTGTTTCAACCCCTCTTACCAACCGCCCCTTCCTCGGGAGAGCGATGCCGCATGGACGATGCCGCCAAGTCAAAGAGCCAACTCCTCAACGAACTTCAGGACCTGCGTCAGCGGCTTGCCCGTCTGGAATCGCGGGCAGAAGAGAACCGGCGCCTTCAAGAGACCCCGCCAACAAGCGAGGAACGGTACGCCAGGGCCTTTCAGGCCAGTCCGGACAGCATCACCATGGCCCGTCTGGCCGACGGGATGATCTTTGACGTCAACGAGGGCTTTCTGCGCGCCACCGGCTACAACCGGGACGAGGTGATCGGCAAGTCGGCGGCGGAGCTGCGGTACTGGGCCATCCCCCGGGACCGGAAGAAATGCGTGGTGGCGCTGCTGCGAACCGGGGAGTGCATCGGTCTTGAGACCCGGTTTCGGGCAAAGCACGACACGATCATTCCTGCCCTCATTTCCGCCCGGGTCTTCAACATTGACGGCGAGCCCTGCGTCCTCTCCGTGGTCCGGGAGATCAGCCGGCTCAAGCAGGTGGAACAGGCCCTCAGGGAAAGCGAGGCCCGGTATCGCCGGCTCTTCGAGGAATCCATGGACGCCATTTTCTTCACCACCCGCGAGGGCGCGCTGGTGGACGTCAACCCGGCGATGGTCGCCCTGTTCGGCTATTCCCGGCAGCGGTTGCTTGAAGAGATGAATGCCGCCGAACTGTATGCCCGGCCGGCCGACCGGCAGCACTGCATCCGGGAGATCGAACGCCGGGGGAGCGTGCGGGATTATCCGGTGCGGCTGTGCAAGCACAACGGGGAAGAGATGGACTGTGTGCTGTCCGCCGTCACCAGATGCGCCCCGGACGGGACCCTGCTCGGCTTTCAGGGCATTATCCGCGATGTCACCGAGCGGAAGCGGGCCGAAGAGGCGCTGAAAGTCAGCGAGGCTCGCTACCGGGCGATTGTCGAGGATCAGACCGAGCTGATCTGCCGTTTTCGCGACGACGGCACAATCACCTTTGTCAACGACGCCTATTGCCGTTACTTCGCGAAACACTACGAGGAGCTGGTCGGGCGGAGCTTTCTGCCGCTCATCCCCGAGGAGGACCATGCCAAGGTGCGGGCGCATTTCGCCGCCCTCAGTCCGGAACACCCGGTTGCCACGCACGAACATCGGGTCATCGCCCCCAACGGCGAGGTCCGCTGGCACCAATGGACCAACCGGATGATCCTGGACGATCAGGGCCGGGGCATTGAATTTCAGGCCGTGGGCCGGGACATCACCGAGCGGAAATCGATGGAAGAGGCGCTGCGGACAAGTGCCGAAAAAATCAAACTGTTCGCCTACTCGATTTCGCACGACCTCAAGAACCCGGCCATCGGGGTCCATGGCCTGGCGAAACTCCTGCACCGGCGCTACCAGGGCCTCCTTGACGACAAAGGCCGGGCCTGGTGCGAGCAGATCCTGAAGACATCGGAGCAGATCGTCACCTTTACCCAAACGATCAATACCTTCATGGCGGCGAAAGAAACGCCGCTGCGCATCGAAGGCGTCCGGCTGAGGGAGCTCCTGCACCTGGTCAGGGACGAGTATGCGGGCGCGCTCGCCAGCCGCCGGGTGCGGTGGTCGGAACCCGAACATCTGCCCGAGATCAGGGCCGACCGGCTGGGCCTGATCAGAATCCTGCGCAACCTCGTGGACAATGCCCTCAAATACGGCGGGGACAACCTGGGCGAGATCCGCATCGGCTATGAGGAGGCCGACGACTTCCATATCCTCCGCGTCCAGGATGACGGCGTGGGGATCGACCGGGACCACTGCGAGCAGATCTTCCGGCCCTTCCACCGGCACGGCACCTCCAGGGGGATCGAGGGCACGGGTTTGGGCCTGGCCATCGTCAAGGAGATCACCCGGCAGCACGGCGGGCGGGTGAAGGCGGAGCCCGGTCCGGGACGCGGCACGATTTTCAGCCTGTCCCTGGCAAAACATCTATGACCTCCGGCAGCGTCCAGGAACCGACTGAGGAGCAACAGCCATGATGCAGCAGGCAGTGACCACAACGACGGACCACCAAGGCGGGCGGCTGATCGCCGCTATCGGCAGGCTTCAGGTGCACGACCATCTCTGTCTGTTCTACGAGACGGGGGAGGAGCAGTTCGCCGCCATCGTCCCCTTCCTGCGCCTCGGTCTGGAGCGGGGGGAAAAGTGCCTCTACATCGCCGCCGACAACACCGCCGCCGTTGTCCTGGCCGCCCTGGAGGCCGGCGGGATCGATACCGCCGCGGCCCTGCAATCCGGCGCGCTCTCGGTGCTCGACACCCGAGAAACCTATCTCAAGGAGGGATACTTCGATCCCGACCTGATGATCTGTTTCCTCGGCGAGGCCATTGCCGCCGCCAAGGCCGAAGGGTTCACGGCGCTGCGGGCAACCGGCGAGATGACCCGGGCGCTCGGCAACGAGATCGCGGTCGAACGCTTGCTGGCATACGAGTCGAAGCTCAACTCGTTCTTTCCCGAAAACGATCTCGTCGCCATCTGCCAGTTCAAACGCAACGGATTCTCTCCCGAAGTCATCCGCGACATCATCCTCGCCCATCCTTTAGTCATCAATGACCACACGGTGTGCCACAATTTCTATTTCGTCCCGCCGGCTGCGGAACGCCCCACCAAAGAGGCGGGAGGGGAGGTGGACAGGATGCTCCGCCACCTCTGCGAACGGGAGGTGGCGGAGGCAACCCTGCGGGAGAACGAACAATGCCTCGTTCAACTGATGGATACCTTCGGTGACGGCATTGTCAGGGGCACATTGCCGGATGGTCGCATCGAGGATGTGAATCAGGCCGCAACAACCCTCTTCGGCTCTGTACCCGAAGAGATGATCGGTGAGCCGATACGGATGCTGTACGCTGACGCCGCCGGTTATGCCGCTTCCACGGAGAAGCTGCGAGCGGCGATTGCCCAGGGACGGGATCAGGTGCAGGTCGAGCTGGAACTGCGGCGCAAGGATGGCTCGACCTTCTGGGGGGAGGTGAACACGATGTTCTTTCCTCGCCAAGGGCAGGCCGCCACCGTTATCAACGTGATCCGCGACATCACCGAGCGCAAGCGGGTCGAGGA
>Ga0074193_1001815_pt1 | contig 22908 bp, 20 predicted proteins | sample EPASupsiteHSE605_FD_64523 | JGI IMG/M metagenome (GOLD analysis project Ga0074193, IMG submission 64523) | Bioremediated contaminated groundwater from EPA Superfund site, New Mexico - Sample HSE6-05 | ecosystem: Environmental > Aquatic > Deep subsurface > Groundwater > Contaminated ... | reverse complement strand
GATGCGGCGTTCAATTATACTTATAGGGCTCATGGCGGCTCTGCAAACGATCTTAAGGGCATGGAGTATGGTTTTGAAACCACTGTGGCCAAACGAACGATCTTCAGCCTGCAGTACGACGATTTGGAACGCGTAAGTAATGGTGAGGATCAAACCTTCGTAAGCGCTCAGGTATTCTACCTGTTCTAAGGTCAAAGGGGGTAATTGCATTTGAATGCAAACAGCTACCCTTACTTCATACGGGTATATCAGAAAGAAGCCCGGGTACCGGGCTTTTTTCTGATTGTATAACAATAATACAAGTAAGTTAGTTTTGTTTAAAGATGATACACTAATGGTGGGTAGAGTACAAAAAGATTGGGAACGGTTGTTTAATTTATAACATGTCATATTGCAAAGACCGATACATTACAGTATTTAACCTCAAAGAAATGCATTGCAAGCAATTTTAGAAGGCTAAATCGTTGTGCTATAAACTGAGCGTCTAGTTGGATTTAGCGCTTCTTCTTATCTCGATGCCGTTTAGAAAATAGGAAATTGGCAAGGAATTGAATTGTTCGTTGCTAAAGATAAACCCGTAATTAGGGAAATACAAAAAGACATAACTTTTACAAATCCTCCCCATGAGAACCAAAGTTTTACCCAGTAATGTTATGGAGGATGGTAACGCTGACGACACAAAAATAGAGGTGATTACTGATGGCATGTAGAATAATGTCATATATTGACTGAAAAAGGGAATTATCCGACAGGAGTGCGTATATCGTGAACGAGACCGCTAATAGAATGGCAGAGATTTTACTAGGCTGCAGGCCTAATTAAATGTGTGTTTGTTTATTATGTCTGATTAAATGCTAAATTCTTGTCGAAAGGATGAGAGATTATGCAGCGAGAAATAAACCGAGAGCGACGTATTCTAGATCCCATTCAGACATGGACGCGTTTAGTCCAGGAAAAGGTTATTGATGCCGATAGTATCCAGTATGAAATTGCTAACTCGTGGCGTCGCTGTGTTTCAAGTGGAGTTGATCCTTTAACACCAATAAAGCCTAACAACAACAATATAGTGGATAGAGCCATGATGCTTGAACAAGGTGAGAATAGCAAACTACTCCAAATTGCTAGGCCGCATATGAACCAGCTTTATCGCAGTATTAAGGATAACGGTCACTTCATTGTTATTCTAACAACTGAGGATGAAGTTGCCCTGGAAGTGATTGGTAGCAAAAAAATGTTGTCAGTTGCTGAACATAATAACGTGGTTCCATTTGCTTCGTGCTCAGAAAAATATTTAGGCACAACTTCTGCTGGCATCTGTACGGTGGAAAGGCGCCCATTCAGGGTCATGGCGACCGAACATTTTCTACAGGATATGCATGAATGGTGCTGTTCGGGGGCCCCGATTTTTGATGAATGCGGCAAATTAATTGCTGTCTTGAATGTGTCAAATATCAATCAAAAAGTGCACTCTCCGCTTATATTGGATTTAACTATCGCGTTAGCGAAGGCCATTGAAGGAGAGATTAAATTTCGGAAATTTCACCAAATGTATCATAAAACCTATCATTACCTAACCTCCGTATTGGAGAGCATACCTGAAAACCTATTACTTATGGACAACACAGGAAAGATTGAACATCTTAATTCGCGTACAGCTTCCGTTATGGGGAAACTACATCAAGATTGTCTAGGGAAAAGCATTTTTGATGATTTTGCAAACAAACACACTGACCGATGTTTAGAGCGTAGCGCCGAGTTTACATGGCAGACGGATAAAGGAACGACCGTAGAATTTATCCGAATGGCGAAGACCTTTGACAATGTAAATGGAGGCAGTGGTTATATCGGTATGATACGACAGCATGGTCAAACTAGGAATGCTGGCGGTAATGCTACCTATACATTTAGTGATATAAAATATGCTAGTGATATGTTCGGAAAAGTGATTCTCCGTGCAAAAAAAGTTGCTTTGTGCGATTTTGGGGTATTGATATGTGGGGAGACCGGTACTGGCAAAGAACTAATGGCCCAATCCATTCATAATCACAGCAATAGAAGTGAACGGCCCTTTGTTGCAATTAACTGTGCTGCCTTGCCAAAAGACTTGATTCAAAGTGAGTTGTTTGGTTTTGAGGAAGGAATGTTTACCGGTGCTAAACGTGGGGGGAACCCTGGAAAATTTGAATTGGCACAGGGGGGGACTATCTTCCTTGATGAAATAGGGGATATGCCGCTGGAACTACAGGCTAATCTACTAAGGGTATTGCAGGAAAAATCGGTTATGCGAATTGGGGGGCGAAAGCAGATACCCTTGGACGTGAGAATTATAGCAGCAACGAATAAGGATATCGCCAGTGAAATTAGGGAAGGTCGTTTTCGGGAGGATTTATACTACCGGCTTTCCGTTACGACAATAAATCTTCCCCCTCTACGGGTTCGCAAACAGGATGTAGAAAAACTGTTTAATTATTTTATTGAAAAGCATTCTGCAAATATGGATGTCTCCGGTAAATTCCAGATTACTCCTGATGCTCTTAAAGTATTACTGGATTATGACTGGCCAGGTAATGCGCGCGAACTGGAACATGTGGCGATGCTTTTATTAAACACTGTTCAAATGGATGGCGACACCATTACAATACAAGATTTACCGGAAAATTTAGTATCGTCATTGGGGGAATTAAGGGTACAGCCTCAAGAACTGACAACAAAAGAAGAAGTAAGGACACTTGATAATGCGGAAAAGTCAGCAATAATATCAGCAATGGAAATATATGAGGGCAATATCACAAAGACTGCGATAGCTCTGGGTATCACGCGGGCAACTTTATATCGTAAATTGAAAACTATGCCGTTCTCGATGAATTTATGAAGTGATTGTCAGGAAAAAAGTCCTGCATTAACACTGAAGTGGAAATGCTACGGGACTTTTTTGTTTAGAAATGATTTGTATAATATGTTTTCAAGGCACATCTGTGTGAAATAAAAACAATTATCAGTAAATTTTCTTTAAAAATGGCGAAAATCAAACAACTCGTGTTGGCATAAAACTTGCTGTAAATATTAGCGAGAAGTTTTTCCATAGGCTACAAGTGGAGTTTTACATGCAGAACAGATGAGGCTGAAAACTATTTCAGTAAAGCTGCCTTTAATATCTCCAATTGAGCTCATACAGCCCCCGGCTTCGGATAAGGCTGGGGGCACTCCTTTCATTCAGTTGATACAATGATGCCGAAGATTCCCTTTCTTGGATCGACAGAGACATTATTGCCGAGAACTCGATGCGAAAACGTCGATTAGGATATACACTCCGCAAGGAGAGGGGCCGTTTCCCGTGGCTATTTTTGTGCACGGAGGATGATTTTGTCTAGGGAATTTAGATACTTTCGATAATTCAATTTCAACAAAAAGAGTCTCGTATTAACACTGCAGTGTTAATACGGGACTCTTTTTGTTGGATGATCCGGACAATTACATATAATAATAAACATGCTATTTCCGATGAATTTATGATGTAATTGAAGAATTATCGTTTGAGATGTTTATAAATGATACGTATTATTTATGATATATGCATAAAAAGTATACGGACACTACAAGGGTGTCCGTATACTTTTTATGCGTGGTGAAGGCGTAAATGCAAACCCATATTGAAAAATCCTCTTTAGAGCGGCGGGAACTTTGTTGAAATCCTAATAATATGAGGTATCCATTCATCAAATAAATAACAGTAGGACAATTTATGTGTTGGCACAAGATTTGCGTAATTAAATTAATAGTGTTGTCGATAACTTCAATTGTGTATTGGTTGCAGGAAAGAAATGGAATATGTTTCATTAAGGCTGCATTCATCGCCAGTTATAAGTTACGCTTTACTGCCTGCCTCTATATATCGCCAGTTAGGGGCAGGTCCTCCTCTTAATTTAAGAGCATCGCTGAAAAATAGCAGGACGATATTGATGCAAAATTTGAATAGTAGAATTGCTACGATCCTGCAGAGGGATCAGGTAGTATCAAAAAATAAATCTGAATATCACTTCCGATTTATTACATCCCCTTCGGGAGGTAATAAACGATAGGTATGATAAGTAATTACCATGCCTGCCAATGCGCAAAGGAAGAGGATCTAAAATTACTTTTAGCTCCTCTTTTTTATATTAAGAACCATAAAAGAATGGGGAGGAAATTCTATCACCGGGAAAAGAGCCCAGTGCTACATGCGGAAGAGGTGTTTAACGTTTTCCCCCAAGCTTCAGATCGCAGGAAATATGTATTGAACGGCCATTTATGTAAGGACCTGTAGATAATATACCATATTTGGAGTGGTATAAATTTTTCGTGGGGCTATGCCTAAAACCCGTTCTCAGCAAAAAGTAGCTGGTCTGTTCTGGGGGGCGGGCTGGAAAGCAAGATGATATATGCGCTGTGGATGTCAAGGGTCTTTATCTTTGGGATCCCAATAAATAGCATAAATATTAAAAAGAAAGGAGATTTAACCTAGACTAGTAACGATAGAAGCATTAATAAAAAAGGGGGGATTAGAGAATTTAATTGAGGTTTTCCATAACACTCACATGGCTATAGCGTTAAAAGCTGTAGTAGGAATGTAGTTAAAATAAAAGGATGAAAAGAGGTAGGATTTATGATTAAGGGTGGCTATATGGGGAAAGTACTCCGTGTAAATCTTAGTACGGGAAAAATTTCGGTAGAAGAATTATCTGAACAAATGGCAAAGGATTTTATGGGTGGAGCCGGATTCGGCGTTAAATACCTGTATGATGAAGTTCCGGGTAATGCGGATCCCTTAGGAGAAGAGAATAAATTAATCTTTGCAAATGGTCCTCTCAGCGGAACTGCTACACCCTGTGCAAGTAGGATGGCGGTGGCGACAAAATCACCTCAGACGGGTACCGCGGCGGTTGCTTTGTCCGGAGGCTATTTCCCTGTAGAGTTTAAGTATGCGGGGTATGATGTTCTGATCGTAGAAGGAAAATCTGAAAAACCCGTATATCTCTATATCAACGATGATAAAGTTGAGATCCGTAGTGCGGAGAAGCTATGGGGAATGGATACCGTAGACACTCAAATATTGATCAAACATATGCTGCATAACCAGAATTTTAGAATAGCATGCATTGGGCCGGCAGGGGAAAATTTATCTAAGATGGCGTCAATCATCAACGAAAGAAGAGCCTTTGGACGTAAGGGTGTTGGCGCAGTTATGGGATCAAAGAACCTCAAGGCTATAGCTGTTAGAGGGACAAAAGAGGTTCCCATAGCTAACCAAGAAGCATTTAAAAAAGCGCTTAACACTATGTTGGCTACTATGAAGGCCAGTCCTATTTTATACTCGGAATTCTCAAAACACGGCAGTCCTATGGTAGTAGATGCATGTAGTGCCTTAGGTATCATGCCTTCTGAGAATTTCGCTACCACAGGGGAAAAGGACTATGTACCAGGGCTTGGTGCAGCAACAAGTCATGAGGCGAAAATTGCCAAAGAACCATGCTTCCGGTGTCCTGTTGGTTGCAGCCAACTAAAATTAGCAAGAGGGACCGCAAAATACCTCAGCGCGTTATCTGATCCGGAATATGAAACCTATTTTAGCTTTGGCTCACAGAATGGAGTAGACAATTTAGATAGTGTCATTGCTGCAGATGCGTTATGTGATAGATTAGGCTTAGATACTGTTTCTGTAGGTGTTACGATTGGTTTTGCAATGGAACTGTTTGAAAAAGGTCTTTTAACTCTTAAGGATACAGGCGGTATTGATTTAAAATTTGGAAATCATGAAGCCATGGTGGATTTGATCAAAGAAATCGCCTACAAGAGAGAAGGGCTAGGAGCTTTGCTGGGCGATGGATCCAAGGTGCTTTCGGAAAAAATTGGACAGGGAAGCGAAAATTATGCGATGCATGTTAAAGGGTTGGAGTTTCCAGGATACGACCCCAGGGGTGCTTTTGCTCATGGATTAAATTATGCAACCAGCTATTGTGGAGCCGATCATAACCGGGGTTATGCTATCCAAGAAATATTCGCAATTCCAGTTCCTAAGCCATATGATCGCTTTGCCGTCGAAGAAAAAGGTTGGCTGACAAAGTGGAATCAGGATATGGCTTGTGCGGTTTCAGATTGTCCTACCGTTTGCGCATTTATCTTCGACATGGCTTTGTTTGTTAACGGAGCTCAGAATATTGCCGATATGGTAGGGGCTGCTACAGAAATTAACTTAACGCCGGAAGAGGTACAAGCAGTTGGTGAAAGGGTCAATAATTTGGCAAGAGTTTTTAATATAACAGCAGGTTTTACAAGAGCCGATGATACATTGCCTGAAAGAATCTTAACAGAGCCAATAAAAGCGGGCGGCTCTAAGGGACACTACATTAAGAAAGAAGACTTTAATAAAATGTTAGATGACTATTATGCAGCCAGAAATTGGACAAAAGAAGGGATACCGACAGCGGAAAAGCTAGAAGAACTAGGCATAGGATATGCCATGGAAAAGCTAGGTAAATAAGGTGAATTAAATGATAGAGATTAATGTAAAAACTATTTCGATGTACGTTAAAGTACTAGGCGGGAAAAGTAAGCAAAAAATGATACTTAAAGAAAATAGTAGGATTCAAGACTTATTCGATGCGCTTATATCGATGTATGGCGATGACATAAAAGAAACATTTTTTGAGAAGTATGAAACAAAAAAGAGTAAGCCTGGAACGGCCATGTATTTAAATGGCAGAAATATTTTTGCATTAGATGGTTTAGACACGGAGTTGAAATCAGAAGATGAATTTTTAATTCTACCACCAATAGCGGGAGGGTAGAACTGGCACTGTTTTTGTCTAGCCGCAATAGAATTTCCTGTTAGTATATGGTCAGCCGGTAGGACTTGCCAGAATCGAGAAGGATCTGGAGATCTGAAGAAGCATATCCCGTGTTTTGAGGTGAATCCCAAGTAGAGTGTAAAGAGGTGTTATCTTGTCTGCTTAAGGGGTTCACTTCGCCTTAAGGGGTGCTTCGCATTAATAATAAGTGTGATTAAAGAAAGGAAGTGAAGTTTTGAAAAAGTCTATTGTATTACTTTCGATGATGTCGCTTTTGTCAGCTTCCTGGTTTTCGGTTGCTGCTGCTGCGGAAAATCATTTCGGTGATGTCCCTGCCGGGCACTGGGCCTATGATGCTATAAACAAATTAGCGACAGATGGTGTCATTGATCTGTATGGTCAAGGCTCCTTGCGCGGTGAGCGCACAATAACACGCTATGAGATGGCGCAGATTGTGGCCAGGGCCATTTGGAATTCGAATAAAGCTGCCAGCACCGAGGACAAGGTCATGATCGACAAGTTGAAAACAGAATTTGCCGATGAACTGGATAACCTGGGCGTCAGCGTTTCAAAACCCGCCAATGCCGCGCGGGACGAAAAAGTCAAGAAAAATGAGAGCCCACTCAAAATTAGCGGCCATTATAATTTTCGTTATGAATATGTAAAAAACCCGCGGCCGACAGCAGATCCTGTTGGAGTACCAAATACTGATACGGGAACCGCCGCAGGCAAAAACACCCAGCGCAGTCGCCTATGGCTGGATGTCACCAATCAGTTTGATGGCGACACATATTTCGTGGGCAGCCTTGTCGCCGACGGCATGAGCGGTACGCAAACAGCTAACTCAGCTGATGTGTGGCAGGCCTTCATTGCCAAGAAATTCGGCGATAATACAGAAGTAGCAGTGGGCCGTATGATTCCTGCTCTCGGTCTTGGCACCCTCGGGGGCACAGCCTATAACGACGGCGTGCGCGTATCCTTTGGGAAGGATTATAAGGTAAACCTCTATGCTACCACCGTAGGTGAATACTATCCACCGCAGTTGGGCGTTTCTCCCTTTAAACTAAACTTCCGCCTAGCCGATGTGAAGTTCAACCTGAATAAGGATCTGGCTATGAGTTTAGCCTATCGGGCGGACCAGGATGAGCTACTTTATGACGCTGCAGCCGTAGGTCTCGAATATAAAGGTATGCCTAATTGGGACTTAAGCGGTGAATATGCAAGAAATAAAGCGAGCTTAGCGCAGTATAATGGCGACGATACGAACGCGTACTACGTAAAAGCGAAATACAAGGGTGCTAATCCAATGGTTGTAGGATCTAACGGATTCCATATTCAGTATAAAAAAGCCGATCCCAATTTTGATCTGCAGCCACTGGGTGGTCCCGTCGAATGGAATGCGCCGTTCAATTATACTTATAGGGCTCATGGCGGCTGTGCAAACGATCTTAAGGGCATGGAGTATGGTTTTGAAACCACTGTGGCCAAACGAACGATCTTCAGCCTGCAGTACGACGATTTGGAACGCGTAAGTAATGGGGAGGATCAAACCTTCGTAAGCGCTCAGGTATTCTACCTGTTCTAATCTCCGCAGGAACTTGTGGATGGAGAGCGCATTCCCGGTATAGTACAATTCAGTAGAATTGCAATACAGTAATTAATAAATATGCTAGTATTCAGGGATTGACTGACAAGAATGTAAAGAATTTATGGTATGGGTTGTTTAGAAATAATCCGTATAAATTTTTTATCTACGTATAAAAAGTATACGGATACTATAACGGTGTCCGTATGCTTTTTATATGCTTAGTAAATTGATACGCTAACTTTATCACACTTTGACAAGGATCTTATAAACGGACTGGATTATAGCTAAGAATAATCAACGTACTATTGGCGTTAATTATAATAATAATGGTTATATGAAGAATAACGGGGTAAATTTGGCACGAAACTTGCTTAAATAATTAAAGAGGCGTTGTTCAATAACTACAGATCGGGTGTTGTTTGCAGAAACGATATTAAGAAGGGGTTGACAATATGAAAAATGATACTATAGATGAAATGATGTTAGAAAGATACAGGGCTAATGTTATCCCGGAAATTCAAGAAATAGTATCTATTGATCATTGTATGATAGCATTAACTGACACCAAAAAAAATTCCCGGCAAAGATAATGCAGTCCCGGTTTGCCACGACGATCGTCAATGTGTGTGCAGACCGGGACAGGCTAGTCCGAGGATGAGGAAGGTACAGGATATTGCAAGGCGATATACGAGTTAAAAAAGTGCCGTACTAGGCGGCGCAGGGAGAAGGTTAGGGGACATTATGCAGACGATGTGTACTGAAGACTTGCCGTATAATAATCTTATTACAATAGAATTTAGATCCTATGTCTATCCATCTGTATATGTGGATGGGTTTGCGCCAGGTAAAAAAATGAAAATTAAACTGGAGGATAATCTATTGTTAGAAGAGTTTTTACAAATATTCTTCTATAGGCAAAAAAAAAATATTGGATTTGTGGCCATCAATAGAATCTTGGTGCACAAAAGCCATTGTTTTTGTGAAGGGGATTTTATAGAGGTGTTTAGCCCTATCAGAAAGCTAAAAGGCTAAAAGATCACCCCACATACCAGGCCAAGCCAAATGATGGCTATTACCTCTCCGCAATGCGGATAAACGGGGTTAATGTTGACGATACCAGCTACGCAGGGCGAACGTACCAATTAGGTACACTCTCTGATATGATTTTTACTAATTTGTTCTAACTCTCAGGTGAGTCAAATATCACATCTGGCAGTACTTGTATCATCAAACACACCAAAGAGCAGGTCGAATCAGCAAACGGCCTGCTCTTTGGTGTGTTTGATATTTTTCAGTACATAAACCCAATATTTGCGAATGTCGCCGGCCAGCGCCACTAAGCCTGTTAATCCGCCTAGGATATAGCTCACCTAGCGCCAAAGACGAGTAAGATCGCCTTTTTGCTCATATTTTTGCTCATAAATCCGACGGGTACGTTCGGCAAGGCCTACAGCGGTGGCAACGGCCCGCATGGATACTAGGGGCAGGGAGGCGACTTCGTACTCGGCGGCACGGATATTACGGCGGGCGTACTGAAGAAGATTACCAAGAAATAGACTGCATACATTTATGCTCGTCACCTTGAATATCTCAAATATATGAGGCGGTTTTATTTATTGTTTCCAATTAATCGCACACTGAGTGACCAATTGAGCTGCTATAAGTTATGCAAATCTTCTGACCAAAATGTATGAAAAAGTCAATAAATCAAATAAGTCAAACCTGACCACGAAGGCCCGTAAACCAGGTGGGTGGACTACCTGTATATGAAATTATAAAGGATTTTATGTATTTGTATGGAAGTATAAAAAAACGAGTCCGTTAGGGAAGCGTTTGCGTTTGCAAATCAACATATGTTTTGTTCGATACCTATAAGAATAGGTTCTTTGGTTCTTGTTTGCAATGGTCTTTTGGTTTTTATATAAATACTAATAGATGAGGAGCGTGTTATCTTATGACAAATGAAAAACTGAAAAAAGTATCACCATCCATTGATGAGTGGCTTAAAGAAGCAAAAGCTGATCCATCGGCTTTACAAGAAGGTATGTTTTTGGTCCATAATGGCGTTGTTCGCCAGACACCTAAAGCCCAGGTTCGCCAGGGGCTTGATGACGGCTCGCAGGTTACGGGAATGGAATTCACGTATGATGCCGCAAAAGTTGATGCCGCGATTGCTGAAACCTATAAAATGGAGGGCATCTTCTATATTAAGGTTTGGCTGAATGAAGGCCAACTTACCCTAGGCGATGATATAATGTATGTACTGATTGGTGGCGATATCAGGCCGCATGTTATCGATGCCTTACAATTCCTGGTTGGCAAGATCAAAAACGAATGTGTTACGGAAATCGAACAAAAGCAGTAAACTGAACTGTAACTTGTCAAGTAGACAGACGAAATAATACATAGTTTAAAAATGGTGGGATAAACCAGACGCTTGAAGAAGATGTTTCTGCCTTGTATGAATTTTGGAGTGTGTAGCGTTGATAGCGGGAGTAGGCTGATTTCAAAGGGTGTGCGGGTTTATAGGTAATTGAATATGTATGTCTTATGTTGGGCAATCGTAGAACCAATACAATATTAATTTTCCTACACTTGAAAGTTTCGCGCTTTGGCAAGGAAAAATTGGCATGAATATCCAGTGTCATCATCATTGATATTTTCTACAGGTTCAGTTAAAATGAGGTTAGAAAGTTAAACATTCAAACTTTATTTTGGAGGTGATCGATGATGCTTGTTGAATTAAAACAAAAATCACAAGTGACGATTCCAGCAGAATTGTTAAAAAAGATGAATCTAAAAACCGGTGATAAACTGGACATTGAAGAAAGAGAAGGACGTTTGGTCATTACGCCGGTAGTGATTATCCCTCGGGATCAGTTGTGGTATTATTCGAAAGAATGGCAAAAAGGCGAACTGGAAGCGGAACAGCAGATTAGCGAAGGAAAGGTAAAACTGGCAAAAGGTAAGGACGAATTTTTGGAGGGGCTTGGTCTTGATGAATTATGAATATCTATTATACCGAGCTTTTTAGTGAGAAGGTTAGAGTATTGCCAGTAGAAGTTAAGAAAGCTTTAAAGACCAAGTTAGAACTGATGGTGGAAAATCCGCGCCACCCTTCGCTGCGAACGAAAAAAATCCAAGGGCAGGAAGGAATATTTGAGGCCAGTGTAAGCATGGGTATTCGCATGACGTGGCAATACACCGATGATGGTATTTTGCTCCGCAATATTGGGGAGCACGACAAGACAATAAAAAATCCCTAAAACAATGACAGGCATCCTGCAGTTTCTACTGCGGGTTTTTTCTTGCGCAAAAACAGGAGTGATTGGATGAATCCAGATAATCTAGCCACTGGGTGGTCAATTATCTATCGGATAATTAAATCTTCTGACCAAAATGTATGAAAAAGTCAATAAATCAAATAAGTCAAACCTGAATCCCGAAGGCCTACGCAAAAAAAACTTGACTTGGAGTTGACTCTAAGTGTTAGTAAACAAAATGGAGGCTAATGACTATGAAGTATAGAAAATTAGGAAAAACAGACATAGAATTGTCTGCAGTTGGCTTAGGTTGTATGGGAATGAGTGCTGCTTACGGACGGGCAGATGACACAGAAAGTGTTGCTACTTTACAGTATGCATTGGATTTGGGCATCGATTTCTGGGATACGGCAGATATTTATGGAAATGGTGCCAATGAAGAACTGATTTCCAAGGTGCTGGTCGAGAATCGCGATAAGATTTTTATCGCGACAAAGTTTGGTTTCAGATTAAGGGACAGCGAAGGAGATGCTTTTGTTGGCGGAGACACGTATATCGATGCTTCTCCAAAGTATATAAAGCAGGCGGTTGAAAACAGTCTCAGAAGATTGAAAATTGACACGATTGACCTTTATTATGCGCATCGGGTAGATCCGACTGTTCATATTGAAGAAACGGTCGGGACTATGGCGGAACTGGTACAAGAAGGGAAGGTGAGATATTTAGGTTTAAGTGAGTGTACGCCGGAGGATCTGAAGAGAGCATATGCTGTTCATCCAATATCTGCGCTACAAAGCGAATACTCCTTGTTAACCCGTGATGTGGAAAAGGGAATTCTGCCGTTAACTAAAGAGTTGGGTATAACTTTTGTTCCATTTGCTCCGTTAAGCCGTGGATTGATTACGAACAAACTCGAGGTAAGTACTCTTGAAATAAATGACTTTCGCAGAAATCTACCGCGTTACAACGGAGAGTATTTAGTTAATAATCAGAAATTGGCATCTGAATTTGCCGAATTCGCCGTGAGCAAAAATTGCACGCCTGCGCAGCTTGCTATTGCTTGGGTAATAGCACAGAGTGATAATATTATTCCGATTCCTGGAACAAAAAGGAGGAAATATCTAGAAGAAAATGCTGGTGCGGCAGATCTAGGCCTGACTGCTAAGGATTTAGAAGCACTAGAAAGCTTAGTAAAGAAATATCCGAATATCGGTCCACGTTATAGTGCACGTGAGTCCAAATTTGTAAAAAATAAAATATAAGCAGAAGATCATTTGATTTTACCAGTAGCAAATGAAAAGCCAACACAAATAAATTTATTATTAAAAATCAGTAACGGAGATAAATGATATGGAAATGAGAAAATTGGGCTTCGGCTTCATGCGTTTACCGGTGCAGAGCCAGAATGATCCATCAAGTATTGATATGGATATCTTAAATCAAATGGTGAATACTTTTTTGGAAAGAGGCTTCAACTATTTTGATACAGCTTATATGTATCATATGGGTAAAAGTGAGATCGCTATTAGAGAGTCGTTAGTAAAACGTCATAAAAGAGACAGTTTCACGGTCGCAACAAAATTACCAACGATGTTTTTGAAAACAAGGGAAGATCAGGAAAGAATATTTAACGAACAGTTAGAAAAATGCGGTGTAGATTACTTTGATTACTATATGCTTCATAACTTGGGTGTAGCGCATTATGAGATAGCCCAAAAATTAGCTAGTTTTGCATTTATTCAGGAAAAGAAAAAAAGAGGAAAAATCAGACATATAGGATTCTCTTATCATGATAATGCGGATTTATTGGAGGAAATCCTGACAGCACATCCGGAAGTGGATTTTGTCCAGTTGCAAATTAATTATCTGGATTGGGACAATGAAAGCATTCAGTCAAGAAAATGTTACGAAGTAGCAAGAAAACATAATAAACCAGTTATTGTTATGGAACCTGTCAAAGGGGGTACGCTTGCGAAAGTGCCTGAAAAAGCGGAGAGATTATTCAAAGGCTATCATCCGGGCATGTCCATCCCCTCATGGGCTATCCGTTATGTGGCAAGCCATGAGGGGATTATGATGGTATTAAGTGGGATGTCTGATATGGAGCAGTTACTGGATAATACAGGATATATGCAAAAGTTTAAGCCTTTTGTAAAGAAAGAATATGATGTCGTAAAAAAGGCGGTTGGGATTATTAACGAAGCAATTGCGATTCCATGTACAGCCTGCCAGTACTGTGTAGAGAGCTGTCCGAGAAACATCGCCATTCCGAAGTACTTTGCATTGTACAATACGGAAAAGCAATCCTTGAACAACGGGTTTTCCACACAAAGGGTATATTATGATAATTATATAAGAACACATGGCAAAGCATCAGACTGTATCGGATGTAAAAAGTGTGAAAGAAGTTGTCCCCAACATATTGAGATTACAAAATGCTTAAAGGATGTAGCTGATACTTTTGAAACATAACTTCCTTTCCGCAGATGGGAAACAGAAAAATCGTAAGTACAGGAGCAAACATGGTTCTTAAAGTGTAAAGAGGCTGGTATCAAAACCGGCAGTCCATTTTCTGAGAGGGAAGAAACGTAAGATATTAGGAGGTGAAACCCTATGATGATTGCAGAAGTAAGTGAAAAGTTTGATGTTTCACAGGATACACTCCGCTATTATGAACGCATCGGACTGATTCCTCATGTGAACCGCAATAAAAGCGGAAATAGGGATTATACGGAAGAAGACTGTAAGTGGGTCGAATTTATCAAATGTATGCGAGGCGCAGGTCTTCCGATTGAAATATTAATTGAGTATGTTGCACTGTTTAAACAGGGTGATGAAACCATTGAGGCAAGAAAAGAACTTTTTATCGAGCAGCGTAAGCAGCTAATAGCAAGAATGGAAGACATGAAGAAAACGCTGGAACGCCTGGATTATAAAATTGCAGTATATGAACAAGCAGTAGTTGAAAAAGAAAAAGAACTAAAAAGACCGAAGGATTAGGTTTGTGGGTACAGTTATTCTTGACAAAAAATTGTAACGAGCCTATAATTTGAATGTATTCAATTAACGAGGTGTGTTATGGCAAGAATTGCACAGGATCCCCAAGTTAGAATAGCAGAGATATTAGATGCGGCTGAAAAATTATTTCTTGTCAAAGGTTATCGAGGTACAACGATTAGTGATATTGCAAAAAAACTGGGTGTTGCTCAAGGCATGCTTTATTACTATTTTAAATCAAAAGAGGAAATTATCGAGTCTTTGATCAATCGACACGTGGCCTCTGTCCTTTCTACGATACAAGCGATGCCGTCCTTTGTTTGCATTACTCCGCCTCAGAAAATCGAATTAGTAATATCCGTATTAGTAGGTAGCGTTCGCGATAAAGATAGTTCATTGCTTAATGCATTCTTTGATGAACAAAATGTGCATATTAAAGATAAGGTGAGGCATCAAATTCATCTTTCAATTAGTACTTGTTTATCAAAGATTATAGAAGAAGGAATGCGAACACAACATTTTCGTGTCTTTGACCCCCAAACGGCATTGGATTTCATTTTTAAATTTGTCGACTTGTTAGTCGAAGCGATGTATGCTCAAATGTCCGAGCAACAATTATCACCACGGCTGCAAATGGCGAGCACGCTTATTGAGAACGTACTGGGAGCACAAACGGGCACAATTAATTTAAAGTTGCAAGCCAGAGCCTAATTACATAAAGAGACCGCTATTCAATCTTGTTGTTTGAATGGTCGGTTTTTTTTAAGGAATTTAGTTGAACACGTTCAATAAATTCCTTAAAATGCTGCAACGAAGAAATATTTTAATTACACGACAGTAAGGGGGGAATCCAATTGGAAGTAGTATAAAAGTGCCCGCTGATAGCTTAAATTAAACGACTAGAAAAGGTGGAGAACAATGCAACAATATCGTTGGTTCGCAGAAGTGTCTAAGAAGAAATTATATTATGGTTTAGCCGCAATAATTATAGGTGTTGTTATCGCCGGTGGGACAATGTGGAAAATGAGCAATCAACCTAAACCGGTAGTGGAAGAAAAGCTCACAGCAAGAACGGCTGTAATTGGTGCTACTAAAGACGCACAGGGCTATACCTATTCTGGTGAGGTGCGCGGCCGTTATGAAAGCAAGTTGGCCTTTCAAGTGAACGGGAAAATCGTTAAGCGAAATGTTCAACTAGGCAGTGCAGTCAATGCAGGCGATGTACTCATGCAAATTGATCCTAAAGATGTTCAACAGACCGTCAATAGCAGTTCCGCCCAAGTGTATTCAGCTGAATCACAGCTGAAATTGGCTGAAAACAACCTGAATCGTTATCAACATTTGTATGAAACCGGCGCTGTCAGTCGTATGACATATGATCAGTATGCTGCGGCCTATGATGCAGCTGTAGCCGTCGTGCGGCAGGCGTCGGCGCAATATGCACAAGGCGTAAACCAATTGGATTACACCTCCTTACAAGCTGATAAAACAGGCGTCATTTCTAGCATTGCGGCTGAAGTGGGGCAAGTAGTCAGCGCGGGACAAACCATTGTCACGGTAGTGCAAGACGGCGAACGAGAAGTGGAAATCAGTGTTCCGGAAAATCGAATTGAGGAATTGAGCCAAGCGACACAAATCAAAGTGACCTTTTGGGCGCTATCCGGTCGGGAGTTGGTGGGCAAAGTTAGAGAAATTGCACCAATGGCCGATCCAGCCACACGAACCTTTAAAGTGCGGATTAGCTTGCTGAATCCGCCGCAGGAAGTGAAATTGGGCATGACGGCCGCTGTCAACGTGGTTAACAGCAATGTACAACAAATGGTGTCTATCCCGTTATCAGCTATTTACCAAGATAATAACACGCCAAGTGTATGGGTAGTGCAGGAAAATGTACTCTCTCTACGGCCTGTTAAACTTGGCCAATATGGCGATAATACCGTTCAGGTTCTCGAAGGACTACAGCAGGGTGAGCGGATTGTTGTCGCTGGCGTTCATAAATTTAGAGAAGGGCAAACCGTTAACGTTGGCGGTGAAAGGCTATGAGTAACTTCAATTTAACGGAATGGACCCTGAAATACAAACAATTTGTTTATTTTTTTATCGTGCTGTTTTTTATGGCTGGCATTGTTTCCTATAAAAACCTAGGGCGCATGGAGGACCCTAACTTTACCATTAAGCAGATGGTCGTGACTGTTGCCTGGCCGGGCGCAACCGCTCGTCAAGTGGAAGAGCAAGTCACCGATAAAATCGAGAGAAAATTGCAAGATTTACCTAGCCTGGATTATGTAAAAAGCTATTCAATGCCTGGGTTTAGTGTTATTTACGTCAACGTGAAGGACACGCTAACGAAAAAAGAAATTCGGGATAGATGGGTTGAAACTCGTAACATGGTCAATGACATAACGGGGACGTTACCTGCGGGTGTTTGTGCGCCGAGCTTTAATGACCGCTTTGATGAGGTATATGGTGTAAATTATGCCCTTACCGGCGATGGTTATAGCTATGAGGAAATGCGGGAAAAAGCGGAAAAGATTCGCCGTATTCTGTCAAGCGTACCCAGTGTAAAAAAAGTGAATCTGCTGGGCGTACAAAAAGAGAAAATCTATCTAGAAATTGAAAACAGCAAAATGGCTCAATTAGGTATTGACCCAAGTCTGATAGGAGCCGCCATTCAAAGTCAAAATGCCATTACTCCAGCCGGTATGATCGAAACAACCTCTGATAATATCTATTTGCGCATTACCGGGATGTTTGAAAATGTGGAGGATATTCGAAATTCACCCATTCAAGCGAATGGACGTACTATTCGCCTTGGAGACATTGCGAAGGTTTCGCGTACATATACAGAACCTAGCGACCCAAAGTTCTTTTATAATGGCGAACCGGCGATCGGCATTTCTCTAGCGATGGAACCTGGTGGAAATGTTTTAAAGCTAGGCGAAACGCTGGCGGCAACGATTGCGCAAATTCAAAAAGAATTGCCGGCTGGGCTGGAAATGCATCAGACCGTTAATCAACCCAAGGTTGTAGAAACTTCTATTGACGAATTTATCAAATCCTTGGTGGAAGCCATCATTATTGTGCTTGTCGTAAGTTTCATCAGCCTGGGTATGCGCTCCGGTGTCATTGTCGCTTTGTGCATTCCTCTCGTCATTGCCATTGTGTTTACGTTTATGAATTTCATGGGAATTGAGTTGCAAAGAATTTCATTGGGTGCGCTTATTATCGCGTTGGGATTATTGGTTGATGATGAGATCATCACGATTGAGACAATGATGGTCAAGATGGAGCAAGGCTGGAGCCGCTTCGATGCCGCTTGTTTTGCCTACAAGTCCACTGCGTATCCGCGTTTAACGGGCGAGTTAGTGACCTGCGCCGGTTTCATACCGGTTGGATTCGCTGCGGGCGGCTCTTCAGAATATTGCGTTTCCATTTTTTATGTTATAACAATTGCGCTGCTCGCATCATGGATTGTAGCCGGCACGGTTACGCCGCTGTTAGGTTATCTGTTTATCAAAATTGAACCGAAAACCGCGGCCAAAGAAACGTCAAATGTGCACGACTCAAAATTCTATGTGCTGTTTAAGCAAGTGCTGAACTGGTGCTTATTACATCGCAAAGTGGTTTTGATGGCTACGGTAGGCTGTTTTTTTGCTGCTGTCGTTTTGATGGGATTTGTAAAGCAAGAATTTTTCCCATCCTCTACGCGGCCAGAACTTATTGTTCAATTGAAAATGCAGGAAGGCACTGCCATCAACCAAAGCGAAGAGATCGCCCGTCAGTTTGCGCAACAACTAGAGGGAGATCCACTGATTTCTTATTATACGTATCATGTAGGTGAAGGCGCGCCGCGCTTTGTTTTAAGTTTAGAACCAACCTTCAACAAAGCCAATTTCTCCGAATTTATTATTGTTGCTAAGGATTATAACGCACGCAACCAGTTGGAGACGCAAGTCAGTAAAATGCTGCAAAGCGATTTTCCGGAAGTTCAGGCGCACACAAAGGTAATTGGCAACGGGCCTGCGGCCGACTATCCGGTTATGCTGCGTGTAAACGGGTACGATCATGACAAGGTGCGGGAAATCGCGCAACAAGTGGAGACGATTATGGCTCGCAATCCAAATGTAAAAAATGTAAACCTTAACTGGAATGAAAAAAGCAAGGTTATGCATTTGGAAATCGATCAGGACAAAGCCAGAATGCTGGGGGTTAACTCGCAGGCGTTGTCGGCTGCGCTTCAGTCACAATTATCAGGTTCGCCAATTTCCGAATTCCGGGAAAGTGATAAGACGGTTAGTATGGTGTTCCGTTTTGCCGCCCATGATCGAAAGGATCCTTCGCGTATGAAGGATTTGAATATTCATATTGGTAATGGTAAGTACGTGCCGCTGGACCAAATTGCAAAAATTACTTTTGAGACGGAAGAAGGCTTGGTTTACCGCCAAAACTTAAAACCAATGATTAACGTTCAGGCGGAAATAATCCCTGGGGCAACCGGTGATACTGTCGCAGAACAGATATATAACCAGCTCGCCGATTTGCGGGCAACGCTGCCAAGCGGCTACAGCATAGAGTACGATGGTATGAAAGAAGATAGTATTGCTGCTATGGGGTATATAGCTGCGACGTTGCCGGCGATGCTCATTGCGATTACGATTTTCCTCATGATTCAATTGCAGAATATATCAAAGATGATCTTAACCTTACTGACTGCGCCGCTTGGCCTGATCGGCGTTTCGATCGGTCTTTTCGTAACAGGAAGCCCCATGGGATTTGTTGTTCAACTGGGCATACTGGCGTTAGCCGGGATTATTATGCGTAATACGGTTATTTTGATGGACCAAATTGACCAACAGATGGCTGAGGGCGAAGCGCTTTGGGATGCGATTATTAATGCCACAGTTATTCGTTTTCGACCCATTTTACTGACCGCAGCGGCGGCGATTTTGGGCATGATCCCGCTTGTTTCCAATATGTTCTGGGGTCCGATGGCAATAACTATTGCCGCGGGATTAGCCGGTGCGACCGTATTAACTCTGTTGGTTTTGCCTGTCATGTACGCAACTTTGTATCAAGCGCATCCTCCAGTGGCAGAGGAAGTCAGTGACTAGCTAATGGTGGTTAAACTACGTCGTTCACGAAGCGCATTGTCCGGTGTTGGTGGTCAAGTAGTCTTGAGTAAAATGACTTACTTGAAATGTAAAACAGTTTAACTTGGAGGTACTATTGTGAACTCATTATCAGGTTACTCTAAAAGAGCCATGCTAGTAGGCATTGCCTTATTTATGTGCTGCAAATCTGCATACCCCGAAGGACCACGAAGAAGGGTCTTTTGAAGTTTCGGGGAAAGTCATAATGAGCGAATTCGCCGAAAACTGTTGATAGCGGATATCATACGTTGGTAGATGATATAATTTAAGTAAATACATTTTTATAGGAAAAGGAGTTTTTATATGTTTGAGAATGAAGATGAGCTGTCTTTGACTGCTATTCAATGGTTTAATAAGGGGTATGATTATGACGTTAAAGAAGATTATGATAATGCCATTTTTGCGTATACTAAATCGCTAGAATTAAATCCAGAAGATGCAGATGCTTATACCAACCGTGGAGTTGCGTATGATACCATAGGTGAATACGACTTAGCCATTAGGGACTATACTAAAGCGTTAGAATTAAATCCAGAAGATGCAGATGCTTATACCAATCGTGGAGTTGCTTATGATACCATAGGTGAATACGATTTAGCTATTAGAGATTATGATCAAATAATTAAATTAAATCCGCGAGCTGTAGATGCTTATATCAACAAAGTAGATGCGTGTGAAAAGTCAGGACATTACACTAGTTCTCAGATAGAAGCAGTTAAACAAATAATAAGAGACCTTGGGGGTCATATCTAAGTTCTAATCAATCAAGTTCAACCACTGCAACTACCGCGCTGAGAGGAAGCCGGTAATAATATCTTTGCCTTCCTGTCGGCAATAATTATACTTTTTAAAGACTTCTAAGAATGGTTGTTCGAGACAGGCTAATTATTGAAGAAAACATCCTGGCCTAAGACCAGGACCTTCGGTTATGTAATGCTGCCCCAACAGGAAAAACGTAAGCGCCCGTACTAAACTTTCATTAGGGAGATACTACATCGTGTGCAACCCAATCCGGTTGCCTTCACTGTCTTCAAAATAAGCGCAGAAACCGTATTCCCCGATAGCCGTCTTGGGGACCAGCGTTTTGCCTTTGTTCGCAACCACCTTGGACAGCGTACCAGTGATGTCGGACACAGAAAAATATACTAACGTGCCAGCATAGGACGGCACAAAACTTTCCTCCTGCACAAGCGCTCCGCCAATTCCAGGAACACCCATTTCCATAGAAAACATAGCCATCTGCCTCGGCCCCATGCCGACAACAGCCAGTTTTTGGTCAAATACCGCTTCATAGAAGGCTTTGCCTCTTTCCATATCCACCACAGGAATCTCAAACCAGATTACCGGATTCATTTTCTCTTCCATTGTTTCACGCTCCTAATAAAATTGCTTTACTTGAATGCACCTACCTGCTGAGTTCGACCGAGAAATTTGATAGAGATGAAAAGCCCCGGTCAGAGTGGATTGTAATCACCTGACCGGTTTTTTGCATTGTCTTTTTATGGAACATAAAGTAATTAATAGGTATAATTAGATTATATAGAAATTTCTAAAGCGGAGAGGGCTTGATGCCAAAAAAAATTAGTAAATTTTTGGTTTTGTCATTACTTACAGCGAAGAATTTCGTTAAAAGTATTAGATAAGTCTGGATGTGGAAGACATCAAAGCTTGGCCAGGCTGTAAGTGTTTAAACTGCCATCCTGGATGGAGTCCGGTGATATTATTTTGATTGCTTATGATATAGCAAAAAGACAGCAGTAAGAAGGGGGTAAATAAAATGAGAAAATCAGTTGTTTGGCAATGCGTGGTATTTTTTGTTTCCTTTGTATTAATTTTTGGATCTGCTTGTCATGCGGAGGATATGCAGAAGGATGCTAATAACACTTTGCAACAGAACGAAGAGATCGCTCAACAACTGCCGCAAGGGAAAAGAATCATGGGTAAGGTTTATCGGGACATAGGACCTTGGAGTGACTTAATAGAATGCGAAAATTACCAGATTTATCTACTGAAAGATAAAGAGCCGGGTTCTAAAGGAGAGCTAATCATTGAGGCAACTCAGTCAAGTTTTGATGTCATTATTGCTGAAGAAAAACTAAAAGAATATCCGTATATTGAGTTTGTTTCTAAATATGGTAATGAAACAATTAAGCTGGATGAAATAAAAGATAGCGCGCTGGAAATTGTTTTAGCCCCCAAGACTGGTGTGAAAAAACCGGCAATTTATCTTTATCCTGTACAGAAAACGCAAATATTAGTCTGGCACAACTTTAAAGGGCAGATATTGAATACTTACCCAACATATACAGATAATTGGACGGTCATAGCGGAGCCAACTGGAAATTTATTAAACGTAAAGGACAATAGATATTACAAATATTTATTTTGGGATGGTGTTTATGCTTTTTCTAAAGAACACTACCAATTTAAATCCGGGTTTTATGTAAAAAATGAGGACTATGTTTCATTTCTGCAAAGCAAACTGGCAATTATCGGTCTGAACGAGAATGAAATAAATGATTTTATAGTCTATTGGTTGCCAATCATGAGTAATTACAAAAATTGTTTTATTCATTTTAGCATCAATGATAACATAGACGGAAGCTCCGTTCTTAAAACGCAGCCTGAAGCAGAAACGACAATTCGGGTATTTATGGAATTTTCAGGTGCTGATAATATCAACAATACTCAAAACTTACCGGAACAAAAACTGACTGCTCTCAAAAGAAAAGGGTTTACACTGGTAGAATGGGGCGGCGCTGAAATTGGAAAGGGTAAAATTGAATAACAGGAATGCCTGAACGCTACTGCTGAGTGAACTTGTCCAGCTATAGCTGAACATCGAGACTTCAGATGGAGACTCTACTCCACCTGAAGCGACGAGGGAACGCTCCCACTTATAGAAGTGGGAGTCATACGAATTAGATATACGGCAGAATGCAGCCGACAGCTTCAAGGATAGACTGAAAAAGTGAACTGGGGGAATAGGCAATGCGGAAGAGTTTTAGTGCAATTATTGTGCTTGGGTTGCTACTGGCACTGCAAATTTCTGGTCTGGCGGCGACAAGAGACGAGGGCCGGCTTTT
>Ga0074193_1001814_pt1 | contig 22918 bp, 20 predicted proteins | sample EPASupsiteHSE605_FD_64523 | JGI IMG/M metagenome (GOLD analysis project Ga0074193, IMG submission 64523) | Bioremediated contaminated groundwater from EPA Superfund site, New Mexico - Sample HSE6-05 | ecosystem: Environmental > Aquatic > Deep subsurface > Groundwater > Contaminated ... | reverse complement strand
ACGACTGCGTATGCGTCTCTCTTAATAAGTGCGTAATGCTTGCTGAAAGCAAAGTACCAGATGACAATGCCTACAAACATGTTTAAGCCAGCAGCCATTAATCCTTCATGGAGTGAAGAAGCAAAGCCTGTAATTATTAATGCAATTGCCCCCTTCTCAACAGCAAGCATAAGGGTTCTGTCCTGCTTTTCATCAGGTCCCAGGCTAGCGTTAAAGGGATGAAGGATTCCCATACCACCTATTATAAAGATCAGTGCAATGTATCCGTTTGCAACGACGTTTTGGACAACTGCAGCAAAATTGAAGGATCCAGCAATGACGACGCTCAGCCCGATAATTACGAGAGTACCTGCACCTGCAATCTCTACCATCGCTTGTTCCATAATAGGGATACCCATGCCGATTACCCTGTTTGAGAGGGCACCGATAACGCCACCGATAATTGCTGCTACAACGAAAGCAACAATAGGCCCTGCAATGCCTCCTACTGCAAGCCCGAAGAGAGCTGCTATAATACCCATACCAAGGGATAACATACCAATTGATGGGACACCTGTACCGAGCCCGTAACTGGCAACACGGCGGACTGCATCAGCACCCCAGACCGTTGCACAGATTGCCCCAATACCTCCAAAGAAGGAGTATGCCGGAGGCGCGAAGTGACCGAGGTAGATCCCGGCAAGACCGCCGACTATACCCAAAGCCATTATTGTTTGTGGAGGATATCCGCCTTTGGATTCTCCTCCTGCTCCACCTGCAGACATTTTAAATACCTCCGAGCTGTGCGATTGCGATTACCGCCACGATAGCACACAGTAGTGTTGCTATGAGGGAAGAAATTACCGCCTTTGGCCATTTTTTGAATTTCGGATCGTGGAACCCTTCAATTGTACCTCCTATATTATAGGAAGGAATTACAGCGTTCACAAAGAAAATGCCTATTGCAAATATTGCTGCAACTGCTACAAGCGGGTTTCCTGTAACTGCATTGGTAATTCCAGCGCGTTCCAGTCCTACACTCATACCCACTTCAATGAGTGAATAATAAACAAGGGAACCTCCGATTCCACCAAGGCCTCCTCCAATAACTCCGCTCACAAAACTGACTGTTGGAAGTCCATGTCCTTCAGTACCCTGGGATACATACAGATCCTGCCTGTACTTTGTAATAGGGTCAACCTTTACTTTTGCGGAAGAAGGCACACAGCCTACACCGTAGACATAGACCCAGGTACCGACAATCATGGTCACAGCGATCATGATCATTGCACCCACTGCGCCTGAGGCAAGAATAAGGGGGAGGTTGTCTGTTACGTTCATCATGAAACCTGCACTCACAAGTCCTGTCAGACCTGCGCCTGCTGCCAGCTGCACTGTACCGGTACCGATACCTGTTGCCTGAGCCATAGCTGCAGGTGCACCACCTACAGGCACGAAGTGGACACTCCAGGAAATCAGAACGCCGCCGACTGTAATGAGGATTATCTGAATGATGTTTGCCATTAGAGCGTCAATCATGCTGAAGCCTCCTCAGCTTTGTCTTCCTTGTAAGGTCCATATGCGTTGCGAGCTTCGACTTCCATCTTCCAGTTCCAGATAATTAAAATAAGGACAATTATAACACCTGCAATAACAGAAAGCCATCCCATTGTCAGGCCTTTTGCAGGATCAAAAATAGTTGTTACCCAGCTTCCCAGGAATACAGTCATACCAAAAGCAAGCCCTGTGACAGGACCTCCAAACTTGGCACAGAACCAGGAATTATCGAACCCATCCCTGAGTCCGGATTCGGCATATCTTACAATGTTTCCTGAGTTTGAAGCGTTCAGACCCGAACCAAATTCAAACTGCTGGAACTCACGTTCTGCACCGTAGTGAACGTCGCCTGTTGACGATCCGATTGCACCTACTGTAATACCCCAGATAAAAGCCAGCATAGTTAGTGGGAAGGGGTGTCCAAGTACAACGGTCATCAAGTATGATACCACTAAAATACAGAAGGTTGTTATGAACGCATATCCCATAATTGCCGGAGTGTGAGCTCTTATCATATCAAGATAAATCGGCTGCTTGAACCGACTCTGACTGGCACATCTACCCATTGTAGAAGTTATCGCAAAAGTACCGTGTACGCATGCTGCAATGAGGGAACCGAATACCAGTGCAAAAAGTGGGGACATCGTAAATTCACTTATTAATACTGTTGCAACGGCTGCACCAATCGAACACATTAATGCATTTGATGGCGGTTCTCCAGATATAGCTTTGTTAAATATTCTGTGGGGAAACATCATTTGGGGAGCTAGCTGCACCTGAGAGTTAGGGTTACTCTGCGAGCCTATATCAGATTCCAGATCTTCCGAGGCACCTGCAATGGTCGCAGCCACTCCGATAAGTGCAAGCACTCCCATGCTTATGAGTGGTTCCATTCATTTTCCTCCTTTTATATTATTACATGTAATAAGGTGGATTCAAAAAACGCTGTATATTTTTTAAATCGTCTGCCATATCATTACAAAGAAATATGATTATGACGCGCGTTAATTTTTTGATTAGAGAGGATCATTCATAAACCTTTCGAAATATGTATGCTTTTAAAATATTATTATATGGGTATAAAATATACAATCAATTTTATAAGATAAATAGCGCAGGTAAAAGTACACAAAATCGTATATTTATATAAATAAAAAAATTCTACTTTCTCCAATATAATATAAAGATTCCGATCTTAACCAGTGAATTTTTGCGTTTAGATTTGAAAAATATATGTGGTATTTTTATATTAATGAGTTATTCCGTTGTGGTTATTATAATATTGAGTTTTATAGAATATTTATTATATTAACTTTTTAGTTTATTTAAGGAAAGAAAAAGGTATGTTTTCTGTACCATAAAGTACAAATAATTTAATACTGCATGTGTCTATGAAGAAAGTATATTTATCACAGAAAACTATATATTTTCTTAAAAGAATATTTATAAATAAAATTGTACTGTTTGCTGGATAACATTTAATTATATATAAATATGTTGGGCGACTTTATAAAATTAATAAAATGAATAACTGCTTGGCTGCAGTCCAATAGAAATTAATGTATATTTTCAACTTTGCCAAAAAGCAAACAATTAATTTTAAAAGTCAACTAACTATATTTATACTGTTGTGAATTTGATTACTGAAGGCTTCAACTGAAGGCTTCAGAAAAGGATTTTTATATTTAGTTTCCTTGATTAATGCGTGATTTTAGGAGCCTCATCATTTGCCGGTCATCCTGGGGACTTGAAAGAACATGTCGAGTTTATAGAATTGTATGTCCCCAAACTTGGAATCTACAACGGTTCGACACTTGAAATTGAAAAGCTTGATAGAGTACTTGATGAAATCTCAATCTATAATTTTGCAGTTACAGTTCATGCCCCTTACTCTTCAGGAGACTCGAAATATCCTTCAGCTCTCCAGATTGACACTGCAAAAATGGGCAAGAGAGAATTTACACTTATGGAAGAGTCAATCGCGCTTGCAAATCAGGTAGAAGCCCCTGTTGTGGTATTACATCCGGGAAGAATTGGGCCTGACAGGGAAAAATCTTATTACTCTATGATCAAAAACCTCAACAAACTTGCATCCGTGGCTGATGACTATGGAGTTACTCTGGGCCTTGAAAATAAGGAAAGTACAGATCCTTCGAACTTTTGCTGTGAAGCCGAAGAGCTTTTCCTGGCTATAGAAGCTGTGAACTCCGAACACTTGAAAGCTACCTTTGATATAGGACACGCAAACCTTACCTGTGGAGGAAATCCTGAAAAACTCAAGGAATTTGTCCTAACCTTGAAAAAACATATTATCCATCTTCACCTTCACGATAATAGCGGGCACTGGACAGAAAAATACGATGGAGACGAGCATATGGCTCCGGGAGAAGGCTGTGTGGACTTTTCTGCCCTCAAATTGCTTTCGGGATATAAAGGAGTCTATAATTTTGAGGTATTTTCTCTCGAAGATCTTATTTTTGGAAAAAAAACCCTTGAGAAAGCCTTCAAACTTTAACTTTTGCTTAAAATATAAATAAAAAATAGATGGGTTCTGTAGAACCCTAACCTTTACTTAAGAAATTCCAGACTTACGTTTTTCTGGCCAAGTACTTTTTTTAACTCTTCATAGGCTGTGAAAAGCTCTCTCTTTTGTCTTCCCATGATTTCAAGAGTAGGCTCAGCCTTGAGCCATATGTCCCGATCTCCGCTACCTCTAGTTATCGCGACGCAAGAAAGCATATCCCCATGGGTCAATCTGTATACGGAATCAATCCCCGTAGGAGTTATCCAGGCAGGATAACTGATCTTAAGCCGTTCTATTATTTCATGCCAGTCGAGGTTTCCTGAAGCTCGGAGATTAAGCTGGAGATGAGCACGTTCTCCAGTAATTTTTTCATCAATATTTTCAAGAAAAGCGCTGTACGACTTATCTGCTTCACTGATTTCCTTTGCTTCGTAACGAGCAAGATTTTCGGCCTCCTCTTTGAAAAAAGGTGCAAGATTGATCTTACTCGAGGGTTTTGTCATAAGGGACACTCCAACGAAGACAATTGCACTCATGGTCATTCCTACAATTACCCCGTGAGCTGTGAGGATCGGGTGGATGGTCTCAAGATAGTTGGTACTCATAGGTGGTGTTTTTATGAGATCCACAGCCACAAGAGCCACTTGAATAAAGAATCCCACAATCATTCCTGCAAAAGCTCCTTCTTTAGTAGCCCGTTTCCAGTATAAGCCTCCCATTAGAGGGAAAAAATAGGATGAGCTTGCAATGAAGGTTGCAATTTGAATAGCACCGATAATGTCTGGAATTACAAATGAGCCTGCTGTTGCCGCAAGTATGATAGCAACGACAGTGATTCTGTTTACCGCGAGCATCTCTTTCATTGTGGCATCAGGCTTTATGTATCTCTGGAAAATATCCCTGGAGACACAGGAGGCTCCTGAAGTTGAAAAGGTGTCCGTACACGACATTGAAGCTGCCGCAAGTCCAATTGCGCTTAAGGATATGATCACAGGAGAAGAAGCAAAACGTGTGTTGACAAAGTTCAGGAGTGCAGGTTCTGCCATGCCCATGCCTGCAGGAAAACCCATCTTTGCGATTTCAGGATATACGGAATTGAGAGCTATTGCAATTACAGCACAAGCTGCGAAGACTACGGAAATCATGAGAGCACCGATTATCATTCCGCGACTGGCAGATTTTGCATCTCTTGCAGCCCAAACCTTCTGCCAGGGATCCTGCTCAGTAATCCAGCCAGGGATTAAGGCAAAGCTGAGTATCAATATTAGAGGAAGACCGACTGAGAAAGGATTCCACCAGCTAGCAGACACATTTCCAAAAAGCTGAGATGCACTTATTGCAGTAGTGTTAAGTCCTCCGTCAGCTACTGTTCCTACTGATGCAAAAGCCATTCCCACTGAGAAGAGGGCAAGGAAAGCAAACTGGATAACATCTGTCCAGATAACCGCTGAAAGTCCTCCCAAAGTAACATAGAGAGAAACTGAGATCGCAATGATGGCCGCAGCATAAAGTGGATCAAGGCCATAAAATACCTGCAACACTAGAGAAAGCCCTGTAATATCCGCTACTGAAAAAAGGGTCATTACCACAGTAATAATCACGGCAATTGGCAATCTTATTGAACTGCCATAACGTTGTTCTAGAAGCTCAGGTTGTGTGATTGCAGGCAGACTTTTAATCTTCCTTACAAGCACAGCAATAACAAGGAGAGCAAGGATATTAGGAGCCACAAATTCCCATATAGAACCCATTCCTCCGAGCATAAAATACCCGACAACTGCAAGAATTCCACCAGCTGTTAACCACGAAGCTGCAGCCGAAAAACCTATCGCTATCGGCCCTATCATGCGGCCAGCAAGCCAGAAATCGGTGATGGACTTCTGTCTACTATTAAAATACCAGCTAATAGCCACAAGTACGGCTATATAGACTGTAAGCATTACAAGGAAAATACTATAGCCATTCATAAATAAACCTTCAAAGATATTAGGATATATGTAAGCAATTCATTTTATCGAATTTTCAAGATGTTATTCAACTTTCAAATATAGAGTTTTATATATATGCTCATCGTATCAGCATAGAAATAAATAAACATTTACTTTCACTATAAAATTTATTCACCTTTTCACAGTCATATAAGCACCTTTTTTATAATTAGACAAGCTAACTTGAATTAAAACAATTATTATATTTCTTATTTTTATCATAAGTTTGTATTAAAAGAAGTTCAGGATACTTTTATAATTTCCGTCATCTTTTCAGGATATAATGGCAAATAAAAAATTGACTGTACTGTAATTACTTGAGCAGACCGAAGCACGGATAATAGTTGACAGGAATATAGCGATTCACGCTTCAGGAGATATTAAGGTGAGGAGTCAAGTACATATCTTTCTGAAACCTGAGAACATAGTTTTAAGTAAGACTTCCGCACAATCCAGCATCAGAAACTCTTTACAGGGCAAGGTTACTGAAATCTGGATGCTGGAACTCTTTTCGGGTGAAAGTTGACTTTGGCATTTTCCTTATGTCCTTATAACCCAATATAGTCATAGAGAAAATAGGTACTCTTCCTTGAGTTCCGGTGTATGCCCAGTTCAGGGCAAGTTCTGTCCATGTACTCCGTGTAAAGGTGAAATTTGTGAAAGCAAGAACAAAAGTCTGGTTTACGGAAGACGGAAAGACCGTCATGGGTGCTGGAAGAGCTAAGTTACTGAAGACAATAGAAGAAGAGCACTCACTTCGGAAAGCCTGTAAGAAGCTTGATATATCATATAAACAAGCCTGGATAGTACTTAAAAAAATGAATGAAGCCCTTGGAGAACCCGCAGTCCTTACAGTGCGAGGAGGAAAAAATCAGGGCACCTTCCTGACTGACCTGGGAAGAAAGTTATTGGCTGAGTATGAGACCAGTAAGCAGCTTATTAGTGAAACCATAGGGGATGAAACAGCCTGGGAAAACATAAGTTTCAAGTTATCAGCCAGAAACCAGCTACCTGGTAAAGTGCTTGGAGTGGAAAAGAATGGGCTTGTGTCGAAAATTACGATTGAAATGGAACCTTCGGTTATAACCTCAGTAGTCACTGAAGAAGCTGTAGAAAAACTTAATATCAAACCCGGAGATAGGGTTTACGCGGTCATCAAATCTACCGAGGTAATGGTTGCAAAAATTGTCGGTGAAAAAGGACCTACGAAAATCGATTCAAGGGAGATAGAGCGCTCAGACTGAAAATTATAACTCAATTTGACAGAAGCATACATTTTCCAATACATAGACTGAAATTATATTCCCTATCATTACTCTATCCGGGTTGCAGCTTATAATTTTATGATATGTTTTTGGATTTTTGGTATTCTTCATCTTCTTAAATACTTATGCCAATGCAATGAATACCTTTTTGTATTCAGTTTATACCTTTTCGTCCAGAATCCTGATTTTTTCTAAAAGGTTTCCAGTTAATAAAGAATTTCAACTTTGTTCTTCACTCTTGACAACAAGAACCGGAACTCTTGACAACAAGAACCGGAACTCTTGAGCTTCTCACTACTTTCTCTGCAACGCTTCCCATTAGAAATCTTTCAAGTCCGGTTGCTCCAAGGGTGCCCATTACTATCAAGTCAATATTGTTATTTTCTGCGAAATAGATAATTTCACTACTCGGATACCCTTCTAAAATGACCTCTCTTACCTCTACACCTGAGTCTATTCCAATTTTCTTAACTTTAGATACTGCTTTCTGCCCATCATCTTTCATAATATTGTAGATTGTTTCTTTGCCAGCAGTCCAATTTTCAGAAATTGTTGATGAAGTATTAACTACGTAAAGAGCGTGGACAATAGCCCCGCTAAGTTTTGCAATTTCAATACCATGAGAAATAGCTTTCTGGGAATTCTTAGATCCGTCCGTTGCAATAACTATATTTTGGAGAAATTCTTTCTTCATATTTTATTCCTCATTTGTTTCACATAAAATTCATATGGTAGAGTTAAACTAATTCAGTCATAAAATAGACTAATTCAGTGTTACATTCAAATTAAGCTTTATAGTTTAGAAGTCATAATTGAAGAAAGTTTAGTATGATATTCAAGTCGAACTTTACAGTTATACGCCACAATTGAAGCAAAAGTTCAAAAGTTATAAAACTTCACGAAAAAGAGCATAGGCAAATTCCGAAAAATAGATAGATGTAGCCTTTAAAAAGGCTACATAACATACTTTTCATTACATTTACTTCAATTCTGTTTCCTTCTCCTGAACATTATGAAACAGGTAGCTAAAGCTACAAATGTAATTCCTGTTCCAAGCTCGAATCCGGGAAGAGACTGTTTTGCCTCCAGAACTTCGGTATTGATCTTGATCGTATCCGAGGTCTGGTCATGCCCATCAGAGTCTTCATAGAAAATCTCACTGCTCAGGGAGTATGGTTTGGGAGTAGCAGTGTCGTCCACATCCATATCAAAAGCAGCAACTTCACTGTCCCCTGGTTTCAGAGTTCCAAGGTAAGCCTGGTCATCAGTTGTACTGAAGGGATCAGCTGCACTAACTCTAACGGTTGCATCTTTTGCAGTTTCTTCTCCTGTGTTTTTATATGTAACATAAAGCATCCCACCCTCATCAGGATAAAGGTCACCTGTTACGTTTGTAACTTCAAAGTAAGGCTCATTCTTGACTTCTATATTTACGGTCTGCGTCTGGGTCTTATTTTCATACCAGATACCTACTTCCTTATTTGTTACAAGACCTGTTGTACTGTCAAAATCATCTCCACCTACCTGGACATTACTCTGGTACTGATATGAAAGGTCAAGAGTCAGAGGATATATACCTGCAGGAGTGTCTTTACTAATCTCAACTGTAAACTTTGTCGGACTTGCACTCTCTTTTCCCTGCTGGAGAGTACCAGCTTCCTGAGGTCCAGACTTAACTTTAATGTTAGGATTATCAGATTTAAGGGTAGCAAGAATGCCTACTGCTGTCGTAGCCTGAGCCTCATACTGCATCTCCGACTGCTGCAGCATCTGATCCGTATATTCTCCAATATCCGCATCCTTTTCAGATTTAAAGCCGGAAATTTCACCCTTATTCATCATATTTAGATTCAGAGTTACAGTATCCCCTCTGGAGTACTGGTTGTCTCCAATAAGTGTTGCGTTAAGGTCAGGTCCTCCATACACTGAATAGTAGTTTTTACTAATATCAAAATTATCCGGTATAGCTGCCTGAGCTGGGAAAACTGCCCAGCAAAGGATCAGAAGAGTTGTGACAGTAATAAATAACCCATTTTTAGTATTCATTTTCATCACCTGATACATTCTCATTATTATGGTTTCTTTTCCGGTGTACATTTACGATCTGGTAAAGGGCGATAACTATAATCAGTAAAATTGCGATTCCTGTGACGCTAAACTTTTCTTCTGTAGCTTCAAGAGGTAAGTTCACTTTCATACTTTCTGAAAATTTAGTATTCTTATCGTCATCAAGGTACTTTATTTCACTATTGACGCCATACTTTTTTACAGTAGCGTCCTGGGCGGCCTTAATTTCAAAACTGGCAGTCTTTTCTTCTCCAGGTCCAATATCCCCTAATCTTACTGTAGATTTCTCAGTGCTCAGAGGACTCATAACAATTATCCGCGCAAAAGCGTCTTTTGCCATGGTTTCTCTTGTGTTTTTATAAGTAATATTAACAACCTTACTTTCACCCTGTATCAGGCTGCCAGAGACATTGGTTACTTCGAATTTAGGTTCACTTTTTATGGAAAGAGGTATTTTGAGAACTTCTGTTTTCGTTTTGTACTCTCTTGCATAGTCTACATCCGTAATCCCCAGATTTATTGCATCCGCAGTTACAGTTCGGACATTTGCCTGGTATTGATAGGTCACCGGCAGGAGAAGTTCATAATTTCCAGCAGGGATATTGCCATCAACTTTTATTGTGTAGCTAAGGGGCGCTGTATGTCCGGTTTCGAGTTCTTCAACGTTCTGGAAGTTGCCTGTCGACTCTACTTCAATGTACTTCGTTTCGGATTGAAGAGTAGCTTCTATATCTTTTGCAGTAGTGGCTTCTTCTTCTTCTCCCATCTCTTTCAGTGCAATTGTTTCTTCAATTGAATCGTTTATTCTTTTCTGATTTGCGTTTAATCTCTTAAAACCGGATATAACTCCGACATTTGCGATTTTTATCTTTAAATCTGCAGTTTCTCCTCTTTCAAACTCGGGATCTCCTGTAATTGACGCCTGTATTGCTGGCGCCCCGTAACTCTTGTAGTAATCCACAGTATACCCGTGATCAAGAGCAATGAAGTTATTTTCATCATCTTCCCCGAGAGCTGGGAGTGCAGTCACTGATACTACTAATAGAATTAACGCAAACGTAGTGAGTTTTTTAATCATATTTTGCCTTAATTTTATTATGGGCACTTTTATCATATCTCGGCCCCCTGAATTTGTTTTTTTGTCTCTGTCTGTTTTTCTGCTGTCCTGGCTCCTTTTCTTTTATCGCGCCAGGTATCAAGAGTAACGATAAGAGGGGGAAAGACTACAAAGGTTGCCAGGAGAGCCAGCAAGACATCAATAACCGTAACCATACCAAAATCTGAAATCATCGGGAAAGGAGAAGCCAGCAGGGCCATAAACCCGAATACCGTTGTAGCTCCTGAAGCAACAATTGCACTTCCTATTTTGGAACTGGTCATCTGGATAGCCTCTAAAGGACTTGCCCCTTTATCTTTTTCTTCAAAGTAACGTTCCATCATGAGGATAGCATATTCGGACCCGACTCCAAGTATCAGAGCTCCCAGGGTTGCTGTGAGAGGAGTATAGCTGATATTAAGAGAGCTCATGACTCCCCCTGACCAGCCAATAACTATTAACATTGGGATTATAGGAACCAGAGCTTTCACCCAGTCTCTGTATACAATAAGAAGCCCTCCGAGCACGAGAATCAGGCCAAGGAAAGTCATTGCTATTCTTCCACTGGTAAGAGCAGTAATAACTTCTATAAAGACGACCGAATTTCCGGTAATCGTGATGGAGGTACCTGGCGGAGCCGGCATCCACTGCATATCCTGCTTGACAATATTCGAGAGTTCTTTAATACCTGTTACCTTTATGTCCGCAACCGCATTCCCTATATTAAAATTAAGGAGAAGCATGTTCTTCCCGTACATATAGCGGTCTTTCTGTGAGTCAGGGATTTCTGAGTAAATATTTTTTATCTCTTGACTAGTGTCAGGGATTACTCCCCCATTATTTTCCTTTACGAGATCTACAATGCTAGAAGCGCTGTAAATGTGACTATTGGATGCTACTTCATGTTCAGAAAACTGGTCAATCCACTTAAGAACGTCTGGATTAGTTGTATCCTCAACCTTGATGATGAGGTTTAATTCATCGCTTCCGCCCATGATATCCCCCATGTGTCTGAGATCCACAAGTGAAGGCATGTCCTGAGGCACAAAGGTTTGAACATCAGTCTCAATAGGTACGGACTGATCCAGATAAAGGCCGCCAAAGCAGAGCAAACATGCGATGCCCAGTACAATAACATCATATTTGATAGTTAGATTTGTAGTTTTCCGGAGAATTCTCCCTACCAGGCGATCACTTTCGCCTCCTTCCTCAGACTTTTTCTTCTTTTCCGAGTTTGCAGGTCTTATCTTACTTGCTACTTTCCTCAGGGGATTTTTATCCGAGTATTCATCAAATAAAGAAATCGTTATAACCCCTACGAAGATGGAGGCGAAGTAACACATTAAAATGCCTATCATGAGCAATTTTCCAAAATCCTGGATCATTGGCACAGTAGATGTAAAAAGGGAGAAAAATCCAAGGGCTGTCATTGCCAGAGCTATGAGGACTGCGGGTCCAGTATGCTTTACGGTTTCTATAACTGCTGTTGTTTTATTCCCCTTTTCCTGCAATTCTTCTTCAAGTCGGTTATGGAACTGAATGGCATAGTCAATCCCTACGCCTATAAGGATCGGGAATGCAGACATCGAAACCATGGACATGGGAATCCCTAAATAACCCATAGCTCCGAAGGTGTAAACAATACCAAGAAGAACTACCGGCAAGGGAAGAAGGCACCAGCGGACGTGCCTGAAAACGAGAAGCAGTACAATAATCATGAAAACAGCTGAAAGCCCCAGAAGTATTCCCATACTGGAATTCATCTCCTTGTTCATGGAAATGCTGAACGCGGGATCGCCAGTAACAATAATATTATAAGAAGGTGGAAAATCCGCCAGCTTAACGGCTCCTTCAGTGGCAGTAAGGATATCTTCCTGATCTTTGTCGCTAGCTGAACCTGCCATGACTACCGAAATCACCATATGGGTATTGTCAGGAATAATCTGGCCAAAAATATCAGGGTTTCCGTCTATAATGGCTTTTACTTCTTCATCGGTATCCGGGAGTTCAGATTTCCCTGTCATCTGGTAATTGACCATTTTGATCAGTGAAGCAGGGCTTGTGGTTTCAATTACCCCATCTGTTGCCTGGACCTGATGTTCTAACCTGTCTACGGATTTCATCACGTCAGCACTTTTTACATCGTTGCCCTCTACCATTACCACAATAGATTGTGTCTGGAAAATTTTTTGATAAAGGTGATCATAATCCTGGTAGAGAGGAGAGTCTTTTCCGACAAAAGTTTCTGTTCCTGATTTCATCTCAATAAGCTGTGCTCCCTGCGTTGCTATAACTATACACAGTAAAGCTATCAGGAGTACGGAAAAACGGTTATTCTGAATAAAAAATCCCAGTTTTTCAAAAATATTTTTAATAGTAGATTCCCCTCATAGTTTTTAATATGAAATGCAATTTAAGGAACTTGGTGCATGTCTTGAACTTACCTTTTCTCTCTGGGTTGAAGGCTCATTATCTAATATTTGCACACATTTTTATATCTGCACATATTTTATACTTGCATACATTTTAATGATATTAGCCTTTTCTTTCTCTGAGTTTAAGGCTCATTGTCGAAGGTTTGCATGATTTATAATGATGCTTGCATTTTTTTTCTTAGCTGAAGACTTAGTATCTAAGACGTGTATAAATATTAAAAGATACATTATTTTGCGGCAAATTTCCGGCAACTTAGATCTTTTGACGTATACAAACAGAAAAGATTTAAGTCTATTGTTACATTAGGGGTAACAGATGGTCTTACAAATTGATCCTCAGTTAATACGTAACCTTGAAAAGCTAGGGCTAACCGAAAATGAGGCAAAAGCATATATCGGGCTCGTCAGTTTGAGAGAAGCTACAGCCCGTGAAATCCATGAACTTACAAACGTGCCAAGAGCCAAAGTATATGAAATTCTTAAAGTGCTTGCGAAAAAGGGATATCTGGAAGTGAGACAGGGATCTCCGACTTATTTCCGAGCAGTTGATCCGAAAAAGGTAATCGGAGAAATAAAATATGAATTTATAAGCTGTGCAATTGAGACGCTTGGTCAGCTCAACGAATTGAGTTATGAACTTCCAAAAACTTCTCCTGTATGGTATATCCAGAGTGATTGGGGAATAAAGAACCGAATACGTGAAATTATGGCTGGAGTAAAAGAAGAATTGATTATTTTCTCGACCAGCCCTGAGTTTCTGCAGGAGTTTGAGCCGGATATAAAAAAACTGGAAAAAATCTATAATCTAATTCTTATCGTTGATGAATTAGATAAGTTCAGGTCACTTCCTTTTGGGTTCAAAGAAACCAATAAAGAATTTGCGGATTTCATGGATAACATTATAATTGACGGCATCCAGTATAAAGAAGAATTTTTCATGATTGCCGATGGAAAAGAATCAATAGGTGTTCACAGTGCGGGGAATAAAAGAGAAGCAGTAATAATCAAACTGCCTATTGTCTCTTATATGCAGAAAATGATCTATGAAAGGGTGCTTGAACCAGGTTTTATCAAAAAGACGAAGCAACTAATGTCTTGACAACTTAATTGTTGAGCATGACCCTGGCAAGTTCTCGTCATAATACAATGATTTTAAGCTTAATACAATGATTTTAAGCTTATCAGATTGTCAATGACTAAATTTTCGTGATACTAGCCTGCAGGCAAAGGTTCTTCAGTTTTTCTCAAAGCCACTTAATGCTTCTAGGAATACTATATAAAGCAGAAGTTTACTAACTTTTAAGGGGTTATTTTTCTCTTTGAAGATAGAATAAACTCTCTTTTGAGCACCATGAATATAATTGAAAAACAGTTCTTCTATAAATATAACTATTTTATAAATATAATTGTGGAAATTGTGGAATAATCTGTCTATAAGTTTTCTCATTAAACTCAGTTACGGAAATCCACAGGTGTTTGAAATGAACCGGGTAAAAATTGGAGACGTTACTATTGAGTGGCTAGGCCATTCTGGCTTTTTACTTGAGGGAGATGAAAAGAAAATTTATATCGACCCTTATGACCTTAGTGAAGAGCCGGATTTTGAAGATAAAGCCGATATCCTATTAATCACCCATGAGCACTCTGATCACTGCAGTCCCGAAGATATACGAAAGGTCCGGCGGTCGGACTCAACCACCCTGATCCCTGAAAGTTTATCCCTTCAATTCAAGGGAGACGCAAGGCGGATTGCTGAAGGAGATGTGCTGGCCGACGGGCTTGAGATCAAGGGAACCAAAATTGAAGTAGTTCCGGCTTATAATCTCAATAAACCTTATCATCCCCGTGGACTGGGAGTGGGGTATATAGTAGAACTTGGAGGAATCAGGATCTACCATTCAGGAGACTGCGATTTTATCCCTGAGATGAAAAATATAAATGCCGATGTCGCCCTTTTGCCTATTGGGGGCACGTACACAATGGATGAGGAGGAGGCAGCAAATGCGGCTGCAGCTATTTCCCCAAAATACGTAATTCCGATGCACTACGGGAAGCCAGACATAACAGATGGTGATCCCGAAAAGTTTAAAGCTCTTGTACACAGCAAGAACCCTGAGATCAATGTTATTATTCTTAATTCCCGATTTTGATTTTTAAAGAAGCTTAAAAACCAGGATCTGGAACGAAAACGCAGGATCAGTTTATCCATGTCCAGAATAGCAAGAAAACAGCAGAAAAACCTGATTCAGGTAATTGCAACCCAGCGCATGTGGCGGCTTTTTGAGCTTGCAAAAAGCGAGCATGCAGAACACCCTGACCGCAGCGAGCGTTATGTGCAGCTTATAAGGAACATTTCTATGAGAAACCGGATGAGTGTTCCAAGAGAAATAAAAAGCAGAATTTGCAAACACTGCTATACTTTTCTCGTGCCCGGAAAAAATGCTCGTTACAGGCTGAAGGAAGGATATATCGTTGTTTCTTGTCAGCGCTGCGGAAAAGAAATGAGATATCCTTACAAAAAATTAAAATAAAAGTTATTTGGGCTTATAACAGTTGCCTGAAGTCCGGAAGAAAAATTTTCAAGATATACGGGACTTTTTAGTTTTTTTAGGAGTTAGAAGTCCTCCATTTTCCTATTACTCTTTTATTAACTCCTGTTGGAAAGCAATATTAACCTTTAGGTCTTGGCTGAACTCTCCGGACCTCGCATCTTCTTTATGGCTAAAGCTATCTGTTTTGCAACAACTGTTTTCGGACCATTATCATCCACGAGCACTCTCCCGCTTATTTCCCACCAGGATTTTGGATAGGCTTTTTCAGGCTCTACTTCGGGATTCAGGCCAAGTTGTCGGGCTGCTTCTTTTATCTCATTAAGCTGCGGCTCCCTTATCGCATTTTTCCGGGAGATAATTCTGCCGCTGCTCCTTGATTTTGTCTGGTCGAGATATACTGGCCAGATTACAAGTTTTCCCCTATCTCTCATCATCATGGTTATCTTCGTCCTAAATTGCTTTCATGAAATTTAAAACTGCCCCGAAAACTTCTATGGACCAGGACTTTTTTCCTGCTTATGAAAAATTTTATTATATTGAAACTATAACCTGTAATTATTTATCTTTCCCGGACAAGTTCTTCACGGTGTTAGTATGATTCCGTCGTTTTCAATTGATGAAAAGGTAAGAGCATATATAAGAAAGAGCGGGCAGGATTTCAGGGTCTGCACCTCTCCTGAGGGCCCTGTGCTCCTTCCAATCGGTACAGCCAAGCCCAAGTCGTCAGACCTTAAAATCCTGATTGGCAGCAATATTCTTTATGTTTCCAAGCTTCAAGCAAAGTATATAAAGAAAGTTGAGTGGGCTATGGTGGAAAGGTTTCTGAACTCTTCCGGAGAACTTGATACCTAAACTTGTTACCTGCCAGGTTTACTCCTTTTATATGATAAAGTAATCTTTATGTCATACTTCTTAGAGATGTCTATCCGTGTTGTTTATTAAGAAGAGAGAGCATAAGGTAATGTTAACCTGTTCCAGACCCTGTACAGGTTTTATCTCGAAAATGAGGGAAACTGCAGCGGGCTGAAAAGAGATCACTTGAAGTCTAGGGAGAATTTGTCTGTGAAAATGAGAACGAAAATCGTGTTTATGCTTCTTGCCCTGCTTGTGGTCTTAGTATCGGGCTGTATGGAGCAAAAAAAGGAAATTGTCATAGATAAGCCTGGCAATATTTCTAACTATGAATTTGAGATTTTTCAGAACGAATCGGGCAATCAAACGCTTGCAAATACCACTACCTACTACCTGATGGAAAACGATACAAAAGTACAGGTTGTCAATATGGTAGTTAATACTAGCAAGCTTGAGATCTATCCTCCCGATATCCTGGATGGCAGATCAGATGAGACTCCTATTCAAAATTTCGTACAGCTTGTGAGCCCGACAAACGAGACTGTACCTAACCCGCAAACGTTTCAAGAACTTTCTAGCAGAAACGAAACTTCGGCTATTAACTATACCCTGACTCAGGAAGTTATCCAGGGTATGAAAGTTATAAACCTGGAGTTCAAGGAACCTGTTACAGGTTTTGTTGCGTATACTCTCAGGAATTCGGGAGATCAGAGATTTACATTTGTTAAACACGATTCCGAATTCATTCGCGTAGTACTTCCGGAAGGATATGTTACCGGCAACAGGGTATTCGGGATAGCAAGGCCTGAGCCTTCAAGTGTAACTTATGATGAAAAAGGAAGGCAAACCCTCCTGTGGATTTCCTCTAAGATGGGAGACCGGGAAGAAACCATTCAGGTGAAATACTATATCCAATCAGCCCCCCTGCTGTTCTCAGCCGCAATTATAGCCCTGCTCTGTGGAGTTGGCCTTGTACTTTTACATTATGTAAAAAGTAAAAAGGAACTTGAAGCTGTTAGAGGAATTCTCGATCTGGAAAAAGAATATGAGAGGAAACAGCGAAAAAGGAAATGATCTGGAGGATGTTTTCCCTCCAGATTTGGCTATAGGTAGCATATCTTTTTAAAGTTAAGAAATTATTTATGACAGTTTGTCGTATTTTCTTATTGATGAAAGTCTGGGGAAAAGTACGAACTGAATATTACTTTTCGTTTAAGTCGACATCTGAAGCCGTAGCCCCTATTACAGGTTCTCTTCTTATGTTGAGTATCCTGGTTATACTTGCAAGTACGGTTGCCGTAACATTCTATAATACTGCTGGGGAAAGCACCTACCCCCTGGTGGCAAAAATTTCACTTGAATCATGCGAAGGCGGACTTCCTAATGCAGTGACAGGTCAAAATGCATCTTTTGAGAATAATAAGATTGTACTTATACACAAAGGAGGCAGACCTCTTCCTCTTGATGCTATATCCATAAAGATTTTTGGATATGGAAAGTCTTACAGGCCTGCTATTGAACCGGGTACAAAGGGTTTTCTTACAGGAAATATTTCTCTTCTTTACCTGGACTTGAGCCCCCATGGAAAAAATTCTACGTGTTATAGCGTTAATAACAAAGCCACTCTCGAAGACAGATTATGGAATGTCGGAGAAAGACTTGTGCTCTGTGGGCAGGATAGTGCAATAGGGACCACTAAATCCAGCGTAAAAGTTAGTGTGGATGGGGACAGTGACACTTCCGATAATTACGGATTCAAGGTAGGTTCTGAAATTATCCTTAAGGTTATTGATACTAAAAGCAGCAACGTTATTGCTGAACAAAAGACTTTCGTAAAACATTATGAAGATTAAAACTGAAAGAGAGGAGTCTCCTCTTATAGGAGACTTCTTTTTAATTTGAAGCTGTTTCCCTTACTAACGCACATGATATTCTCCGAATAACAGGCACAAGGAAATGAAAGTACTTTTCATCCATCCTTTTTGACTATTGATCTCGTCATTACTTTTGGTAGTAATGTTGTCCTAATTTTGGTTTTTCAAATCATTGCTAAACTAATCAGTAAATTGCCATCGAAGGCATAAATTTGATCAGGAGCAGAAAATCAAAAGGAACATTAAGAGCCAGTTTTGTTCCATACTTTCATGTCAAATAACCTTGTTTCGTAGATTAAATGATACTGGTAGTTGAAATCTGCCTGTTCTAGAAAAACGTTCTGTTTTTTAACTTATATGGACCTTAAGGGTTCAAGTATGGATCAACCTCTGAATTAAAGGTTGTATTTCAAATTAGATGCCCTATAAAGCTTCTTTTATAAATATAAGTTTTATAATTTCTCTAAATGCATAAGTATTTATATATTTTTTCCGGCTAATTCAAGGCATGTCAACCGTTGACGGTTGGCAAGACAATTCGAAGACATTAAAACAATAGAACTCAAACAATGGGACTTATGCTGTTGAACTGAAAAACAGTAGCAGGAATCTTCTGTCATTTTATTAAAGTATATCTGACAGATTTATTCGCACTTTATTCTGAACTTCACATGCATGAGTTTCTTGTAGATAAAAACAAAAATGTATCAAAATATGGTAAAAAACAAAAACACATCAAGACACAGTAAAAGTACATCAAAATACAGTAAATGTATTGACTTAAAAACAAAAATAGGGTTAGTACTATGAAAAAACAAGCATTTGACGGAATAAAAAAGCTCATGTGTATGTTTACACTGGTTTTTTTTGTAATATCACTGACCGCTGCATCAGTAAGCGCAGGGTCAAATGATACATATAAAGCAGAGAAGGCAAAGTTAGATACAGAGAAAGCTAAATTGGAAAAAGAAAAAATAGTAATATTAAAAGAGAAAGCTCAGTATGAAAAAGAAAAACAGAAGTTGGAAACACAGAAGAAGAAATTGAGCACGAAAAATAAAACTGACAAAGAGTATCAGAACTGGCTAAAGAGCTATAGTAACTTTTTAACAAAGTATAACAAATGCCTAAGTAAATATAAAACATGGGAAACTAAACACAACAACTGTTTAAAGAACTATCAGGTTCTGGAACAAAAATATAAAAAATAAAAGCAGTAAGAACAGGCTATAAAATAAAAGGTGGCTATAAAAGGTGATTACAAAAGGTGGTTGTAAAAGACAGTGTGTCAATTTTCTGTAAAATCATAAGTTTCTAGACGTTGTTGGATAGAAGATTCGATGTGCAGATCAATCTCATCCGTAACGTACAAAACTTAACTTGAGTTTACAGCAAACTTGCAACACTGCCAGGTAATTTCCTTATAAGGATTTACGCACTTGAAAGGCAAATTAAAGTGTTAATTGATCTGTGTGAATATTACTATTCATACATTTTAATTTTTTATGATATTGATTTTTCAGTTCAAGTGCGTATATTCCTGTTTAAATATAAGCTCATTTATTATAAATATATTTATAGCTTTCTACCCCTTTCCCTGTTACGCATATATTATTAGAGTTTTATTTCTGGTCTCCACCATTCGTTTTGGATTTGGAAGACATGAGCTTTTTTCTAAAAAGTTTGTTTTCATTATCTTTTTTGCCTATTCGGATATAACAAAATCAAGTTACAATCCGGCTCTTTCAACCATTAGACCTGCCACATGTTTTGCATCTTTCAACGGAAAATCCTTTTCAGTAATCAAGCCTTCTGCTTCTCTTGCAGTAACTTCAACATCACCTATCATGCATGTGGTGTCAAGTCCTTCGGGCAAGGCAGCAATCAACTCATCCATCGTGTTTAGGGGAAATTTTGCATCTTTAAGAATTTCAAGGATTTGTTCGTAAACGTCTTCTTTTACGCCCATCTTTTCCCTCCAGTAGTAGTCTCTTTATTTCTCACTTTAAAAAGCCTATAAATATTGACTCCTGCCCATAAATCCGGTTTCATTTTATTTCCATATTTCCTTCAGGTTTACTTTTCCCCATAAGATTAAATGATAGTTGTAATTAAAGGCTATTCCTTCAGGTTTACTTTTCCCCATAGATTAAATGATAGTTGTAATTAAAGGCTATGCGTTTTCGGAATGGCATATTCTCTTTCTGAAGGTTCATGATATCTTTCAGGTCGATATCTTTTATATTTTTGAATCCAGCAGCCCTGAAATATTCAAGCATTTTTTCAGGAGGGACTCCATGCCTGTTTGGAAGCTCGCTGTCGAGTTCTCTGGAATAATGCCCTTTTCTGGGATTCCTTCTTTCAACAAGCAAAGTACAGAAATCACTTACAAAGCGCCTTGCGTTTGTTTCGATTGAACCGTCGTTCCAGACTCCGTCAATAACAATAAGTTTTCCCTCGTCTACGAGTACTTTTTTCCAGTTCTGGACCGCAGTATCAGGGTGTGGAAGGGTCCAGAGGAGGTGGCGATTGACAACAATATCAAACGATCCCGCTTTAAAAGGAGGAGCCTCAGCATCCCCTTTTTTGAAAACACTGTTGAACTTCCTTTTAGAGGCTTTTTCCCTGGCCTTAGAGAGCATTTTTTCCGAAAGGTCAAGGCCTGTAACGTGGTGCCCCATTTCAGCAAACAGTAGCCCGATTTCGCATGTCCCGCAGCCTACATCAAGCACATTCAGCCTGCCTGGAGGAAGCAGATTTTTAAACACATTTTTCCAGGCTTCTCTTTCAGCTTCACTCTTGATCCCATGCCCTTCATGGCTGTCATATGTCTCGGATGAAACGTCCCATATTCGGGCAATAGTCTGTTTGATCTGGTTCTCCTGAGCTGTCATCTTTTAACATCTCTCTTTATATTTTCAATTGAATTAATGGTCCCGTTATCGAGATAAGCAATCCTGTGGCAGACCTTCCTTAACACCTCAAGGTCATGCGAGATCAGCAGGTAGGAAACACCTGTTTCCCTCTGAAGTTTCTGCATAAGACGCAGGATCTGGGCCTGTACTGAAACATCAAGCATGGATGTGGGCTCGTCAGCAACTATAAAATCGGGAGATAAAGCCATGATCCTTGCGAGTACTATCCTCTGTATCTCCCCTCCGCTGAGCTGAATAGGATAACGAGCAAGGTGTTCAGGACGCAACCCTGTAAGCTCTGCCAGTTCCTCTCCCCGCTTAAGGAGAGCATCTTGCTTTAACCCTGAATGGAGTTTCAGAGGCTCTATAAGGTTTTCAAAAGCTTTCATGCGGGGATCAAGGGAAGTCTCAGGATGCTGGAAAATAATCTGGATTTTAGGGCGTAGTTTCCTGAACTCTTTTTTTCCCATGTTCAGTATATTCGTTCCCTGAACACGGATTTCGCCTCCAGTGGGTCTTTCAAGTCCTACAATACATTTGCCAATCGTAGTTTTTCCGGACCCGCTTTTTCCGAAAAGTCCCAGGGTTTCTCCGCGAGCTACTGAAAAACTGACACTCCTGAACACCTCCAAAGTCCCGAAACTCATTGCCAGTTCGTTTACTGCAAGGATTGGAAGTGACACCTGATCCAGCCTCCGTTACGGTTTTTCATTTCAGGGTGTTTTCTGAAACACTCAATATTCGAGTATCTGCATCTCTCATGGAAAAAACAGCCCTCAGGAAGGCTTATCCTGCTAGGGCTCTGCCCGCTAAGGGGAACAAGTCCGTTTCTGGGCTGAGCCCGGACAAGCCCTTTTGTATAGGGATGAGAAGGTGCGTTCAAAACCTTTGAAGCCTTATCCAGTTCTACAATCTCTCCTGCATACATCACAGCTATCCGGTCGCAGACCTCAAGAGCCAGATCGAGATCATGGGTGATCAGGAGCATTGTCTTCCCATAATCATTTTTAATTTTAGTAAAAAATTCCACTGCTCCTTCCTTTGCCTCGGGATCCAGTCCTTTTGTAGGTTCATCCGCAACCACAAGTTCGGGTTCAAAAGAAAGAGACATACAAGCTATCAAACGCTGCCTCATGCCTCCAGATAACTGGTGGGGATAGAGATCGCAGAGTTTTTCAGGATCTCTTAAAAGGAGTTTTTTCATAAGCCCCAGAGATTTTTTCATTCCCTCTTTTTTGTCAATACCTCTTTCTTCGAAAACTTCCTCTATCTGAAGCCTGTTTTTCAGGACAGGATTCAGGGCTCCAGCAGGGTTCTGGGGCATAAGAGAAATACGTTTTCCCCTAATTTTCCTGAGTTCTGAGGGTCTCAGAGAAAAAAGATCCTGTCCTTGAAAAAGCACAGTTCCTGAAACATTTGCGTTTGCCGGAAGAAGCCTTAGCAAGGCAAGGCCAATAACAGATTTCCCTGAGCCGCTTTCTCCAATTAGTCCTAGAGTTTCTCCTTCCCTCACTTTAAAGAAGACGTGAGAAACTGCTTTTACAGTGTTCTCTCCTGCAGGAAACTCAACCGAAAGATCTTTTATTTCAAGCAAGCTCAATCGATTTCACCTCCTTCGTGGTTTGGGTCAAGGATATCCCTCATTCCATCCCCAAGGATGCTGAAGATGATCACAATGAAAGTTATTGCAAGCCCTGGAAAGATCGTCTGGTAAGGGGCTGTCCTCATGAATTCCTTTCCTGCGGAAAGCATTGCTCCCCATTCAGGCACATCGGCAGGAAGCCCTATTCCGAGAAAACTCAGTGTAGCAATAG
>Ga0074193_1001812_pt1 | contig 22928 bp, 19 predicted proteins | sample EPASupsiteHSE605_FD_64523 | JGI IMG/M metagenome (GOLD analysis project Ga0074193, IMG submission 64523) | Bioremediated contaminated groundwater from EPA Superfund site, New Mexico - Sample HSE6-05 | ecosystem: Environmental > Aquatic > Deep subsurface > Groundwater > Contaminated ... | reverse complement strand
AGTATGTTCAGCTATCGACATGACCGAGCGCAAGCAAGCGGAAGAAAACCTAAAAGTAGCACACCAGCACTTAGAACAGATAATAGAATTTTTTCCAGATGCAACCTTCATGATTGACCAACAAAGTCGGGTTGCTTTTTGGAATAAAGCAATGGAAGAACTGATGGGATTAAGCAAATCCCAAATATTGGGCAAAGGCAATTATGAATACGCCTTGCCTTTTTACGAAGAACGTCGCCCAATGTTGATTGACCTCGTTCTTCTGCCGGAAAGTGAACAGGCTATACTTAGGCAAAAATATGGAGGTTTTCGGCAGGAAGATAATTTACTTGTAGGGGAAAATTTCATCCCTGAAGCCTATGGGGGCAAAGGAGCTTATTTGTGGGGATTTGCAACTAAAATTTTTGATATAAATGGAAAAGCAATTGGGGCCATAGAATCTATTCGTGATATTACAGAACACAAACAAACGGAGGAAAAGTTAAAATACATAAGCCTTCACGACCAGCTTACGGGTCTATACAACCGTGTTTTTTTTGAGGAGGAGATGCAACGCTTAGGTAAAAGTCGGGATTACCCTATAACTATTATTTCTGTTGATCTGGATGACTTAAAGATTATCAATGATGCCCTAGGCCACCATCAAGGGGATGAAATATTAAAAGTCTGTGCTGATGTTCTGCAAAAATCATTACGAGGCTCAGATATCCTAGCGCGAATAGGAGGGGATGAGTTTACCGTGATTCTTTTTCGAGCCAGTGAAAACAGAGGGAGGGAGATTGCGCATCGAATTAAAGCAAATATTGACTTATACAACAAGCAACATCCGGAATTGCCATTGAGTATTTCAATTGGTATAGCTACTGCCAACAATTCAAGTGTAACTATAGAAGATACACTTAAAAAAGCTGATGATTTAATGTATCGAGAAAAAGCACAACATAAAACTGGTAGTAGTAAAATAATTGACGCCTTTATGGTTGCTTTAGCTGAAAGGGATTATATTACCGAAGGACACGCTCTGAGACTTTCTGCCTATAGTTCGGCTATTGGAAATAGACTAGGCCTGTCTAGTAAACAACTTGCTGACCTTGCTCTTTTATCGGGCGTACATGATCTAGGCAAGGTAGGACTTCCGGATAGTATTTTATTTAAGGATGGTCCTTTGAACGATGCGGAATGGGAGATTATGCGCCAGCATCCGGAAAAAGGTCGCCGTATAGCCATGGCTTCTCCTAGTTTAGCTGGCATAGCGGATCTTATTCTTAAACATCACGAAAGATGGGACGGAGAAGGCTATCCTATTGGTCTTAAGGGGGCTGATATTCCGATAGAGTGTCGCGTTCTAGCGATTGTTGATGCCTACGATGTAATGATTAGCGATAGACCATATAGTAAAGCTAAAAGCCAAGAGGAGGCTATAGAAGAGTTAATTAGATGTTCCGGCACCCAGTTTGACTCGGAAATAGTGGGTGTATTCCTGTTGGTATTAGACCCAGAAGGGTTTTAAAAGATAAGCCATATATGTAAAAGGAAACTTTTAGTCCTGGTAACTTTAGGGAGAAATCATAATGGAAAGTGCGGCATATGTGGTGGCTAAGCACCTGATAAATAAGCTATTGTCTGACGGTTTAATAACTCAAGAAGAGTATCACAAGATAGATGAGGAGAACCGGAAAATCTTTACTTGCTAATAGAACAGAGTAGAGCTATCATTCCTACACCATGGGGTTATTTCCGAGGGGTAGGATATTTTTTTATGTTTCCGCATACACCTTAGAATCTTATGTATCCGGGAAGGAAAGGATTTACATTAAGAAGATCTGGACAATAGAACCCTTGGTGGGAAAAGGCTGCAGTCCGCTAAAGAAGCTAAAAGTATGTGCATACTGCAGGGTCACTACCAGCCTGACCGAGCAAAAACACAGTTTTTTGGCTCAGGTTGAGCACTACACCTCCTACATTAAAAACAATTCTGCCTGGAAATTTGCCGGCATTTATTCGGATGAGGTGATCTCTGGCAAGAGCAAGGATAAACGCAAGAAAAATAGAGGTCAGATGCCTAAGTATTATATTAAAGAATAACCACCTAGCTATTATTCCCAGAGAGGTTTTCGAATAAAAGATTATACCGAACCGAACTTATTTTTATCAGAACACGCGGAACTGATAAGCAGAATAATCAAGCTGCAAGTAGAGCGTGCAGAGTTGGTAGTTGTTTTGAGCCAGCAGGACAGGAAATTGGAATAAAGGGATTTGATGGGGATTCATTTCGCCGGGTGATGATAGAGTTAAGGTTCAGTCGATGGTCGGGGCGTTGTTTATGTTTAAGACTCGGGTTGAGGTGCGGGCGGTGTTGAGGTGATGGAGGATTGGATGGTATTACGCCGGTTGGGATCGGGCTGGGGGCAAGACAGAAACTTTTTGTAGGTGAAAAAGCATTAAAATGGAAGGAAATCCACCGCACGTGAGAACGTAAAGATATGTCATTTAAGCCACAGAAGTGAAGTTTACAGCCCGTGGGAATGGAGGGGGAGGAGGACATAAAACTTATGATAACGAGGACAACATAAGTTTGCGGAAGGCAGAGTTTCAACTTTACTCATGCTTTCAAACCAGGAAAGAGCTTTTAGAGTATAGCATTTCTTGTCTAAGAATGTCGATTAAGTCTCATTGTCGTCTAATGATGTTATAATTTTCATAAACCTCCTACGACATATGCCCTGGGATAATTAATATTAATTAGGATATTAAGTGGGACTTATAGACTAGATTTAAGAAACTCAACAAAAAAATTAGGGTTTTTTGATAATGGGAAACCCCTCCAACCCCATAGCCTAAAACCTAATGAACTATAGTAGCCCAGGTTGACGAAGAAGATGCTTTGTTTTTAAAAGTTTTCTGCGGAGAACTTTTTGCATTAATAATAGCCTGTGATTAAACTTGTTATTCAATTATAATGTGCCCATGAATAGAGCTAAAATTTTGGATTTCTATGACTAACCAACTATAAAACAGAGAGGCTGATGTAGTTGTCAGTATAGAAGGCAACATTTAGTTGGACGATTTTTGTCAAGACCAGACAGGCCTCAAAGGGTCGTAGAGCCGGGGATGGTTGATATGGTTATAACACGTCAACTTGAAATGATTTACCTGCTAATCAATAAGAAGTATGTTTAAATAAATGATAACAATCTTAGGAGGCAAGGCGTCGGGTAAGCAGTAGCATTACTGCATAGTACTAATGAAGCCTAAAACTGCATAGGACATGTGAGTTAGTGTTATGGAATGCCTACCATATTATAAAAGGTTTGTAGGATGAATTTGTATTAGTTGATGTAATTAAAGGATAATATATGAGCAATCAAATAACTATTAAACGTACTATACCGAATATATTACATTCCCTCTATAATGCTAATGATATTAAAACGATAAGTTACCTTGAAAATATAATGATCAGTATGTATGCATCAGCGCTATTGCTGCTGGCAGCAATAATATCCTTTGCTGTTCGGTACTTTATTCTGTTGCAAGATGGGAGGACTTGCTTATTCTATAGCTCGATTTTTTTGTTTTTAGGAATATCTTTTGAAGTTGCAACTAGAATAAGCCTAAATGGTAATTTAGTTACGTTAATTATTTCCGGGCTTGCTTCTTTAACGTTTGCTTTCATAGCCATTGGTTTTTTTGATATTATCGGTCATAATCTATGGATTGTTGGATTTATACAGTTGATGCTGGCCATAATGCGTGTTACGAAAACAATGTTTAATTTTCTAGTATTTACTATTATAATAAGTAACGCCTATGTCTTTTATCACGCTTCCGATGTAATGTATTTCCAAATATTTTTATTCTTAATTCTATTCATTATTAGTTATGGTGTTCATAACGTTAATATTGGGCGTTATAATAGGATTGGTAAGCAACTCAAAGAGGTTTTGGAAAATAAGGAGGAGATAACGGCTTTATACAAGGAACTTACAGCCTCTCAAGATGAATTGCTGGCGCAAAATAATCAGCTAATAATATATAATACAGAAATTAAACAAAATGAGGAAAAATTAAATTATTTGGCATATCATGATATTTTAACTAAATTACCTAATAGAAAAATGTTGATAGATCAAATAGATTTCTTGATTCAATTATCTAAGCAACAATTTAAACCTTTTTATGTTGTTTTTATTGACCTGGACAACTTTAAAAAAGTCAATGATACATTTGGTCACCATAACGGTGACCTTTTACTTAAAGCCGTTGGAAATCGAATGAAAGATTCTATTTTTGATGAAGATTTATTAGGACGTATGGGTGGAGATGAATTCACATTAATTCTACGGAGTAAATTAAGACAAGAAGATGTTTTGCAATATGTTGAATCCATAAGTGAAAGTTTTTTGCAACCATTTATAATTGATAACACAAAAATCATTATTAGTGCTAGCTTTGGTATTTCTGCATTTCCTCGAGATGGTGATGATACGATGGAATTACTTAAAAGTGCCGATATCTCAATGTACAAAGCTAAGGAACTTGGAAAAAATAATATCCAGTTGTTTAGTAAAGGGATGCAGGAGGAAGTGCTGCAAAAAATCGGGATGGAAACTCGTTTAAAAACAGCTTTGAAAAAGCAGGAGTTTTTTCTGGTCATGCAACCACAATATAGCGTTAGAGATAATAAAATCAGAGGTTTTGAAGCATTAGTTCGCTGGCAGTGCCCCGATCTAGGTGCCGTATCACCCATGGAATTTATTCCATTCGCTGAAGAGATGGGGTTAATCATTCCGTTGGGAAAATGGATTTTGAAAACTGCCTGCTACAAATATAAATTAATTCAGGAAAAATATCATTTAAACGCTTGTATATGCGTGAATATATCGCCTGTGCAGATGAAAGATCCAAAATTTATTGAATTTATAAAAAATGTATTGGAAGAAACCGGGATAAAACCGGAGTTCCTGGAAATTGAAATAACGGAATCAGTGTTTATAGCATCCATCCATGAGACCATTGAATTATTGAACGAGCTAAAGGCGATTGGCATAAGAATTGCCCTAGATGATTTTGGTTCGGGTTATTCCTCGCTTAGATATCTTAAAATATTACCAATTGATACTTTAAAGTTGGATAAATACTTTGTGGATGACTTATTATGGCAGTTGCCAGAAAAGCATATCGTCGGCAATATTATTGACTTAGCTCATGATTTAGGTATATCCATTATCGCCGAAGGAGTTGAACATGAAAATCAATTGAATTATTTAAAAAATCATGGCTGTGACTATATACAGGGTTTTTTATTGAGTAGACCTTTAACGGAAGATGCTTTGAAAACACTACTTGATTTTTCAGTTGACAGGTTCGAATACCTGTAAATTGTTTAGAGAAGCGCCAAACAAATAGAGATAAATGTCCGTATGTACTCATTCAGCGGGTTGCTCCCATAAGTTAAGTTGAATAGGTAACACAATTCTAAAAATGCTAGAAGCACCCGTTTAAAATTGTTAGCCGGGTGTTTCTATTTAGTGGGAGTGGAGAAGGACGGAACAAGAATCATTAGGATAGGATAACAACAAAAGTCTCTCTGTGTCCATTATCTATAACGCTATCTAGAATACTCCGTTATTAAATATGGTATATGACGAATATTTCTTAAAAACAGTAAATATCAATTTTTGGTTATGTGTTTTCTAATTGAACGATAGGTTATTGCGAGGCAAGAAGAATCTCGAAGTCTCAGTATAAATGTTCGCTGGAGTATTGTACATCAATTCCAGCAAGGGAAAATTCGGGTCAACCATAATAAATTTTTAGGTGGTGGGATACGACCGTTTATAAGATTTTAAGGAACGAAAAGTATATGGGCGATGCTTTACTTAAGAAAACCTATACCGTTGACTTTTTAACCAAGAAACGGGTGGTCAATAATGGCATTGTTTAGAAGTATTACGTCGAGGATAGACATTCGCCCATAATATCCAAAGAGGAGTTTCAGGCTGAGTTAGTTAGGAAGTCAAGTATGCGCGGCTATTCTAAAACAGGCAAAAGTGATTTTACCAGCCATTATCCGTTTTCCGGTAAGCTGTTTCGTCTAAACTGTGGCACCAAGTTTAGATACACTTTTTTTGGAACTGGTAAAAATAAGCAAGTATGCTGAAGAAATATAAGAAATTAGTGTGAAAAGAAGGAAATCACAGAATAATCACGAAATTAAAAAAGATTGTCATATATTCATACATCATGGTTTCACCTTGTTTTCTACCATTTATCATAAACTTTTATAATGAGGTAGCTTTTATGATGCAAAATATTACAAATAATAATAGTTTTATAACGGATAAGCAAATACAAATACATTCCGCTGACCAATTTAGTGTTATGGCTGAAAACGCAGACTCTCTGATTTTCATGGCCCAGCAAGGCAGATATTTCTATGTAAACCCGGCTTTTACCAAAACGACCGGCTATACTGCAGATGAATTATATCAAATGAAAACTGCTTGGGAAATTGTTGCCCCAGAGCATCGGAATTTAATTAAAAAAAGAGCTCAAGCGCGGGAAAGTGGGGAAGAAGTACCGGCTAAATACGAAATTAAAATCATTAATAAGGACGGAGAAACAAGGTGGATAATATATAGCGGAGCGGTAATTAATTATGCTGGAAAGCCAGCAATATTAGGCTCCGGCATTGACATTACCGAACGGAAAAGAGCCGAGGTATTTTGCAGGGAATCGGAGCTTTTCTACCAAATTATTTTCGAGACCAGCGGTACGGCCATGATGATTTTTGGGGAAGATATGCTAATATCTTTGGTGAACCGGGAATTTGAGAAACATTCAGGTTATTTAAAAGAAGAAATCGAGAATAAGAAAAAGTGGATCGAATTCATTTTAGATGATGATTTGCCGCGGATGAAGGAATATCATAAAAAACGTCGGATCGATGCTACATCTGTTCCTGCTAATTACGAGATCAAATTCTTAACCCGCTGGGGAAATGTTATAGATATTCACCTTGCGGTTAATATTATACCTGGGACAAAAAAGTCGGTCGTTTCTTTTATGAACATCACCGATCGCAAGCGAGTAGAAGAGCTGTTGCGCAATAGTGAAAGTAAATATCGGAGTCTAGCGGAAGATATGGAGGCTTTGATTTGCGTATTCTTACCAGATGGCACATTGACCTATGTAAACCGCGTTTATTGTGAATATTTTCAAAAGAAAACCGAGGAGCTTGTAGGGCATAGTTTTTTAGATTTCCTGCCGGACGATACGGTCCGCCAAGAGGTTATAAAGAAATACCGTTCGCTCACCATCGACCGACCAATAAAGACTTATGAACATCCAGTTATTGTCTCCGATGGAACCGTAGGCTGGCAGCGTTGGACCGACCGGGCCATCTTTAATGCTAAAGCAGAACTTGTGTGTTATCAGTCAATTGGCATCGACATCACGGAACGTAAGCAAATGGAGGATTCATTAAGGGAAAGTGAAGCAAGATGGCAGTTCGCTCTAGAGGGAGCTGGTGACGGAGTCTGGGATTGGAATGCAGTCACAAATGAAGTGTACTTTTCAAAACAGTGGAAGCAGATGCTCGGTTATGACGAAGACGAAATTACTAATTCGCTAGCTGAATGGGATCAGCGGATTCATCCAGATGACTGGGAAAATGTCTATACCGATATATACCAGCATTTGGCAGGCTTATCAGTGATTTATCGTAGTGAGCATAGGATTATGACTAAAGATGGCTCCTTTAAATGGGTAGTTGGCCGAGGCAAAGTTATAAGCTGGACACCTGATGGAAAGCCGTTAAGAGTTATCGGCACTCAAAGTGATATTACCGAGAGCAAACTGGTCGAGAACGCGTTGCGGGAGAGTGAAGCAAAGTATCGGTTCCTTGCCAACAAAATGAACGATATTGTGTGGACCATGGATCTTGATTTTAGGACTACATATGTTAGCCCCTCAATTGAACGGATTCTAGGTTTTACTCCAGAAGAACGAATGAACCAGGATTTACAGGACCAGGTTACACCAGCTTCCTTAGCGGTTCTTTATTCAACTGCGGCCAGGGAGTTGAATAAAGAACCGCAGAATCAATTGGATCCTGAAAAGGTCATCAAACTTGAAATAGAATATTTTCATAAGGATGGCTCCACTTGTTGGCTGGAAAATGTTATAAGCAGCATTTGGGATAGCCAAGGGGTCTTGGTAGGTTTGTATGGATTGGCTCGGGACATCACCGAGCGCAAAAAAGCAGAAGCAGAAAGAGAAGCCTTACTGTTGCTCCTGCAGGCCATGTTTAGTGAACATACTGCGGTTATGCTCCTCATGGAGCCTCTGACCGGAAAAATTATAGATGTTAACCCTGCCGCTTGTACTTTCTACGGCTATACCAGGGAAGAATTACTCAACATGCTTATTCAGGATATTAATTTGTTGCCGAAAGAAGAACTTAAAAGACGGAGGTATATGGTTTTAGAGGAAAAGCAGAGATATTTCCTTTTCCCACATCGTTTAAAGTGCGGCGAAATAAGATTGGTTGACGTTTATTCCTGTCCGGTAATTCATAAAGGAGAAAAAACGCTTTTTTCTATCATATTTGACGTGACCGAACGGGAAAGGTATAAAGAAGAATTATACCGTGAAAAAGAACTTTTGCGTTCTACCCTCCTTTCCATCAGTGACGGAGTGGTCACCACCGACCAACAAGGCAAGGTAACCTCAATAAACAAAGTTGCAGGACAGCTGACTGGCTGGACCCAAGAGGAAGCCTTTGGCAAACCTATTGAAGAGGTATTCAATACAATTAATGAATTTACCAGAGAAAAATGTGAGAACCCGGCATATAAGGTGTTAGAGACCAGAAAAACTATTGAGCTAGCTAATCACACTATTCTAGTTTCCAAAGAAGGTATTGAACGACCCATTGAAGACAGTGCGGCACCCATTATGGATGAAGATGGCCATATTAACGGGGTAGTCTTGGTATTTAGAGATTTCACCGAGAAGAAAGAAAGGCAAGCTAAAATCGAGTATTTAAGTTTTCGCGATCAACTAACCGGATTATATAATCGTAGATTCTTTGAGGAAGAGTTAAAGCGATTGGATACCGAAAGAAATCTTCCTCTAACCCTGGTTATGGCAGATATCAATGGGTTAAAGCTTACCAATGATGCTTTTGGTCATTTTGTGGGGGATAAGCTTTTACAAAAAGCGGCCGAGATTATCAAAAAAGAATGTCGAACCGATGATATTATTGCCAGAATTGACGGGGATGAATTTGTTCTTTTATTACCAAAAACTGATTCAGAGCAAGCAGCAGAGATTGTAAATCGAATATATAAAACAATTTCCAACGAAAAAGTGAATTCCATCATGTTGTCCATTTCCTTTGGCTGGGAAACAAAAATGGAAGCTACCGAGGAAATGACGGCAGTTCTTAAGAAAGCCGAAGATTACATGTATAGAAGTAAGCTGTCTGAAAGCTTCAGTATGAGGAATAAGACCATCAAAGTGATTATCAAAACCCTGTATGAAAAAAATGAAAGAGAACAGCGGCATTCATACCGGGTAAGTCAATTATCTGAAGCCATAGGGGCGGCTTTAGAATTAAGTATCGAAGATATCAGTGAACTTCGGACTGTGGGTTTAATGCATGATATAGGGAAAATAATAATTGATGACCGGATCCTAGATAAACCAGGTGCACTTAGCGAATCAGAATGGCTTGAAATTAAACGACACTCGGAAGTCGGTTATCGGATTTTGAGTTCGGTAAATGAGTTTGCACCGTTAGCCGAATATGTCTTGGCGCATCATGAAAGATGGGATGGAAAGGGCTATCCTAAGGGATTAAAAGGAGAAGAAATACCGTTGGAAGCCAGGATTATTGCGGTAGCTGATACCTACGATGCCATGACTAGTGATAGACCTTATCGAAAGGCATTAAGTAAGGAAGTTGCGATTGAGGAAATAGAAAGAAATGCTGGAACCCAGTTTGACCCTTGTATTGCTAGAGTATTCGTTGAAAAGGTTTTAGGGAACTAGTAAAATTAAATTTTGAGCACAATTAATCATGTGTTTTTTAATTGTAAGATAGGTTATTGGGAGGCGTGATGAGTGTGTGGTAAGGATATATAGGGAGGAAAAACCGAAAACAGTGTGTTTTTAGAGATGTGTAAATATGTGTTTCCGGACACCTGAAATATAGGTAGGTTTAAGAGATTGAATGGTTTTTCTTAACTAAATCTTATATTACGGTTGAAACCATGATTAAAATTTGATCATAATTAAATATATTACACATTTAGGAACTAATGAAAAGCCTTATATAAAGGAAGATTTTATGATTATCGTTACACTTTAGACTGAGCCTGAAAACCGTGATTTTATCGCTCCGTGGGAACACGTCCAAGTGAGCAGATTTGATAGTCAAGTGTTCAGATTGGATGTCATAGTCAGGTGACAGAGCAGGATAGATGTATGGCTATCAAGAATTTGAATGAAGCGTTTCGAGCTATAGCTTCATTTATTAGTAAGTGAGAAAAAGCTCAGGAAAAGTTATCGCGGGGAACTTCTCAGTGGTCGTTACTTAAAAATAGGTTTAAAACACTTCGTACATCGTCGTCATTGATAAAAAAGACATTGGAATAGATAAATTTCAATGTCTTTGCTTTACGGGTTCTTATGATGGTTCAGGTCATATAATTTATAATTTATAATTTATAATTTATAATTTATAGGTGATTTCAAAGGGCTGAATAAGATAATCCACTATCAAGCCATTCAATTGGGCTAGTGCGATGTAAGGCAAAAGGTTAAAAGAGCCAAGCAGCTCTCTTAACCTTTAGATCCAACCCCACGAGCTAGATGATAGACAATTAGTTGATTAAGGCTTACTTTTTCATCGTGGGCTCTTTCTGACAGGGTGCGGTGAAGTGATTTGGGCATACGAATTCTTAACTGCCCTGAAAAGTCATCAGTTATCGGTTCGGGTATAGGTCGCTCCAATTCAAGGCTGGTTTCAATCCAGCATTTTTTAGCATCAGCGAGGTTGGCGATAGCTTCCTCAATTGTTTCTCCGTCAGACATGCATCCGGGGAGAATTGGGATTTTGGCTAACCAACCGTCGCCTTCTTCTTCAGTAAGTCTTCTTATTTTTATTTCGTAGTTTATATCAAGATAGTAGTTTAAGTCTTTCATTATTGCTCACCTCTCTCTTTAAGCTGTTCAATTACCGCTATAGCCTGTTTAACGTAAATTGCCTTGACGGGCTTGGCTTTAGGGATTGAGAGTATATCTGGAAGACCTGGATGGTAGTAGATATAATGACTAGATCCTTTACCAGGCTGTCTACATTGGAATCCATAATATTAAAGAATTTTGTCAAGTTCTTTAAAGTCTACATCTTTGGGATTGCGTACTATTTGGTTGTACAGTTTATCCGTTATGGTCATCAGGATCACCACCTTAATAAAATGGTATCACATACGGAACCACTAATCAAGCTATGGATTATTATTTTAACGGAGGTGGGATGAGCGTTTTTGCTCTATTTCAAAATACGTACAATTGAATTCTTGAGATCAAGCCGCCCAACTGGGCGGTTTTGTTTTGGAGTTGAGAGTATATTTGGAAAAAAATAGGCGTTTGCAGAAGCCTTTGTCAGGCTTTCATCATATTATATTTAAGATAAAGTCTGCATTCTGAGGTTTAAAGGAGGCGGGGGTGAGATGACCGTTTTTGCTCTTTTCCAAAACACGTTTAACCGAATACTTGAGAACCAAGTTGCCCAGCTATTCGGTATTATTCTGGGGGTAATCATTTATTTAGTGAACCCTTCAGCCACGTTTTATGCTTTGTGGATATCTGTAATGTTCGACCTTATTTCTCGGTTGTTTGCCGAGACGAAGAAGCATGGAGGGTTTATCCAGGCGGTAAAAAAGAGGCATATCCAGTCAAATAAGATATTTCGCGGTACCGCTGTAAAGATTACAGCCTATTTCTTTATGTGCGTTCTGGCCAACCAGAGTAAATATATCTTTCCGTATGATGCGGCGGCGCTGTTTTCCACGATCGTATATTCAATTCTTTTCTTAGTTGAAGTTTGGAGCATGGCGGAAAATTTTCAGGAAGCGGGGGTATTGGAACTTAGATGGATCTCCCGGTTTAGCCAAAAGAAACTGAAGGAATTGGTGGACGATAAAGGGGAGAAAGAAGAAAAGAAAAATGGAGGTGAAGGTAATTCCTAAGGTATATCTTAGCCCGTCCACTCAAGAACGAAATGTGGGGGGAGGGGGCCGAGGAAATGCGGATGAATCAAGTAGCAGATCATTGGCTCAGGTGGAAGCAGATAGTAACAGCAAAAAACCGGATCTGTATTTCGCCATTCACAGCAATGCCGGTGGCGGAGTCACCGCATTTCAGCGTCTTTGATGTTATTTGATGAGAGTACCGATTTTGGGTAATTTATTTAGATCTTCCATACCTTTACCGGATTGATGTGGTGATTTGCTCATAAGTGTAGTTACATCTGTCCCTGCAATAGCTTCAGGACAATCTTTATGTACACCGTTCAAAAAATCTTTTGAGCTGGATGCGTCATAGACAACCCCGTTTGCAGCAATATATGCCGGGCTGCCATTTTTCCCATTGTATTTCAACAATTCTTCTATGGTAAAAATCTTTTGACTAGTGCTTTGATATGAGCTGCAGCCGGCAACTATTATAATCATTAGTAGGAGGAGGATTAAAACAAATGCAAATTTTCTTTTCATAATCATCTTCCTTTCATATTCTTATATAGATTCCCTCGGTTTCCTTATTAGAGATTATATAAAAATATCCTGAAAAAAATATGAGACCATTGCTTCGTATTGATCCTGTGCCGATAGGCAAGTATCCATGAGATATCCTTTTTCCGTTTTGTATTCCTTAAAGCCACGGTAATAGAACAGTTTATGCTTATGGTCAATGATAAAAGGCATGATATCATTCTTCAGGCACTCTTTAAACACGATCATGCGGCCCACCCGTCCATTACCATCCTGAAAAGGATGTATGCTTTCAAATCTGTAATGGAAATCCACGATATTATCTATTGTAATATCTTTTTTTTGATAATAATCCGCAAGCAGTTTTTGAATTTCACCGCTGACTTTTGCGGGTACCGTTGTTTTCATGTCGCCGACCACGTTTGGTCTGGTCTTGTAGTCCCCGACACGGAACCACTCCTTGCGTTCATCGGATGTGTTCCGTTTCAGGAGTCGGTGAAATTCCTTAATCATTTCCTCCGTCAGTTCCTCATCCGCGTGAGCAAGCATATAGTCAAAACAGGAAAAGTGATTAACAGTTTCAATGATATCATCAACACTTGCCGCTTCATTCTGTTCTATATTGACAGTATTCGTTTCGTAAATATACCGGGTCTGATCTTCAGAAAGGCGACTACCTTCAATCCGGTTAGAATTATATGCAAGCTTGATCTGTGTCTGATGGTACAGCCCGCCTTTGAGCTTCATTTCCTTTTCTTCCAGCAATCGTTCCAATAAGCGTTGCTTCATGAGCATAACCCCTTTCTGTAAAATCTCCCATATTTATTATACCATATTTTTACTCCGCTTCATCGCCTTTTAAAGGTTATGGTCGCACATTGGATCTCCACATCTACCCTTGTGGTTTACCCTCCCATGTCTCCCTGGGTCTATAACAAGGAATCCCCCATAAAACCTTTGCATGTTCTGTCCAAACAATATAACTATTGTCACAAGTCACACCCCAAATAATTCGAAAACATCTTTATCATCAAGCATCCTTCTGCTCTTTTTATCTGAATTTTCAAGCAAGCTCTGCATTTTTTGTTCAATAGTTTTCTTCAAAAATACTTCAAAATCAATATTGCGCAGCTTGAAAAACAATGTAGGATCTTCGTCGAACCTTGCGCCAATACCATACAATGCGGCGGTAACGTGCTTGCACATTTCTGCCCAATCGTAACAGCTACAGCTAAACTTTATTTCCTTATCGGTAGGAAACAAGCCTTTACCCTTTAATGTGAAAATCTCTTCCAGTTCTTTAGGGAAATTACCCTCGACAAGTTCTGCTAAACCATCAATTTTATGGTTGCATAAACTCAGAATACTAGCCCTTTTTTCATTCGAAAGTGGTGATATATTAATCACAATTTCATATGGCTTCCTCTCACTACCCTGCACCAGGGCTCTTACAACGCCAGTTTCAATCTTTAAATCAACCACAGCACCATTTCTAACATAACTACGCCCACGGGATATTCTATTAGAGTAGTCAGCATAAATTTCAAGATTCTTATTCCAAGCCTTGCCCCACCAAGTAGTAGCAATGGCTTTACCTTCTATAATAATCGGAGCCAAATTCGGGTTTTTCTTTTTTAGATTCTCAATTTGCTTTCTAGCTTTTTCCCTCTTTTCTGCAACAGATACATATTCAGGGTACTGGTCAGAATACGCCATTATTTTTCACCTGCCGATACTAATGTAAACAATTCCATTAATTGCTTGTTATTAAGCTCGGTTATCCAACCCTCACCAGATGATGCTATTATATCATCGGCAAGCTTGCTTTTTTCCTCAATCATCATATCTATTTTTTCTTCAATAGTACCAGAGGTTATAAACTTGTGAACCATAATATTTTTTTGCTGTCCTATACGAAAAGCACGGTCCGTCGCTTGATTTTCAACAGCTGGATTCCACCACCGATCAAAATGTATAACGTGATTTGCCGCTGTTAAATTAAGCCCCACGCCGCCAGCCTTTAACGATAGCACCATAAAGGGAACATATTCCTCCCCGCAAAACTTATCTATAAGTTCTGGACGACTTTTAACCGGTATTCCACCATGCAAAATAAGCCCTTTGCGCTTAAATATCGTTTCCAAATAGTCAGCGATTGGTTTAGTCATTTCCTTAAACTGCGTAAAAACAAGCACGCGTTCTCTTTTTTGATATATAGTTTCGCATATATCATATAATCTCTCGAATTTGCCACTATGCTCGTGTTGAAATCCTGTTTGCCCTAAAAATTGGTCGGGATGATTGCATATTTGTTTAAACTTCATAATACTTGCCAAAACCAATCCCTTGCGCTCAATACCTTCGGCTGTTTCTAATTTACGCTCTAATTCCTTAACCAGTCCGTTATATAATACCACCTGCTTTTTTGTAAGGGTTGTGTATGCTTTCATTTCCATTTTTTCGGGCAGATCATCAATGATTGTTTTGTCGGTTTTTAGTCGACGTAAAATAAATGGATTTACAACCGCGCGAAGCTTTGAGTAGCCCGCATTACCTTCCTTTAATTTTTTGGTAAACTCTTTAAATTCCTTGGCGGTCCCAAGTAATCCGGCGTTTAAAAAATCAAATAACGACCATAAATCTGACAAGCTATTTTCAATTGGGGTACCGGTCATTGCTATTTTAGAATTGGCCTTCAACTGCTTTACCGTCTTTGTTTGCTTAGTTCCGGGGTTTTTTATAGCTTGGGCTTCATCTAATATAACCAGATCCCATTTCACAGTCTTTAGTTCCTCGAGTCTTACTGCCATTCCGTAGGTGGTTATATATAAATCTGTATGACTATTGTGTAGATCAACCTTTTCTTTTTTATTGTAGATCATTTTATATTTTAGCTCGGGTGCAAATCTTTCTGTTTCTTTTTGCCAATTACCCATTAAAGAAGCTGGGATTATTAGGAGCGACCTACCCCTGGTGTTCACTCTAATGTGCTCTAGAAGCGCAATAATCTGAACTGTTTTTCCAAGTCCCATATCGTCGGCTAGACAAGCCCCGAAGCCTAAATGTTTCATGTAACTTAGCCAGTCAAAACCTTTTTGTTGATACCCTCGAAGAGTTGCTTTAAAGTCATCACTGATTGCCATATTTTCAATTAAAGATGGGTTGGTAAGCTTTGTGGCAATACTATTTAACCAAGCCCCATTAGATACTTCCAGGTTAACTATCTCTTCCTTAATGCCTAGAAACTCAGAGCTATTTAGCTGCAGGCGCATCGCCTCTGCAATGGTGTATTCGCCGTCTTCTGAAAGCTCTTTGGCCTTTTCATAAGCAGCTAATGTAGCTTGCAATTTTTCGTGATCAACCTCTACCCACTTGCCTTTAATAAATGACAAACCACTGGTTTGAGCTAATAAGGTCCTTAATTCTTCTTCGGTAATTTTATCATCGCCAAAAAACATCTCTACATTAAAATTAAGCAGTGCATCCATTCCTACATTTGAAGGTTCTTGCTCACCAACCCTAACCGAAAGCTTCAAGGAGTTACTCTTTTTCTTCCACCAATCGGGCATACGACAAAGGATACCGCATTCTTCATATAATGGTATCTCTTTAAGAAATGTATAGGCCTCTTTACTAGTGAATTTTAGCGGACTAAACAGCTCCCCGCTTTCAACAAACTCAGATATAAAATCACTTTTTTGGGCCGCTTTGCTTACAGTTGAAAGCAATTTTAACAGCATATCCGTTTGGTCCTTATATTCCAGTAAAGCATTTTTAAGCGGCGTATGCGTTGCCTTTTTTTCTCCCGGATTCCCCGTACTATAAGTGGCCAAAAATGCAAAAGGATGCTCGTCTGACTTATTTTCGACTAAATGAAAAAACACTCTCCCGACCAAATTGATCTTTGAGTTATGCTCTAGCAGAAATTCTGCGACACTGCCAGAATAGGCTTTAATTTCATTTGCAAAAACCTCTGATAGTGTTTGATAAATATTTTTTATCCAATTAGCGTTTATAAATTCAAACCCAATAACAAATGGTACCCTATGTAAAATAGCTAAAATATCATCATCGGTTGGTGTTAAAACTGTGTTTTCACGGGTAAATTCTATATCCGCATTTTTTGATAAGCCTTCTATGAATTTGGAAGCTATGTTATGCAAAAACGCCATTGAAACCGACATTTTTTTTGCATAATCAACAAAGCCAAAATAAAACAGCATTTTGTTATGATTATCTAAATATTTTTTATATAGGTCATTTTCAAACCCGTTATCTTCATCAGCAAACGCCTTGCTTTGGGTTACCTCAAAATCGAGATTAAACCCCTGTTCCAAAAAACAAACTATTAGCTCCTTATGCGTAGTATTAATTCCCATACTTTCCCCACTTTTAAAAATATTTTAATGTTCTCAACCTTTTTTTTTAGCTTATTATGCTACAGCTTTAAATTTATATCATTTCTCGCCTTCTTGTACATTTTAGCACCATATAAGCCATTAGCACGACCAAGATTATCAGGGTTGCTTCAAAATTCATCAATACCCATGCTAAAACAATTACCGGCAATAAAAATATCTTTACCATGAACTTCAAACCCTCATTCCCGCTAATACTAAAGCTTAATCCTTGTCTTTATTCTCTATAAGTGAAGTGTCCCCCTCCGCAATTTCATACATAATGTACACAATGGTCATACTATACACTGTGTACATCATATGATATATTGGAGGTGAGGGAGGAATGACAATGCTATCTGAACTACAATTTACTGAAGCTAGAAACCATTTTTCTACTCTTTATGATTCTGTTTTTAACTTTTTTAACCCTACTATTATCAAAAGAAAACAGACAGAACAAGTTGCTTTGCTCAGAGTTGATCTTCTTAAGATGGTCTTAGAAGGCTACAAATTAAACCCTGAAATTATTCAGGAAGATGATGATTCAATTACACTTGCCTTGGATTTTCTGGAAATGTACTCAAATAACTCAACATTAGATTTAGCTGCTAGCGATTTGGTTGAAGACCTTAAATTATATTCTCAAGATTACATGAATCGCTCCCAGCTTTTCCTTCAAGCATCTAACCGTAAATCTCACTTTCCATATGTTTTGAAAGTCTTGCTTTGTGACAATGATGAAGAGATTCGTGCACTCTTAGGTCTGTAAATATGGCACCTAAATTTGGAGATTTAAAACGTTATTGCGATAAAAATGGTTGGGTGATGCTTCGTAATACTGACCATTGGTATTATGAAAAAGTGCTGAGTGACGGGACTGTCCTAAGAACGAAAATAAGCCATGCCATCAGTAAAGAAATTCCTAAGAATTTATGGGAAAGAATCCGGCAAAAGCAACTTCAAATAAGCGAGACTGCCTTTTGGCAAGGCCTTAAATAACGGACCTGATTCAAAAGGTCTTTTTTTGCCCGTTAAACATTCTCCGAAAGGGATATTTCACTTAACTACTTAACTACTGTATTCTTCTAAATAAATCATAAAACTTAATCCTTAGTAACATACTAAAACATACTAACCACCCATGCTTTCTACACCGATATGAGCTTTTATAAAAGTACATATCTCCTTCATTGCCTCTGTTGCCTCCGGAAAGAGCGGCGCCATGGCCGGATAACAATGAAACATTCCTTTCCCTACCCTCAACGTAACATCTACACCGGCAACGTTCGCTTTTGCAGCAAATCTAATCGAGTCGTCGCGTAGGGTTTCATCTTCGCCGACGTAGATAAGTAGTGAGGGAAGTCCGTGAAGGTCGCCATAAAGTGGAGATATATACGGCAAACCCGGGTCATTATCTCCCGCATAGTGTTTGCCACAAGCAGGCCCCATACCTTCTGGGGACAGACATACTTTGACTTTGGTTTGGCAGGAGTCCCCTGTACACTTAAAATCGGTTACTGGTGAGTAAGCCACTGTAGCTGCAGGCAGGGAAATACCTTGATCCCGAAGCGCTAACAAGGTGGCTAAGCATAAACCTCCGCCAGCGGAATCTCCTACAAATATGATAATATTGGATGGCAAAATCCCCTGATCCAGCAACCAGCCATAGACTGCTACCGCATCATCCACCGCTGCTGGATAAGGATGCTCGGGGGCTAAACGATATTCAAACAACAGAGCTGGGATTTTACTCCCTTTAACAAACTTGGCGACAATAGATCGATGGGCAGCGATGGTGCCTGACACGTATCCACCGCCATGAAAATACAGAATGATCTTGTCTTTACTCACCTGGGCAGGTGAAATCCATTCGGCCGGCATCTCAGCAATCATGACAGGGGATGTTTCGATTCCTACTGGCAGCTTACCGAATTTTGCAGCACCTTTTTCAACTTCCTGCCGGAAACGAAGTATGGATTCATATTGATTCCAATCAATAGTTTCCTTTTTAAACTTCAAACGGAATAAATGACGGTTCTGTAATAAAAATTTAACAATGCGGGCCTGTAAACTTAGCATTATTTTTCCTCCTTAAAGATTTCCTTTTGTCCCTTATTGATCTTTTCCATATACTATCTTTTTTACAGCAAGAATCTTTTTGCGATAGAAAACGTCAGTTAGAAAAAATTGGCGTTTTTTGTATTGTAGTGGAGGATTTAAAGGAATACAATAGAATTTTTTAGCGCGATTAGCCAGAAACCAGAAAAAGGCCTTTTGTAAACTGCATTGAAGTATTGCGGAGGTATAGATGAAATTAGGGCATGCAAAAGCAGGGGATGAAAAACATATTGCCAGCGTTATTATTAGCACCTGGAAAAATGCCTATAAAGGAATTGTTCCTGATGATTTTTTAAGTTCATTAACAACAGAACGACATGAACAATTATTCAAAGAGAACATAGTTAATTAGCAATGGGCTAAAGACGTTTCCTTTCCTCCCGTAAGTCTTTCAACCGTGTCCCAGGTTCGTGATAGCGCCGGTAGTAGTGAGTAAGGGTTGTGTAGGTAAAAAGCTTATTGATTAAGGGAAAACGAATGAGCCAATTGACTAGGCGGTAGGCAAGATAGACCGACAGTAAGAAGTAGGCGTAGTTGATAATAGCTCCCGGCCAATAGTTGATGACGAGGTACATGCTGGGGACGAGCCCAGTAAGCCATTTTAGTAGACAATAACTGGCGGGGACGACGGCAATGTAACCGAGCAGCACAGCAAAAGGTTGGCTAGCCTCGACAGCTTTCTGGGGGCAGAATCCCATGCAGCGCATGCAGCTTTCACAAGAGTAACTCCAATAGGGGCGTTTTTTCTTTTCGCCTTTGAGAGTGAGCGAGTGAGTGGGGCAGTATTTGACGCAGAGGCCGCAGCCGTTGCACTTCTCCGAGGCGAAGAAAATTTTGGCCAAGTAGAAACGTCCGTATATGAGGTAGCCAAAGGAAATGGGAATTAGAGCGAGGCCTAAAAGTAACGGGATGAAACCACCTAGCTTCCTCCTGCCGGCCAGAAGTTCCTCGAACCAGGCGGTAGTTTTGACTCGGGCACGCTCCATGATGGCGGATACGTTGGCCGGGTATAGGCCCCAGTGGAGGGTCATCCAGTTCGACGGCATGTCTATGGCCTGCACTCCCTGTAGAATATATCCTTTGAGCAGCAGGATGAGTGCTATTAGATATCCCGCGGTGCCTTCCATACCAGGCAGGAAACCGATGATTCTTGTCCCAGCCCGGGTGGGGGTAACAAAGGCGTGCGTCCTGCTGCGTCGAGGGAGCATCAGGGCAAAGTAAATGACATGCCAAGGGGCGGTGAAACCATGGGTGGGAAAGATCAGGCCGAGTAGATTTTCCGGGCCCTTCTCTATCTCCTCAGCAGGTCGGGCATTACCGATGGAAGTGACATTGGAGGTTATCCCCTGGGCGGCCGCGATTTCTCCCATCCAGGAGGCGACGCGATAGGAGTTGCCGGTACCAGTAAAATAGTAGAGGGTCGCTTTTTTGTACATTGTCACTCCCCATCTTTTGACACCCTTTTCAGGTCAATTTATACTTGGCATTTTACCAGTCGGGAGATAATACGTTACCAAATAATTATACTTTATTTTTTGCAAGTTTGGACAAAGTGATCTCTGAATTTAGGCGACGTCAGGGGCTACTTAAAGATTGTTATGCTAGCATTTCAATACAATGTAAACATCCAAGCTTCGATTTAAAATCGAAGTTTAGTTAAGTGCCATAATACAATACAGGTTTCCCGATCTTAAAATAGAAGTAAACTTTTCGACTTGGTAAACTTTAGGGAGGTTTATTTTAGAAAATGGGGAATTAATAATGCAAGCAATTCCATAATTTCCAGTTAAGGAATCCTGAAATAGAGGAATGTGTGGAGGAATAAATGTAAAGACAGTAAATGCTACTACCATTAAAATTTGTATAACAAAAGCCCAGAATAACCAGCAAAGGTTAAACTTGGCGTAATTGTACACATGAAGTGCTAATATCTGCGCAGCTGCCACACCAAGGAAGAGTGAAAAAATATCGAGTATAAGGGATTCAATGCCTAGGGCCCTAGTATAAGTATAATAGAACGCTAAAATTACCAATGGGCATACCAGTAGTGCTACCGTACATGAAACAAACCATTGAACAGGATTTATTCTGTTGTTTTTACCATAACTGAAATACCCTACAAACCACCAAATAAGCATGGGCCAAAAAGTCAATTTCAAGTGTTCCCATAAACTTTCGTTGACCGGGGCAAATATACCCACTATAGTGAGGTTGCCGGACCATTCGTAGACGAAGTGCATAAAGAAGCCAGTTATAATGAGAACTGGTATTCCCAAAAGTATCCAGTAACGCGCTGGATCTCTAATGGGTATGGGGATGTAGTTTATCAAACTAAACACATCCTTTCCTACATAATATTAAATTATATGAGAAGGTATCTTGACCGTATGAGTTAATTAAATGATAAAAATAGGAAGGTGGAATTTGTTTGTAACAATCAAGATAGAGAAGTAAAGCAGCCTGGGCATCAGTGGCATTACCGAAAAGAGCTACTATCGTAAAACATTCCGCTTTGCTAAGGCACGTTGTGTAAGTCAGACGCGGATAGAATGAGATAGGCGGTGGGTACACCCCCCCTTCAGGCAGTACGCACTGATGATGGTTAAAAAATACCCAAAGCATCAGCGAAAGTTGATGGCTAAGTAGCTGAATTCTGTGAGCTACCGCTCGTTAGTCGAACGGGTGAAAGGAATGATTTAACCTAGTTTAACTGGGTTTGATTATGTTTTAGAAACCAGGTTTTAGATGTGGCAGCACTAGTGTTGCATTAACTTTTTCATAAAACATCAAGTCCTTCAGTTATATAGGCATCATAAACATATAGAAATCTATTGAATATATATGCCAATTACCATAATATGACTGGTCCTATAAAGAAAAACTCCTTATAATAGAGGTGTACAGGTAGTCCTGTCCATAATCTCTAAATAAGGAGATCCACTATGGACAAGGATACCAAAAAAACTGCATTTCGTGAATGTCTTAAGCCTATATTTGCATCAGGCTTTCAAAAATTACTTAAGATCTGGAACATTGATAAGTACACCAAAAAACTGTTTGTTAATAACTTTATCCTCTTGATGCTGTATGCTCAGATTAATTGCCTTGATAGTTTACGCCATACGAGTCAGGTGCTTAAAGATAGTGAGAAACTGCAAGAGCTTATTGGATTAAATTCCATAAGTGCGTCACAACTTTCTAGAAAGCTTAGGGAAATGTCTCCTGAAGTTTTAGCAAAAGGATTTACTGAACTCGTAGGAAAACTAGAAGCTACCTTTGGTCATAAAGCGATGAGGCATTCCCTTAAACGATTATTCCTGGTGGATGCTTCAGTGATCAGCTTATGTCTTTCCAATCATCTCTGGGCAACGTATAGGAAAACCAAGGGTGGCATCAAGCTACATTTAAAGCTAGCCTTTTATCCTGAATTCGGGGTTTATCCTCACACAGCGGTAATCACAACAGCTAGAGGTAATGACCGAACTCAAATGGATAACCTGATCATTGAAGAATCCGAAGATGTTCTTTACGTATTTGACCGGGGTTACATTGATTACGAGAAGTTCGACAGCTATTGTGATAATAACAACCAGATCCGATTTGTTAGTCGTTTAAAATCAAATGC
>Ga0074193_1001811_pt1 | contig 22981 bp, 15 predicted proteins | sample EPASupsiteHSE605_FD_64523 | JGI IMG/M metagenome (GOLD analysis project Ga0074193, IMG submission 64523) | Bioremediated contaminated groundwater from EPA Superfund site, New Mexico - Sample HSE6-05 | ecosystem: Environmental > Aquatic > Deep subsurface > Groundwater > Contaminated ... | reverse complement strand
CAAAAGACGCCGGGGTTTGATCCCGGCCTTTCAAGATGTAATCACCATCGTTCCGGACCGGCCGGGAATTATCGGGCAGCTTGGGGGATGGCTAGGGTCGCGGGGAATTAATATTGTCGATATTGAAATACTGAGAGTGCGAGAGGGAGACGGGGGAACCATAAGGCTGGGGGTGCCTACTAAAGAAGATGCAGTTATTGCGGTTTCGATCCTGCACGAACAGGGGATTAAGGCTTGGACCAGCTAAAGTATAACGCAGCTATTAACATTAAACACGATGTTTAAGAGGTGATGATTGGATGGAGATCACAATTAAAAGCGGCGGATCATTAAGAGGCGAGCTCCGGGTCCCTTCAGACAAGTCGATTTCCCACCGGACCATTATTTTGGGGGCTTTGGCGCAGGGACGCAGCAGCATTAGAAATTTCTTGCGGGCTGAGGATACCCTTTCCACGATTCGCTGTATCCGAGCTTTAGGGGTTGCGGTAGAGGATAGTGGAGAAGTGATAGAGGTGCAAGGAGTTGGACTCAAGGGATTAAGAGAACCGGCAGATGTTTTGGACTGTGGTAATTCTGGAACTACGATGCGTCTGTTATCCGGTTTGGTCGCGGGTTATCCATTTTTATCAATATTGACTGGCGATGATTCTTTACGGAATCGACCGATGGCTCGAGTTGCCCGACCTCTAATCCTGATGGGAGCAACCGTGGAGGGGCGAAAAAATGGGTCTTATGCTCCATTGGCGGTCCGCGGAGGCCAATCGCGGGGGATTGAATACCGGCTGCCAGTAGCCAGTGCGCAGGTTAAATCAGCGATTCTGTTGGCCGGATTAAATATTGAGGGAGAAACCAAGGTGGTGGAGCCAGCAGCATCTCGGGATCATACGGAGAGAATGCTCAAGGCCATGGGAGCCAACCTGCGTATCGAGAGTAAGGGTATCCGTATTACTGGAGGAAAAGAATTAGAACCTCAGGAGTTTACGGTTCCCGGGGATATTTCCTCGGCGGCCTTCTTTTTGGTGGGAGCTAGTCTGGTGCCTGGGTCCGAGGTTATCCTACGGGAAGTGGGGATTAACCCTAGTCGAGCGGGAATCATTGAGGTTCTTCGGCAAATGGGTGCTTCGATCCAAGTGGAAAACGAACGCGTAGTTAGTGGGGAGTTGGTCGCGGATCTAGTAGTTAAGTCAGCTCCTTTGAAAGGGATTAAGATTCAGGGGGAACGGATACCCTCGTTGATCGATGAGATCCCGGTATTAGCAGTGGCTATGGCTGTGGCTGAGGGGGAGTCCTCAGTAGAGGATGCGCATGAATTACGAGTTAAAGAAACTGATCGCATAAAAGCGGTTTGTGCAAATTTGAAGGCTTTAGGGGCTCAGGTAGAGGAAACGGCGGATGGCTTTCGGATACGTGGATCAGAGATGCTCAAGGGTGGGGAGGTAGATTCTTTTGGGGATCATCGGTTAGCCATGGCCATGGGGATTGCCGGACTGATTACCCAAGAGGGCATAAGCTTAAATCGCGCAGAGGCAGTAAGTATATCCTATCCAAATTTCTGGGAAGATTTAGAACTATTGGCCGGCCGTTAAATTAGATTAAACTAATTTAAGTTTAATTAAATTCAAATTTTAGCCCCGGATTTATTTCGGGGTTATTTATATTTCTTGTTGGTAAGATTTTTTATCATTTTTTTTATGATCTTTTTATCTTGTCTATTAAGTAAGGTAATAGTACAGCTCACTCTTTAAATATATTTAAAGATGGGGGTGAGTTGATGACCCGGGAAGAATTTATTAGAAATCGACAAACCATGAACGGAGCAGAGTTTGTATCTACGACCCTATATCATTTGCAGGACCTTTATTATCATCGTCAGCAGCCTAAAATGCCGGTGGTGTGGGTCGAGGTATCCGGCTGCGGAGGAAATACTATCTCGTTGTTGAATGCGTTGGGACCCGATTTAGTTCAGGTGCTGCAAGGATTGATTGAACTACGCTTTAGTAATACCTTAATGTTTGCCGAAGGTGACGAAGCCCTGCAATTATTACATGAGGCCACCTCCTCTCCGAGAGGATTTTTACTGGTAGTTGAAGGAGCGATAGCTCAGGGAGCCCAGGGCCGATTTAATTTTATTGCCATTGAAAATCAGAGACCAATCACCGGGGCCAGCCTTATTGCGGAACTGGCGCCTAGGGCCCGGCAGATTATAGCGGTGGGGACCTGCGCTTCCTTTGGAGGTCCGTCCGCAGCTCGCCCCAATCCTACTGGCTGTGTAGGAACTAGCCAGTTTTTAGGACGTAAGGTAATTAACGTATCCGGTTGTCCGGCCCACCCGGATTGGATTATTGGAACCTTGGCGCATCTATTACTTTTTGGTGATCCAGAGGTAGATGAACACGGCCGGCCTATGTTATTTTACGGAGAAACCGTACATCTGCGGTGTACCAGAAGATCGTTTTTTGACCAGCGAATATTTGCCAAGCAACTAGGTGATCCGGAGTGTATGTTTGAGTTGGGCTGTAAAGGGCCTATAACGCATGCCGATTGCCCAGAGCGGCAGTGGAATAGCTACTTAAACTGGCCGGTTAAGGCCAATACGCCCTGCATTGGCTGCACAGAACCTACTTTTCCAGATGGGATGTCACCTTTTAATAAGCCTCCTTTTGCTTTAGATAGAGATTCTCCCGGAAGAACTCCTGATAGTGGCGGGGGTTCCGGTTCTCCGGGGGTTCGTACAAAGGGTTCAGGGGGGTGAATCCAATGAGCGGTAACAAAAAAATAGATGGTAAGCAAAACCATCAAGATATAAGAAATAAAGAAGGGATCCGGAGGATAACCGTCAGCCCGGTTACTCGGAGCAGCGGGCAATTGACCGTTCAAGTAGCCCTCTATCAGGGTAGGGTAGTAGATGCTCGGGTGCTTGGCGGGGTGTATCGGGGCTACGAATCCATACTGGTGGGGAGGAATCTGCTCGATGCAGTATATATAACCCAGCGGATTTGCGGAATATGTTCAGCAGCGCATGGTATGGTGTCAAGTTTGCTATTGGATCGAATTTATGCTAATAAGATAACGGATAACGGGCGTATTATTCGCAATCTAATTTTAGGCGCTGAATTTTTGCAAAATCATATAAGGCACTTTTATATCCTGGGTCTGCCAGATTATGTGGAAGGACCCCCGGCTTATCCTTTTTGGCATCGGAGTGGTTCAGATTACCGTTTTTCGTTAGCGCAGACCAGCCAATTACTAAACCACTACCACAAGTCGGTTGAGGTTAGTAGGATGTGCCATGATATGGCCACCCTGTGGGGCGGAAAAATGCCGCATCCTCATGGTATCGTGCCGGGAGGTGTCACGGTCAATCCCAGAACCGATATCTTAAATAAGTTTGCAGCACTTTTAGCTCAGGTGCGGAAGTTTATCGAGTACTGTTTACTAAAGGATACCAAATTGTTAGCGGATACTTATGCGGATTACTATCATATTGGTCATGGACCAGGTAATTTTTTATCCTATGGTGCATTCCCTTACGGTCATTTGCCCGGAGAGGCTTACTTCCCAGCCGGGGTAGTAGTCGGGGGAGAAAGGCAGACCTTGGATACCAGTAAGATTACGGAAACCCATGACTTTTCCTGGTTTGAGGAAGACCAACCGGCGGGGGATCTCTTGGCAAGACCTGAACAGCCGGATCCCTTTAAGCAGGAGGCTTATTCCTGGGTAGAAACGCCTCGCTATGGGGGTGAGGCCATGGAAGTGGGCCCCTTAGCCCGGGCCGTGGTTCGGGGGGAGACCTTGCAATCGTCAACTATGGACCGAATTGTCGCTCGCAGCATTGAAACCGGTTGGATTGGAGAACTAATGTCCCAATGGTTGGATCAGTTTCAACTAGGTCAACCGGTCTATCAGCCTCCAGATTTGCCGGTGAAGCCGAGGGATATAGGATTATCCGAAGTTCCTCGAGGGGGATTACTGCATGGAGTAGAGGTGGAGGGTGACCGAATTAAAAGTTATAAAATAATTACTCCATCGGAATGGAATTATTCCCCGCGAGATCAACAAGGGCAACGGGGGGTTGTAGAACAGTCCCTGATTGGTATTCAGATCCAAGATGCAGAAAATCCTATTGAAGTGGGTCGGGTGGTAAGGTCTTTTGATCCCTGTCTGTACTGTGCTACCCATCTTATTGAGATATAAAGTCTTGGCTTGGATTACTGCCGGGTACTGAAGAAAGTGAGGGTCTGGGTTTGAATTTAATTCGAAGTCTTAATGAAAGTTTATCGAAGTTATAAACAAGTACAAAGGATATAGCCGCGCAAAACATATAAGTTAAGACTACTATGGGGATGGTGGTCTGGATAGCTGTATAAACCACCACTATCTGAACTAGCCAAATTAGTAATGGGTGGCAAAGATAAATACCAAAGGAGTAACGAGAGATTTGTGTATAAAAATTTTTGAGGGGAGCGGAGGTTATTTTGGGCTGCAGCCAGAATAACACCGGGATGGCCGACGCGGTATAAAGAAATACCAACGGTTTTACCGAAGTGACTACCCCGGCGAGAGGGTGGCCAGCCTGGGTAGAGTGGAGAAACTCCAAGACCAATCCAGCCCAGGTAAATAAAGACGCGGCTAAAAGCCAGATTCGGTAACGGGTTATCCAGGCACGGAAAGCAGATAGCTTAACCGCCAGGCCCATACCTAATATAAAGTAACCGGCCCAAAGCAAAAAATTACGGTCCAAGTATTGGATCAAGGCGTCTAAAAGAGGGATTCCCGGAAGAGTGACGAAATGATAGTTATAGATAGTGGCCGCTAATTGGAGAATCCCGCCTAGAGCCAGCAGTCGGCCGGGATGGGCATACTTTTTAAAAAGAAATAAAAATATCGGGGCGAATATGTAGAATTGACAGATAAGGACAATAAAGTATAAGTGATACGCAGCCGAACCCAAGAGGATAGTTTTAATCAGGTCAATAACATAACCGGACCAACTATGGGATGGTTCATAAAAATGGAGGTAAACGTAATAGGTCACGCTCCAGATTAAGTAAGGCGTAAGGATTGTGGTTAGGCGACTTTTCAAAAAGGATGAATAATGAAAGGGAGTACCTTTAACTAGATAAGTAGTTGCCAAAGTAAAACCGGTTATAAAGATAAAAGCCGGCACGGAGAATCGGGTAAACTGGTTGGCAATCAGGTAGACAAGTTGAGCAGATGAACCGGGTTCCGCGAAGTAGAGAGGATTAGCCGTTACGTGAATTAAGATTACGCATAGACAAGCCCCAGCCCTTAGAAAGTCGATTTCCGGTACGAGTTTTTTATTTTTAACCACATTAATTGGATTAGTGTTACTTGGATTCGTGTTATTCACTCCTCTATAAGAAACTACAGAAGCGATTTTACACTACTTAAAAGGTGGCTGCAATGGTTTTCCTAATATACTGACATTATCCATTTATCATATTTATTAACATATTAGACTAACCTATGGGTAATTAATAGAGTATAATCAGTTAACCTTGGAGAGTTTTGTTAGCGAAATACTTGGAACCTTTTCTTGGGTTGGTTGGTCAAATAGTTATAGCTAAATTGAGCATTACCTTTCGTTGATAAGTTTCGTTAATATAGCAAAGAACAAAAAATAAAAGCAGAATTGATTGTATTTAAAGGAGGACTATTTCTTTATGTTTCTAGACATTTTCAAAAGGGGAAAATTGCAAAAGATCAGTATCATCACGACCTTGTTTTTGGTATTTAACTTGTGGATTCCATTATCTATGTCAGCCGATGCGGATATCAACGGAGCTAAAATCGAAAATACTGTTGCTGCTTCCGAGGCAGTAGATGCAAATAAGCAAAATACCATTTCTAGTCCAACAGAATTGGAAGAGCCAATAATAGATAAACCTTTAGCGCCTACCCCAGCCACCTTGATCGAGGCCAAAGACCTTGAAGAAGGAATTAAGTACTATACGATGTATAAGGTTTTAAATGATGGCGGTATGACCAAAATTAACTATGTAAAGGTAGACCCCAACCGACCCCGCGTGGAGATCCGTCCGGCTGTAGCCGGGGGAAAATCAGGGGTCCTGCAAACTCTTACCGATATGAGTAAACCATATGGAGCGGTTGCAGCAATTAATGGAAGCTTCTATTATCCGGGAGGACAGAAAAGTCCGGTTGATACTACTATCATTGATGGTCAAGTGATGGTTCAAAGTCCCAGAATGGCTACTTCTTTGATCTTTACTGAGGATCAGCAGGTTTACATAGATCAGTTTCTCCCCAGTACAACTATTCGGATACCGGCCAAAAAACTTATTTTTCAGGTGGATGCCATCAATCGTCCTTGTGAAAATGGAGTGGTAGTTTTCAATAATCTGTATAGCAACGAAGTAACTAATAATGGAGAAGGATGTATCGAATTAGTTTTGAATATTGAAAAAGATAAACAGGGAAATTTTATTGTGGGAGAGGTAGTCCAGGGAAGTGCGACGATACCTTCCAATGGGATAGTACTTTCTTTTAATGGCAATAGTAAGGATTATGCTGCGTATTTTGCCGTGGGAGATAAAGTGGTACTGGATATAGATATTGATGACGAAAACATAATCCATTCAATGGCGAATGGACCGTTGCTGGTGACTAAGGGATGTAAGACGTTGCCTATTCGGAAAGAGGGTTTGGAAAGTGGATTGTGGAGTCGGAACCCTCGCTCCGCAGTTGGTATAACCACTAAAGGTGAGGTCCTCTTAGTAGTGGTGGACGGCCGGCAAGAGGGTAGTGTAGGGATGACTTTTGATGAATTGGCGGATCTGATGCTAGAATTGGGTGCATTTGATGCCATGGCTTTAGATGGCGGTGGTTCATCAGAACTGGTAGTCGAAGGTGATATCGTAAATTCGCCTGCAGATGGTCAGGAACGGGGTATTAGTACTGGAATTTTGGTTATCTGCCAGATTCCTATCTACATTGATGGCAGACGGATCTACTTTGAACTTTCAGAGGTGGCTCCTGTGATTGAGAAGGGTCGGATCATGGTGCCAGTCAGAAAGATTTTTGAACAATTAGGGGCGGAACTGACTTGGGATAATGAGACCCGTACCATTACGGCTACTAAAGGTAAAGCCAGTATTCAAATGAAGATTGGTTCAACTCAGGCTAAGGCCAATGGGAAGAGTGTCAAGCTTGATGCTCCACCGAGGATTGAGGATGGGAGAACCATAGTACCTTTAAGGTTTGTAAGCCAAGCCTTTGGCGGAAAAGTTGAGTGGAATGCCAGTTCCGGCAGTGCCTACATAACTACACATTAAAAAGTATAGTGACGTTTAACGGCAGAAGGGTAAAACCACTGCCGTTTTTGTTTAGCTGAAAGAGGGAGGGATGATTAATGGATCAAAAGAGAGCGCAGTTACCGACTGAAGTGCAGCTTGAATCTATCGCAGAAGTCATCCGATTGGCCTTGGACGAGGCTATTTGTTGGAGGATGGTTCATATCGGTTTAGTTCCAGGCAATCTTAGCCGCAGTTATTGCTGGGAGCGGGATGCAAGCCGGCCGTTGCGGCATCGCCAGCATTATTTGAAGATTACCCAACTGCAATTGAGGTTTTTTTTCGAAGCCGGAGTGATGAATCTAGAATTTTTGTGTATCCCGGAAGGAGAACGGCGGAAGGGGATAGGCAAAAGGATAGTCCAGTGTTTGTTCGCAATTGTTCAAGAATTAGGCTACCATCAGATTTTACTGCATTCGGTTAAAGCCAGTGAACCTTTTTGGTTAAGCTTTGGTTTTTTACCGGTTTCATCGACCAGTGAGATTTATCCTAAGCGGATGGTATGTAATCTCTAACATTTAATGGACAAATAACATTTAATGGACAAATTTCTATAAAGCATTAGAAATTAGTCAATTTTAGTTGTTATGGAGCAGCAATTTAAAATAATGTTTAGAATATGTAAATATAGCAGGATTAGAAGATTTTGTTGTAGAATACCTTGAGAATACTTTGATTAAATAATAATGCTTGGAAAGGTTTTTAAACCATAGAATATGATGTTAGAAAACGCAAGCGTATCGTACTTAATTTCACAATATGGCTATATAGCAATTTTTGGTTTTTTGGCTGGTGGTATGATCGGGATGCCTTTACCGGATGAAACGATAATGGTTTTTTCAGGGTACCTTGTTCATGCTGGTAGCCTGAATTATTTTCAAACAATAATTGCGGCAATTATTGGGAGTTTAACTGGGATCACGTTCAGTTTCTTGATTGGGCGTAATATTGGGTTGCCTATTATAGATCGTTTTGGGAGTAAAATCGGAATAACTAAGACGAAAATGGTTCAGGTAGACAAGTGGTTTAACCGGTTTGGAAAGTTCGCACTACCGATTGGTTATTTTGTTCCCGGGGTTCGTCATGTTATGGCATATTTTACCGGAGTCAGTCGAATGCGTTACCGAGATTTTGCTTTGTATGCTTACACTGGTGGGGTATTTTGGGTCATTTTTTTTGTGAGTATGGGTTGGGCTTTAGGAGAAAGTTGGTATAGAGTTTCTCGTTCAATTCATCATTATTGGCTTATTATTGTCCTGGTATTTTTGGTACTTATTTATATATCTTATAAGTTGACCAGGAACTCTACGTTAAATGACTTATCGGTAGAAGAAGAGCCCCCGCTTAATGATGAAAAATGAAAACGGTTTATTGAATCAAGCTGACCAACCTTCTTATTGACTTTAGCTGCGTACTATTGTAAGATTTTGTGTTTGCGTCGGGATGTAGCTCAGCTAGGTGGAGCGTTAGGTTCGGGAACATAAGTGTTCTAACTAAAAACTGTAAACATCTCAAACGTAGTTATATCAAGGATTGCAGCATTTGCTAGTCAATAAAATACAAGTAGTGAGCTACAATCTTTTTACTAAAGATTTAAACCACTTACATCTTATTCAAAAATTAAGAAGGAGTGGTATTTTTGTTACTAAAGTTTTCTATCAAAGATTTTATTGATGTTCTTAATAATATACAAATTTGCTTAGGAAGCAGGCATCTAAATGAAACTAGAATCTATGCAGATGAAATCATCAATGATTACCGATGATGGTAATACAAATAATCAAATAGATGTAGTATTCCCCTTAGTATTAGTATCCGTATTACTATTAGTATTATTGTTTGTTGAATATAAACATCCTTATTTTTTCCTTCAGGATGATAATAGGGATTATTTTCTTCCTTATTTTATACACAATTTTAAAAGCCTTTTAGAAGGAGAAATACCGTTATATAATTTTCACCAGTTTTTAGGCACTCCTTCATTAGCGGTTGGGCAATCAGCAGCGTTATATCCTATCACTTATTTATCTGTTTTTATGAGTAACTTGTTCTTTGGACATTATTTTGCAGCGGTTGATATTCAGGTGATTCTACATCTGTTGATAGGAGCTGTTGGATTTTATAAATTCATAAGTTTTTTTGATATTGAACGAAAAGTAGCTTTTTTTGCTGGTCTGACTTGGCCCTTAAGCAACTTCATTATATATGTTTCAAACTCGTGGGTCGTAGTTGCCTCAGTAGCTGCATATTTTCCTTGGATGCTGCTTTTTAGCTTTCGTCTTTATAAATCCAAAACACCAAAAGCAAACATTTATGCTGTAATAGTGAGGTTGCTACTTTTTTATGCAGGCTCTATCCAATATTTTATCTATTCAGTAATTTTTGAATTTATAACTGTAATTTTATATGTTATTTCAGATTCTAAACTAGGTGAAAAAAAAGTTAAAACCATTAAGTTTTTAAAAAAATATATTGAAGGATACGTTTATGTATTCATTTTGTCATTGCCGTTACTGCTTTCTATGTGGCATCAAACAACTATTTCTGCAGAAAGAAGTGGACGAATGCCCTTTGGAGTATTTGTTAACGAATATTTCCCACTGGGCCAATTAGCAACAGGGTTATTTTATCCTTTTTCACAGGACACATCAAGATTTAATAACGTGAAGCTTGCACATATTGGATATCTTCCTTTGATATTTATTGCCATTGGAATAGTTGAAAGGCTTATCACAAAATCGAAAATTAAAATAAATTCAGTGAGACTTTCTGTTTTTGTAATACCGGCTATAATAGCTTTTCTATGGGCAACCAATTGGGCGTTTAATTTACTTATTTATGTAATACCGATATTGAATCGTTTCCGTTGGCCGTTTAAGCTTGCATTTTATTTTGATTTTTACCTTATTATTATTGCTACATTAATGCTAACATATATTATTACTCGCATTTCTTGGAAAGAAGCAACTAAGAATTTTTTATTCTGTTTAATAATCGGCATCCAAATATTTAACTTTGTGTTTCTTTATACAGCCGGTCCATATAAGACTTTTTTTTATCATGGAGATAATTTGCCATTAAAAGAGACATTTCAAGATAAATTAATAGGTGGGAGAATCATTTCAATTGGTTTTGATAAATTACAAAATAATCTTACTGCCCCATCACTTGGATTCAACTATGCAACACTTTGGGGACTGGATTACTTTGCGGGCTATGAACCACTGATATCCTCGGAAAATTTAGAGGCCTGTCTTGGATTGAATTATATCGCCATTATTAAATCAGATGATTCAATTCCAGTGGATTATTTTAGAAAAGCAGCAGTTAGATGGTATATTATTCCAAAGAATAAAGCAGATGAGTATTCAAAAAAGCTTAGTAGCTATGGGATTATTGAAAAATATGCAGATGAAAATAGAGCTGTATTCTATGATGACAAAGCATACCCTATGGTGTTTAATTCAAATGGAGAAAAAATTGAGAGCCAAGATTACCGGATGACAACTAATAGCATTGAATTAAGTATTGATAACAAACAATCAAATGTTATTATTTTTAATAATTTATATAATCCTTTTTTTAAAGGTTATATTGATGGGGAAAAGACTACATTAATACCGATCAATAATATTCATTTTAGTATTTCGGTACCTGAAGGAAAGCATAATATAATAATCAGGTATAAGGATCCATATTTGATTGTTAGTACATATATTGCTGTGATATTTTTAATTATTTGTATGATAAGATATGCTTTCAATAGGAAATCAAGATATTCCCTAAAATCTTAGGAATAAAATAATTTATTGTTTAAAGCAAAGAGAAATTGAGGTAAATAATGTGGACAAAATATCGATTATTGTGCCCTGTTACAATGAGCAGGAAATACTGCCCTATTTTTATAAATCTATTGTTGAAGTAAGTAAAAAAATGTCTGGACAGGAATTTGAATATTTTTTTATTAATGATGGTTCCAAAGACAGCACTTTAAATGTAATAAAAGAATTAGGTTATAAAGATAAGCGTGTAAAATATATTTCTTTTTCACGGAATTTTGGAAAAGAGGCTGGCATATATGCAGGGCTGCAGTATGTAACTGGTGATTATGTAGTAATAATGGATGCTGATCTTCAGGATCCACCAGGCTTGTTGCCAGAAATGTATATGGAAATCAAAACAGGGATATATGATTGTGTGGCCACTAGACGAACCACTAGAGAAGGAGAACCTCCTATACGGTCTTTTTTTGCGAGGCGCTTCTATAAGATAATTAATAAAATATCCGATATCAATATCGTTGATGGTGCACGAGATTTTCGCATGATGACTAGACAGATGGCAGATTCCATTATATCACTGGACGAATATAATCGTTTTTCCAAAGGAATCTTTAACTGGGTTGGATTTGAGATAAAATGGATAGAGTATGCAAATGTGGAACGTATAGCAGGTAAAACCAAATGGTCTTTTGGGAATCTATTTTCATACTCTATGGAAGGCATTACAGCATTTTCAACATTACCTTTAGCGATTGCATCAGTGACTGGAATAGCTTTTTGTATAATTGCATTTATTCTAATTTGCGTAGTTATTTTTAGGACATTGATTTTTGGGGACCCCGTCGCAGGTTGGCCTTCCCTTGTATGTATCATTTTTGCAATAGGTGGTTTGCAATTGTTTTGTACGGGTATTTTAGGACAATATTTGGCCAAAACATATTTGGAAACCAAACGAAGACCACTTTATATAATAAAAGAAAGTAATAGTGAAAGTGTGAGGTAGTCCTATGGATTTGAAAGAAAAGACACAAAATGAAAATAGACATCCATGGGAATTGAGTAGAACCAAAAATTTACTGCACATAATAAAAAAGTGTTTATTAGATAAGAACAATGTGAAAATTGCTGACATTGGAGCAGGGGATATGTACTTTGATAAACAGTTGGTTGAAAAGTTGAAAGATGAAAATATAACTCCGATTATTTTTGCAATAGACAAGGAATATAGTAAGCAAATTTCACATGAAAAAGAAATTATCATGTTAAATGACATACAAATACTTGAAAAAGAATCAATGGATTGCATTATCATGATGGACGTTTTAGAGCATATCGAGGATGATTCTAAGTTTCTTGAGTTGGTGCTGGATCGATTAAAGGAGAATGGCGTTCTTATTGTCACGGTACCTGCTTTTCAAAGTTTATTTTCCTTCCATGATACCTTCTTGTTGCACTTTAGAAGGTATCAATACGAAAAATTACAGAATCTTCTACTTCGCAATAAGTTTGAGGTTATACATAGCCATTATTTTTATACTACATTATATTTGGCACGATGGTTGCAGCTTAAGTTGGAAAAGGTTTGGCCAAGTAAGAGAGAGACAGGTATAGGCATGTGGAAATATAGCCAAGCAAACTTAATAACAAAAAGTTTTGCATCAATTTTAAATGCAGATTTTTGCTTCAACGGAATTTTCAGTAAAATAGGGGTGCGTTTGCCGGGACTGTCCTTATTGGCTGTAGTTAAAAAACGGTTGTAAGCATCTAACATATTTGGAGGCTAATAGAATGTTGAATGAAGTAAATAATAGATTTGTACGATTTCTTCTTGTAGGATGTGTTAACACTATTATTGGCTTTTTTATTATTTTTCTACTTCTAAACATATTTAATGCGGGTTATTTTATTTCGACAATAGCTGGATATTCCGTTGGAAGCATAATTAGCTTTTTGCTTAATCGCTATTATACTTTCAAACATCAAGGGTATCTATTTTACTCGTACTTAAAGTATTTTATTATATTTGCTATTTCCTACATATTATCCTTTTATAGTGGTAAAGAATGCATGAACTTATTAATTACAAATGGAATTTTATTGAAAGAGAGATTCATAACAATTGAAAATGTAGGAGTTATCTGCGGTATGGTAGTATATGTAATTATTAATTATTTTGGGAATAGTTTATATACTTTTAAGAATAGCAAATAGTTTATTGCTATAATTCGGACACATTATAGTTACCTGAAAAATGGAAATCGTTTATAAGGTTAATTGGACCAACCTTCTTATTGACTTTAGCTGCGTACTGTTGTAGAATTATGTTTGCGTCGGGATGTAGCTCAGCTTGGTGGAGCGCTTGGTTCGGGACTAAGAGGCCGCAGGTTCGAATCCTGTCATCCCGACCATTAATAAAACTCAATATTGATACAATGAAAAGTCCTTGATTTCAAGGGCTTTCTTGCATTTTAGGGGTAGAATCAGGTGCTGTAATAGGGTGTTTTTATCATTTGCACGTTCCCTCATGCGGGATATGTGGAGACGGTTTGTTTGATGTCAAAAAAGTAAAGTCTTAAAAGCTTTGTAAATGCTAGGTTTTAAAGGTACGTAAAATAAAAAGTAATTCTATCCACTTTAATTCCTTATAAAACAACTGCTAGGAATTAGTCAAAGTAATAAACTAAACACTTGAATGTTCGAACGCTGATAAATCCGTAAACTCAAAACCTTTTTCCTTAATAAGCTTCAAGCAGGCTGCCACTACTTTTTGGTCATATAAAATACCGGAGCCTTTAGTAATTTCATCTATTGCCTTATCCATTCCCAGGGACGGACGATACGGTCGATGGGAAGACATCGCCTCGATCACATCAGCTAAGCATATTATTTTTGCCTCAAGGAGAATTTCTTTATCTTTTAAACCGAAAGGATAACCCGAACCATTAATTCGCTCATGGTGCTGTAAAACAATTTGGGCTATTGGCCAGGGAAATTCTACTGTTTTTAATATGTCATAACCCATCTGGGGGTGATCTTTAACAATACTAAATTCATTTTCCCTTAGTAGTCCGGGTTTTGAAAGAATTTCTGCCGGTACATAAATTTTCCCCAAATCATGTACAAAGCCTGCCAGATAAACTCCTTCTATCCTATCTTCTGAAAGGCCCATTTCTTTGGCAATGGCTAACGCAAGGTTGGCTACCCGTCTTTGATGACCGGCAGTATAAGGGTCCCTTTTTTCTGCAGTTAGTGCCAGAGCATTAATTACTCCATCTAAGGTATTATGTAAATTTTTATAACTTCTTATTAGCTCAGCTTTGGTGCGCTTTCTTTGGATTATTTTCCAAACCCCGTCCAGCATTAAAGAGAGCTGTTTCATATCGGAATCGTTATAATCTGATTCTTTATTTCCGACTCCCGCTACTAAGACTACTTTTCCCCCTTCTAATAAAGGTATATTCATATGGCGGATAATAGGGATGTGTCCTTCTGGATATCCCTTCTTTAAGGGGTTAAATGCGTTATAATCATTAGTTATAATTGGTTTTCGCTGACGTACAGCTTCTCCCCATAAACCGGTTTTTTCCATCGAGAAAACAGTTTGTTTATCGTTAATTTCACACATCTTCATCGTATCTTTGGACCAGGCATAGATGGTTAATAATCTTTCATCATCACTAGTAAAAGCTACATAACCGACCCTGCTATTGGTTAACTCAATCGCTTTTTCTAGGGCAAAATCAATTATCTCTTGGGTAGATTTTTCAACCATTTGACTTAACTTATACAAGCACTCAAATCGAAGCTCATCTAGCCTAAGGGCTTCTTCAGCCTGTTTTCGTTCCGTAATGTTTCGCATAACCACAATGATTTGATGATTAAGTAAGGGTAGGAACCGTGCCTCAAAATGTTGCGCGTTCCCCTCTAACGGGATGGAATACTCTAACCTAACGAGAGACTTCTCAACCAATACCTGATTAATTGAATTTTTAAAAATTTCGCTTGCTGTATTCGAAGGGATATCATACAATTTTTTCCCTATTAGTTCTTCCGGGGGAAGATATAAATCCTTTAGATCACCGGCTATTAAATCGAGTATGGTCCCATCAGAGTCAAGCCTAAAGTAAAGATCCGGTAATGCGTGAAAAACCAATCTTAATTCTGCCGTTGATTGAAGCAATTTGTTTTCCGCTAACCTACGTTTAGTAATATCGCGACTGGCGCATATTATTCCTACAAATTGGCAATCATCATCTATTAAAGGGCTGGCCGAGGTCTCCAACCATATAAAATGACCATTAGCATGCCAAAAGCGGCATACAATCTTTTCTCCACTTAATCTTTTAAGTGATTGAATGAAACCTAGGAAAAGTTGTCTATCATCATGGTGAATAAATTCTAAAATTGTACGACCGATTAATTCACTGGTCTCATAACCTAAATTGGTTTTATATGATTGACTGACGTATTGATAAACTCCTTTGCTATCAATTTGGGAAATCATATCCAACATATTATCGGTGATCCTTCTTAATTTGGCTTCGCTTTCGTTCAAGGCCAAGCTGGCACAGTGTTGCTCGGTTATATCCCTAAAGGATTCGATCGCACCAGTTATGTTGTTATTGTTATCGAATAGCGGGGTGGCTTTGGCCCAAAGAATGCAGTTTTGCTTTGGTAAATGGGTGGTAAGAGTTTCAGCAATTAATTCATTTCCGTTTTTTTCAAATTTAGTATATAATTGTTCTATTTTACCGTCCGGTTTAAGTGTCAAGTCTATTAATAGCGGTCTTCTGTAGCCGTGTAAAGGTAATGAATATTCATAATCACCTTTACCTAAAATATCGTTTGCTTTTATCCCAGTCATTAATTCTATAGCTTTATTCCAGGTTATTACCCTACCATCCAGATCGATAGCAAAAGTTGGGTCTGGTAAGAAGTTAATAATATCTTCCATTCGCTGTTTTGATTCTTTAAGGGAAATTTCTGCTTGTCGCCTGTCAGTAATATCGCGAATAATACTTATAAGGACATTCTGATTACCTATATCTACACCTACTGAACTCACTTCAATTGGAAAAGTGCTGCCATCCTTTCGTTTATGTACTGTTTCAAAGAGAGTTCCTTGTTCAATGGCTTTCTCCATTTGTTCATCTACCAACAGGTGAGTTTTTGATTCGCGTAAATGAAGGATATTCATACTAAGTAATTCTTCTCGTTGATAACCATAGTTATTAATAGCAGCGTTATTGGCTTCAATAATATACCCATTACGATCAACAAAAAGAATAATATCCCGGCTATATTCAAAAAACAATTTATATTTTTGCAGTAGTTCCTCTGCATTTTTGCGTTTAGTAATATTACGGCTAACTAAAATCCCTTCAACAAATGTTCCATTGTTATCACTAACAGTTTTTCCTTTTGATTCAAACCACACATAGCTGCCATTAGCGTGTTTATATCTATATTCTAAACTTTCTTCATTTAAAGAATGATTTATTGCTTGTTTAAATGATGCTTTAACTTTTTCTAAATCTTCGGGATATACATATTCAAAGAATGATTTATTCAGTAAGTCTGCAGCCTTATAACCTAAAACGTCATAATAGGAGGGGCTTACATATTTATAAAGGCCTTCATTAGTTAGTACGCTAACCAAATCCAGCATGTTTTCAGTTATATAAGCAAAAAGAGATTTACTTTGCGTTAATGTATTTTCTATCTTACTACGTCCTTGACGTATATACTTTACTAATTTTTTATGATGATTTTGGCTTTTATTTAGCATTGCTATTCCTCCAAGTAACTATATAATTCTTTTCTATTTTTACAAATAACTCATAATAAAACAATCGTAAATTCATAATAAATATAAAATAGATCAACGTATTGAAGTTAATGGTATTACTGTTACTTGATTCCAGGGAAGATGTGAAAAGTATATATCAAAGTATTTCAATTAGGAATTAAGATAAAAAGAACAGAACAGAACAGCTTCAAATAATTAGGATCTTTAAGTATACGGGTATACATAGCTGGAAGCGCATATTTAGTAAATAATTTTGTGTTACAATGCATTAAATTAGAATTCGGGATTTGGTATTTGCAATAAATGAAGGTGGTGCTGCCAACGCGGTTTATGGGTTAAAAGGATTTAATGGTGTAAGAATGGTGAGATTTTAAAAAAACGAATGGAGAAAATTATGTCGCAAATTGCTAAAAAGGAACAACAATTAATAACGAAGCAGAAACGCTCTGGTATAGGCCTGCTCATCTTTCTCTTATTGTTAACAATTGGTATAGGCATTGGTTTTGTTCCCGCAGTAAATCAAAATGTAGCATCCGGTATGAATCTTTTAACCACTCATGCAGCCGAGACTTCAATTTCACAAAGTGAAATTGGCACTGTCTTTGACACCCTTAAATATGAGCGTTCCATTCATATACTCGCCATGCTGCTGGTAGGTTTCGGATTCTTGATGGTTTTTATAAGGAACCATGGTTATAGTTCCATTGTCGCAACTTTTTTAGTAGTAAGTATTGCGATACCGTTGTACATGTTGTTAAAAAGTTTCGGTGGTCAACATTTTTCATTATCAGCCATTGATATTAATACCTTTCTTCTTGCGGAGTTTGCTGCAGCTAGTCTCTTAATTGCCATAGGAGCACCCTTGGGCAAACTTAAAATGGAACAGTACTTCGTTCTAGCCCTTCTTTTTACTCCTGCTTACATACTAAATGAATGGCTCATTTTAGATAGCGGTTACTTTAAAGGCTTCCTTGATACCGGTGGATCGGTTGTTATCCATGCTTTTGGGGCCTATTTCGGGCTGGGGATAGTCACTAATACTATTTCCCGATTTAAAAATGCTCCTTCTTGCGATAGCGATTCAACTAGCAATCAATTCGCTCTCTTAGGCAGTATGATACTCTGGTTATTTTGGCCATCATTTACCAGTGCACTAGTGGCTCCCGATAGGGTGGTTCTCACGGCCATTAACACCGTCTTTGCTCTTTGCGGAGCCACCATCTCAACTTATATATTTTCCAGCTTGATCAGAGGCAAAATTGAAATTGCTGACATCGCCAACGCGGCCTTGGCTGGTGGGGTAGCGATCGGCTCAATTTGCAATATGACCAACCCTGGCTTTGCTTTGCTAATTGGAATCGTGGCTGGCGTCCTAAGCACAGTAGGATACACGATAATAGCACCGAAAGTGGAAAACCTAATTAAAGGAACTGATACATGTGGAGTTCATAACTTGCACGGAATGCCCGGAGTTTTTGGGGGCCTGACCGGGATAATCATAACCGGTGCCGCCGGCGTACAGTTACTTGGGATAATTGTGACGATCCTGATTGCTTTTGTTTGCGGAAAAATTACCGGTCTCATCATTGACTTCCTGGGAACCAAAAGAATTCCCTATAGCGATGAAGAAGAATTCATAATGTAGCTAGCCCATAGTATACAGGTAATCATTACTTTTACCTCTAATCTTGATCAGGGGGTCCCGCTTTCGCGTAACTTTTGCGGTTCAGGGAGATAACCGCGGCAACAAGCGCAATAGTCATCGCTACTAGCATTACGGAATGGTAAGCAGACATGAAACTACTAATTTGTTCTATTCCGGGTTTGGTAACACCACCCCAGGCCTCAAATAAAGATACGGAAAGTGCAATACCTGCGATCATACCTAAATTTCTGACTAAACTATTAATTCCCCCAGCCAAACTCATTTTATGGACCGGAACGGAACTCATGACACTACTGTTGTTAGGAGATTGAAACATGCCAGCCCCCAATCCCAGAAGCAAGGGACCGGGAATTACCTGATAAAAATTTGCCGTAGCTGAAAGGGTTGAATAATAGAACAAGCCGATAGCACTAATGGTTAGACCACTGGTTGTCAGGATCAAGGGTCCGAATTTATCAGATGCATGTCCGCTGATAGGAGCCACAATGGCCATCATTACCGGAAAGGCCGCCATTACTAATCCTACCTTAGAGGGGCTGTAGTTAAGAATGTGCTGTAAATAGAAGGGCAAGAGCATATTGTTGGCAAACATGGCGACAAAGCTTAGCCAACCGGTAAGATTGCCTATCACAAAAGGGCGATTGCGGAAAAGAGATAAATCGATCATGGGATGTTGGACTTTACGTTCATTGAATATGAATCCGGTCAGCAATCCCACTCCCAAAACCAGGCCAAATAATATCGGAAGGCTTGACCAGTTCCAAGCTTCCCCATTATTAATCGCAAAAAGCAAACTAATCATCCCAACAGCGAATAATAAAGCCCCGGCAAAATCGAAACTTTCCTTATCTTTTCGAGGTTTATCAAGGGGAATAATCGATTGAGCGACTAGATAGCCAATAATTCCAATGGGTAGGTTAATATAGAAGATAGAACGCCAACCGGCTAAGCCTATCAGGATTCCGCCCAAAGCTGGGCCAGTTAGACTTCCTAGGGCTACGACGGTGCCAGTTAGTCCTAGGGCTCTGCCTCGTTCCTGAAAGGGGAAAATGGCGATAATAATCGCAGCACTGTTGGCCATTAACATGGCAGCACCCACAGCCTGCAACACCCGAGTTGCTACTAGGAACCAGATGTTTGGGGCTAAGCCACATAAAGCTGAGCCTACCGTAAAAATTAGAAAACCAAGGGAATAGATCTTTTTTCGTCCCAGCATGTCGGCTATTCTTCCAAAAACCGGCAATAGACTGGAAATGGCTAGTAGATAAGCAGTAACCGCCCACTGAAGCGTGGAAAGCTCCGAATGGAACTGGCCGGAAATAGTTGGTAAGGCCACGTTAACAATACTACTGTCCAATGTTGACATAAAGGTACCGATGGAAACAGTAGCAAGTACATACCAGCGGTAATCAGGGGAATTCTTTATTTTTTCGAACATGCTATGTCCTCCACAACTTCCAAAGTACCTGTAATTCATTAAGAAAATCCTTTAACCAGTTCTGTCAGCTAACTACATTAGAGGATTTCATTTCCTTAAAATGGAGTTTTACTTATTTTGTCAATAATGATAAAATAAATAAATAATAAGCGTAAACATAAGGCTTTTTGCAACAAAGATTAACATGAAAATTTATTTTTTTCAATATAGCTTAAAAAAGGATATTCTAATAGCCCAATTAGGCCTCATCTTTCCCAAAATTATGAAGATAAATTTAAGATATTTATTTAAATATAAGAATAACAGAGAGAAAGGAGGCGTTGTCTGAAAATCTGTTATCCTTAGCGAAGAATGTGAATTTCATTTATGTATATATTCTAAAATTAAATTTAAAAAAGGTATGATGCTATGAAAAGACTACCAATTATTGTTATCTTTTTCTTTTTCCTGTTTCTTGCCGGCTGTAGTGAAAATATTTCTGATCAAACTTCGCCTAGTTATGCCATGCCTGAAGCGGAAGCGGCAGAGGCTCAAACTATAGATGAGAACCAAGAAATTAGTCAAGATGAAATGGATAAGGTTGATGATACATCAATAGAAGTTAATGCACCTGCAGAAACTGACGCTAATATGTCTGAATCCCAAGAAAGCCCTAATGATAAAGCGATAATTGAAGACCAAAATAAAGTTACAGAAGAACAACCCGGTAAGGTAAATATAAATCAAGGTCGGGATTTTAACCGGTACGTTTTAGACGTTATTAGTACATATAAAATAGGAAAATATCCTTACTTAATGAATGAAGATTATAATAATTACAATGGGGTAACAACGAATTTAATTTACCAAGGTAAAGTTGTTGCTAAGGCTAATCCTAGTGGTAATAAGGCCTCTCATTGTGTGGGAATAACGTTTGAAGTATTTTTTAAAGCTATGCAACAGAAAAATCAGGACTTAGGAATCCCAATTGATAATTTTAACAATATGAACTGGAACCAAATGCGCGATTTTATGTTAACCTGGTATGTGGCAAATGGTAGTAAAGCAAATAGTAATGTAGCGGTTGCAGTTCAAAATTACGGTTTTGGCAAGCGAATATTAAATTTAGAAGATGCTAAACCCGGAGATTTCGTTGATATTTCTCGGGAAAATAACACTGGGCATACGGTAATTTTTATCGGATGGATTAGGCAAAACCAAAAAATAATTGGGTTGAAATACTGGTCAAGTCAAGAGTCAACTAATGGAATTAGTTATAAAACGGAGTATTTTAATGTTTTAGATGAGAATTCGAAAAAGTATGGAAACATAGATATAAATAATTTTTATATTGCTAGGATTTTTTGAGAATAACCTAGGATGATTTATGGATTCTATCTAAAGAAGCCAGGAATTTAGTTAACAACGCACAGTTTAGTTAAACTGTGCGTTGTTGCTGTGCGCCACGCATGACGATTAACAGGATTTTTAATTTATACTGGTTATTATTCTGATGGGACAAACATACTTTTTGGTGCGCCACAGAGCGGGCAGATATCTGGTGGCTCCGGTCCTTCGTGAATGTAACCGCAGCGCAGACACTTCCAACGATCGGCCTTGGGTAAGCGACGCGCTCCGGACGCTAAACGACGTAAAACGCTGGTGGCCTTAACTTTAGGACCGATCAGTACGGCACCAATTAAGGCATTATCTTTAAGATAATATTTTTTATAAATTTTAGCAGTCGGTTCGCTTACTTCCACTGTCTTATATTGTTCATCTAGGTTGAGGCCAGGATCCCCAGCCGCAAAAACATTGGTGCCGAAGGCGATTAGATAAAGAGAAGGAATCTGAGGTTTATAGGTTTGTATGTCGTCTGCAGCATTAGCGCCGGCAATTCGGCCTTGTTCTAAGGCCATTGACCATAGACCAAGTACCTTGCCGTCATATTCAGCGGTATCTCCAGCCGCCAAAACCCCGGGTTCGCTGGTTTGCAGGTATTGATTAACTACGATTCCGCGGTTGACTTCGATTCCGGCCGCCTTGGCCAGTTCGATGTTAGGGGTAACCCCGATGGAGAACAAGACCAGATCCGCGGCCAGGGTTTGACCATCCGATAATTTAACGCCCTGTACTTTTTCTGCACCTAGAATTTCCAATACGGAGGCTCCACGATAGATAGTTACTCCAGCTTGGACTACCGCAGCTTCTAAAACTTGAGAACCGGTGTTATCCAGTTGCCGGGGTAGCAGTCGGGAGCCGTTTTCAATAATAGTGACTTCTAGACCCGATTCCCGGAAAGCCCAGGCTGCTTCCAAGCCTAAGACTCCCCCGCCGACTACTACAGCTTGGTGGGCCGTTTTTACCCATTCTTTAATTTGTAAGCAGTCATTCAGGGTGCGTAGGGTAAAGCTGCCGGGTTTATCGAATCCCGGTATCTGCAGTGCATTACTTCGGCTGCCGGTGGCCAGAATTAGCCGGTCGTAAGGGATTGCTTCCCCTTTTTCCGTGGAAATTAGTCGTGCTTTAGGATTAATGGATTCGACTACCGTGCCTAGAAGTAGGTCCACCTTTTGTTCAACGTACCAATCTGCCGGATGCAGGTATAATTCATGATCTGACAGCTCCCCGCTCAGTAAATCTGATAGGGATGGCCGGAAGTAAGGAGGTGCCGGATCGGCGGAAATTAACTGGATTGAACAGGCTTGATTGCGGAGCCGAATCGCTTCGGCCGCTGCCAAGGCGGCGGCCCCGCTGCCGATGATCACCATGCGCAGCGGATTGGTGGATTCAAATTCAATTTCTTCTTCGCTGATCAGGTTGAAGTTTTCCGGGCCAACGCCGCAGGCGGGACAGACCCCCGGGGGTTCTTCGCCAATAAAAACGTGACCGCAGACATTGCAGTGCCAACGTCGGCCAGCCGGGTCTTTGCTGGCTTCCAGCAGGTTTTTGCCGAAGGTGTAGCCAAACATAAAG
>Ga0074193_1001807_pt1 | contig 23023 bp, 22 predicted proteins | sample EPASupsiteHSE605_FD_64523 | JGI IMG/M metagenome (GOLD analysis project Ga0074193, IMG submission 64523) | Bioremediated contaminated groundwater from EPA Superfund site, New Mexico - Sample HSE6-05 | ecosystem: Environmental > Aquatic > Deep subsurface > Groundwater > Contaminated ... | reverse complement strand
ATGTATCAAACATATTACAAAAATTTGATTTGTCAGGCAATTTCATCATGCAATGGGGTGGTACAGGAACCGGAGATGGGCAACTCATGTTAAGCAATCAAAATAACCTATCCAAACAAGGTATGAATGGTCAGATGGCTGTTGATAAAGCAGGCAATATCTATGTGGTGGACAACATGAATTTCAGAATACAAAAGTTTTCATCGTCTGGCGATTATATCATGAAATGGGGCAGTAAAGGAAGCGGTGGTGGTCAATTCCTTTTTCCCTGCGGGCAGAATGCCGCCGGTTGGCTCTATCAGACGTCCGCAGTTAACAATGGTGTTGTTGATGGCTGCAATTTCGGTGGGTTTGGCCGGCGAAGCAGCAACGCCACGCCAGATGTTGGCCGCATTGGGCCACACTCCGGTGGTGATGGAACCCGTTCCTATGGCGCCATCGACGCGCAGCGATGATGAATTAATGGCGTTGGGACCAACCTGAAACATCACCATTTCATTTTGTCCTTCGAGACTTCCTGCACAACCATCCACCAGAATGCTGGTGATTTCAAACACTTTGGTCGGAACCTGTGCAAAAGCCCGTTCTGTAAAAAAACACCATCCGGAAAGGATAATGGAAAATATTATTATAATGCGCATGGCACGATGGTTTCAATAAAAGCCAGCCAAGGTACGACAATTTACGTATCGAAATATTTCTATTTCTTAAATATAACCTCAAATTGCGGCAATTCGTCTGTGCAAAATCAGATAAATCACCATACTGTTCACCATGGATTTCATATTGATATTAATTCCAGCTGTATTTATCTAAATTATCATTATGCTTAACCGGAAATAATGACCACACGTTTTTCACTCAGGCAGCGGCACTGTTTCAAAGCCAAGCTTTGTTCCGCCCTGATGATTTCTCTGGCGGTGAATCAGCTGTATTGAATTGGTTGCTGATGAATAATACGCTTTTTCAATGTCGAAAAATGGTGGTTTGTCTTTACTGATTAATTCCTGCTGCCAGAGCTGCGTTTGATTCATGTTCCTGTCAAATAAAATCAGTGCAGCTCCTTCGGAAAACGCCTCTGTATCAGTCTTTCCAGGAATACTGAAAGAAACAACAAACCGATTGCTGTCGACAGGAATTACGCCTCTGATTTTCCAATTATACCCGGCAGTCCAGGTCCACAAAGAGTCATTGTTCCTGTTGAAAAATGTTATTTGATCACGGTCACCCTTATATTTTCTCAAAACACGACCACCACCAGATAATTGCGTGTCGAGAGGGTAAAAATCCGTAACCCATTTGAAAACGCCATCACCACGAAGCATTGAATCACAGGTGTACGAATAAACAGAATCCTTATAAGGCCTGGAGCCATAGTCGAGTGTTCTTCTATGTGTCGAAAAATAAATGCTGTCGTTCCGGACCTGCAGATTGCGAAGCTCCTTCAATGCAAAAAAACGTTTATACTCCACTCTGCCCTTTCTGCCTGACCTGACCAGATATGCGCCGTGTGTCATATAAGAGCCGTGTTCAGTTCCTTTCGAAAGCAAATAAAACTGCTGATTGCCCAAAGGAAAAAAGTCGGTGTAATAATGCTGGAAATGCGGTAGCTTAACACGCGTGTAGCACATGAAATTCCACGCCGAATCATATTCAAGAATCACATTGTTGTGACGGTTTCCGCGTACATCATGCTCCTGCGTTAAAATGTAATAGTGATTGTTGAAATTCCGTACAACAAATCTTCTGGCATAAAAGTTCAGACGCCTGATTACCTGCGGCTCTCCGTTGGGCGACACACGACTCACCAGCAACATTCTCGATTCTTTTGGCGCAGTGTAATCGTAGTCGTCTGGTACATGCCGGGTAAACAATAATGTTTCTCCATTCAAAGAAACGCTGCTCTGTTCAAACCGATTGCTGTGCGAAATATCAAGATTCCACACACCGCTGCTATCGCGCTTCCAGGCGTATTCCTGCGCTTGGGTGATTGCACAAATAAATAAACAAAAAAACAACAAGCCAGTTTTAATCATCTGAAAAAAATCTTGAATTATTCATTCAGTTTTATTTGCTCCAACATCAGAATTTTTTTTCGTTCGCCATAGATTTCCTTCGTGTAAAACAAGGCGAAATGCCGGTCGTCGGTATATATGACCTCATAATCCCATAGTAGCACTTTGGCTTCGTAATCCGAAACCCAGCTTTTTAGTTTTGTCTGATGCAGAGAATCGTCGATCAGAAACATATGGGTTGTATCAAAACCAGCATCGTTTTCCACTTCAATAAACATCACATAACGGCCATGATTCAAAGCACGGATGGCGCGCAAATTCTGCTCTGGCAGAACGCCATAGCGGGCAATCTGCTCATTGTTTTTGTCGCGGAAAAATACTGCATCATTACCATCATCCCATTTATTATATGCGCTTTCGCCCGAAGGACAAAAAACAAGATAATGGTTCGGTCGGTAAATAGCTGTATCGGGAATAATGGTATATTGCAGCAAAGTGTCCATGACCACATGCTTAAGCGAATCATGCGGTTTACCTGTTCTTGCATATCGCTGGTCGAACCAGGCATCGCAGCGGAGTGTGTCTCCCTGTATCGTCAGGTTCTGCAATTCAGCATTTTTAATGATTTTATATGTTTCAATTTTGCCTTTGCTGTTTGCTTTTACAACAGCTGAACTCAATGGAAAACCACCCGGATCAGTGTCGGGACCCGATATCAGAAAAAAGCCACCTGACTCTGACGGCACAAAATCAACATAGTCATTCATCTTTATCTGTATGTAAACATGCCGGACATAATTCCACGCAGTATCGTATTCCAGCACTGTATTGTGCACTTTGCTTCCCCGGAAGTTCGATTCTGTGACCAGAAAAAAATAATGACCGTTGAATTTCTTAAGGATAAAATACTCCGAAAAAAAATTCAGTCGCTTAATCACCTGAGGGTTTCCTGCAGCATCGAAACGATTCACCAGTAAATGTGAAGCACCTTTGTCCTTCCAGTATTCATCGGGCTGATGGGCTGTAAAGAAAATGCGATTGCCCTGCATGTCGGATGCAGTATCTTTAAAATCATTAAAAAATGCTTCATTGATAAACCACTGCCCGGTACTGTCCTGCTTCCATTGGAATGTTTGAGCTGGAGCGGGTTTCAGCAGTATCAACAAAATAATAATTGCAATAATTCTCATGCGGATTTCTATTTTCCTGATTTTACAAATTTGCCATGTGTCGTTTTTCCATGATCAGTGACTGATATGAAATACAGTCCCTGTGCGAGATTTGAGATATTCAATGCGCCGCCTTCGCAAATACCCTGCTGCACAATATTGCCTGAAATATCTGATATGAAATAATCGCCCTGCGCCACATTGCTCAGCAAAAGCTCATTGGTGGCCGGATTCGGATACAGCTTCAGTATATTCAGTTCCGTTTCATCGATGCCGACCGACTGAATGATGTTCAGTGTGAAGTCGTCGAAATAAAATCCGTCGCGCTGCTCATAGCTGTCACTCACCAGGCGGAATCTGAGTTTGCGGTCTGCGTACAGATAATCTGTCAGGTCGATGTATTCCTTCACCCAGGTGCTCTGCGTGCCGTCGTACACGGGTTCTCCCTGCAGCTGATCGGCGCTTCCGCGGGTGGTATATTGTCCGCATTGCGGAATCCAGGTGACACCGTTGTCGGTCGAAATTTCGCAAACGCAATAGTCATATCCTTCTTCTATATCCCATTTTGCATAAAACTCAATCCACGCCTTTTCGGCCAGCACACTGCCAAGCGGCAAGGTCAACGTCATAGATGAATTTGTATTGTTGCTGTACATTCCGCCGGGACTATCGGTAAAAGAATAGGGCGACGATACAAAATCGGAACCGGTTGTCGACCAGCCACCAGCCCAGTTTGCCGTCGACTGGGCACTGTCGGTAAGGACCACGGCGGGCCAGCCATATACTTTTTCGAGTGTGTCGCGGACCGTGTACACGCCATTGTTGATGCTGAGTTCAAAGGTGATGGGTATCCCCGGAAATAATCCGGTTGCGGTTTCAATCTGAAATGAATCAACTCTGCTTTCGAGCAATGAGAGCGAGTTGTACACAAACGGCGCCGATAAAACCATAACATTGGATGTGATCGGACTCAACGAAACGGTGTACACAGCTGGCGAATCGAGACCAAGTCTTTGAATTCTGAATGGTATATAATCATTCATATCTACAGTAATAGCTGATAAATCCTTCACTTCGGCATATTTGCAGGCAAAACGGACCATGTACAGATTTTCGGACACATACAATTTACAGATATCGTCAATCTGCGATTCAGCAGGCCAGAAGCCGTCTGCAGGATCCCCTACCTCAGGTCCCCACGCAATGATTTTATCTTTCGAGGTCTGTTCGCCATAGTACCAGTCGAATGAACCACCGTTGGCATTGTAGCCGATACACTGCATCGGCGTACCATAAGCAAATGAATTTTCCGAAGCCATGTACGACGAATACGTGCGGTACAGCAGATCATCAGGGGTTGGCAGATTTTCATATCCCCACGAATACAGAATGACATTGGAATAAGTGTGATAATCCTGAATCAGTTTAAAATCGTGGGCCAGTGTAAAGTTGCGCACAGCCTGCGTTTCAGCTTCGGAAAACGCTGCGGTTCCGCGATAAGTCTCATCCGATCCCAGCGGCGAAGATCCAATATCATCGAGTCCCCACTGGTAACCGTAATTGCGGTTGAGATCAACACCATAGCTTCCATCGCCGTTGTTTCTGCGGTTCTTGCGCCACATGCCGCCTCCGGAAGGATAGGTCGTGCGGTTGTATTCGTATCCGTCGGGGTTGACACAGGGAATAAAATAAATTTCGGTATTCTGCAGCAGGTACTGAATCTCGGGATTGGTCGCATAGTTCTCGAGCAGGTACCACATAAAAAAGACTTCCTGTTGCATGGCCATGGGCTCGCGCGCGTGATTCAGCGCCAGAAACATTACTTCGGGTTCGGTTTCATCCACATCGGGATTGTCGGAGATTTTTATGTAATACAACTGCCGTCCGCCAATGGTGTGTATGGTGTCGACAATCTGTCTTGCCGAAATCAGCGCAGGGAAAGCGGTACGCATTTCATCAAGCTCGGCATACAATTCGGCAAGTGTCAGAAACCCGCCCATAGAGCCATGATTGAAATGTGCCGGCACCGGATAATCCGGAATATCGAAACAGCCGGCATTTCGTACATGGCGCGGATTTTCGGATGGGTTTTGTTTGATATAATGTTTCTGTACATCCGGAATGATGACTTCAACCGTCAGACCGGCATCGCGCATTTTCTGAATCTGTGTTTGCGAAAAGTCGCAGATCAGATATTCGCCTTTCTTTATTTCACCTTCCACCGGAATGCCCAGCGATCCGATGGTGTTCAGAAAATCGGCGCTGCCACTGACTTTTGCGCGTTGATATACTTCCTGACTGTTGACAGCCGAGGCTATAATAACAAAGAAGAACAGAATGATGGCGGTTTTCATACAAGTGATTTAGAAGTAAGACAGAATGTTGAAAATTATGTTGCAATGTACAAAATGTAAATGAATTGATGTTTGAATGGCGTTTTCTTTTTTGAGGTGCTGAAATCAATTTGGATTCCCGAAAACTCATGAAAATACATTCCGAAAAGCTGTGATGCAGACCCCGCGCACACGCCGCCCGCTGTCATCCTGAGTCCCTGCAGCAGCACGCCGCTGTCATCCTGAGTTTTTCGAAACGAAGTGAAGAAAAGTATCGAAGGAGACAGCGGCGAACAGACTTGTGCACGAGCTGCGGCCGACGGGGTCTATGCTCCTGTCGACTCTTCGTTCCGATAGCTATCGGAACCGCTCAGAGTGACAGAAGCTTTTCATTACATTGAAAGCGAAGCGCACCATGTCACAGCTCGCTGTCCCAAAGAGTCGCAGTTCTCATCAAAAAAAATCATCACAAATACAATATTTTTGTACAAAACCTGATATATTTGCATGGCCCCGCTGAACAGAAATATATTTTTTTGAGGTTCCCCAAAGAGGTATTGTAACTGCTGATGAAACTAAATAGCGAAATCATGAAATTATTATGGATTGCCATACTATGTGTTAGTTTCTCTCAGATTTATTTGAGTAATGAATTATTTGCACAAGATTCAATCAGGAGTATTCCCTGTTGTTTTGCTGACACTATTAGTCCGTTATGTTTTACTGAAGCCGTTTCGCTTCCTGTTGAATTAAAAGTATGTGGACAAGTTATTGATGTTTCTTCTTGCTTAAATGGAGTTATATCAAGCAGTAGTACTCTTAAAATGAGAGTAAGCTGGGCAAGTGAATATTATCCTGACTCAATTATATATATCATCTTTTGGTGTTGTGAAAACACAAATGAATTAATCGGGAAAAATATTGAATTTTCAGTAAAGGGTTTATTTGCTAATGAACTTGATCGTTTTGAACCGATATTCAACAAATTTAATTCTGGTTCATTGCCATTCTACTATTTATGTAAAAACGAGGAGGATAAAATTCATTTTCGTAGGTGTTTAAATGAGTGTCAATACAGGTAGCAAGTAGTGATCGAAAAAAGCACATTGCACTGCTCTGAATAATTCTTTTATAAATATTACAATATGGGCAAACGCAAATTTTCAACATCATCGTGCAAATCCAATCGTTATGCTCAGAAAGAAAAGTCATCCAATCCCACCAGAAAAAAACATCACAAATACAATATTTTTGCACAAAACCTGATATATTTGCATGACGTTGCTGAAGGAAAATAATTTGTTTAGAGGTGCTCCATATTTCAGATTTGCAGCGATGTAACCGTTTGTATGGAAAAGTTTTTTCAATTTGCAGTAATAATAGCCATTATGATGTTGCTTAACTTAGCAGGTCATATGAGTGGTGTATTATTTGTTGATGAATACAGCAATTTTGGGTTGTCTTTCCATTTTTTTGAATCTTTGCTATTAATAAGTTTATACTCGATTATTCAGATATTTGTGTTTCCAATAAACAAAAAATATCGTGTATTTGTTATTCCATTGCTCACTTTATTATTATTTACTTTTATAGTTTTTAGTCATGATTCCGATGGATTTGGAGGAGAAATTGTGCACAATATCGTTGCATTAGGTTCAAAGATTATTTATTTAATATATTTCATTATTGCATATAATATTGAAAATGAATCTACAAGAATTATTGCTGTAGATTTATTACAAAGTGTTGGCTATAGTATGTATTTGTTTGCCGTGTTTGTTTTGTGTAAATATCTCATGAAAATACCCGGAAAGAAATCTTCTCGGCTAAACGCAGATTAAATATCCATAAGCACCACTCTTCCAAAACAATTTTCCGACACACATAAACACTTCAAACGCCGCTTGCAGAGTAGCTTTCATGCTATTGCGCCAGCAACTGCTGAAAACGGCCGGCTGTTGCAGACACCCGCGTACAACCCGCTCGCTGTCATCCTGAGTGCCGCACTCGTAGCTCTTTTCAAGACATCTGCTTTCGGTGTATCGAAGGAGACAGCGGCGAACAGACTTGTGCACGAGCTGCGGCCGACAGGGTCTATGCTACTGTCGACTCTTCGTTCCGATAGCTATCGGAACCGCTGCTAATGACACACTTGCTTATACCAATAAAAATCAAACAAATAAGCAAAACCGATATTCCATCGTCCGCCAGCTGGCGGATATGGAATCGTCGGTTTTGCCGCAAACATAACGATTCCATATCCTCTGACTCCTTCGCGGCCATCGGACGATGGAATATTATGTTTGCCCTATTGTCATTTTTTTCACGATAGCTATCGTGATAGGTTGCAAAACGTGTTTTGCTGGTGCTCGCCGCGGCGAGTCAGGATGACAGAAGCTTTTCATTAGATTGAAAGCGGAGCGCGCCATGCCACAGCTCACTGTCCCAAAGCGTCGCAGCCGTGTCCCACAAGGCTGCACCAAACGCCGCAGCAATCCAGCTCTTCAAGAGGCACCATATCCGTAGTGACCAGTTCTTTCATGCGCGGTTCGCTTCAATATTCTGTGCAAAAATTCATCACCGTATTAATCCAATAAATTCATAATATTGCAAATCATTGTTTTTGTGATGGACAACTGCTTTGAATGACCATCAAATAGTCGATTGAATGTACAACCATGGAAAATCAAACCCAAACACTCCGGCCGGCCGGCGATCAGGAAGAAGCCTGGATACAACAGGTACTCAACAATTCGGACATGTTCGGAAATCTGAATTTCGCCGTCATCGGCGGCGCTGTGCGCGTAAACGATGCTGCCCGGCCATCGTGGCTGGTTTTACTCAACATCAGCTATACTGAAGCTCCTGTAAAAGCACTGCAGGCAACGGTGGAATATTTCATTCAGGAAATGATTTCAATTACCGCGCTGGATCAGGATTTCGGAAGAGTATACATGCGTCCTGAATCGTTGGGTGACAAGATCAACGATCTGTTCGCAAACGTGGATATTGATTTTGCGAAGTATCCAAAGCTCAGTAAAAAATATTTTATCACTGCTGAAAACAAAGAATTGTTTGCATCAAATGTTTCTGATAACATATTGAATGCCATTGAACAATCGGGAATTCCTGAATTTGAAATTGTCGGGAACGTACTGCTGGGGCGCTTTCGGGCACCATACACAGAGGAAATAAATCAGCAGATGCTCAACTTTCTTTATGCCATAAAAGCCGGCTGAGTAATATCAGAACACATCAGCATTCATTCATCACCACCAATTTTCCCTGCTGCAACAATTTTGTTCCAATACGTTTGATAATGCTGTTACGGCTCAGCAAGCCCTGTTGACGGAATTCGATCCGGTCTTCGGAAACATTGTCGGCCATTCCCATCCAGATATTGATTTTGTCGGCCATTTTCAGAAAATAGGTCATTTCGTATGCGGGCGATCCCGTTGGAAGCGAGGCCAGATCTTCGTCGAGCAGATTGCAAACCTGATTCAGTGTCACCATTCCTTCGGTGATCAGGTCGGTTCCCTTCATTTTAAAAGCAGGCGGAGTCAGGGCATCGCCGCCATCCACCACATCGATGGAGCGACCCATTACACGTGCGGCCATTTTCGATGTGGAGCCGCCACTGATGATGTGAATGCCGGGTTCATCATAAAATGCATGCACAAAATTTTCATCATCGGTAGCATGCAACGGAGGTCCGCTGAGCAGATTCACCACCACCCCACGACGATTGACGGCCACTACTACGGAGCAGTCGTCGCCTTTGTTCACAGGCCAGTAGCTTCGTGCCTGATTGTGTACCAGCTGAGCCAGATCGTTTCCGTTGATTCGTTTTCCGTTCAGATGTGCCTGCAAAAAACTGCACACGCCGTCGGATTCCCAGCCATTGGTAAATAATTTTCCGATACCGGCCTGTGTGATTCCATCGGACATCAGCATCAGACCTTCGCCTTTTTCAATCATGCAGCTCGATTCATGCACCACAGCCTTCTCGCGGGTGTACACGCGGTCGTTGAGCACCTGCGCATACGATCGGCTGACGATGAGAGGCGGTGGCATCTCATAACCTAAAATCGTAGTTTGTCCGTTATTCAGAATCTGCACGATGGTGAAAACCGAGAAGGGATCAACAGTTCCCCAGGCATTGTCCATGGTAGCCGACACACGGTTAAAAGTCTCACGAATGGAAAGACCCATTTTAATCAAAGTGAGTATTCGCGACACACACAGGTTGGCTGCAATATTGGCTTTGATGCCGGAACCCAGTCCATCAGCCAGCACCAGCGTGGTAGCATTTTCGTTGCGGAAAACACCCCATGCGTCGCCACAAGGCTGGCCGGCCTTTTTGGGCGACTGCGCTGCAAATATATCGGTGTGGATGTACATGTCTTTGCAAATTAATTTGAAGGAATCATCACTTGTTGATTGAATCAATCAGATTTTTCATCAGTACTTCGCCGCGTGCCGTGTTTTCACCGAGAAAGCGCGCCAGTTCCTGCGCCATATCAATCTGATGATCGATGAGTTCCTGAGCACGTTCTACCGTTTCGCTCCGCAATGCATTCAGCTTGTCTTTGCTCGATTTGCTGTCGGTAACATCGACAAACAGACCTACAATCTGCTCTTCCTCCGGCAAGTGGTAAGCAACCGTATGACACATCAGATTGTAATTCGGATAATGATTGTATTCGCGCGTGGCATCATCCTTTCCGGCAATCAGGTTTTCGAATTGTTTTGGATCGATGAGATAACTTATTTTGCGACCAACGAGCGAATCGGAACAGGAAAACATATTTTTGAAAGCCTGATTCATGCGGATAATTTCGAGGTTTTGATTCAGCAGAACAAAACCGTTCGGGTCGCGCTCAATAATAGTGTCGGCTTTTTGTTCAGCCAATCTGCGCATATAGGGCATACACATTTCGGGTTCCGCCATTCCTTCGAGCACAGCCACAGCGCGGTCGCGGCACGATTTATAGCCACAGGCTGTACAATTCAGTTCGTCGGCCGGAATCAGTTTTCCGGTTTTGCTCAGCACTTCGCGGATCTGAGATTCGGAAAAAACTGGCCGTTCCTGATCTGGAGCCAGCGAGAAAACAACATCAGTATTCCTGAACAAAACGGTTTTTTCAGCCACTTCGCCAGGATAATCCGATGCATACTCCAGCACCATGCGGCGCGCTTCAAAACTATTGCAGTCGTGTTGCATGCCCGGACCATTCACACAACCGTTTTTGCAAAACAAAGGTTCAATCACGCAATTGGTTGGGTTGCGATGTAAATCATCCAGCAATTCCCTGATTTCATCGGCACCACTCAATGCCATTACCACACGCCCAAACATGGAGTCCGCAATATTTCCTGTTTTCAGCAAACCGCTTTCGAGTGGAAAAACACGTGCAAGTCCGTTTACCGGATCATTGAAAGTACTCTCTTCGCACGCATCCAGACTGATGTTGCGGAGCCGGAACAATTCATCCAGTTCTTCAAAAGTAATCACCGCATCGATGTCGTGCTCGGTGGTTTTCCATCTGGCTTCATCTTTTTTGGCAATGCAGGGACCAGCAAAAACAAATTTGATTCCCGGATACGCTTTTTTAATCATGCGTGCATGAGCAACCATAGGTGATGCAACAGGCGCCAGATATGGCATCAGATCGGGCATTTTACTGGTAATATAATTTACTGCCGCCGGACAAGCCGTACAGATAACAGGCTGATCGGGATGCTGTTCAATATATTCAGCTGTAGCCTGCGCTGTGTGCCAGGCTCCCGTGGCTGTTTCTCCAACTACAGTAAATCCCAGCATACGTAATGCCGATGGCAAACGTTTGCGCCTCCATTCAGGATAATACGCTGCAAACGAAGGCGCCATGCTGATTGCCAGTCGTTCGCCATCTTCCATCATTTGCAAAACTCGACCATATTCGGTGCGGTATGTTTTGGCTTTCTGCGGACACACGGTAATGCATGTCCCGCATGAAGTGCAGCGTTCAGCCACCACATACGCCTGACCGTCTTTCATACGGATGGCATTCACCGGACAAACACGCACACAGCGGTAACAGTCGCGGCATAAAGCCCGCGATGTGTACACCACCGAAATATTATCCGTCTGCATGGGGTTGTTATTCATAGCGCAATTGTTTTGTGATACAAAGGTAGGTTATATGAAACAGACGTCCCGGCAGCAGCAAAAACTACTGTCGGGAACGCCTGTATGAGTCCTGATTCTAACATTGGGTCATTCATTTTGCGATTGCAGACCCATTCTCCTGATTTCCTGATCGAGCAGCTGCTTTGCTTTTTCGAAAGTAGCATGTTCGAGTATCTTGTCGTTCACCCGCATCACAGGCCCTTTCTGACAACGTTCGAAACAGAAGGTCGCTTTTACGTCCACCATTTCTTCGTGGCCTTCGAAGCCCACAATGTCCTCGAGTTTATTTTCGCTGACATAATCGGCCAGCTGATTCAGCAATTTGTGCGCACCCCGAACATAGCAATTGGTGCCAACACAAACATACACTTCAATTTTCGGATGTTCGGTGTTACGGATGTTGATGACCTGATCGTTGATCCGCTTACGGCTCTTGTAGTGCGTATGCAGCAGATGATGCGCTTTTTCGCTGGCAGGTTCACCCAGGAACGATTTGTACAATTCCTTGATGTAGGGATTGTCCTGCGATTTGTGCAACTCCAGTTGTTTATCGGCATTGTACAAACCCTGTGTCCGTTTCTGACGAAAATCGGGATCAAAGCTTACCGGCTGTCCGCCGCCTGCAATGCAGCCTCCGGGACAAGCCATCACTTCAATCAGATCGTAGCCGCTGTCGCCTGCAAGTACTTCATCGCAGATCTGACGCGCCTTTCCAAGCGTATGTGCGACACCAAGTTTTAATTTTGTTTTGCCTAATGTCATTTCCACCGTGCGGATGCCGTCTTCACCACGGACCTGTCTGATGTCAGTATCGATCAGGGTTTCGCCGGTCAGTTTTTCGTAGGCAAAACGAAGAACAGCTTCGCTTACGCCACCGGTATTGCCGAAGATAACGCCGGCTCCGGTCTTGAATCCAAGCGGCAAATCAAACGATTCGGGCTTGATGGTTCTGAAATTAATTCCGGTTTCGTGAATCATGCGACCCAGTTCGTCGGTCGATAAAACATAGTCCACATCCTGAATTCCTTCATGCACAAATTCTTCACGGCGTGCTTCATATTTTTTGGCAACACAGGGCATGATGGAAACAACAATCAGATTTTCGGGTTTCACACCGAGAATGCCGGGCAGAATTTCTTTGGCAACACTGCCAAACATTTGCTGCGGCGATTTGCATGAAGAAAGGTTGGGCAATAATTGCGGATAATATTGTTCGGCAAACTTCACCCAGCCCGGACAACACGAAGTAAACTGCGGAAGTTTTTCACCTTTGAGTTTGCGAGAAATGAATTCAGTAGCTTCTTCCATCACTGTCAGGTCAGCTGCAAACGAAGTGTCGTACACCTGATTGAAACCAATATGTTTCAGTGCAGCCACAATCTGTCCGGTAGAAATGGCACCGGCTTCCATTCCGAAACCCTCACCCAGAGCCACCCGTACAGCAGGGGCAATTTGCGCAACCACTACTTTTTTCTCATCATGAATAACGTCCCACACAGCTTCAACTTCGGATTTCGGCACCAGAGCACCTACCGGACAAGCCGATACACACTGGCCGCAGAAGACACATTCAACATCGTTGAGACTTTTGTCGAAAGCAGGGCCGACAATCGTGCGCGCACCGCGGTTAATGAAATCAATAGCACCTACTGACTGCATTTCCTTGCAGGCACGCACACAATCGCCGCACAACACACATTTGTTTGGGTCACGGATAATACTGTGCGATTCACGATCGACCGGCATATCCATTTCGGTTTTTTTGAAACGGATTTCGTTTACATTCAGTCGCCGCGCCAGATCCTGCAGTTTGCAGTTGTTGGAACGCGAACAACTCGGGCAATCGATTTTATGATTGGCAAGCAATAATTCAAGATTGACTTTACGAATCTTACGAACCTCGGCTGTATTGGTCTGAACCTTCATCCCAGGTTTTGGTTTGATGGAGCATGTAGCCTGAATGCCCATACCGTCGATATCGGCAATGCACAGACGACAGGCGCCATATACACTCAGATGCGAGTGATAGCAAAAAGTCGGCATTTCGATTCCCGCCTTGCGGATGACCTCGAGCAGGTTATTCTCGTTTTCAACAGGAACATCGGTTCCGTCGATTGTTATATATCCTTTCGTTTCCATTGTAGTTTTGTTTTAAATCGTTAAAAACCCATCACCGCATTAAACTTGCACGCCTTGTGACATTCGCCGCACTTGATACACAATGCAGGATCGATGCTGTGCGGTTTTTTCTTTTCACCGGAAATGGCATTCACCGGACATTTGCGTGCACAGGCTGTACAACCGATACATTTCTCCGCATCAATGGTAATATCCATGAGTGCTTTGCAATTATTGGTAGAGCAATGTTTACGTTCAATGTGTTCTACATATTCCTCACGGAATTTGGCAATAGTTGATAAAACAGGACTGGGAGCCGTTTTGCCGAGACCACAAAGCGAAGCTTTTTTCACCACATGACCTACTTCTTCGAGCAGATCCATGGTTTTCATGGTTGCATTTCCTTCGATGATATCATCGAGCAACGCCAGCATCTGCTTGGTTCCTTCGCGGCATGGCAGACATTTTCCGCAGCTTTCGTTCTGCGTGAAATTCATGAAAAAACGCGCAATCTGTATCATGCAGGATTCCTGATTCATAACCACCAGACCACCCGATCCGACCATGGCACCTTTGGCAATCAGATTGTCATAATCGAGTGGCAGATCCATGTCTTCAACTGTCAGACAGCCACCCGAAGGTCCGCCAATCTGAACGGCTTTAAATCCTTTGGAAGAAATTTTTCCATCATTATCCATCACGCCACCGCCGATATTGAAAACAATTTCGCGTAGTGTTGTACCAAAAGGAACCTCGATAAGCCCGGTGTTGGCCACATGTCCGGTAAGTGCAAATGTTTTTGTTCCTTTCGAAGTAGCTGTTCCGTATTGATTGAACCAGGCAGCACCATTGCGGACGATAAGCGGCACGGCAGCGAGCGTTTCAACATTATTGATGACTGTTGGTTTTTCGAACAATCCGCATTCGGCCGGGAAAGGTGGTTTCGGCATGGGCATACCACGTTTACCTTCAATCGAAGCCATGAGTGCAGTTTCCTCTCCACAGACAAATGCGCCGGCACCTTCCATCACATGAATATGCATGGTACGTCCCGAGCCAAATACATTGTCGCCCAGAATGCCGGCTTCGAGTGCATCTTCGATGGCTTTGCGCATACGTTTTACGGCAAGCGGATATTCGAGACGCACATATACATAGCCTTCATCGGCGTTGATGGCGCGGGCGGCAATCATCATCCCCTCAATAACGCGGTGCGGATTGCCTTCCATGAGACTGCGGTCCATAAAAGCACCGGGGTCACCTTCGTCGCCGTTGCAGATAACATATTTTTTATCAGCTTCTACAACCCGCGTCAGATGCCATTTACGGCCAGTCGGAAATCCACCGCCGCCACGGCCGCGAAGACCTGATTCGAGAATTGTATCACAGACCTGTTCATCTGTCATTGTATTGTACGATTTTTCTGCTGCGAAATATCCGTTGTGAGAAATGTATTCACGAATATTTTCCGGATCCACATGTCCGCATTCGCCCAGTACAAGCCGGTTCTGAAGTTTGTAAAAAGGAATATCGAGTTGACCGCGGCTCTGCTCGCCATTGGCCGGATTGACATACAAAAGACGATCGATGACTTCGTTGTTCAGAACAGTCTTCTGAATAATTTCAAGTGCGTCTTCGGGTTTCACTTTTACATACATGGTTTCATCGGGCAGAATGTTGACCAGTGGTCCCTGCGCGCAGAAACCCTGACAGCCGCTGTTACTCAGATGCACCTTGTCTTTGCAATCGTGTTGATCGAGTTCAAGTTCAACAAACAGCGAAGCGCCTGATTTTTCGACAGCTTCTTTTAATGCATCGTACACGGCCAGTGATCCGTTGGCAATACAGCCGGTACCGGCACACACAATAATGCGTTTCGACACCGCGCCGGAAGCCGATTTATATTCGTCTCTGATTTTTTCCAGAGTTGCTTTATTCATCGTTTTCATGATTGTTTTCAGATTTTCGGACATTATTCTTTCACCACAGATTCTTCTTCCATAATGGCTTTCAGGATTTCGCGGCAACGATCGGATGAGACTTCACCGTATACCTTATCGTTGACCATCATCACCGGAGCCAGACCACAAGCGCCGAGACAGCTGACTGCTTCCACAGTAAACATCATATCGTCGGTGGTGTTTTTTTTCGGAGTTACTTTCAATGTGTCATACAATGTGTCGAGCAGCTTCGAGGAACCTTTTACATGACAGGCAGTGCCATCACAGGCTTTGATAACGTATTTTCCTTTGGCTTCGAGTGTGAAGTGCGCATAAAAAGTGGCCACGCCGTACACTTCGGCAATCGGCATTCCAAGCGCTGTAGCGATATAGGTAAGCACCTGGGGAGGCAAAAAGCGATATGCTTCCTGCACCTGCTGCAGGATGGGAATCAGCCTGGCTTTGTTGTTGCCGTTGGCTTCGAGAATTTCATGCACCTGCTGAAATTGTCGCAGACTTTTATTCGGTTCGGTTTTCATAGTTGAATTATTTTTTTGAACCTTTTTTCGGTTGGGGTTCTGATTGTTCGAGTTTGTTGACAATGACGGCCAGATTGGCGTAGAAATGTGTGTCCTGAAGAATAATATTTTCAGGAATGCGGAGCGCTACCGGTGCGAAATTCCAGATAGCCCTGATTCCCCACACCACCATTTGTTCGGCCACCGATTGTGCCGCTTCGGCCGGAGTGGTAATGATGCCTATGGGAATGTGCAGCCGTTGCACCAGATCGGAAAACTTATTCATATTGTACACTTTGATACCGGCGATCTCAGTTCCGATTTTGGCCGGATCGGTATCGAAAGCCGCCACTATATTGACTCCCGCTTCGCGGAAACCCGGATACTGAATGAGAGCGCTGCCCAGAAAACCGGCACCGACCAGAAAAGCTTCGTGCTGCAGGTGATAGCCCAGAAAGGTCTCAAGCGCAAAAAGTAATTCTTCTACAACATAACCAACGCGCGGCTTTCCGGCGATTCCGGTATAAGCCAGATCTTTAACCACCTGTGTCGGATCAATACGCAAAATGCGGCCAATGACCGGCGCCGAAATATTGGGTTCGCCATTGCGGCTGACTTCTCTGATTAAATTCAGGTACTGCGGCATGCGTCTTACCGTGGGCTCAGGAATGCCTTGCGGAACGTTTTTCTGATTGATGCTTTTTGCTTCCATAGTGTTCCTTTTTTGATGACACAAAGGTATATTCATTTTTCTTATTAAAGATATTTTTCTTTATTTAATTTTTGACGCTTACACACGGACACCTGAAACATGTAATAAAATAAGCTATTCGTGTATGCTTTTCATAAATTCATACATAAAACACACAAGGAAAAAAATTACTGTTTATTGATATTTTTCTTTATTAAAACCCTCTTTACATTATATTATGGCTTAAAGAAAGTACTTCAACCAAAATATTGTACATTTGAAATCATATGAATATCAAAGACTTTATACAGAATGACCGCTTTGCAAAACTGCTGGGTATTGAGCTTGTTGAAGCTGCGCCGGGACATGCGGTGACTCAAATGGAAATCACAGACGAACATCTGAATGCTGTGAACATGGCACAGGGTGGCGCATTGTTTACCCTGGCCGATCTGGCTCTGGCTGCAGCTTCGAATGCACATGGCCCCGTAGCGGTTTCCATTCAGTCCGAAATAAAATATTTCAAACCCGCCGGCAAAGGGCTGCTGACGGCCGAAGCCAGCGAAATATCGTGCAGCAGCAAACTGGCAACTTATTCGGTGCATATCCGTAATAAAGACGGAGAGCTGGTTGCCACTTTTCAGGGAATGGTCTATCGGAAAACATAAAAAGTGATCACTAAAACACATGTTTGTCATTTTGAGCCCCGCTGTCATTCTGAGCCCCGCGTTCCGCTGGGTAAACTCCGTCGAAGAATAGAGAGCGGCGGGATAGACTCCGTCGAAATATCGATGCAATCAACTAAATACCAGCTTCGTGAAGACTTTGAAAGACTTGTTGATTGCATACAAAATGACGATTTTAGTGGTGCCCTAAAAAAATATTTCTTACATTTGACAACTGTTCATATTCAGAACTATTATCTTTGAATGCCGTTTTTCCAATATATTAATAATATGACCGAAAACGAAGTTGAAGCATTAATTGCTGACTTGGAAAGCGATTGGATAGAAAGAACAATTTCTATTCGAGATGATAAGCTCGGGCCAATTGTCTGTGCTTATGCAAATGATTTTCCCAATCACCAACATTCTGGCTTTATATTGTTGGGAGTAAATGACGATGGGACTCTATCTGGTATGACATGGACTGATGACGAATTACAGTCAATCGGTAATATCAAAAGCAATGGAAAAGTCTTGCCTCAACCGTCATTAGTTGTTAGTTCTGTATTTAAGCTTCCTGGCGGGGACGTTGTTGTTGTGGAAGTCAAACCCTCTACATATCCGCCAGTCCGATTTGACGGCAGATGTTGGATTAGAATAGGACCGAGAAAGGATAAAGCGACGCAAGAAGAAGAACGAATATTGACGGAAAGAAGGGCTTCCTATGCAAAGACATATGATCTTGTTCCGGCATTAGGATCTACTATTTCAGACATAAGTGTTGATTTATTTAAATTAAGTTATTTACCATTAGCCATTGATAAAGACACATTAACTGAAAATGGGCGATCTGTTGAGCATCAACTCGCATCACTGAGGTTTTATGATTTGAAAGAGAACTGTCCGACAAATGCTGGTATTCTTGTTTTTGGACTTAACCCTGAGTTTTTTTTACCAGGAGCCTACATTCAATATGTGAAGTTTTCTGGAAATGAAATGACCGACGATGTGGAAAACGAAAAAAAGTTTTCAGGTGCATTAATTTCGTTATTAAGTTCTGTTGATGATTTTATAAAAAATAATATTCTTAAGGAACGGCCTATGAGGAATAATACTTTTCAAGAAGTTCCTGTGCGAAATTATCCATATTGGGCATTAAGAGAACTCATAATGAATGCTATTATGCATCGTAATTATGAGTCAAATTCTCCAATTTATATTTACGAATTTGCTGATAGAATAGAAATCCAGAACCCTGGGGGACTATTTGGAGAAGCAACGCCTCAGAACTTTCCAAATGCAAGTGACTACAGAAATGTTGTTTTAGCAGAAACTTTACGAATTATTGGTTATGTAAATAAATTTAATTATGGAGTTAAACGTGCTATTTTTGAATTAGAAAAGAATGGGAATGGAACACCTGATTTCAACCTTACATTGACAACAAAATTTAAAGTTACTATTCCTATTAATTCAAATTGGTTATGAAAACAATTACTTTTTTCAATAATAAAGGAGGCGTTGGGAAAACTACAACTGTTTACCATGTGGCATGGATGCTCTCTGAAATGGGTGTTAAAACAATTGCTGCGGATCTTGATCCACAATCAAATCTAACATCTATGTTTCTGTCAGAAGAACGATTAGAATCAATGTATGAAAATGATACACCTGTAACCATACTAGATTCAATCACCCCTATTGTTAATGGCGATGCACCTGTTTCAGTCCATATTGAACAAATTAATGACAATTTAGGTCTTATTGCTGGCAACCTTTCATTATCAACATATGAAGATAGTTTAAGTGACGCTTGGCTTAAGTGTCTTGATGGCCAGACTTACTCATTTAAAATAACAAGCGTTTTTAAAACTATTCTTGAAGATGCCGCATACAAGTTTAATGCGGAAATTATATTAATTGATGTTGGCCCTAACCTTGGAGCGATAAACAGAGCAGTTTCAATCAGCTCAGACTACATTATAATGCCCGTTGCTTCTGATTTGTTTTCGCTTCAAGGGTTAAAAAACCTTGGAACCACTCTGAACAAATGGAGACAACAATGGGATGCCAGAAAACAGACAAAACCAAAAGATATCAATATTTCAATCCCTGAGAATCGTTTTTTACCTGCAGGTTACATTGTTATGCAATATTCTGCAAAGGAAAGTCGGCCTGTAAAATCCTATTTGAGGTGGGCGAACAGAATCCCTAACGTTTTCAGAGAGTTCGTCATGGGTGTTCATGTCGCTACTCAAGATTCAGCTGATAATGATGAAAATTGCATTGCTCTTTTAAAACACTATAGAAGTCTTGCTCCGATGTCAATGGAAGCTCATAAGCCAATCTTTTTATTGAAGCCAGCTGATGGTGCTATTGGAGCGCACTTATACGCTGTTCAAAAAAGTTATCAGGAGTTTGAATACTTGACAAAAAGGATTTTATTAAAATGTGAAAGCAAATAAATATTTAATCCCGGATACATTTTTTTCATAATTGTTAGAATAGGATAAAATGAAAGTGGTTTTACAATTTATTGCACTGTTTCCGCTGCTTGCTTCAGGTCAAAACAGTATTGTGTCAACGCCCAACACCTCCTTTTTATACCGGGGACTGAACAATCCGGTTCAATGCGCTGTAATGGGCGTTCCTTGCGAAACATTGATGCTTACCAGTCTGAACCAAAACATTCATATTACCGGAAGCGGGTGCAACTATTTTGTACAAACATGGAATCCGGGTCCGGTGAAATTCATCGTTCAGTCACGCACGGACAGCACAGTGCTGGACACCTTTTCGCTGGCTGTTGCCGATGTACCTGATCCTGAAGCACGGTTTCATATAGGTCGGTTCCACGAAATGCTAAAAGACTTCATTATCGTTTCCAATCCGGTGTGGGAAAAATTCAATATCCCGTTCAAGGTAATTGAATTTGACTTGTATTTTTATCACGAGGATAAGGAAATGTTTTATGTGACCAATACGGGAGCCGTATTCAATGATGAAACCCTGAAGAAAATAGGTCAGTTGAGACGTCAGGATGCACTCGTCATCAGGCGCATTGTACTTGATGTTGATGGTCAGACACTGTCGTATATTGTGTATGACAGATACATCATCCATTAATTCTGATTCTGTGAAAAGTATAATTGAAACGCATCTGATCATCTGAAAAAAACAAAATGAGCCGAATAAAAATATTGTTGATGTCCGTATTTGCACTGTCTGCGCTGACAGCTGCAGGCCAGTTCCCATGCGGTTGTGAAAAGAATCCTCCGTTTTGTCATGATTGTCTTTGTCAAACAGAGACATTGAAAAACAACGCAAAGGTCTTTTATCATTATGATTGCGATTCACTGTATATTACATTGCTGGGCACCACAGGCGACACCATTCAGCTCTTTACACAGGTAATGGAACTTACTCATCCGCTACGCATGGTTCCCCGGATAGAACAGGATGCACAAAATACCGTGCTGTTCAATACCTATTGTTCAGGTGGATTTGAATTCTGCTCCTGGAAGCTGATTGACAAATCAACAGGAAATTCCCTTGCGGATTTCAATAACATTATATTCAACGATACCCTTCAGAACACCATACTTCATATGACCGATGATTACTCTCTGAAACTTTATGTCATGGATGCGAAAAAAGAGTTTAATATTGATTACTCCAGAGAAAAATGCGAAAAAGCAATTTCAAGCCTTTGCAGTGGATATTACCCAAGTGATTTTTTTGCAGTGGAGCAACCCGATGCAACTCATTTAAAAGTCACGTACAAAATTCTGGATGAGGCCATCAGCAAAGAATGTCAGGATGAATCTCTTCTGATTGATTTGAATGAATATCTGAAATGAAACGGCTGCGAAAAAATATTTTCGTGGCAGCTGTCGGACTGATGCTGATTATGCAGATTCAGACTGTCCGGGCACAAATCACACCCGGCGCGCTGCGCGATTCGGCTGTACAGTCGGAATTAATGAGAAGGACACAGGCGTTCGACAGCTTATTGCTTGTGAATGTTTCTTCATTCTGGGAAGATGATCATACCATATCTGGATATGGATTCATTGATTCAGAGCCATTTTACGTCAATTTTTGTTTCAAAGTAAAAAAAGATACACTGTGGTGTCTTGAATATAAGTCGCTTCATAAAAGAAAAATAAAAAATGCTGAAACGCTGAAAGCGGCTGGCAGTCTTCAGATTGGAGTATTATCAACCTTTGAACAAGATTCTGCAGAACTGAAAAACAAACCGGAAAAAACAATTGTAACATCGGATGGCCCTGAATGGTCGCTGATGATTATTGATCACAAGGCTAATTTGCTAAAGTTATTTCAGTCGACAAATGAATTATGGCTGTATAAAGAGGGACAGCGGGAGCTGATGTATGGCCTTATTCTTCAGACAGAGGATTTCAACAAGAAGCGAAAAAAGTAGAAAGAGAAACCAGAATCAATAATGCGATGTTTATTGTACAAATAATTCTGAGAGTCATCATGTTCCTGGTAAAAACAATCAGAAATGAGCATTATCATTATCTATCAGCCCCTGAAGGGATGCTTCCCACATATCATCCGGACAAAATAATGAAATTCGGACATGCATTACCATCGCTTGTTTTCACGATTGTTTTTGTGATAAAATTTCTGCCTTTGGTTTCAGACGTTTATGCAAAGGAACTCGAAAGGAATGGGATCCTGATCTCTGAGACCATATTACTCATGCTAGTTCCTGTTTTGATTCTGAATGGATTCCTGATTGAATGGATATTGAATATAACAAACGCTGAGTATAAGTGTTACAAGAAAGCTCAATTTTAACCAGCCGTCATTTAATGCTCAATTTGATACTGATGTGCTTCACTAACGAATCAAGAAAAATCCGGATTATCATAAAGCAGGGACTTTTTGTGCTACCGCTCTAAACCCCTGACGTCCGCCGCGGCGGACCAGATCAGCAATGTCTGTTTGTTAACCTCATTTAGCTGGAGTTTACCCCGCATTTGGCGGGGCTAAAATGTCAGGGGTACCCAACATTTTGGCGTCCGCCAGACATGTTTTTGCGAAGAGGAGCGGACACGGAATCGTTGGGTGCTATCGCTCTAAACCCCTGACGATTCCAGGTCAGCAGTGCTGCGTATTCATCCTTTTCTAGCTGACGCTAAAATGTCAGGGGCACCCAACATTTTGTGATCGGCGTAGATTTAATAAATCGGGTTGTAGGGCTGAGTCTGGAGACTCTGCCCTGAAAAGTACTTATACAGACTACGCCGAACAAAGGACTTTTTAGGAGCGGACACGGAATTCCACCGGCTGGCGGACAGGCTGATGGGTGCAACTGCACAAAAATTCCCGACGTCCGCCGCGGCTGACCAGGTGAGCAGGACTTTTGTTGA
>Ga0074193_1001806_pt1 | contig 23029 bp, 17 predicted proteins | sample EPASupsiteHSE605_FD_64523 | JGI IMG/M metagenome (GOLD analysis project Ga0074193, IMG submission 64523) | Bioremediated contaminated groundwater from EPA Superfund site, New Mexico - Sample HSE6-05 | ecosystem: Environmental > Aquatic > Deep subsurface > Groundwater > Contaminated ... | reverse complement strand
GCTGCTTATATCTTTGGTCCTCAAAAAGGTGCTACACCGGATATGGTTGTCGAACTTGATAATGGGCTTAAGAACCTTTGTGAAGTTATTGAAAAAGATATTGGAGTTGACTTAAAGAATGTTCCTGGTGGCGGAGCAGCTGGTGCTATGGGTGCAGGTATGATTGCCTTTTTCAACTCCAGTTTACAAATGGGTATTGAAACAGTTCTTGACAATGTTAATTTTGATAAAGTGATTGAGGATGCGGATATGATTTTTACTGGAGAAGGAAAAATTGATACTCAAAGTTTGAGGGGAAAAGTTGTTATTGGAGTTGCAAAAAGAGCTAAAAAAAAGAATGTTCCTGTGACTGTTATAGTTGGAGGCGCTGATGATGGTATTGATGAAGCTTATGATATGGGAGTTACATCTATATTTACAATTAACAGGCTTCCTCAAGATTTTCAAATAAGCCGTTCAAACAGCAAAGAAAACATGGATGCAACCATGAATAACATATTAAGACTAATTAAAAGCATTAAAAAGTAAATATAAAATTAAAAGAAGAATCAGCGCTGATTCTTCTTTTAATTTATTGCACTTAATTGTGCTTGCTTTAAGAAAAGAAATTAGATATAATGTGTAAAATTCATTAAGAAATTTGTCGGAGTGTGGATAAATGTTTAACAAGAAGATGTTCTTAAACTTTCTTATTATTATAATTTTTTTATTTGCTTTTGCAGCTGATCAATATACTAAAAATATATTTGATTTAAGCTTGCATGAATATATAATTTATTCTGGAAAAATTACAGAAAAAGAAAGAGAATATCTGGAGGAAAAGAAAACGTTACAATATACATCTGATAAAAATGCCCCTCCTTTTTCATTTGTAGATAAAAATAATGGTCAATACAAAGGCTTAGTAATTGATTATGCATCAGCATTATCCATAGAATTAGAAGTAGATATAGAGTTTATACCCAAAATATGGGAAGAGGCAATTAATAGTGTTATGACTGGTGAATCAGATATGACTGAAATGATACCAAGCATTGAAAGAAAAGAAAACTTTGCATTTACTGAAAGCATTTATACATTTAGAGCTGTAATAATGACACTTAAAAATCAAAGCGAAATTAATGCTTCTAAGGATTTATCAGGACATAAAGTTGCAATACAAGCAGGTGATTATGCTAATGAATTTATACGAAAAAATATTCCTAATGTAGAAGTTGTAAATACTGTTGATGTCCTTGATTCAATGGAAGCACTTCGTGAGGGACGTGTTGATGCAATTGTTGGTGATGAACCTGTTATAATTTATTTTATTAATAATTTGGGTATAGAAAATGATGTAAGCATTTTGAGCCCACAATTATATGAAAGAGATATTAGTTTTGGTGTAAAAAAAGATGATACAAAATTACTCACCATATTAAATAAAGGAATATTGAATTTAAAAAAGAAAGAATTTGTTCAAAAAATTCAACAAAAATGGCTAGGAATTTCATCTCCAATCCTTAGGGATAAAATTTCTTCTAAGTTTTTATTGCTATTCATGATTAGCATTATATTATTGTCATTTTTATTTGTCATTATTATATTGTGGAGTTATGCACTAAAGTTGGAAGTAAAAAAACGTACTAATGAACTGATTAAAAGCAGAAATGATTTGCAAATGACATTTGATGCACTTTCAGATTTTTTGGTAGTTGTTGATGAAAAGGGATATGTTGAAAATGTAAATAAATCATTTTGCAATTGGTTAAAAATAAATAGAGAAGATGTTTTAGGAAATTACTATAAAAAAATTCCTCTTCTTGATTGTTTCGATGTTAGTCCAAAAGTAAATTGTAAAAAAGAAACAATTTACAAAGGACGTCACTATGTTTTTTATATATCTCCATTAGAATATGAAGATAACAGAGTTCTTGTTGTAATTGAAGACAATACAGATCAAAAAATAAGTCAACAACAAATGCTGCAGCAAAATAAAATGATTGCTGTAGGCCAATTAGCAGCAGGATTAGCTCATGAAATTAGAAATCCTCTAGGGCTTATTAGAAATTACTGCTATATATTAAAAAACAAACTGTTGAATCAAGATCAATTAATAGAAAAATCAATTAGTATAATTGAATCATCTGTTTTAAGAGCTGGGGATATGGTAGAAAACTTACTTAATTTTTCTCGCATAAGTGATGATGAGTTGCAATGCATAAATCTTAAGGAGTCAATTGAAGATATAATTTCTTTTGAAAGCAATTTGATATCTGAAAAAAATATAAAGCTCATTATTAATTGTGATGACGACATAAAATTCCATACAAAAGTAGAATCGCTGAATCATATTATAATTAATTTGCTATCAAATGCTATTGATGCAGTTTCTAATGAAGGAGTTATAACAATAAATTGCTATTTAGATTTTGGATATTTATATATTGATTTTATTGATACAGGTAAAGGAATTAATGAGGAAAATCTTGAACATATATTTAATCCGTTTTTTACAACCAAAAAAGCAGGCAAAGGTACAGGATTAGGATTGTATATAGTATATAATGAAATACAGAAAATAAATGGAGAAATACAAGTTGAAAGTCAAGTTGGCACGGGAACTACATTTAAATTGAAGTTCATGTTGAAGGAGAGTTAATAAATGGCTGATTTTAGAATATTAGTAGTAGATGACGAAGTTGAATTCAGAGATGTGTATCGAATAATATTAGAAGATAAAGGTTATGAAACTTATTTGGTATCGTCAGGGGAAGAGTGCTTAGGTATATTAAAAGAGCAAAGTTTTGATCTTGTGCTGACTGATTTGAAGATGGAAGGTATAAGTGGAATTGAACTTCTTAAAAAAATAAGAGAAGAAAAGCACAGTTGCGAGCTGATTTTAGTAACTGGTTTTGGTACTGTTGAAAGCGCTGTAAATGCAATGAAACTAGGAGCATTTGGATATTTTATAAAAGGTAATGATCCTGAAGTTCTTCTTAAAGAAATAGAAAAACTTGTTAAAATTAAAAAGCTTGAAAAAGATAACATATTGATAAGAAATAAGCTCATAAATTTCAATTATTTGCTTGAAAGCAATAATGATAAATTTAAAGATATTTTGAGAGTATCAGAAAAAGCTGCATTGAGCAATTCAAATATATTAATACTTGGAGAATCTGGTACAGGCAAAGAAGTAATAGCAAAATATATTCATCAGTATAGTGAGAGAAAAAATGAAAATTTTATTGCAGTAAATTGCCAGATATTTTCTGATGGTGTTTTGGAATCTGAATTATTTGGACATGAAAAAGGAGCTTTTACAGGAGCTTTTGAAAAACGTATAGGAAGATTTGAAGAGGCAAACAATGGTACTTTGTTTTTAGATGAAATTGGCGAATTGTCTCATAGTACTCAAGTAAAACTATTAAGAGCAATTGAAAATAAAACTTTTGAAAGAATTGGAAGCAATAAGATTATTAGTACAAACATAAGACTTGTAAGTGCAACAAATAGAAAAATTAATGAAGAGATTAAAAATGGTAAATTTAGAGAAGACTTGTATTATAGAATTAATACAATAACTATAGAGGTTCCGCCATTAAGAGAAAGAAAAGAAGATATACGAATTTTAATAAATTTCTTTTTAAACCAGATGCAGAACGAAATGAAGAAAAAAATAACAGAAATTGAAGATGGTTTAATAGAGATATTAGTTAAATATGATTATCCTGGCAATATTAGAGAGTTAAAGAATATTATAGAAAGACTTGTTGTCTTAAGCGATGATGGCATTATAAGAAAAAGAGATTTACCTGATTTGAAAATAAATGGTGCTGAAGAAACTGGGGAAATCAAAGATATTAAATCTTTGAAAGATGTAAGAAATTTAGCTGAACTAAAGTATATAAAATTAGTACTTGAAAGCTGTAATGGAAATATAAGTGAAGCTGCTAGAGTGATGGATATAAGCAGAAGGCAGTTGTTTAATAAGTTAGTGGAATATGGTATTAAATAATGGTGATATGGAAATAAAAATCATACCACTTGGAAATAAATTGCCCAACTAAAAAGCTGAAAGATAATTAAAAATTCTTTCAGCTTTTTTTATTGTAAGAAAACGTTTAAATATAAAGAGTAAGTAATTATTATAACAATTTAGTCATTTTGGTATGATAATTGCTTTATAAATTATCAAATAAATTAAGGAGGACTTGAAATGAAAGAAAAGAAAACAGCTCGTAAACCATATTTATGGGAGGCTATGCTTTCCTTCGGATTTTTAATTTTAGTTATGGCAGTTGGTATTGCAAAATATGAAGCAAACCCACACATTCCTATGTTAATTGGAACAATGTTTGCGGTTTTAATTGCATTTAAAATTGGATTCACATGGAATGAAATTGAAAAATCAATGTTTGATGGTATTTATCAGGCATTGCAAGCAGTAATTATACTTGCAATTATAGGTGTTCTCATTGGCGTTTGGTTAGTGTCAGGTGTTGTACCTAGTATGATTTATTATGGATTAGCTATATTAAAGCCAAGTATATTTTTAGTAGCAACTCTAATTATGTGTTCTATCACTTCATTGGCCACAGGTACAAGTTGGGGAACTGCAGGAACAATAGGTATTGCTTTAATGGGAATTTCTCAAGGTTTAGGAATACCAGCTCCAGTAGCTGCTGGTGCAATAATTTCAGGTGCATACTTTGGCGATAAAATGTCTCCTTTGTCAGATACAACAAACTTAGCTCCAGCTGTTTCAGGAACTGACGTATTTACTCATGTTAAAGCTATGATTCCTACAACAGTAGTTGCATATGGTATTGCACTTGTTGCATATTTAATAATGGGATTCCGATATGCTAACACGAGTTCTGATTTATCAGCAATAATAGCAATAAGAGAAGGTATTGCAGCAAACTTTACAGTATCCCCACTATTGTTGCTTCCTCCATTAGCTGTTATATTGGCAATGGCATTTAAAATGCCTGCTATACCTGGTATTGCAATTGGTATAATAATTGGTGCAATCGAAGGAGTTATATTTCAAGGTGCAGATTTAGGAGCATTATTGACAGCTTCTTATGATGGATATACATCTGAATCAGGAATTCAAGTGATTGATGAACTTTTATCAGCAGGTGGTTTGAGCAACATGATGTATTCGATATCTTTAACTATCATAGCAATGATGTTTGGTGGGATTATGGAAAAAACTAGCCAATTGGAAGTAATAGTTAATACAATACTTAAACGTATTAAATCAAATGGTGGTCTAATAGCTACAACTGTTCTTACTTGTATAGCATGTAATGCAACAATGCCTGAACAATATATATCAATAGTGTTACCAGGTAGAATGTATCACAATTCATACAAGGAAAGAGGATTGCATCCTAAACAGCTTTCAAGCACGCTTGAAGGAGCTGGTACTGTAACATCATCTCTTATTCCTTGGAATACGTGTGGAGCATTCTTATATGGTGTTTTAGGCGTAACGGCATGGGAATACGGAAGATATGCTATATTTAACTATATGATGCCTATTGTTGTTGTAGTATTTGGATTCTTAGGATTATTCATTTACAAACTAAAGGATGACCCAACTACTGTAATAGGTGCTGTTAATGTAGAAGAAGAATAAAAATTATAAACTAAATGACATTCACATTATACAAAACCTCTTATCGTTTGTGGTAAGAGGTTTTATTGTGAATACAACAAGGTCCCCAGGACCCATATGTGAAAACGTGTACAAAATCTATTGACCTTTTAGCTAAATAATGGTAATATGATAATGATATAAGTTATGTATGTATTATCGTGTTCTATAAAAGTGGTACATTATAATCATGGAAAAAAATTTCATATTTGTCCTGTAATCGATTTCCCACAGCTTGTTCAATGCTAAAATTAATGCTTTAGATGTATCAAGCTGTTTAAAAAGCATAGCTCAAATGTAGAAGTTAAATAAATATTCAATATTTATGAAAGGAGGTTCTATATAGAGCTAAATAATTTATAGAGCTTTTTTAGGAAAGTTTTTTTTAAGGTTAAATAAAAAAAGGGAGGAATAATAATGAAGTTATTTAAGAAGTTAGTAAGTGTAACATTAGTTGCAGCTTTAGTATTGTCACTAAGTGCATGTGCAACAACAGCACCAAAAACAGAGGAAGCTGCTAAACCAGCTGAAACTACTGAGCCAGCAGCAACACCAGCAGAACCAGCAGCTGAAGGCTATGAATTAGCATTAATTACAGACGTTGGAACAATTGATGATAAATCTTTCAATCAAGGTGCATGGGAAGGCGTTGAAGCTTATGCAAAAGAGTTTAACAAAACTTATAAATATTATAAACCAACTGAAAAATCAGATTCAGCTTATATAAGCTCTATTGATTTAGCAGTTAAAGCTGGAGCAAAAGCTATTGTTTGTCCAGGTTTCTTATTTGAAGTGCCAATTTACAATGTTCAAAAAACATATCCAGATGTTAAGTTTATTATTTTAGATGGTGCACCTCACAATGGTGACTACAATTATGATATTGCTGATAATACATATTCTATATTTTATGCAGAAGAACAAGCAGGTTTTCTTGCTGGATATAGTATAGTAAAAGATGGTTACACTAAGTTAGGATTTATGGGTGGTATGGCAGTTCCTGCAGTTGTACGTTATGGTTATGGCTTCATTCAAGGTGCTGATTATGCAGCTAAAGAATTAGGATTAACTGACAATGTTCAACTTAAATATACTTATGTTGGTAATTTTGATGCTTCTCCTGAAAATCAAGCAAAAGCTTCTGCATGGTACAATGAAGGAACAGAAGTAATATTTGCTTGTGGTGGTGCTGTTGGTAACTCAGTTATGAAAGCTGCTGAAACTGCAGGCACTAAAGTTATAGGTGTTGACGTTGACCAATCTCCTGAATCTGATACTGTTATTACATCATCTATGAAAAATCTTTCTAAATCTGTTTATGATGCTTTAACAAGTTATTATGCAGATAAATTTCCAGGTGGAACAACAGTTTCTTTGGATGCATCTGTAGAAGGAGTTCAACTTCCTATGGAATCATCTAGATTTGAAAAATTTACACAAGCTGATTATGATGCTATTTATGCTAAAATAGTTGCGAAAGAAATTAGTTTAGTAAAAGATACTGATGCAGTAGATGCAAAAGCTGTCCCTGTTGAGAAAGTTGCAGTTGAATTGATTCAATAATTTAAAGTGTAAAAGTATTCGCAATAAGGTTGCTTAGAAGGGTTTTGCCTTTATAGGCAACCTTATTTATAAATAAGTACTTAGGAGGTCAGGTCTGCTATGGAGTACGTAATAGAAATGAACCATATTACAAAAATATTTGGAGATTTTAAAGCTCTTGACGATGTTACTTTAAAAGTCAAGAAAGGGGAGGTTCATGCGCTTTTAGGAGAAAACGGAGCTGGTAAATCTACATTGATGAGTGTTTTGTTTGGTTTGTATCAAGCAGAAAAAGGGGAAGTAAAAATAAACGGAAATCATGTTAATATTAAGAATCCAAATGATGCTAACAATCTAAATATTGGTATGGTTCATCAGCACTTTAAATTAGTTCATAATTTTACAGTACTAGAAAGCATTGTGCTCGGTAGAGAAACAGTGAAAGCAGGTTTTTTAAAAAAGGATGATGCAAGAAAAAAGGTAATGGAACTTAGCGACAGATATAAATTAAAAATAGATGTTGATGCATTTATTTCAGATATTACTGTTGGAATGCAACAAAGAGTTGAAATACTTAAAATGTTATATTGTGATAACGATATATTAATATTTGATGAACCTACAGCAGTTCTTACACCGCAGGAAATTGAAGAATTAATGAAGATAATGAAGGAATTAGTAAACGAAGGAAAATCTATTATATTTATCTCGCATAAATTAAATGAAATAAAAGAAGTAGCTGACCGCTGTACAATTTTAAGAAAAGGAAAATATATCGGTACAGTTGATGTAAGTAGTACTACTAAAGAAGAAATGTCAGAAATGATGGTAGGACGAAAAATTAATTTTAATTTAGAAAAAGAAGTTCAACAAATAGGAAATGCGGTTTTAGAAGTTAAAAACCTTACAATAAAAGCAAAAAATTCTCAAAAAAATGTTGTTAATAATGTATCTTTCGAAGCAAGAAGAGGCGAGATTGTTTGTATAGCTGGAATTGATGGCAATGGCCAATCAGAGCTTGTATATGGAATCACCGGTCTCATGCCTATAAATGAAGGTAAAATTATATTAAATGGAAAGGATGTTACAAAAGAATCTATAAGAAAAAAAAGCGTTGAAAAAATGGCACATATTCCTGAAGATAGGCATAAACATGGCTTAGTTTTAGACTTTGACCTTCAAGAAAATGCAGTTCTTCAAACTTATTATGAACCAAGGTTTCAAAATCATGGTTTGATAAAATTTAATGCTGTCAAAGAATATGCAAAGAAGTTAATTAAGCAATATGACATCAGAAGCCCTCGCGAAGAAGAATCTATTGTAAGAAATATGTCTGGTGGAAATCAACAGAAGCTAATTGTTGCCCGGGAAATAGATCGAAATCCTGATATTGTTATAGCAGTGCAACCAACTAGAGGGTTAGATATCGGTGCTACAGAATATATTCACAAGAAATTGTTAGAACAAAGAGATAATGGCAAGGCAGTTCTTATTATATCTTTAGAACTAGACGAAGTAATGAATATCAGTGATCGTATTTTAGTTATATACGAAGGAGCAATTGTAGCTGACTTGGTACCTGAGGAAATAACAGTAAAAGAATTAGGTCTTTATATGGCAGGCTCAAAAAGGGGTGTGAATTATGAAGAAAAGGCATAGTTTACAAGATTTAAGAGGCACAACTAGTTTTTTTGCTTCTTTTATGGCAATAGTAGTAGGACTTTTATTTGGATTATTAATTTTATTAGTAAGCAATAGGGAACAAGCTTTTCCTGCATTTTTAACAATTTTAGTAGGTGGATTTGCTGATGGTACTAAAGGAATTGGTCAAGAGCTTTATTATGCCATACCAATAATTATGACTGGTTTATCTGTTGGATTTGCATTTAAAACAGGACTTTTCAACATTGGGGCATCTGGACAATTTACATGTGGAGCATTTGCAGCTATATATATTGGAATTAAGTGTGCATTTTTACCTGCAGGAATTCATTGGCTTGTAGCCCTTTTAGGTGCTATGGCTGCAGGAGCAATATGGGGAATGGGCCCTGGAATTTTAAAAGCATTTGCTAATGTAAATGAAGTAATAACTTCAATTATGATGAATTACATAGGCATATACTTGGTGAATATGACAATTGTAAAAACAATATATGACCCTCTTAAAAATCAAACAAAACCAGTTGCAAGCAGTGCAATTATTCCTAAAGCAGGACTTGACAAGCTGTTTAATTCAAATAATTTAAACATAGGAATTATAATAGCTGTATTGATGGTAATTGTTATTTATATATTATTACATAAAACAACTTTTGGATATGAATTAAAATCATGTGGACAAAATAAAGCCGCAAGTAAATATGCAGGTATTAATGAAAAGAAAACTATAGTTTTATCAATGATGATTGCTGGTGGCTTAGCAGGACTTGGTGGAGGACTTCTATATCTCTCAGGTTCAGGAAAATATCTTCAGGTACTTGACGTATTAGCACCAGAAGGGTTCAGTGGTATTTCAGTTGCATTGTTAGGTATGTCGCATCCTATTGGAATTTTATTTGCAGGTTTATTTATAGCACATATAACGGTTGGTGGGTTTAATATTCAATTATATTCTTTTGTGCCAGAAGTTATTGATATGATTATTGCTGCAATTATATACTGTGGGGCATTTGCTTTATTGTTTAAAAATTTAATTAATAAAAATAAAAAACATGTTGTGGATGATAAAGTTGTAAATAAGGAAGAAACAAATGTGAAGGAGGAAGTATAATGGATACAGTATATTTTATTGCACAGCAGACAATGTATTTTGCGATTCCTCTTTTGATTGTTGCTTTGGGAGGAATGTTCTCTGAACGAAGTGGTATTATTAACATAGCATTAGAAGGAATTATGGTAATGGGTGCATTTATCAGTATTTCTTTCATAAATATATTTCAAGATAGTATGAGTGGACAACAATTATTAATATTAGCTGTTTTGGTTGCAGGTTTAACGGGAGGGCTATTTTCTTTATTACATGCCTTTGCTTCTATTAAATTAAAGGCAGATCAAACTATAAGTGGTACTGCTTTAAATTTATTTGCTCCTGCATTTGCAATCTTTGTTGCTAGAATGGTACAAGGGGTTCAACAAATACAATTTAAAGACACATTCCACATTAGTAAAGTGCCATTTTTAGGTGACATTCCTTTAATTGGACCGATACTTTTTCAAAATAGTTATATTACAACATATATTGGTATTGGAATTGCAATTATGTCATGGGTTATCATAAATCATACTAGATTTGGTTTAAGGCTTCGTGCATGTGGTGAACATCCTCAAGCGGCTGATTCGGTAGGGATCAATGTATATAAAATTCGTTATGCTGGCGTAATAATTTCAGGTGTTTTAGCAGGAATAGGAGGTCTTGTATTCGTAGTTCCTACATCTACTAATTTCAATGCATCTGTTGCCGGTTATGGTTTCTTGGCATTAGCAGTATTAATTTTTGGACAGTGGAGAACAAAGCGTATTTTCATTGCTGCTTTCTTCTTTGGAATTATGAAGACATTCGCAGCTGCATATTCTGGGATACCATTTTTAAAAGATCTTCCTATTTCAAATGAAGTATATAAGATGATTCCTTATATTGCAACTTTAGTTGTTTTAACATTTTCTTCTAAAAATTCTCAAGCACCAAGAGCAGAAGGAATTCCTTATGATAAAGGGAGCCGCTAAATAAGAATTTGTGGTAAAATGATCTATATAGAATTTTAGGAGAAAAATATGAGCTTATATGAAATAAGAAAAACTGCGCAGGAGATTTCAGATGCTATTTCAGCAGTTCTTCATGTTGATGTGACTATAGCTGACCATAATTTAATAAGAGTTGCTGCGACTGGAAACTATAAAGAATTTGTTGGAGAAAAATTACCTAAGAATTGTTTGTTTGAAAAAGTTGCTGTTTCAAACAAACCTCAATTTATTAAAGAACCAAATAAAAGTGAACAGTGTATCCATTGCAGTTCAAAAGTAAGCTGCAATGAAATGGCTACTCTAGGATATCCAATAATGGATGACACAGAACTTATTGGAGTTATAGGATTAATTGCATTTACTCAAGAACAAAAAGAAGAATTATATAATAAATATGATTCCCTTTTAGTGTTTATTAATAAATTGTCTGATTTATTAGTGGGTAGCTTGAAAAATATTACATACATAAAGAAATTAAAGGTTCAAGATGAATTAATAAATGTAACAATCAATAATCTTGACAGCGGAATAATATGTACAAACATAAACAACGATGTGCAATTCATGAATTCAGTTGCAATGGAATTGTTGAAAACAAGTAATGATAATATTATAAATGCAAAAATAGATAAATTGTTACCGCCTTTGGTTTTAAATATAACTCCTTATGTTAGAAAGGAAGTTAAATTAGTTGTAAAGGGATTAAAAGAAAGCTTTATAATATCAAGAATTCCTATATTATTTGAAAGTAAAATTGCAAGCAATGTTTTTACTTTAAACAAAAGTTCTAAAATAATACAAGATGCTTACAGCATCATGAATGTAAACCTCAATGTGAATTTCAATCAAATAATTGGAGAAAGTGAAGATATCAAAAGAGTTAAAGATTTAGCAAAGAATGTTGCTAAAAGTAAATCTACAATTATGTTAAGAGGCGAAAGCGGAACAGGCAAGGAATTATTTGCAAGAGCAATTCATAATGAAAGCAATAGGAGAAAATCTCCTTTTATTGCAATTAACTGTGCTTCTATTCCGGAAAATCTTTTGGAAAGTGAGCTATTTGGATATGAAGAAGGGGCTTTTACAGGTGCTTCTAAGACAGGTAAAATAGGCAAGCTTGAATTGTCAAACAATGGAACTTTGTTTTTAGATGAAATTGGTGATTTACCAATACATCTGCAACCTAAATTGTTAAGAGTTTTACAAGATGAATGTTTCACAAGGCTTGGCGGAAAGGACTTAATTTCTGTAGACTTTAGGCTTATTGCAGCAACTAACAGAAATCTAGAAGACATGATAGAAAAAGGACAATTTAGAGAAGACTTATACTACAGATTAAATGTAATACCTATAGAAATACCACCTTTGCGGGTGCGAGGTGATGATATTGAAATACTTAGCGAATATGGTTTAGACAAGTATTTAAGTAAATTAAACAAACAAAATATTAAATATTCTAAAGAAGTAAAAGAAATATTTAAAAATTATTCTTGGCCAGGAAATATTAGAGAATTAGAAAATGTTATTGAGTTTTTAGTTAATACAGTTAATGGAGATGTTATAAAAAAATCTGATTTACCTAAGAACCTTATAACCCAAAATAGTTGCTTAAGTATTGAAAATCAAGAAAACTTAAAAGATATTATGGACCGTTATGAAACAAATATTTTGAAAGGGATGTTAGCAACATATGGAACATCTGCTGATTCTAAAGTAAAAATAGCAAAGATACTAAATATCAATTTAGCTACACTTTACAGAAAATTAAATAAATATCATTTGCAATAATGCGAAAATTCCGCAATTATGCAAATACAATTAACACTAACATAATTAAGAAAAGAAGGGTTTATTTGCAACAATGCGAATAAATTCTTTTTTTCTTTTTTGACATAGTAAATTAATGGCTAAATTAAGCGAATATTTCATATTGTATTATTGGCACAGTTAATGCAATGATATTAATATAGATAATTATGAAGGAGAAACTATTGCTATGGATAAATTAGAAAAGATGTTAATTGATATTGTGAATGAAGATTGTAACCCTGCTTTAGGCTGTACAGAACCAGTAGCAGTAGCTTATGCAAGTGCATTTGCACAAAAGTATGTAACAGGAAATATTGAAAATATACATGTTGTAACAAGTAAAAGTATTTTTAAAAATGGAAAGTCCGTTATAATTCCAAAAGCTAATGGTAGGGGTCTAGATTTAGCTGCTGCTTTAGGAGTAGTAGGTGGAAATACTGATGACAACTACATGGTTTTAAAGAATATAGATGATATTAAAATAAAAGAAGCAAAGAATATGGTTGAAAAGGGTATGGTTACATGTGACTTTATAGAAATTTCGCCAGTTATTTATGTGAATGTTACAATAAAAACAGATAAGGAATTAATTGAATTAGAACTGAAAAATTGCCATACTCACGTAGAAAAAGTTAAAGTAAATGATGTAATAGTATATGAAAATTTGTTAGAAAGCAAGAGCAGTATGTCTTATGATTTCTTAAAGGATATAAGCTTTGTTGAGTTAAGGGAAATTTGTGAAAAAATTCCTATTGAAGAAATATCTTTTGTTAAAGAAGGTATAGAAATGAACAAAGCTGCTGCCAAAGAAGGATTAAGAGTAGGACTAGGATTGAATATCGGCTCAACATTAACAAAACTGCAAAATGATGGCAAATTGAATATAGATATTTTTACTAGAGCTAGAATATTGACAGCATCCGCATGTGATATGAGGATGGGCGGAGGTGATTTTCCAATTATGACTAGCGGTGGCAGCGGTAATCAAGGAATAGGTGTAATATTGCCGATTTCAGTTGTTGCAGAAAGTAAAAACATAAAAGAAGAAAAATTGCTCCGTGCTGTTTTCTTTGCTCATATTATCAACAGGTATGTAAAATTGTATACTGGAAAGCTATCATCTATATGCGGATGTGCTATAGCTGCAGGCGTAGGCGCAAGTGCTGCTATTACATGGATGTTAGGTGGTAACGATGAAAAGATTGCAGGAAGCTGCACAAATATGCTTGCAAATTTAACTGGAATGATTTGTGATGGCGCAAAAGATACATGCTCATTCAAGTTATCTACTAGCGCTCAAGAAGCGGTGTTTTCTTCTTATTTATCATTGGAAGGCGTGATTGCAGAAAAAAATGTAGGTATTGTAGGTTCTCTTATTGAGGATACTATTAAAAATCTTGGCTATTTATGTGAAACAGGACTTGATCATGCAGATTCAGCAATAATTAATATAATTAATAAAAATTAATATAAATTTAAAAAGAGCAGGTTAAAAAAACCTGCTCGTTATTATCTTTATATAACTTATTTTATACTATCTTGGACAGTGGTGATTGTGATTATCTTCTTCAAGTGCATCTTCTAATAACTCTAACAAACATTCGAAAACACATTCACAGTCGCATCTTCTTCTACCATTTTCATTTGCTCCACCTGGGCTTACATTATTTCTATGGCAGTGATGTCCATTTTCTTCTTCAAGTGCATCTTCTAATAATTCTAACAAACATTCAAATACACATTCACAGTCACATCTTCTTCTACCTGATGTACCCGCAACATTACCATTGTTATTTCTACAACTCATTATTAACACCTTTTTTATAATTTATTTTGAGAACAAGCTCATTAATATCATATTCTATAAGCTAAAAAGTGTTACAACATGTCTTATTTTAAATGATTTTATTTTAACTTTTAATTTAAGTAATAAAAAAGCGTATTATTTAAATATTAAAGTTCTTTTTACTTGTCTTTAAAATTGACATTAGTTATAATAAATGTTATAAAGTAAGTCTTTAGATTATTATATTTAAATTTGTGCAAGGAATATATTAAAGAGAGGTGTTTTTAATGATAAAACCTAAAGTATTAATTGCAAGACAAGTCCCTGACTTTGTAGAAGAATACATTGGCGAATACTGCGATTACGAAAAGTTTGAAAAAGATGAAAAAATTAGTTATGATGCAATATTAAATAAATTACAAGATAAAGAAGGGCTGCTTACAGTTGGTACAAATATTGATGACAAATTACTAAAACATGGACCTAATCTTAAGGTAGTAAGCAATATTTCTGTTGGATACAATAATTTTGATATTAATGAAATGAAAAAAAGAAAAGTTATTGGAACTAATACTCCAGGTGTTTTAAATGATACTGTAGCTGATTTAATATTTGGATTAATACTTACTTCTGCTAGAAAATTATCAGAGCTAGACAGATATGTAAAAGAAGGAAGATGGGAAATGATGGACAGTGAAATTATCTTTGGAAAAGATGTGCATCATTCTACATTGGGGATTATTGGTATGGGTAGAATTGGACAAGACGTAGCTAAAAGAGCCAAGTTTGGCTTTGATATGGATGTGCTTTATTATAATAGGTCAAGAAAATATGAAGCAGAAGAGAGCTTGGGAGTAAAATATACTGAACTTAATTCATTGCTTCAAAAAAGTGATTTTATACTTATTATGACATCTTTAACTGATGAAACTTATCATATGATTGATGAAACTGAATTTGCCCTCATGAAAAAGGATGCAATATTTATTAATGCATCAAGAGGGGCTACTGTAAATGAAGTTGCATTAGTAAATGCTTTAAAGAAAAACAGAATATTAGGAGCTGGACTTGATGTATACGAAAAAGAACCAGTAGATAAAAATAATCCACTTCTTAAATTGTCAAACGTAGTGACATTGCCACATATTGGCTCTGCAACTGTAAAAACAAGAAGTGATATGTCTTTGCTTGCAGCTCAAAATATGGTTAAAGCTCTTTATGGCGAAGTACCACCTAACATAGTTCCAGAATTAAAATAGGAAAATAAAATATTTATCATTTGTCATATAATTGCCATAAAAATGACACAAACCTCCTTTATTATGTAAGAAAGTAATAATAATAAAGGAGGTCTTTTTATGAAAAAGAGAAATAATAAAAAAATACATTTAAGGACAATAATACAATTATTCTTTTTCTTTTTAGTAGCACTAATTACTATAAATCATAGTTTAGTGGAAAGCGGAAAATCAATACCATTATTGTCGTCAGCATCGTTGCATGCAATATGTCCTTTTGGAGGAGTTGTAACATTGCATCAATTTATTACTGCAGGTACTTTTGTTCAAAAGCTCCATGAATCATCTATTGTGCTAATGACAATTGCAATTTTTTTATCTGTATTATTTGGACCTGTTATTTGTGGATGGGTATGTCCATTAGGCTCTGTTCAAGAATGGTTTGGAAAACTAGGGAAAAAGATATTTAAAAGAAAATTCAACAATATTATTCCATATAAATATGATAAATACTTAAGATTCATTAGATATATAGTATTAATTTGGGTTGTTTATGTAATTGGTACCACAGGGAAATTAGTATTTCAAGAATTCGACCCATATTATGCATTGTTTAACTTTTGGAGTACAGAAGTTGCAGCAAGCTCACTAGTAATACTTGGAATTGTATTAAGTATGTCTTTAATTATTGAAAGACCTTGGTGTAAGTATGCTTGTCCATTTGGTGCATTTATGGGAATAAGCAATCTTTTTAGAATTTCTAAAATAAAGAGAAACAATTCAACTTGTATATCATGTGGGGCTTGCGATAAAGCATGCCCAATGAATATTAATGTTTCTGAGTCAGGTATAATTAGAAATCATCAATGTATAAGCTGTATGAAATGTACATCAGAAGAAGTATGTCCAATCAACGATACTGTTGAATATACTTTTTCATCTAAAAAAATCAAATCAAATGCTTTAGCAACATCATTGGTAATCATATTATTTGGTGGAATACTTATCAGTTCTTATATTAATATGTGGCAAACTGAATCTACAAAGGTTCCGAATATTATTGAGGTTGGGTCATTTAAAGGGGAATACAACCCAGAGGATATAAAAGGATCATATTCCTTTGGAGATGTAAGTGAATTATTTAGTATACCTTTAGAAGATTTAACATTTGCTTTTAATATACCAGAAGATATTAATCCTTCGGAGTTTAAAAATAAAGATTTGGAAAAATTGTATTTGGACCTGGAATTTGAAATAGGTAATGGTTCAGTAAAATTGTTTGTAGCATTGTATAAGGGATTGCCATATTCATTAGATACTGATACATATTTATTAGAAAATGCAGTTCAAATTTTAAAAGATAAAGCAAATTTAACAAAAGAACAACTGGAATTTTTAAATAACCATACTGTTTATATTGAAAAATAAAATTTAAATTTTATGAAGCAAAATTATATTAACATTACATCCTTAAATTGATATTGCTGGGAACTTTTTATATAAGAGTTCGTCTAATAATTATGATATAAAATTTATGAGGTGAATAAAATGAATATTAAATCAAAATTAGTTGCTTTTTCTACTGTTGCTGTACTAACACTATCATTAACAGCTCAATGTTTTGCTACTGCAACTCCATTTACAGATCTTGAAAACATCGCTGCAAAAGATAAAATACTTTCTCTCATGGAAAAAGGATATGTTAAAGGTGTTTCAGATGGCATATTTGCACCAGACAAAACAATTACTGCTGCTGAAAGTGTCCAACTTATAGTTAATGCTTTTGATTTGAATCTTGATACTGTGAGATTTATAAAGGAACCTAAAGCAACTGATTATTTTGAAAATGCTGATAATGATGCTTGGTATGCAAATACATTGATTATTGCTGCTGTAAAGGGACTTGAACTTCAAAAAGATTTAAATCCAAATCAAGAGTGGACACGTGAAGAGTTTACTTATAATTTGATAAAAGCTACTGAACAACATGGAAATCTTCCAATGATTAATATTATCCCGAAAGAGATTGCAGATGAAGAAGAAATGACAGTTGTCTATAGTGGAGCTATTCAACGTTCTTTAGCTTATGGTATCACTAAGCTTGATGACGAAGGAAAATTTAATCCAAAAGAAAAAATTTCCCGTGCAGAAGCAACTGAACAAATTTACAATGCACTAGAATACATAAAAGCACATCAAGCGCCAGCTGATATAAAATAATTATTATTGAACTAAAAAAATCACATTATCTATTAGGTAATGTGATTTTTTTGTATTATTATCTTGATATTGTCCTAATGGTAAATATTTGGTATAATGTTTATAAAATTTAAAGCAGTAAACCTTATGGCTTACTGCTTTAATGAGAGGTTAAAAATTTTAGGCTTTATTTATTAGAATCTTGCCACGAACCATCTTTAGTGCAAATGGTTTCTGAACCATCTCTTTGTTTGATGACTGAACCTACAGCATGGCGTTGATTATTATAAATACAAAATGTATTTTTATCAGCTTTGCCAACTGGTTCTTTAGAAACTGCTTTTACTTCGTCTGGAGGTGTAATTGCATTTACAAAAATACTATCTCTTTTGTTGTGATTTTTCATAGTATCTCAATCCTTTCAAAATTCTTTAGCATTAAGCCTGATATAAGTTTGTGTAATAATCAGTGAAAAAATTCATTTAAAAAATATTTATATATATAAAAAATTCAAGAAATTTAAGTTTATAACAATTTAATTAATGCAAAAGGGGAACAAAATGAATTTTAAAGGTAATCAAGAAACAATTTTAAATGGAAGTATTTATAAAGCTATTTTATTTTTATCATTTCCTATTGTTATTAACAACTTAATACAAACATTATATAACTTAGTTGATGCTTTTTGGATTAGTAAAATTGGTTCAGTGGAATTTGCTGCTACTACTTTTGTATGGCCTGTAAATTATTTGTTTATTTCAATTGGAATGGGCATATCAATTGCAGGAACTGCTATTTTATCTCAGTTATTAGGAGGAGATGAAAAAGAAGATGCAAATAGTTATGCAAGCCAATTAATCATGTTATCAATTGGAGCAAGCATTTTATTAATGCTTTTTGGAGTTATATTTAGCGAGATTATAGTTAAAGCAATGGGCGTTGATGGTGATATGCTTTATTATGGGACATTGTATCTTAGATTAACTTTTTTAGATTTACCATTTGCATTTTACTTTTTTATATTTAATGCCATTATGAATTCTCAAGGTAACTCTGTAATTCCAACAGTATTGAGTGGAATTAGCGCAGTAGTTAATGTTTTTTTAGATCCTGTGTTAATGTTTAACTTTAATATGGGTGTAAGTGGCGCAGCTGTTGCAACAATTGTAGCTAAAGCTTTATTAGCAATATTTTGTGGAATTTATTTGCTTAAAGGAAAATCTGTTATACAACCTAATTTTAAAAAGTTTAAATTTAATAAATTAATTATTGAAAAAAGTTTAAAAATTGCAATACCTTCTGCTATAGGGCAATCAGGTTCAGCAATAGGTTTTATATTTTTAAATACATTTATTGTTTCTTATGGAACTTCAACAATGGCAGCATATGGCATGGTTAATAGAATTACTTCATTAGTAAGTCAGCCAGCTTTAGGTATAAGTACAGCAATTATATCAATAGTAGGACAAAACTTTGGTGCAAAAAATTATAAGAGGGCAAAAGATAGCTTTAAAAAATCTATTTTGTTAACTTCTTTTATTGGTATTGTAGGTTGTATTATTTTAATATGGCAAAGAGTTTATATTATTAATTTTTTTATGCAATCAAAAGATGATATGGAAGTAATAAAACAAGGGATTACATATCTTGTTTACATTTCATTTTCAATGCCTTTAATGGGGATATTTAGCAGTTTTCAAGGGCTGTTTCAAGGATCTGGACAAACTAAGTATGCTATGGCTATGGAAATAGGAAGATTATGGTTTGTAAGATTACCAATGATATTAATTTTTAAAAATTTAACATCAATAAGCTCAGAAGGAATTTGGTTTTCCATGAGTTTCAGCAATTTAATTATTTGTATATATGGTTATATAATTTATAAAAAAGGAAATTGGATTAACAATTTAATAAGATGATTTAAAAAGTCTATAAAGTATTTGATTTTACAGACTTTTTAATTATAAATAATGGTTTATTTAAATATTTATGTAATTCAAGTTATTGTTAACCAGAATAATAACTTTATTCTTTGAAATAATAATAAAAGATTTAAATAATCTTTTTAAAATTTACAGATTGGAGATAAAAATGAAAAATAAACCAAAACCAGATGATAGAAGAGACAATGTGAATAAAATACAAAATAATATAAATAATACAATTTCAAATTACAGGGAAACGGAAGACCTTATAAATAATGTGGATAGTGATAAAGAAAAACAAGATTTAGAAGAAAAAAACCAAAGAAGAGAACAATCAATTAAAAATATGAAAAAAGAAATAAAAGACGAAGCAATAGATAAAAAAAATGGTTATAAATAATTGTAAGTTTTTCAATCAATGCTTTGTTAAGTTTGGTTAACCTCCAGAAGTTTATTTGAAATACAAGTATAAAGGACGGAAGTAATGTTCCGTCCTTTATAATGCAGAAATTAAAAAAATTCTAATATTAAAAATTCAAATTATATATTTAGTATTGCATATTGTACAACAAGTGATGTAGCAGCTAAAACAATCCAACATATTAAACCAAGAAATATTGGTTTGGTTCCACTTTTTATAAGCTTCACGATATTAGTATTAAGTCCTATAGATGCCATTGCCATAACAATTATGAATTTACCTAATTGTGATAATGTTTGATTCAAGCCGTTAGGCATCGGTAAAAATGTATTAACAACTGAAGTAGCTACAAACCCAAGTACAAACCATGGAAATATTTTTATAATACTATAATTGCTATTATTTTTTTTAGAACTTTTTTTAGAAGTAAAAATAGCTAAAAACAACGTAACAGGAACAATCATTAATGTTCTTGTAAGTTTAACTATTACTGCAAGATTTCCAGCATCATTACTGAAAGAATATCCTGCTGCAACTACTGATGAAGTATCATTAATTGCAGTACCTGCCCAAATCCCAAAACTTTGATCGCTCATCCCTAACATATGACCAATAAAAGGAAATAAAAAAGCAGCAATTACATTAAATAAAAAAATAGTTGAAATTGAATGTGCTACTTCTTCATCGCTAGCATGAATGACTGGAGCTGTAGCAGCAATGGCTGAACCGCCACATATTGCAGTACCTACTCCAATAAGTGTTTTGGTATTGCTGTCCAATTTTAAAAACTTTCCAACAAAATATGCTGTTAAAAAAGCTGCAGTTAATGTAAATGACATTAATACAAGAGTTTGTTTTCCTACTGTAAAAACATTAAATAAGTTCATTTGAAAGCCAAGTAAAATTATAGAATATTGAAGAAGCTTTTTCGAAGTATATTTAACTCCAACATTAAAAAATTCAGGTCTTTTCCAAAATGCAAGTAACATTCCAAATATAATTCCAAGTACAGGGCTTCCTATTATGGGGAAAGCTTTACCTATATACCATGCAGGGGTTGCAATTAGAGCTGCAAGTAAAATTCCAGGCAGTCTTTTTTTTATTGTTTCCAAAATTTATTCCTCCTTTTTTTGTTTATAATACACCATAACATCAAATAAGTAAAATAATAATATTAGATTATGTTAATAGGTAAATGCTTATGTAATGATTATCACTATCCTTAACGGATAAATTAAGTTATAATAAAAAACAGATAATAGATAGCTTATTATATTAAAGATTAAGAAGCGTTTAAAAAGTGTTTGCTGATAATTTTAAAATTTAAAAATATTTTTTTATTAAAACAGCGTTACACAACAAAAACAACAGGTCTAGTATATACTTAAAAAAATAGAGCATAGCATTATGTTATGACTTATATATTAGGAGGAATAATTTTATGGAAAGTACTTCAAAAAAACCATCATTTTCTATTTCGTTATTAATAGTGGCATTTTTATTTGTAATTATTATTGCACAATTAGTAGTCATAGGTAGCCCAGATATTCACATGACTCTGGTATTTTCAATTACTTTTGCCGTATTGCTTCTTATGATGACTGGGACAAAATGGTCTGATGTAGAAGATGGAATTATGCATGGATGTAAAATTGCTACAGTTCCAATGTTAATACTGATGTTTATAGGTATGCTTATACCTGCTTTAATTGCGGCAGGAACAATTCCAATGCTAATATACTATGGACTTCAAATAATCAACCCGTCAGTGTTCCTATTAACTGCAGCTCTTGTATGCAGTGTTGCATCAATGTGTACAGGTAGCAGCTGGACTACAGGAGGAACTTTTGGTGTAGCTTTCATGGGTATAAGCATAGGTCTTGGAATACCACCAGCATTGACAGCAGGTGCTGTAGTTTCTGGAGCTGTTATAGGAGACAAATTGTCCCCATTATCAGATTCTACAAATCTAGCTGCAGGTGTTTGCGAAACAAATCTTTTTGCACATATAAAAAGTATGCTTTACACAACTGTTCCTGCATTTGTGGTTTCATTGGTGTTATATGCAGTACTAGGTGCTAAATACAGTGCATCTTCAATTGACACTTCAGCAGTAGATACTATACTTGCTGGAATTTCACAAAATTTCAACGTCACACCATTATATTCAATCATTAGTTTAATTCCTCTGATAGTTGTTATCATTTTGGCTGTTAAACAGGTTAGTGCTCTTGCAGCTATGGTTGTTGCATCTATTATTGCAATGATACTTGCAATGATTACTCAGGGATATACTGTTTTAGAAATGATGTCATTTATGAATTATGGTTTTACTATTGAAACAGGCGTTGAAGCTGTGGATACTCTTATGAACAGAGGTGGTATTCAATCAATGATGTGGACTGTTTCTTTAGGATACTTAGGATTATCTTATGGTGGAATACTTGAAAAAACAGGTACTTTGGAAGCCTTGTTAGATAAGATGGAAGGATTAACTAAAAATGCAAGAAATCTTATTATAACACACTTGTTTTCATCAATCATTATCAACTTTATTTCTGCAAGTCAATATGTAGCTATTATTATTCCTGGAAGAATGTACTTGCCAGCATACAAAAAACTTGGTATTAGAAGTGATGTTGCTTCTAGAACATGTGAAGATTCAGGTACAGTAACTTCTCCATTGGTACCTTGGGGATTATGCGGAGTATTTTTCACTGG
>Ga0074193_1001805_pt1 | contig 23048 bp, 20 predicted proteins | sample EPASupsiteHSE605_FD_64523 | JGI IMG/M metagenome (GOLD analysis project Ga0074193, IMG submission 64523) | Bioremediated contaminated groundwater from EPA Superfund site, New Mexico - Sample HSE6-05 | ecosystem: Environmental > Aquatic > Deep subsurface > Groundwater > Contaminated ... | reverse complement strand
ATGTAGACTAAGTGTTAGCTCTTGTTTTGCTGAATATGATCCAAAGCAAACGGTTTCTATGGATGAGCTTATTAATATGGCAGATGATGCGATGTATGCTGCAAAACGCAAATATAAGTTAGAGCGTGGCAGCTCCCAACTAGCTAAAACGTAGATGCTTTGGGAATGGATGAATTGTCTTTGTTATGGGTATAGAAAAAGACAGGGACATTCATATCCTTCATCCCTATTACATAACTGATTGTTCGGAGTTTTTCTAGTCCAAAATGGATAACCCTTCTGTACTATATCTTACAAGTCAGCAAAAAGATGATTCCACCGATGCAGAGACTTGTAAATACCTTTCGCTTGGCGATAACGACACCGGGACTTATGTGGATGGTATTAGTTCAAGTTTTTCATCAGAGTTATTTATGGGGAACTAGTTCATGGCTACCATCTTATCTTTTGCAAGAAAAAGGTTTTTCGATCAAGGCAATGGGGTTTTTGCCATCAATGCCTTTCGTAGTTAGCCTTTGTGCAGGTCTTTTCGGCGGGTATATCGTTGACCGTATTCCAAAGAATAAGATGGCCTCTATGTTTATATTCGGAGGAATGGCGACGGCAATAACGGATATTTCATAAATGAACCAAGTCCAGAATCAACTTGTAGATAATATAGCTATTTTAAGGAGGGTGGTGTATTGGTCTCTGATGAAGAATTAGCATCACAAATGCAACTAGGTAGTGAAGAAGCTTTTGAGGAAATCATTAAGCGCTATCACAGACCGATGCATTTCTATGTATTAAGAATGAGCGAAGATTATCACGTTACGGATGACATTGTTCAAGAAATTTTTATTAAAATGTGCAGAGGAATACAGTATTATAAACCAGAGTTTCTTTTTAAGGCATGGTTGTATAGTATTGCTTGCAATACATATAAAGATTATCGAAAAAAAGCTTATATAAGGAAAGAATTCCCAGGGTTAGATAAAACAAAACATTCCTCAGTTGACACTGTCACGCCAGAAGAAGCCTTATTAAAAGATTATGAGCGAACGAGACTAGTTCAAGAAATTGATAGTCTCGGCGATATTTATCGTGAGACATTAATCTTGCGATATTATAATGAATTAAAATTGGATGAAATTGCCAGTGCTCTTAATATTCCGACTGGCACTGTAAAGTCTAGGTTATCAAAGGGCTTATTACAGTTAAAAAAGAATTTTTCCAGAAAGGAGTTTTAGAATGGATAAAAGACAGCAAATCGTTCGGGATTTGGAGGAAGAGCTGGTGAACGTTGATGTGAGTGACGTTTTTGATCGATTAGATAAATATCATATGGAACCGCCATCAGTGGAAGCTACCAACCAGCTCGTTCAAACTCTTAAGCCAATGTTTATTCAGCAGAAAGTAGCGGGAAGGCAACAACAGCGTTTTAGGGACATCGTGGCAAGTACACGTCAAAGCAACGCAGTTCCTGCCATATTGCAGTTAATTGGGACTCAGACAACGTTAATGAGCAAAGGATTTGTACTGTTGACGATTGCCTTTCTTATGGCTGGTTTACTGTTAGCTAATCTTTTTCAAAGCGATTCGTCAAGCTTATTAATTATTGCGTCACCGTTTTTAGGTTTACTAACTCTTTCTTACGAATATCGTGCCCAAATGTACATGGTAGAAGAAATAGAAGCGAGTTGTTGCTACTCGCCTGCCCAGGTTGCGACTGCGAGAATTTTAGTGGTTTTAAGCTATAATGTGATATTATGTACTGTCGCGACAGTCACGATTGAGCCGACTTATAACATTGTATTTTGGAATTTGATGCTGAACTGGTTAGCGCCTTTATTGCTGATGTTAGGAGTGGCGTTATTTACGTCTTTAAAATTTGGCATAACAAGTGGCTGCATAATGGCAGGTGCCTTGTGGGTCGCTCAGATAACGCTTGTGAATGGAGAATCTTTTCTGCACTTTTTATTACCTAGCCTGTCAACGGTTTTCATTGATCTTATTAGTATACTACTTGGAATAGGGTTGCTATATTTTTCTCTCAGTAGTTGGAAAGCAGAAGAGAGGCAATTTCAGGTGCGGTAATGGGGGATGGAATGATGTTAACACTTGAAATGGAAAATATAGTAAAAAAATATAAGGCGGATTCATCGGTATTAAGCCATGTTTCGGCTACGATGAGGCCAGGATTTTTCGTGTTACTTGGTCCGAATGGAGCGGGCAAGACCACTTTGCTGCGCATAATGGCCGGTATCTTGCGCCCTAGTTCAGGTACGATATTGTTTAATGGTCAAGAGATTAGCCAAAATTATAAACAATATAAACAAAACATTGGCTACTTGCCGCAAGAGTTTGGTTTTTACCCCGATATGACTGGCAGGAATTTTTTGCATTATATTGCAAGGTTAAAAGGTATTCCAGCAAGTTTATACCCAGCCAGGGTAGAGGAAATTGCTCAATGTATAGGGGTGAGTACCTTTTTGGATAGGAAGATTGGCGGATGGTCTGTTGGACTGCGACGGCGTCTTGGAATTGTCCAAGCATTACTTGCTGATCCGGATGTTTTGCTTCTTGATGAGCCGCTGATTGGGCTTGACCCAGAAGAAAAACTGTTATTGGAAAATTATTTTTCTCAGCTAGCAACAGAGCGGATTATCATATGTAGTAGTAATATCTTGGCGGATTTCATCACATTCACTGATGGCGTATTATTACTTGTAAACGGCAAACTATGCTTTAATGGACGTATTGAGGAATTAACGGATGTTATGGATGGGAAGGTTTGGCTCGCCGAGGTACCAGCAAAATTAGGGCAGGTAATTGCAAGTAAATGGCTAGTAAGTGAAATGTATACTGTGGAGAATATTTCTCAAATAAGGATTGTAAGTGATAGTATGCCAGATATTGCAGGAGTACGACCGACTCAGCCCGGGGTAAAGGATGCCTATACCTACATCGTCAGGCGCAACGATTCACCCTAAAAGGAGTGAAAAAAATGCAATTACAGATAACAAATCTTATGAAAATTTATAATGGAAGCATAACGGCTTTACATCATGTCAGTTGTAGCATGGGAACGGGGATTGTTGGACTAATTGGTCCCAACGCGGCTGGAAAAACGACATTTTTAAAGATATTAGCAGGCTTAGAAGAACCAACTGCTGGTAATGTGAGCTTTGACGGCTTAGAGTTAATGCAAAACAAACAATTTTTTCGTAATATCATCGGTTACCTTCCGCAAGAATTTGGTTTTCATAAAACAATGACTGGTGAGGCGATGCTAGACTATATTGCTGTTCTTAAGGGCATCCATGATAAGAAAAGACGTCAACATCTGGTCGCTGAAGCAATGGACTGGGTAAATCTTAGTGATACTCGCAAGACAGCGATCGGGGAATATTCCTTCGGTATGAAAAGGAGGCTCGGTATAGCTCAGGCACTGCTTGGAAAGCCTCGGATATTGATTTTAGATGAACCGCTCGAGGGACTTGATCCCGGTGAAAGTACGAGGCTAGGGGGGATAATTTCTGAGATCGCTGGTCAGAGTTTGGTAATAATTTCAACACATTCTTTCAGTAACCTTGAGTTTGGCTACCAGCGTTTATTGGTCTTACGGCAAGGTTACATGTTGTATCAGGGGAGCCAAGCTGCGTTGACCGCTCTGGCTGAGGGCTTAGTATGGCAGGTGGAAGCGGATTTTCAGCAAATGGAACAGCTTAAGATGAACTTTAAAGTAGTTGGTGCACAACACCAGGATGGACATATAGTAGCAAGGGTACTCGCTGAACACAAACCTTGTGGAGAAGCAATGCCAGTGAAAGCACGGCTGGAGGAAGGCTATTTGGTTCTGTTGAATGACGAGGTACAGAGATGATGACAGCCATTGTACATACTGTCATTTTTGAAATCAAGTTATACTTAAACAATAAGAAATTTTGGTTTGTTGCGTTCTTGGTAAACGCTTACGCTTGGGCGGCATTTTTATTGGCAGGTCAAGTGATATCAGGTGTTGCCCAAATGTTTATACCTGTATTACTGTTTTTGTCGGCAGAAACTGTAATGAAAGATCAACGCGAGAAGTTTACCGAGATTATATATGCTCTTCCGTATAATAATGTACTCCTGTTAAGCGGGCGGGCGCTGGCAGTTCTGCTTTGCTTCATACTGATCGGAATAGAATTGTTACTAACGATGTTGCTGTTTGCCAATACGCCGTTGCCTGTTTATATTAGTTGGTCTGCTTGCTGGGCGTTTATGTTGAAGTATCTTGTTGTTTGTATCAATGTGATTGGTATAACCTTTATGGTATCTAGCCTAACAAAGAATATGGTGTGCTTTTATTCTATAGTATTACTTTGGTGGTTATTAGGGGTTTTCATGACGGGTAATACAGGAATTCTATTTCCTCAATGGCTAGCAATCATTAACTTTACTTCTATTCATGGTTTTGGGGGGAATCCTTCCGAAATTGCTGGATTGTATCCTTATGATGAAACGATAGCGGCAATTGTTTTTTTTCAAATTACTTGGTCGACGATGTTATTTATCATTGCGGTGCTCATTGAAAACGCACGGCGTGGCTCAAGAGGAACAATTGTAAACAGATGTTTACCAATCTTTTTGATCTGCATGGCTATCAGCGTACTGTCTTTTTATGTTACATGGCAACAGTTGAGGGCCTACAGTTCAAATGATACAAACGTTTCGGTAAACTCCAGCAGTATCGCCAGCAATAGCGTACAATCCATTATACTTCCTGTTGCGTACGATCTAGCGATTACATTGGATTCTAAGTGGCATAATATGACTGTGAGAGCGCAGGTTACTCTGAAAAAGCTAGACGAGACTTCGTTACCTATGCTTGAGTTTACGTTGCGTGATTACCTTCGTGTGGAGAAAGTAGTTAACATAGCTACTGGTGAGAGATTGGCCTGGCAACAACAAGGATCTTATCTAACAGTAAACCCTTCACCAAGCAGTTTTACTGGTGCAGGGTTACTAACGCTTGAGATAAGCTACTCGGGGACAGTGTGGGAGTGGGCCAAGGATATTTATGGACAACCGACAGGGCTGGTTAATTTTATAGCTTCCCCATTTAGCTTTTTGCGTGGCGGATATGCCTGGTATCCTGTTTTAGGCAGGCAGCCTCTCTATGGCATAACGAATTATTCGCTACCTTGGACGCATGAGCCAAGGCCGTTGCTACAGAATTTGCTTGCTACTCATAGCCCAGTGCCTTTTAAGATGACAGTCGATAGTGATCAAGATGTAATGTTGATTTCGAATATCGAACTGACTGAACGGTATAGGGAGGGCGGTATTGAGCGACATAGATTCACCAGTGAAACAGGTAAGGATGTATTTTTACTTGCCGGACCTTATGAACATACAAAAATCGTGGTGGCTGGAACCGATAAATTGGTTGATTTTTATCATTTTCCTAACCATGATTATAATCTCCATAACATGGCATATAAGGTTAGTCAGATTGGCTATTATGAAAGTTTGGTCCCCAGAGCAAAATACAGTAGCACCTTTGCTGATTTGAAAAGCACCTATATCATGTTTGAAACTCCGCGTTTTCTGACATATGATAGTTTAATGAATACCAGTAACTTAGGGGTTATTGACGCAATATCGATGCCAGAAGCCATCTTTTTAACGAAAGCATTATATTCTCCTTGGTGGTCGCAATCAGCGGGACGTATTTTGGGCGAGGCACGCATCTTAAACCTTTGGTGGCCAAATTGTTTTAGTAAGGAGAAGGGCGATATAGCTGATGGTTTGGCACTTTATATGTATAGCTTATACACTGAAAATAGGCAGGGAAAGAAGTCTTATGACAATGCTAGAGAATACTGGCTAACCTATAATGAAATATCTCCTGACAACGAGAAGATGTTGGGGCAACGAGGGCGAATCGTACAGCAAGTATTTCTGCTGATGGATAATATTCGTCAGTCAAGTTTGGGAGATGATGGGGTTAAACAATTTTTGCGTATTGTTAATACCAGATATCAAGACAAACGTGTGATTGAAATAGTTGATCTAGTTGCTGCTCTTGAGTCAATCGGTGTTTGGAAGGAGCATGATGACGCAAGAGAAGATGCAGTATCTAGCGATAGCATATATCGTAACAGCATAAACATGTTAAGTCATTATGCGGCGAATCCACCCGAAAACAAAGCACGCGGCACGTTGTCGCTCAAACTGAACTGGGATTTTGGTGCTCAAATAAAAATGAAAGAAGCGCAGTAATGATTGCGCTTCTTTCATTTTTTTTGCAAATTATTAAAAAAATAGTGAACCTAAAGACAATTACAATCGTATTACATTATGAAAAATTGACCTGTGAAAATTTGGGACGAGGGGGATATGAAACAGTGTATCAATTGTTAAATTTGTAAAAAGGTTTGCCGGTCACAGGCAGTGAACCCAGAGCAACGCACGGTGGCTGAGGATTGCATGTTATATGGACGTTATTGGCAAGCATGTCCAACGAGAGTAGTCGAATGGCATAGTCCTAGCTTGAATGGCTAAAAAGTAAAAACAAGTAGGAGGAAAGAAAATGAAGAAAAATAAATTTGCTATGATACTAACTGTTCTAATTGGAATGATATGGATTATTACTCCGGTCGTTACGGTAGCGGCAGAAACAGCACATTCTGTACAGGTAGAGGCTACAAGTCAGGCTATTCTTTCGCAGTGGCTTGCTGCTGGGGATGAAGCAGGGCATAGTATTGGTATGCAACAGCGAGATGGAGAAGCTGTGTTCAGTAGTGGTGAAACTGCTAAGTACTCGACTGTTTCTACTTTTGATTCTCGTCGTAATAAGGGGGGGACAGCCCAAGGCTACTCGAAATTTACTTTTAATGATGGATCTTTGATCATATTTTCTTGGGTAGCAGAGCTTACTCGGACGCAAGAAGGCCTGCCTTTTAACCAAGGAAGGGGAACTATTATAAAAGGAACTGGTCGTTTTGAGGGGATTAGAGGTGGATCTGTATTTAAGGGGCAACAGTTAAAATCTGCAGCAGACGATCCTAAACTCACTGCAGGTCAGAGTGCGACTATTACCTATACTCTTCCATGATTGATTGGTATGCCGCAGATGTAAATCGTTATAATGAGAATGTGTTTGCTGGAAGTCTATTGACAAGGGGGATAAGTACGTTGAAAACCATAATACGACAAAGTTGCACCGAGCAAGGTGATTTTACCAAGCGAATGTATTTTTTAGATAATTTACGTTCCTTTATCATTTTATTGGTATTGTTATATCATGCTGCGATAGCATATATGACTCGCGGCCCAGAGTGGTATTATGTAGTTGATACGCAAAAGGATTTTTTTTTCAACATAGTTGTTATATTTAACGATGTGTTTATCATGCCAATGATGTTTTTACTTGCAGGATTTTTCGCGATCCGCTCTTTAGCAAGAAAGGGGCAATTTGCTTTTTGGCAGGATAAAATAGTGCGGATTGTCATTCCTTATTTTGCAGGAATTATATTCTTAGCGCCAGCGATTAACTACATTTACTTTTTAAGTCGATATGATACACCACCAGCTTATTTAGATTACTGGGTAAATACTTTTTTTAGTTTAGCACGTCAGCACGCCCATCTGTGGTTTTTAGGTGTGTTAACGTTGCTTTTTCTGGCGTTATCTATTGGCTATCATTTCTATAAGCCGTTAGGAAGTGTTGCCGATAAACCAGTTGCACCATCAATCAAATTTATTATTGGATTCGGTTTAGTTACAAGTATTACTTTCTTTGGTATAAAACAGTTATTTGATGATTACACCTGGATCATGATAAAGCATGTGATCATGTTTCAACCTACGCGCTGTATCTCGTATGCTTTTTATTTTGCGTTAGGTATTTACGCCCATAATAAGCAGTGGTTTACAACTTGTGGGTATATACCTTCAATCACGTTTTGGGGACCAGCTGCCATCGTGCTAGGTAGCGTCTATACTCAATTTAGAATCATGTTTTGGCCTAAAAGGGAGCTTTTAATTGTAATGGTCGGCAACGATTTCTTATATTCCTTTTTTTGCCTTGCTGCAGTATTTTCCTTGGTGGCGCTGTTTTATCGTTGGATGAATTACACATCCGACCTGTTAGGTAAACTGGCCGGCAATTCCTATGCTATTTATTTTATTCACCAGCCCATTCTAATGCTGTTAATCCTAGCGGTTCGAGGTTGTCAGCTCAATGTATTCGTTAAGTACCTAGCTGCTTCCATTTCGACGATCGTATTATGTTATTTAGTTTGCGAATATATTTTATCGAAAATACCGTCATTTAGTTACAAGAATAAGACCGTGCATACTAGGTAACAATAGTTCTCATTTATAATAGAGAAAACCCCTGTTGAATTTTTGTATAAATTTAACAGGGGTTCTTTTGTAAAGAACCACCAGCTATGCTGGTTTCCATTAGTATCTAGCTTAGCACCCCAATTTGCATGTTTACCATCATTATCTACCTTCTTCTTTGGGATGGTTTTTCCATAGGCAACATCCAGTTCTTCAAACAACATGTTTAGACGGGTTTTAGGTTGATATTGCATCAAGGTATCAAATAATAAATTATGATTGGACCTTTCGATGCAATTTTCTGCATGGCAGTTTTATAACGAAAACCGTATCACATTGCAGCAGAAGGCATCAGTAGTCTTACAAAAATCTATCCCTTTGAAAAGTTTGAACGGCAGATTATCGAGCTCGATGAGTTAAATCCTTGGAGAACTTTGAGTGACGAAGATAATTAGAAAATAATTGCCAGTAGAATTAGGTTCGGATTTCATAAAAGACCGAATGGAGAATCAGGAGGGGGAGTGTATTTTATAGATAGTACTGGAATAAAAGTGCAATTTAAGTGAGTGAGTTCTTGCTTTTTTTCGCTTCAAGATACAAAACTTTCACAAATTTTTTAATATTAATGTGTGAATTGGAGATAGAGGGTTTAATATTACTTTGTAAATTGAGCATTATCTTTCTTATTTCGGTAAAATCAAAAAAAATCGGAGCGTATTCTTCAAATTTTGGATTTGTATAGTCTGTAACGCCAATAGAAGCTAAGTGAATTAGACCTTGAAAGAGTGCTCTGCGTACTCGTTGTTCTAAAGCTTTGGATTCCTTCTTTATCTCATTCAGGTCAGGCGATGGCACACCTAGTTTCTTCGTTGTTACACTATAAAAAATATCTTTTAGAGATGGGAATTCATGCCCAAATGATCGTTCATTATCATATTGAGCTAAATAGTCCAATATGTATAATAAGTCCTTGCAACCGCTTTCACTAATCATTCCTAACTCAGCAAGTAAATATTGTCCTGCGGTGTTAATCGTATTTCTACTTGTTGCAATAGGTGAAGGTGCATGGATAGCTTTTTCGGGATTTAATACATTTAGGTTCTTTTCAATATTGCATATGACATTTTGCAGACGAATATGTTCTATCACGTTTTGAATGATACTGATTACCTCAAGGCGATTGATGGGTTTCGTAATATAATAGTGTACGCCAAGGGAATAGGCATTACCAATGATCTCTTTATTTTCTACTTGAGAGAGCATTATAATTCCACCCTTGAAGACAGGTAGCAATTCACGGACGGTTTGAATTCCATCGCGTATCGGCATTAATAAATCAATAATCAGGATATCAACGGCTTTCATGGTTAGTAAGTTGCTATCAATGGCAGCGCCATTCTCTGCTTCTCCAATTACTTCTCCGAGATCATAGTCTTCAATTATTTCAGCTAGCATAGAGCGGATTGCTTCATCATCATCCACAATAAAAAAGCGCAATGTAATCATCCTTCCTTTATTATACTTTGCAGTGGCAGTTGTATGATAAACACAGTTTCATCGGTATGAGGGGTCTCTTCTAGCGTAATATTACCGTGCAAGCTATTTGCTAAATCTTTGATATATGGTAGCCCCATACCAGTCGATGGATTACCAGACAGATCGAATTTCGTGGTGTAGCCAGGCTTAAAAATGAGGCTTCTTTTTTTAGGCGGGATGCCTGTTCCAGTATCGGCTATACGAAAGGCAATGCATTTGCCGATGCGGTAAAAAGATATTTTGATGAAGCCAGAATCTTTAATAGACTCCACAGCGTTGGATACTAAATTATTGACAAGGGATAAAACCGTATAGACATGTAATGGTGGTAATAAATTTTCAATTTGCAAATCAAAGGTAATGGTTTTGTTCAAGGAACCAGCATATTTTTGATGGGATTGAAGGATAATATCCGCCAGTTCTGAAGCATTCATATAGTCATGTAATTTACCATCTGATATTAATTGGCTGAGACTGGCATAGATTCGCTGATTATCTTTTTTGATTTCATGAACTTGACCAGCAATCTCTAGTATATTTTGCGCTAAAGAATTCTTATCAAATGACAATGGGGAGTTATGTAGATCTTCATATAAATTATAGCAATCTCGTGTAATATTTTCTGCATTTTGTAAAGATTTTTCAAGTTGGATTCCTTCTTTATACAAATTGGAAATTAGCATGAGCATATGCTTATTTTGTTCTTTTTGCTGTTCTGCTACGAATTCTGCATGGCGTAAATTTATAATAAAAAAGAAGCTCAGAATGAAAAAATTACGTATGATGGCAATAATTAAAATTTTGCTGAGAATAGGGAATGTAAATATAAATCCTATATTAGAAGAGGACATAGAGAGCATAAGTTCCACCATGCTTGCGATTAGCTCCGCAAGTATGGATAACAGCCCAATGTGTAGTGGTTGGTTATATAATTCTTTAGCTTTTGCAAAATGAAAAACAAGGGCATAGGTTACGTAATAAAAAAAAGCTGGGATACGAAGCAGAAAACTAGAGGCAATTGTACTATCAATGGTAATCCAATCTAATACCATCCGAAACACTAGTACCGACAATCCTACTAATAATCCAGATAATGCAAAAGAGGTATCGCGTAGCCATAATAAAAAAAACAAAAATGACGGTGAACCAAAGCTAACGCGAAAGGTGCTAAATTCAAGATCAAAAGGATAAAATTTGAGTTCACCAACTACGGGAACAATGAGGAGCATTAACAAAATCGCAAGCCCTTTTTTTTTCATCGTGATACACTTCCTTGGGGGAAAATTATAGTGTGCGAGTCAAGAAGTTTACTATATATAAAAATAGAAACGTAAGATTTGTTTTTTATATACAGTATATATTATACATGATAACAGAAAAAATGGTGGTCTTATAAGAAATTTTTTTAATTTTTCAGAATTTTTATAGTTTTATGTTGGATTTTATAGAAGGCATGATAACTTTGGGTTGTAGAGGTTGACTAGCGGATTCATAAGACAGATCCTCATTATACAAAAGATTGATGGAGAGGAGGAAAATATAGTTTTGTATAGGTGAAGATTTAAACTTCGATTTGTATACAAAATACTGTATATAATTAATGTACACAAAATCGTGCTTGCGTCTACAGAATAAGCATAATGAATTTTTCAAGCTATTATCCCTCTTATGTTATACAAAACGTTATAGGAGGTAAAGGTGATTGAGTAATAAAGTAGTACGAGGTTTTATTTGTATTTTTATTGGATTGATCATTTGGTTTAGCCCCATTCCTGAAGGTATAAAACCTGCAGCATGGCATTTGTTAGCTGTATTTACGGCGACTATTGCAGCCTTTATTTTACAGCCAGTAGCCATTGGCACAGCATCCGTGATTGGGTTAACGACGGTGGTTATTGCTGGTGTTCTTACCCCTGGACAAGCTCTTGAAGGGTTTAGTAATACTGTAATTTGGCTTATCGTAGCAGCATTTATGTTCGCCAAGGGTTTTATAAAAACTGGTCTTGGTCGGCGAATTGCTTACATTCTCATGCGAAAATTTGGTGATAGTACTCTAAAGTTAGCTTATACTATCGCTGCGACGGACTTTATTGTTGCGCCATTTACGCCCTCTAATACGGCACGAGGGGGCGGAATTATCTATCCAATTACCCGCAGTTTATGTACAGCTTTTGGATCCGAACCCGGAGAAACAGCTGGTAAGGTAGGAAAATTCTTAATTTTTAGTGCATATAATAGTGTTATTATTTCCGCATCTGTATTTTTGACAGGTGCATCGAATAATGTAGTCGTTATGAAGTTAACTCAAGAATTATTTGGACAAACTATAACTTGGTCTCTGTGGTTTATGGCTTGTATAGTACCGGGTTTAGTTTGTACTATCTTGATACCGTATATTTTGTATAAAATCTATCCGCCAGAATTGAAAAAAACACCGGAAGCCAAAGAAATGGCAAGGAAAGAATTGATTAGTATGGGCGTCATGAGTCGAGGCGAAAAAGTGCTTCTATTAATCTTTACAGGTGCTCTTATTCTTTGGGCTACCAGCAGCATTACTGGTTTGGATTCAGCTTTTGTTGCTCTTTTGGGCTTATCTTTCATGCTTATTACTAATGTCCTCAATTGGGATGACGTATTGGGGGAGAAAGGTGCTTGGGATGTTCTTATTTGGATGGGTGTTTTAGTTAATATGGCAGCATATCTTGCAAAGCTTGGTCTTATTACTTGGTTTGCCAAGCTTGTAGGAGCACAATTGGTGGGCATTTCTTGGTTTACAGTGCTTATTGTTTTAAGTATTGTTTATACTTTTATCCATTATGGGTTCGCCAGTAATACGGCTCATGTTATGGCTCTTTTTAGTGCTTTCGCTACGGTAGCTGTAGCTGCTGGTGCACCAGTATTTCTAACTGCCATTTTATTGGGGGTATTTGCGAACACATGCTCAACGTTGACTCATTATGCTTGTGGAGTATCGCCAATTTTCTTCGGTTCAAATTATATTACCCAAAGCGAGTGGTGGCGTATTGGTTTTATTTTGTCAGTACTTCATTTACTGATATGGCTAGGAATTGGTATCCCGTGGATGAAAGTTCTTGGTATCTGGTAAATCGTCAAATGTAAGTGCTTGGCAATAAATAATATAAGTAATCATTAGAACAAACTTAGTTTCAATTCTGCATGTGAAAAAATTATAGGGGGAAAAGAACTATGCATTTAGAACATGATTTTTTAGGTGAACTGGAAGTTCCGGATAATGTCTATTATGGAGTACAGACACTTCGTGCTATGGAAAACTTTAAGATTACAGGTCAGAAATTAGATTCAGATTTTGTAGATTCAATGGCGCTTGTGAAAAAAGCAGCAGCAAAAGCCAATATACTTACGGGTCGCTTAGATAAAATCATTGGAGAGGCGATTATTGCAGCTGCTGATGAAATTATCAGTGGGAAATTACATGATCAGTTTTGTGTTGATCCGATTCAAGGTGGTGCTGGTACTTCCGTAAATATGAATATGAATGAGGTACTTTCCAATCGAGCGTTAGAGTTGATTGGTGATAAAAAAGGTAATTATGAGCGTATTTCACCAAATAACCATGCTAATATGGCCCAGTCAACGAATGATGCATTTCCAACTGCTATTAAGGTTTGCGCGATTCGCAAAGGTCGTATTCTCGTTACCGCTCTTCAAAAATTGGCTGTATCCTTAGATGAAAAGGCAGTAGAGTTTAAAGGTGTTCTCAAAATGGGTCGAACGCATCTACAAGATGCAGTACCTATCACCATGGGGCAAGAGTTTGCTGCTTATGCTTCTGCTGTTCGGCGCGGAGCTGAACGTATGGAAGATGTTCTGCGACGTTTATATACGGTAAATATGGGGGCTACGGCTGTTGGTACTGGACTCAATGCAGAACTTGAATATATTAGTGAGGTCTCTAAGCAATTAGCGGAGATGACGCAAGAGCCATTTGTAACGGCTAAAAATCTAGTAGATGCTACGAATAATACAGATGTGTTTGCTGATGTATCTGGATCTATGAGGGTTACTGCATTAGCTCTAATTAAAATAGCAAACGATTTTAGAATGATGGCTTCGGGACCGCGTTGTGGACTTAATGAGCTTGATTTGCCAGCGCGCCAGCCAGGGTCATCCATTATGCCTGGTAAAGTAAATCCAGTTATCCCAGAGGTACTGAACCAGACTTGTTATCAGGTTATTGGTAATGATTTGGCTGTAACTCTAGGTGTCGAGAATGGACAATTTGAACTGAATGTGATGGAACCTGTTATGGCTTTTAATATATTCAATTCAATGACATATTTGACAAATGCCATTGATACTTTCAATAGATTATGTGTGCAAGGTGTAAAAGCCAAAAAAGAGCAATGTGAAACATGGCTAGAGGGAAGTGTTGGTATTGTTACAGCCCTTCTGCCTCATATTGGATACGAAAACTCCTCTATGTTGGCTAAAGAAGCATACAAAACTGGACGACCAGTAAGAGAACTCATTTTAAAGAAAAAGTTGTTGACTAGAGAAGCAATGGATATTATTTTATCACCAGAGGAAATGACTCAACCTGGTATTGCTGGTAAAAAGTTAGTGAATATGTAAGTGAATATGTAAGTGAATATGTAAGTGAATATGTAAGTGAATATGTAAGTGAAAAAAATCCTGCAAAAGTTTTAATAAAAAATTTTTGCAGGATTTCTTTTTTGTTGGAGGGACAGGACTCTGTGCCGATTGGGCTAAGAGTATGTGCAAGTTAATTATGAAGAGTGATTGTTTTAGCCTCGTCACAACTAATGATTTTAAGCGAATTATTTATTGTTGTTCGCAAATCAACCTTACCACCCCACAGTTCAACAACATATTTGACCGTTTCCTGGGCATAATGTAACTCTAATTCGCGATTATCAGAGATATGCTCCAAAACTAACGTATCTTTTTCTACGGATAATGGTTCAACAATTGGTATACCACCTAGACCAACAGATTGAGCCAAATTATTTCGTACCGTTTTCCAACCATCTTCATTGGATACTTCTGTAATAACAATATGGTCACCTAGTATATCATAGGAGAACAAATTTAGCTCCGCACATAATTCCTGGTTTAAATGGCGACGTATGAAGGAATCATCTCGATCCTCAGACCGTATCGCCATAATTTTTTCTCGCCCACCGGGCTGTTTATCTAGGTATTCAAAAATTTTAAAACCTATAAAATAGGGGTTTATTCTTCCTTGATGAGGACAGACTACCAGATTGTGACGTTTCAAGAATTCTAAGTGGAGGCCCTGAGGTAAGTCGAGTTGGTTTAACAACTGATAATGCCAGTAGCTGGCCCACCCCTCATTCATAATTTTGGTTTCAATTTGAGGAAGAAAATACATGGTTTCTTTCCGTACCATATGGATCAGATCACGTTCCCATTCACTTAGCTTGCCACGTTCGGCGAGGTAAGCCAATAGATCTCCTTGTAACCGCTCTGGCACAGCTTGGTTTGCTTCCTCAGTACGCTCTGTTTTATCAGGTTGCTTAAGCTCACCATGACGACTCATCTGAAATTTTAGTCCATGGGCAGCGTCTAAAATGCGTTCTACTTTTTCGGGGCCAATACTTGGATCTTGTATATATTCTCTGATACGATTGGCATGGGCTTGAAACATGTCAATTTCCATATCAGCCCGTGTATCACGTTTAAATAGGCGATTATTCTTAAAAAAATCATTATGTCCATATACATGGGCCATGGTTAAGATCTGAGTCAGTAAGGTATTATCCTGCATTAGATAAGCGATACAAGGATTGGAGTTAATCACCAATTCGTAAGGCAATCCAACCAAATTGTATTGATAAAAACTTTTTTGTCTTTCGTATGCTTTACCAAAGCTCCAATGTGGATAGTGGGAGGGCATACCTAAATATGCCTCATAGCACAACATATCTTCATAGCTACAAATTTCAAAGTGCTGCTCAAAACAGTCTAGACCTGTAGCCTTGACCAGTTTCTCAATTTTATTATTCCAGTATTCCAATTCGCTTAGACTATAGTCCGCCATCTATTATCCCTCCGGGAACCGATTCTTTATCTAACATTTTCTTAAATGCCGGCCAAATATCTGTTTTGTTATTCATCGTTACCATAACAAAGTTATCTAGCTTGAGGAACTTGTCATATTGTTTACGCATGGAACTTCCGTACATGGTATGGGTATTAATTTCAGCATACCCAACTAGATTGCTGATATCACAAAGCTGCTCTAGTAAAGCGACAGCTTTACTATTATCAGTACTCCAATTATCACCGTCCGAACAATGAAATATGTAAATGTTCCAAACTGCCGGATTATATCGCTGTTCAATAATTTCTAACGCTTTCTCATAACCGCTGCTAATATAGGTTCCACCTGCCTCGCCACGATGAAAAAAATCTTCTTCATTTACTTCGTGAGCTTCGGTCGTATGGGCTATAAAGGCGACTTCAACGTGTTCATACTTCCAACGAATAAACTGGTATAGTAGAAAGTAAAAGCTACGGGCCAAATATTTTTTAGTTTGATCCATTGATCCGGAGGTGTCCATAATACAAAGAATGATCGCATTGGACTGTCTGCGCATATCTTCTTTAATGCGGCTATACCGCAGGTCATTCTCATGAAACGGTGTGCGATCAGAAAGGGGATCGACTTCCATGTATTCTTGATCTCGTTTAATTGTTTGTCTTCGTTTAAGCTTTTCAATCATTGTTCTTTTTTTATTTAAACGTGGCTGAATACCTTTAAGTTGGAAGCCTGAGCGTTTACACTTATATTCTAATTCAATTTGGGCAAACTTTTTTCGTTCGAAGTCTGGTAGCTGCAAATCTTCAAAAAGATAGTTTGTCAGTTCTTCTAATGTGATTTCCGTCTCATAAATTTCTTCACCGGGATGATTGCCCGCTTGTCCTGATCCTGATTCTTGTTGGCCCTGATTCTTGCCGATAACTTGACCTTTTTCCTCTTTGCCTGACCCTGCGCCTGTACCACCCGTGTTTTTTCCGTAGATAAATTGATATTCTTTAATACCCTTAATAGGGATTTTTATCTTTTTGTCCTTACTTTGCCCAATAATACTTTCTTCGGCAATGATATCACCCAAATTTTTTTTTATGTTCTCCTCTACCAACTGGCGGTGTCTTTTCCGATCCCATGCGGAACGGTCGGAATGTCCGATATTTCTATCCTTAAAAATCGCCAATGCCTATTACCTCCCTAAAAGCGAAGCGTCTAGTCTTTCCAAAGATTATTGGCCGCATATTTCAAGATGACATTACAGCAATGTTCACAATAGCCATTACACTTCATTTGTTCTTCCATGACGTTATACTTAGTATCTTGTTCGTCATCTCGCACCCTAGCTTTGGTGATAATACGGGATAACTCTTTGACGGACGCCGTTAGCTTCTTTTCAATAGCTTCTTTTAGTGGTTCATAGCTTTGGTAATCAATTTTGCCGCCATTACGTAGTACAGAAAACATATAAGCAGTAACATCCTGACGAAAACCACGTGCTGATGCAGATAAAATGCCAACTTGCTCTTCAATTGACTGAAGGAACTTAATGTCAGGTTCGAGCTCTTCGCCAGTATTCTTATCTTTTATCTTAGTGGAGTTAGCAAACGCTTCAGCATGATCTAAATAATTATTAAACAAGCTTTCCGCCTGTTCACGATAACCGTGTATGAAGGCACGTGTAATTTCTTTTTCAAGAATGCTATGATATTCTTTTTTAATTGTATATTGTAAAAAGCCTAAATATCGTTTTTTATCATCCTCAGCGATGGATATTTCCTTCACTGCTTTAATCAGATTATCGATGATACTGATAGGATTGATACAATTATTCTCTGATTCGGATAAAGCGACGTCGATCGCCTTCATGATAAAACGGGTGGAAATGCCAACCATGCCTTCGCGGGTTGCTTCATCGCGTAGCTCTGCAATATCTAACTTCTTAGTGGAACCTCTTTCGACGATTTCTTCACCGTTATATATTTTTAATTTTGTTAGGGCGTCGACCTTAGAGGATGGCACTAACCGGGTTAATATAGCAAACATGGAGGCCATTTCAATCGTATGCGGAGCAATGTGAGCCTCAAAACTACTATTTCTTAAAATTTTCTGGTAAATTTTTATTTCTTCATCCAGTTCCAAACAATAGGGTACCTCGATTTTAACAATTCTGTCTAGAATCGCTTCATTTGTATGATCGGATTTAAATTTATTCCATTCTGCTTCATTCGAGTGAGCTAAAATCACGCCATCAAAATAAATCATTGGTCCTTTGCCGGGCGATGTTATCGATTTTTCTTGCGTCGCAGTAATCATATTATGCAAATATTCAACATCATTTTTAAACACCTCAATAAACTCAACCAAACCTCGATTTCCTACATTGAAAGCCCCGTTTAGCGACAATACCCTAGGATCATCTTCAGCGTATAAGTCCATTTTCGAAATGTCTACAGAGCCAATCAGGACAGATGTATCTTGGTTATTCGGGTCAACTGGTGGAACGACACCGATTCCTTTGCGGGAGCGGGTGGAAAAATCAGAAGTTGTTATGGGGACTTTCTCAAATTCACCGTGATATTCATTTTTTAAACGATAGCGACAAATGGGGCAAAGATCACCTTCAATTTTTACTCCTAATAATTGTTCAAATTCAGGTCTGAGGTGTTTAGGAATGAGATGTAGTGGTTCTTCTCGCATGGGACAATCTTGAATTACATAGATAGGGGGACTTATTTCGAGTGCCCGTTTTAGCGACTCCATAATTGAAGACTTACCAGCCCCTACTGGACCGACAAAATACAGCACCTGGCGGGATTCTTCACCTTTCATGCTTGCTGAATGAAAGTAGCGCATGATTTTCATGATGGTTTTGTCGATACCATAAAAATCTTTTGTAAAGTAGGTATAACGTTTCAATACATCATTACCGTAAATTCGTTTTAGTCGAGGATGTTCTTCTGTTTTAATGGTTTCCACACGACTAGCAATCAGCAGTTCATACATACGCTGATGTGCCAATACCGAGATTTTTGGATTTTCCTTGACTAAAGCTAGGTAATCAAGGAGTAAACCATTAAACTGGTATTTTTTTTTGACCTCCCGATCTTTTTTTATTAGAGCATCAAAATCAAAACTAGCCATATAATCGCTCCTCTCCTTACGATTTAATAGTAATCAATATATTTAGTTATAAATAACATATTGATTGTGAATGTAATACCTTTTATGAAACTCATACAGCATCAATCAATTCTAGAGGCTGCGTATGGAAAATTTATGTATTAAATAGATATGCGATCTCTTACAAAGAATTCACACTTTTGTTATATTTGCTAAATCAAACCGGCCCCAAGTTAAAATAAGACAATGTACCTTCGCAACCTGAAGAATAAATAGCAATGGATAACATTACTACTAACAACGAATTGAAATTGTTAAACATTATATTAAAAAATAAAGAAATATGTGGTATTATAAAACAATATGTCGAATTATGTTCATAAGGAAATATAATGATCGTCTTCATTTTCAACAGCATTTATTAAGAACTTCCATTCTGTTGATATAACTTCATAAATATCATTGGTACAAGACATGATAAGTCGGAAAAAGTCGAGGGCGTCTTAATCAATTGGAGGATAAAGCATATGAGAAATTTTAAAAAACAATTTTTGGGATATTCTCCTGACGAAGTTGAAGAATATGTTGCGGAGTTAGCGCAACGAAAAAAAATGATGAGTGATCAAAAAAAACAAGCGCTATTGAATGAAATCACGCAACTTGAAAGCATGCTAGAAAAGTATAAGCAACAAGAACTACAAATGATGGAATTCTTCAATCGGGAATTTGCCACTAGTGAGGGGATCGTTCAGGAGGCAAAAAAAAAGCAACAAGAGATAGAACGTTCAGCTTTAGATGAGTTACGTGCTAAAGAAGGACGTTTAGCTGAACTACAAGAGTTGTTACGACAGGTTTGTAAAACATTGCAACAGATACGAAATGATTTGCAAGCAGTGAATCATGCTCACAATCTTTCTTTTATTATAAATAGGGAGGCTCAGTAGTGAGCGGGAAAATTTTCAAAAAAGTATTCTATGGATATGACCGTAAGCGTGTTGACGAAATGATCACTACTAAACTCCAGGAATTTGAAGAAGATGATGAGGGACAGAGACAATTATCGATTTTACTTAATCTATTAAAAAACCAGCTGGTGGGAGCGAAGATGCGCCAGACAATGCTATATAAAGCCTGCAGCTATGCTGATGATTTTCCAGATTATTTACAGAGGAAAGCGCAAAATATTGCACAGGATATCGTAAGGGATGCACAGGAATATGCTAGGAAAAAGGGCGAAGAAGGCGCTGTTGTCGCTAAGAAAATTGAGGAAGTTGAAAGACATTTGGCAATTGTATATAAAGAGATAAACAATATACTGTTGGAAGTACCTGTGGAAACTGCAGTGGTTCAAGATCATGAAGTTAAGGCATCCAGTATGGATAGTAATAGCAGAATGGGGGCAAAAGTCTTTTCCTTCGCTGATTTTCTTACGTCGCCAGTTGATACTGATATCAATAAACAAAAGAAGTGGAATCATTTGTCCGATGATACTCTGACTCTGGCTAAAAAATGCATGGAAGATGCCGGCAAAGTCACTGTCGAAACGGTTACTGAGACATCAACGTTACAAAAGACTGTTGATAAGCTAGAGGTATTAGTGGTGGAAGATGATGAGAGTATTAGGCGGCTGTTGGTTTCGATACTGGAAAGAGAGGGTTTTGTAGTGCATATTGCCGCTGATGGACATGAAGCGATACAATTCATTGACAAGACTACACCTAAACAGGTGGTGTTACTTGATTGTTTGCTACCGTATAAGAGTGGATTGCAAATTCTAAAGCATATTAGAAGTAAATCGGCTTGGCAGCAGGCGATTGTGATGATGATGATGGATCATTCCGTAGAAAAGGATATTATCGCAGCAATTAAAAACGGTGCGGATGATTCTATACAAAAACCGTTTAATCCTCGCGAGATGATAGCTAAGTTGCATCGTCTTATACAACGTCAACGAGAGATGTAATCACAATATGTAGTTGTGATGAAAAAAATCGATTTCCTGGTTATGGTTTAAAGGCGGATGATGTCATGGAATTATCTAGTATTATAAATAAACTAGTGCACTTAGAAGTAATGGGGATTACAGATAAGACTTTAAAAATGGTAATTTACTTAAATTACATGCTGATCATGCTAACGTTAGTGATCTTGTTGGTAGTGGTGTTTTTTCGTTTAAGGACAATTATCATAATGCGTAAACGAGAGGATTTTAATAAAGAGTGGCAGCCAGTTTTAGAGCAGTGCATGTATGAATTGCCAGAACGGTTGCCTCCTCTGAAGAATAAAGATTTGATGAATTTTATGCTACTATGGAATGGTATGCAGGAAAATTTAACAGGGGAAGTAAGGGACAATTTAAATTTTGTGGCACGCTGGTTAAAAATAGATGGAAAAATTAAAAAGACGGTACTAAAAAAAGGGAATCTAAGCGAGCGGCTACTGGGCATTAATACTGTGGGGCATATGCGCTCTATGGCCTTATGGGAAGAGCTAGAAGACATTGTGCAGGAAAATGAACGACAGATGCTAGTTATGCTTGCGGCTAAGGCGCTAGCTAGAATCAATGATAAACGAGCGGCATTTGTAATTATACCTATGATTGCTATCAATAGGGAGTGGTCATTGCCAGCGGTAGCTGCCATTGTAAAGGAAATGAGACCAAGAAATGTTGGCGAGGCGCTCGGGGACGTAATTGTACGTGTGCCAGAAGTGGTAGTACCTCGCTTGGTGCGCTTTTTACGTTTTGCCACTGCTGAAGTGGCGTTGACGATTGTGTTGGACTTACTCGATAAATACGAAAGCCCAGATGTAATCGCTGCTTGTTTAAATTTAATAGGTGATGTAGATTATGGACAGTATGTTAAGTTGGTACGTAGTTATGCCGACCACGATAGTTGGGTTGTACGTTTGCAGGTAGTATATGCACTTGGGAAGATCGGAACAACGGATGATGTACCTCTATTGACAAAGCTGTTGGCGGATCGGGAGTGGTGGATTCGTCACCGTGCAGCTCGCTGTTTGTTAGCATTACCGTTTTTGGATAAGGTGCAAGTAGAAAAAATTTTGGCTGAGCAAACGGATAAGTATGCCAGAGGAGCCTTGCAACAGGCGATGACGGAACAGGCGATAATAGAGAACGAGGTAATAGTATGATAGAAATCATGATTGATGTTGTACAGTGGATCTTCTTATTGTACGTATTAGGTATCAACCTTGGTTATATGGCATTAAATGTAAGTGCAATGTATAGTGCATCAAATTATATGAAAGGAATAGAATTTAGAAAATTTATTGGTCTGTATGCCAGTTATATGCCGCCTGTCAGTGTTCTGGTGCCAGCTTACAATGAAGAAACAACCATTGAAGCGACGGTAAAATCATTGCTACAATTAGAATATCCAGAATTTGAGATTATTGTGGTGAATGATGGTTCAAAGGATAAGACAATGGAGCAGTTGATTGGCGCTTTTGCACTACAACAAATGAATGATGGCTTTCGTATTCGTCTTTCTACCGAAAAAATTCAGGCGGTATATTGCTCGCCGCTACATGCTAATTTACGGGTGGTAGATAAAGAAAATGGCGGTAAGGCGGATGCGCTAAATGCTGGGATTAATATCAGCCAGTATCCTTTATTTGCTTGTATTGATGCTGATTCCATCCTGGAACGTGACAGCCTGCGACGTGTGGTTTTGCCATTTATTGAAGATCCTCATACCGTAGCCAGTGGGGGGACGGTACGCATTGCTAATGGATGCCAAATACGTGATGGCTTTTTGCAAAAGATAGCATTGCCTACGAATATGATGGCGTTAATACAGATTGTAGAGTATTTACGAGCATTTTTATTTGGACGACTGGGATGGGTGCCATTAAATGCCCTGCTTATCATTTCTGGAGCTTTTGGCGTTTTTCACAAAGAGACAGTAATTGCCGCTGGAGCCTATCGACGAGAGACGATTGGTGAAGATATGGAATTGGTAGTCCGGTTACATAGGTATTTGCGCAATAAAGGGCA
>Ga0074193_1001802_pt1 | contig 23071 bp, 12 predicted proteins | sample EPASupsiteHSE605_FD_64523 | JGI IMG/M metagenome (GOLD analysis project Ga0074193, IMG submission 64523) | Bioremediated contaminated groundwater from EPA Superfund site, New Mexico - Sample HSE6-05 | ecosystem: Environmental > Aquatic > Deep subsurface > Groundwater > Contaminated ... | reverse complement strand
TAATGCATTAATTTTTTATTATTATTTTAATTAATGAATTATTTTTATAAATAATTAATTATTATTTTTTAATTATTGTAAATAATTAAATATTTATTTTTTTTAATTATTCTAAATAATTAATTATTATTTTTAATTATTTAATTTTTATTCAATTTTATTTAAAAAAAAAAAAAAACAGAATATGATCCAAAAGTAATTCCTTCCTATTGTGATCGTATTCTTTACAAACCCTTTTCCAATTATTCAATTCTTCCCACAAAATATACACCCATTACAAACATCATTTCAACAACAAATAATAAAAATGAACACACCCCTTTACTCTCAGTCTTTAAATTCAATACAAATCGTGTCTATTTATCAATTTATTCACAAAATTTAAATTTAAAACCAATTAAAATCAATATTTTATCTATATAATATATAATTCTGTTGATGTCACTTTGGTTCTTCAATTCATTCTCAAAATCATGTCTTTATCTTGAAGTTTTTGATTATTGTGTCACTAAATTAGGTAATCGTTTTTAATTTTGATTTTCAATTTAATTCAATTGATTTTTATTTTATTTTATTTTCTGCATTTTTTTTTGTGCATTTTTTTTTCCATTTATTTTTTATTCTATTTTTTACTTAATTATATTTTATTTCGAAAATTGTTTGAATCTGTATCCTTTCATGATCAGGAATCACGTAATTCCTCTGATAATATTTGCAGCTTTTTTTTGAGAGTTATTGCAAATGTTTTTTTGAAATGCAACAATGGAGAATCATAAGTGTACTTCAGCCACAAATTGCAGTAAAACAAAATTTGCCACAACAACAACTACAGTATACGAATTCAAAAGAACACTCGTCTTTTATCGCCAAATTATTTTTCTCCGAGGCATTCAACATCGTCATCATCATCTTTTTCATCTTTTTTTTCCTTTCCCAAATTCTCCAGAAATTCTCTTATTATGAGGAAATGAATCAATTGCAAAGTTATTTTTCGCAATATTTGGACATCATTTGAAGCAAAACGATTACAAATATCAAGTGGAATTGGATTATTATTTGACAAATCCGTGAAAATTGCTTCCAAGAAAGACAAAACGTAAAACCCACAATCAACGGAATTATTTTGATAAGGGGTTGCCACCCTTTTCAATTTCAACTGTTTTGAGAAAAAAGGAAGAGAAGGGGCAGTTTGTTTCATTTCTTGATGCTCCAAAACGTATCTGCCAATCAACCATTTTTTCATGTATTGGAAATACTGGAGATGCTTGGTCTCAGGGGTTGTCTCCCAAGAATCAAATACCAACACCTCAGGAGAAATGCAATCTTTACCTTGGTTTGCTTTATCTATTTCATTAATATTATTTATCACGTACAAAATCCAATGATTGCCTGTTCCAATTACCCAGAATAGCGCTTTTTTTTTGAAAATTTCAATTTTCGTTGGATTTTTCAAGAGGTTTTGATAACTTTCTGATTTATTAATTTTTGTTGACAATTCTTCGAAAAGACTTGATGGGAATATGTAAAAATTAGATAACAAAGAGGCAAATGGAGAAAGTTTCTCAAAATATTGCAAAACCAGATCCATAATTCTACCATCAGCTGGGAACCCTTCTGTCACACCCCTCAGGTTCGCATCAAAAATCTGAAGTGGGAAAATGAAAAGCTGCAAACCAACAGGATGCCAATCACACAAATTGTTCTGTTTTTGTGATTGCGTCAAATAGTTATTGTATGCAATATATGGAGGATATTGGGCCAATTTGGGTGCGTTTAAATTGAATTTTTCGACATCCACTATTATGTTTCCATATATTTGAGCTTTCGTTAAATTAAATCTTTTTGTTTGAATGAACAGATTCTGTTGAGCACTATTGGGATTCTGATTTTGGATCCAAATTTGATTATCGAGATTTGAATTATGATTTTCATTTGAATTATTAGCGTTTTGAATCGAAATTGCATTATTTGCTTCTTGATTTGCAATTTGAATTACATTTTTTGTATTTCGACTTGAAATTGCGTTATTGGCGTTTTGCGTTGCGTTTGCAATAGTATTATTAGGGACTTGACTTGTAATTGTATTATTTGCGTTTTGCTTTGGAATTGCAAAAACATTATTAAGATTTTGATTTTGAATTGGAAGTGAATTATTTGCGTTTTGCTTTGCCATCATTAAATTATTGGGGTTTTGATTTGAAATTGCAATTTCATCGTCAGCCTTATTTGGAATTTGATTTACTGCCTGTGAAATTTGTTGTATGATTTGTGTGTGTGGCACGGAATTTGAAGTCGCAGTAGCATCAATTGTTTTGTTATTACCACTCCCAATTATGGAAAAAGAACTGCCGCCTGCCAAGGCATCAAAATTAGGTGTGGCTTTGCTTATTCTTCTTCTCTTGGTTTCGATGATTGGAGGAGGGTCTTCTCTTAGCCTTTTTTTTGCCGCTTTTTGTTCGTCAGAATTCGACGGTCTTTCCTCAATTTCGGTATTTGATTGTGAAAAGAAGAAAGGGTATTTTTCTTTAATTTGCGACCATGCATAAAATAGGTTTGGCTTGTTTTTGTTTTTAAGGCCATGATTGATCAGCTCACCGAGGTCTTCTTTAATTTTATTTGCCGTCGTTTTTTTGTAAATTACTGAATTGAATGACCCCACATCAACTTTTTTGGTTCCCCAATTTTTCAACTCTTCAAACAATTCTTCTGTCTCCTCATGGTCCATCAAAATTTTGCATTTTTCCCCTCTAATCGAAAACACATCTTTGTCATCGATTGTTGCTGGTTTAACACATTTTATTGATATCATTTTCCCAAAAAGTGGATTATCTTCATTGTTCATATCTTCAGAGTTTTGCTTTTTTGATGGGGATTTTTCTGCTTCCTGAGTTGTATTGCTACTCGTTGCTGCTTTGCTTTCTTTTTCTTTTTGGGAATTTTCATTTGAAATTGATTCATTGGCATTTTGATTTGGAATTGATTCATTGGCATTTGGAATTGATTCATTTGCAATTACTGTTTCATGTTGATCATTGTTGAATTTATTGTTTTTGATGGAATCATCACTTGTTGTATCAATTGTTTGTGGCTGGGAAGAATTCTTGTCTTCGTTATGGTTTGATTTGAAATCATTGCTTGTTGTTGCGCTTTGCTTTTCAATATCATTATAATCAATGATCCAACCGAAGCAATTTTTTTCAAATACTTCAACGAGACAGTTCATGTAGTTCTCATCTTCTTCTTCATCATCAACACTTTTGTCATCAATTTCTCCGTTCCCAGTGTCCATGCTTTTAGTGAAAAACACTTGAAATTTTCCTGAAAATTTAAAGAAGAAAATAACGCAATGATCCATTATAATAAATCAAATGATAAACAAAGTCAAAACAAATTGCACACCTGATATTGATTTAATGGCCTTAAAGATGTTTGGTTCCAAAGCGCTGGACAATGTTTCATCAAAGTCAAAACTTTTCAATTGAATAGGTTTCGAAGGATTTTTCAATTGCAAGCCATCTCCAACAATTGCCTTGGGAATTATTGATGGATTTAGCATCTTCTCAACATAGTAAGTGAAGGTTTTTTCTCTTTCTTTTTGGGACCTTGGCAAAGGTCCAAAAATTCGAGCCCGTTTTCCTAATTCTCTTTTTTCAATTTTTCCTTCTCGATATTCTTTGCATAAATCTTCCAAAATTGCCTTTTTCAATGCCAAATTGCGGTAATGGAACAACAATATATCACTCACATAATCTGAACCTTTACCTCCTTTTCTTGAACCTTTTTCATAAATCTGCTTGTCATATTGATGATGGTTTTCAAATCCCTGATTACTCAACACAACCATGGCACCATGACTCTTTATTTCTGATATCAAATGACAACACAATATGTGAACATAATCCGGAATGTAGGAAGGTGATACCATCAGCCATAAACGATAAAATTGATCGAGAAGAGTTTGACAACAATCTAGATCCAACGTTTTCAATTTTTCAGAATCTGCTTCTATTATTCCGAAAACTATCATGTTCCACAAAGTCCAAAGCAAGTGGATTTTTGGATCCTTGCAATCCACTTCCTTCAAAAATTCATCAAATGAAAGGATGAGGCGGTTGCACTCCGGTCCTTTCATCATTTGCAGCTTTGCATTGTCTTGATTTGCAATGAACGTTTTTCTGTCCACAAGCCTTGCTTTGTATCCATTTCTTTGCAGATAGTCATTAATTTTGGCTTCATTCTCTTCTTTCCCTTCACTGGCAAGAGACACCAAGTTTTCAGTGATCCTTTGTTTCATATGTAAAACGCAAATTGTTATTTTGTTAACTGGGATCCCAAATTCATTCGATAATTCACTTTTTTAAGCAGAATCAGTATTTAATTTTATGAATGTGCAATTAGGGTAGATTAAATTAAATTAATATTATGCAATCATTCCAAATTGATTTTCGGTAACAATATCAATCAACAAATGACAGTAATATTTATTGGATTGCAGACACAATGAACATTTTGATGAATTCAAATTTTTCATTCAAGTAAAAATAATACACATTAATCATATTTGAATCAAATTCAGATCATTAAATAAGAGAATATAAGATAAAAAGACAAAAGAAAAACTAAATGAAAAAAAAGGGGGAATTGGAAAAAAACACAAACGTTCTTGCCAATTTCTGCAATTCTTCCCAATCTCTCTCATCCTTCAGTTTTTCGCATTTTGTGAACACAAACACTTTATCACTTCTTGCCAACGTGCATTTTGGGCAGAATTCACCTTTTTCATATAAATTTGAGATGCATCCCAAACTCTTTAAATCGCAAACCAATAAAAAATCAATTATGCAATTTGACATCTTAGTTCCATTTATGCTTTTGACTTCTTCCTTAAACTTCAATATATTATCATTGATATTGCTTTGGTCTTCTGAACCAGTGAAAACACAAATTGGGAAACTAGTCAAAACAGATTGGGAAGGATAATATGAAATATCTATTGGGTTCACAGAAGCAACAACAACACCATCTTTCAAAGGAGTGCCATCAATTGCAATTTTGAATCTCAAATCTGAAGAAAAGAATCCCAACTTTTCTCTTTCTTCAATTATATACTGAAGGACTTTTCTCAAAGACACCTTCCACCCACTTTTTGTCCTCTGGAATTCAAAGAAATTCTTGGCATTGTTTGAGTACATATTTTTCATCTTTCTGATTTGTTTGGTGCTGGGAATACAATCAGACATTGTTTGCAGACGAAAGTTTTCAAGTCTGTCATCTGAAAAGAAATTCAAAGACTTGGAATAAAGGTAATAATCAGTAAATTCGCGACATCCAATGTCCAAATGCTTTTTAATTCGTTTTCTTTCAGACATTGTTGAATGTTTGAAGAAATTGTAGAATTGTTGTTTCAATTGTTCGTATCCCATTCTTGTGTTGTGGTATTTGTCCAAAAACTCAGAAAAGGTGGCTTTTTCACTTTTGCACACTTTCTCCAATTTCTCCTTCAGTCTCTGCAGTCTGTTTTTAATTGTGAATTCTGATTTCAGGTCTTTCAGTGGTATCATGGGTCTTGGTGCTGGTTTGTACTTCACAGGTCTTCCCCTTTTATGAATTCCAACCGAAATGTTTGGTTTATTGTTATTTGATGATAAATGTTGAGAGTTTGTTGCTTTTTTTGTTACAATTCTGAATTCGTGAGTTATGAACATACCATTATCTTTCGAAGTTGTTTTGGTGACTGTTGTAAGTGAATCCATGGTTGGTTTACAATGTTGTGTGTGTTTTTGTCTTTGGTTTTTTTTTTTCAAAAGTCGGTTTGCAGCTGAAACGTTGCTGTAGATCTTTCCCGCCAACTCAAAAAACGAAACAAAGAAGCACACATCCACCTCTTGCCCTTTATCGACGCCATTTCGAGTATTTTTTTCGCATTCGTTCATCCAGGATTGTTCATTTTTTTTTGGCGGTTTTTTGGCAATTCTCCAGATTTTTTTGGGCCCGCAGAAGAGAAATGCCTTCAAATTCTCAGCAAAAACAAGCCATCACACAAGCTCCAAATATGTCCTTTTGTTTTCGTTCTTCGATGACCTGGGGCTTCAAAAACAAAAATAATTCTGTAACAAGTTTATTGTTCTTGAGGTCTTTCTTTTTTTTTGGAGGGAAAACTTTGAAAAAGGAGCCCGCATTCACGAAAAGCTCTCAAAATCTCTGCATTGGTGTCCCAAGAAATGTATTTTCATTCCACTTTTTCGTTTTTCCAATAGCATCACTCTTCTTTGCACAATAAAAAAAAGGAGTTTTGCTCCTCACCAAAAGGAATCAATTCTGTTGCGACCGCTTATGCCGCAAGAAAGCCGTCACGAAGGACGATTTTCATACCGATTTTTTCCCAACGTGTCCCCAACGGATACTCAACGGTTCATTCTTCAAATAGGTCAAACGAATTGATGCAGCCGTCCCAGCGAAGGTGCACGCGTACTGCAATGTCTACATCGTGAATCTGTGCTTCGTTTGCCTTGATTATGAAAGGTCGGGTCGACCGTGCTATGTTCAATCAAAAGCAGTGTGCAAATTCTCCAAAAACAATTCATTCAGTGTTTCAGAATGAAATACGATTTATATTCAATATTTTAAAATTAGAATAATTTAATTTTTAAAAAATTAGAACAAAAAATATTTGTTTTTCAATCATTCAATTGATAATTGATGTCATGCTCTTTAAAATAAACTTTGAGGAGTTCTTTCAAATCTTCTGGCAAGATTTTGAGATTTTCTCGAACAAATACAACTTTTTCGACAGTCGTGTGTTTATGGGTTCCGCTGATGTATGTAATCCCCCCGCCATAATTTATCACCCTGACTTCCATCCCGTTTTTATTTTTCAGGCAATATTCGTTGACAATTTTCCCATTGGGAAGTATTCCGAATATGGATATTTTTATGCTCATAATTTACTGAATACTTTCAATTTATTTTGAATTCACTACAACTTGCACCTGCAAATGTCGGATAATTTTCAAATCGCAAATTTTTCTGTGAAAAGAAAAACAAAAAGCTTGCTACTAAGCTAATAAAATTTAATTTTGAGATTCCGTAATATGAACTTATCCATCAAAAACTAAATCAATGGAAGAAAAAGCACAAAGCAGTTTAAAACTATACACCATTGGCCTGACGCTGGTTGCGACCATCGGGGGCTTATTATTTGGGTACGACACGGCTGTTATTTCGGGCACCGTTGGATCTCTAAAAGCATTTTTTATTGACCCTGCCGGGTTAGCAGAAACACAGGCAAACTCACAACTTGGGTTTGCAGTTTCGAGTGCATTAATTGGATGTATTATTGGAGGTTTGATAGGAGGATTAGTGAGTTTATACCTAGGGAGGAAAAGAGGCTTAATGCTTGCTGCCATTCTTTTTATTCTTTCAGCAATAGGGTCAGCCTGGCCGGAAATGTTTATAAAACCAATTGGAGAGGCAGACCATACATTTCTGTATTTATTTGTGTTTTATCGAATAATAGGAGGCATTGGAGTAGGTTTAGCCTCAATGATTTCACCAATGTATATCGCCGAAATGGCACCACCCGAAATAAGAGGAAAGCTTGTTTCATGGAATCAATTTGCAATTATTTTTGGAATGTTATTGGTATATTTCGTTAATTATTACATTGCACTTCAGGGAAATGAAGCTTGGTTAAACAAAACAGGCTGGCGGTTCATGTTTGCTTCCGAGTTAATTCCAGCAGGAATATTTCTATTCTTACTTTTCTTTATTCCTGAAACCCCAAGATACCTCACACTTCGGAATCAACCCGAAAAAGCTTTCAAAATATTGGAAAAAATAAACGGAACCGCAAAAGCAAAATTGATTTTGAATGAGATAAATTCCACCATTATTCACAAAACCGGAAAATTGTTTTCATTTGGTATTCTCGTAATCGTAATTGGAATGTTACTATCAATTTTTCAGCAATTTGTGGGCATAAATGTGGTTTTGTATTACGCTCCCGAAATATTTAAAAATATGGGTTCAGGTACTGATTATGCATTACTGCAAACAATCATTGTTGGCATTATCAATCTTACATTTACGGTTGTGGCCATACTTACTGTTGATAAATTCGGACGAAAACCATTACAAATAATTGGGGCTTTGGGGATGGCATTTTTTATGTTTGCTCTTGGCTTTGCATTCTATATTCATCAGCTTGGTTTATCTGCACTCATTTTCATGTTGGGTTATGTAGCCTGCTTTGCATTATCATGGGGACCTGTAACCTGGGTATTATTATCCGAGATTTTCCCTAATAAAATCAGAGGAAAGGCTATGGCAATAGCTGTTGCTGCACAATGGATTTCGAATTATCTGATTTCGGCTACTTTCCCAATATTAAATGATTCTTCATTTCTTACCGAGAAATTCAATCATGGATTTGCATATTGGATATATGGAATAATGGGAGTACTTGCAGCTTGGTTTGTTTGGAAATTTATTCCTGAAACAAAAGGAAAGACTTTGGAAGAAATGGAAAAGCTTTGGGAAAAATAGTCGTATAAAATTATCGAATCACCTAATCACTACTTTCAAATTACAAACTCCGAAAAAATGTATTTTATTGGTTACGATATAGGAAGTTCGTCAGTGAAGGCTTCCATCATTCAGGCAGAAAGCGGAAATTGTCTTGCCAGTGCTTTTTCACCAAAAGAGGAGATGCCGATGATTTCTGTAAAAAACGGCTGGGCAGAACAAAATCCCGAAATCTGGTGGCAGCATCTTGTTCTGGCGACAAAAGAAATCCTTCAACGATCAAGAGCCAAAGCCGGAGAAATCCACGGCATCGGTATTACCTATCAAATGCACGGTTTGGTGTTGGTGGATAAGGATCAAAATGTGCTACGCCCTTCGATTATCTGGTGCGACAGTCGTGCGGCAGAAATCGGCAACAAGGCTTTTAATGAAATTGGTCAGGAAAAATGCCTGAGTCATTTATTGAATTCTCCCGGGAATTTTACCGCTTCTAAATTAAAATGGGTCAAAGAAAATGAGCCGGAAATCTTTGAAAAAATCCATAAAATAATGCTTCCGGGCGATTATATTGCCATGCGCCTAACCGGAGAAATCCAGACAAGCATTTCGGGTTTATCGGAAGGAATTTTCTGGGATTTTCAAAAAAATGATATCGCTGATTTTCTGCTGGAACATTATGGTTTTAGCCGGAATCTTATTCCTGAAATCGTTCCAACGTTTTCTGTTCAGGGACAACTAAAAAAAGATGTAGCTAATGAACTTGGACTCACCGAAAATACTTTTGTTTGTTACCGGGCTGGAGATCAACCCAATAATGCATTCTCACTTAACGTACTGAAAGCAGGAGAAGTGGCCGCCAACGCGGGTACTTCAGGAGTTTTATACGGATTGAGCGACAAAGTTACCTTCGATAATTTTTCCAGAGTAAACCCATTTGCACATGTCAATTACGAAAAAGAACATACCAAACTCGGCATTTTAATGTGCATTAACGGCACAGGAATACAAAACACATGGATGCGCAATACGATTGGGAATAAACAGTATTCCTATCAAGAAATGAATCAGCTAGCAGCTGAAATTCCAGTTGGTAGCGAAGGTTTGGTAATTCTTCCTTTTGGAAACGGATCGGAACGAATTTTACAAAACAAACAGATTGATTCTCAGATTCACTGCCTCAACTTCAACCAACATACCCAAAAGCATTTATTCAGAGCTGCACAGGAAGGAATTGTATTTTCCTTTTATTACGGAATGCAAATCATGAAGGAAATGGGACTGGAAATCAATGTAATCAAAGCCGGATATACCAATATGTTTTTAAGTCCGGTATTTGGTGGTATGCTTTCGGACTTGTGCGGTCTTCCCGTGGAATTATTCAATGCGGACGGCTCTGTGGGTGCTGCACGGGCTGCCGGTGTAGGATTTGGTTTTTATCCCGACTTTCAGGAAGCCTTTAAACATTTAAAACGTGTAAAACAAATTGAACCTGCACAAAACAATGATTTACACCTCAAAGCCTATGAAAAATGGCTTTCAATACTTAAACTCAATATCAAATAAAAAATAGTTGTCAAACTCAAAATAAAATCCGCTATGGAATATTTTAAAGGAATTAAAAAAATAAAATTTGAAGGCAAAAATTCAGATAATCCATTGTCGTTCAAATATTACGACGAAAACCAGATTGTAGCCGGAAAAAGTATGAAAGATCATTTCCGCTTTGCTATTGCCTACTGGCATACACTTAAAGGCAATGGAGCCGATATGTTTGGTAGTGGAAGTTTCAACCGTCCTTGGGAGAAAGGCGAAAAACTAATGGATATCGCTCATCAAACCATGGATGCCGCTTTTGAATTTTTTGTAAAACTGGGAGTTCCCTATTATTGTTTTCACGACAGGGATATTGCACCCGAAGGAACAAGTTTTAAAGAATCATGCAACAACCTGAAAGTAATGGTTGACAAGGCGAAACAACTACAGCAGGAAACAGGAGTAAAGCTCTTATGGGGAACTGCGAACCTATTCTCTAATCCGCGATTTATGAATGGTGCAGCCAGCAATCCCAACCCGCATGTTTTTGCTTATGCAGCGGCACAGGTTAAAAATGCGATGGATGTTACCAAGGAACTCAAGGGTGAAAATTATGTTTTCTGGGGAGGTCGTGAAGGTTATGAAACCCTGCTCAACACTGACTTTTCTCACGAACAGGAACAGCTAGCCAGATTTTTCCAGATGGCAGTTGATTACAAAAAGAAAATCGGGTTCACCGGAACACTATTGATAGAACCCAAACCCAAAGAGCCCACCAAACACCAATACGATTTCGATTCTGCAACAGTCCTGAATTTCCTGCGTGCTTATGGATTGCTTGACGAATTCAAACTCAATATCGAAGCCAATCACGCAACTCTGGCAACTCATACTTTCCAGCATGAACTGACTGTGGCTTCAACAGCAGGACGTCTTGGTAGCATTGATGCCAATACAGGCGATATATTGCTTGGCTGGGACACCGATCAGTTTTTGACAAATGTTTACGATGCTACCTATGCTATGTTGGTGGTCTTGAAACAAAACGGACTTGGTAGCGGCGGGTTCAACTTTGATGCAAAACTCAGAAGAAGCTCCTCCGATTTGGAAGATTTATTTCATGCTCATATAGGATCTATGGATACCTTTGCTAAGGGTTTGTTGATTGCAGATGCATTAATACATGATAAAGTGCTGGATAATTTTGTTTCAGAACGTTATTCGGGCTATGCTCAGGGAATAGGTAAAAAGATTATGGATAAAAAAATCGATTTTACGGAACTCGAAAAATGGGTATCCGAAAACGACGAACCAGTCGCCAAAAGCGGAAGACAAGAATACTTAGAGAATTTGGTAAATAAATACGTAGGAAAGTTCTAGATAGAAAATCAGGAATCCGAAGTAGAAATGAGCACTTCAAGTCCACTTAGCAATCGAAAAAGTTATCGCTAAAATTGATTCTCAGTAAGTCTACTCCCTTCGTGGTAAAGCTATATCCTGCAAATCTCTGTGCTTTCTTTTGAAGCCTCCATCCTACTTTAGCTCATTTTTTCAAATTATCCAAAATGGGTTTTTTAGTGGTTTTCAATGCTTTTTGCACCATATCATTTTTCATCTCGAAGATTACTACTTTGTTTTCCCCTTTTTTGAGCCAACAAGCTGGAATATACAAAGTTTGCTGCGGACCGATATTCCAGTATCTTCCCAGATTATGGCCATTGATAAAAACAATTCCCTTACCCCAACTCTGCATATCAAGAAATGCATCACCTGTCGTTTTCAACCCAAAGGTTCCGCTGTAAAAAGCTGGTTTTCCGGCAGTAGAAACATTCTGTTTTTTGCTCAATCCCGGAACAGAATCGAACGGAATCCTGTACATATTCCAGTTTCCCCTTAGCTCCATACCGTTAAGGGTAACAGCAGAAATAATTCCTTTTTTGTTGTTTGGAATTTCTGCGCCATAATTGATTCTACCCATATTTTCGACAAAGATTTCCAGTAAAGCATTGGCCGGGATATCCACTTCAAGAGAATAGGTTTTCGTCATCCTGTTTAACTCTCCAACTCTTTTTCCATTGATATACACCAGTGCATAATCCCGCAATCCACTAATATTCAAATTCCCCTTCATTTCTGTTTCTATTTTATGACTGTACAACACATACCCATAACCCTGTCCGAGCATTTCAAACGTCAAGGGAACATCTGACACAATGGGTTTGATTGACTTTTTCCATTCAAAGAAGTCATAATGTGTCAATTGAATATCCGGAATAGAGATTACCGGAATATTCGCCGGTATTGCAGGCAGCGAATCTGTTGTATATTTCTGCATCAGAGAACGGAAAGCCATGTATTTATCTGTTGGCCAACCGGCTTCGGATATGGGTGCATCGTAATCGTAGCTGGTGATATCAGGTTGGATGTCACGATTTGCATCGTAATTGGCACCGGATGTAAAGGCAAAATTGGTTCCCCCATGAACCATGTAAATATTGAAACTGATATTGTTTTGCAAAAAAGCTTCCAGTTGCTGAACACTTTGTTCTGCAGGTACTCTTATAAAATCTTCACCCCAATGGTCTAGCCAACCCGGATAAAACTCTCCAACCATATATGGCCCCATAGTATTCGTAAAAGGATTTACAGCCTTTTTCAGATTTTCAATGTTGGTTTCTCCATTGGCTGTTGGCAAAACACCCGGTATTGCCCCTTCCTGAAACAACCAGGAACCGTCGGAAGTGAAAAAAGGGGCATCAAAACCAGCATCTTCCAGCATTTTCTTAATTGCATAATAATATGTTCTGTGCCGTTCCATCGAAATATCCTTTCGCTGTGAAACATAAGAGCCAAACTCATTTTCGACCTGAACCATAATGATCGGTCCGCCATGCGTTATCTGCAAATCGTTCAGTTGTTCAGCCAGCTTATGTATATAAATATTGCAGGAATCCAGAAAAGGTTGATTGGTACGAATGATCAGATCCTGATTATTCTGCAACCACCAGGGATATCCGCCAAAATCCCATTCAGCACAAACATAAGGTCCGGGACGTAATATCACCATTAAACCTTCTTCCTGTGCTATTTGGATAAAAGCCCGGAGATTTTTATTTCCACTTGAGAAATTCCAGACTCCCGGAGCCGTATTATGATAATTCCAGAAAACATACGTTGAAACGGTATTTAATCCCATTGCCTTCATCATCTGAAAACGATGCCGCCAATATTCCTGCGGCACACGGGCATAATGCATTTCCCCGGAATGTATCTGTATGACTTTCCCATCGTACAAAAACTGACCGCCTTCAATTGCAAAACTATGCTTTTGAGCCTGACATTTAGCTTGTTTCGTAAACGAAAGAACTAAGAGTAAGCTTGCAAGAATCAAAATCTTCTTCATAAATCCTGTTTTAATAAACTTCAATATCCGATAACACCGGACAGGCTCTGGAATCGATAATACGAACCCTGATTTTTGATGTCGTGATTGAATCAATTTTTAATATTCTTTTGTGTCCGATGGTTGTTCCGTTAGCAACGATTTTCCACTGACCGTTCTCCATCGCTTCCACAGAGAATGCTTTGACCCGCTGACCTAAACGAATATACTCTTTCAAAACAATGTATTTTACCGGAATTTCTGTTTTCAGGCTGATTTCAATACTCGCTGTCAGAATCGAATCATCAGTTGTCCAGTACGTTTCCTTATTCAAATCAATAAGATTCCGTACTGCAAAATCACTGGAATTTCCACGTACCGAACTTGCTTTGATTTTTGCATTCAGAGCCAGATTATGCGCAAAAGCCGAATCCAGCATTTTCCGGAATCCCTCCAGAGATTTTATATCGTTTTCATGGATCAAACCACGACGATCAGGCGGAACATTCAGCAGCATCAAAGAACCACGCCCCACTGTTTTCAGGTAAATATCGAACAATTGTTCCGGTGTTTTCACCTGATTATCTTCCTTAGCATGATAAAACCATCCCGGACGAATAGAAACATCGGCTTCAGCAGGAATCCACTGTTTACCTTTTTCAGAACCCGTTCCCAGCAGTTCACAAATCCCACTTTTGCCCGGGTATATTGAATCCGTATCAATCATATTCCAGCAGATGGTGTTAACTTCTCCATTTTCATTGCCACACCAGCGAACTCCCGGACCAGCATCGCTGAAAAAGATCACGTTTGGCTCCATATTTCTCACCAGATTAATCGTTGTAGGCCAGTCATAATAAGTCTGTCCGTTTATCGACCTTTTTTCATTGGCACCACCGTAGTAACCAGTTCCACCATTGGCTCCATCAAACCACATCTCGAACACAGGTCCATAGTTTTTAAATATCTCTTTCAGTTGGTTCCTGTAATAATCAATATATGCCGGGCTCGCATAATCTGCCCGATTACGGTCCCAAGGAGAAAGATACACCCCAAACTTAAGATTATTTTGCTTGCAGGCATCTGATAACTCCTTTACAATATCACCTTTCCCATTTTTGTAAGGCGAATTTTTAATACAGTGCTCTGTATATTGACTTGGCCACAGGCAAAATCCGTCATGATGTTTACAAGTCAGAATTACACCTTTAAAACCCGCATTCTTCAACACATTGATCCATTGATTTACATCCGTTTGTGCAGGGTTGAAAACCCGTTCCGATTCATTTCCCATACCCCATTCAAGGTCGGTAAAAGTGTTGGTGGTAAAATGTATAAAAGCATTCATTTCCATCTCATGCCAGACAAGCTGAGCTTCTGTTGGTAAAGGATAAACAGGAGCAGGTGGATTGATTTGGGCTTTCGCCATAAAACCCGTTATCACCATTACAATTAGAATCAAATACTTGATTTTCATAAACATCGAAATAAATTAATCATCCATATTAAACTTCAAATATACGAATTCATTAATTTGGAGCTCTTTTTATTCCGGTAAAATCCTGCAAAAAAACGGAAACCAAGTTTGATTTGAGACTGTTCATGCAACTATGTCTTGGAAGGAGGGTAACGTGAAAAGAAGTTAGAAGTTAGAAGCCAGAAGCCAGAAGCGTAAAACGTGAAATCAATCTTTGTTGAACTATCAATCCTGTCAAGCTATTTTAGGGAAAGTCAAGTTTATGCAATAGTCCCGTACGTTTGGATTATGATACTGTAAGTTTATGCAATAGTCTCATACGTTTGGATTATGGCATTGCAAGTTCATGCAATAGTCCCGTACGTTTGGATTATGGCATTGCAAGTTCATGCAATAGTCCCGTACGTTTGGATTATAGCATTGTAAGTTTATGCAATAGTCCCGTACGTTTGGATTATGGTATTGCAAGTTCATGCAATAGTCCCGTACGTTTGGATTATAGCATTGTAAGTTTATGCAATAGTCCCGTACGTTTGGATTATGGTATTGCAAGTTCATGCAATAGTCCCGTACGTTTGGATTATAGCATTGCAAGTTTGTACAGTAATCCTATCCGTTTGTACATAGGGTGTTGAATAGTTTTGGCTAAAATAATTTCAAAATACAATCAATCTTAATATATTTCATTAACCATACGATATCCTTATTTTTAAAACTTATAATTGGATGTATAGTTTAGTAACATAATAATTAAATAGGAAGATATATTTTAAATTAGTTAAAATAATTACTGTCAAATTTGGTTTTAGTTATTTTCTATATTATATTTGACGTCCGAATATATTTTAGTATTAACCCCTAAATTTAAACTACAATGCGTGATTATTCAGTTTATTTCGAAAATGAATTTGATTCAAGAATTTACAGCCGTGAAAATTGGATGCGTTTTTTAGAAGATTACATCCTGCGGTTAAAAAAAGAAATCGCCAATGGCGAACCCTTGCAACAATATTTGCAGGAAATAGAAAGTCTTTACAATCAGGCGACAAGCAGTTCCGGTAAAACAGCGTATAATCGGGGATTACAAAAGTCCTCTACATTAAATGTGGACTTGGTAATAAAGGATTTTAAAGCTTTGGTATCAAAGCGTGAAGGACGAATCCGTGATACATTTGGAAAGGGAACACCGGAGTATCTTGTGTTTTTTCCAAACGGAATGTATGAATTTTCCCATGTGAGTAAGAAAACGATAGAAAACCTTTTTCAACGATTCTATGATGCTGCCGAACAATTTAAAACTGAACTTGGTTTTGAACTTGTGGATGAAATTACAACTTTGCATAACAAATATATTGATTTACGAAGTACTCAGGTGGGAAAGAAACAGGATGTAGCGTCAACGGTAAATAATTTTGAAACAACCCTTATCAAAATTAAAGATATATTACATATTCAACGTCTTCAATTAGCGATTCTGTATTACCGGAATCCACCCAAAGCATTATCGCTCTTTAATCAAAGTTTGATGGAAAATAACCAAAAGTCAAAAACCAAAAAAGAGCAAAACAATACTTACACCGTAACAATTCCGGCAAACACAACCAAAGAAGCCGGATTTGCCTTTTCGGTTGACAAAACCATGCTCTTTAGCAATGTAGGTTCCGAGGCAGTTTTGGTATATGGTGCTGCAACTGTTGATGCTCCGCTTAGCCCTACAGCCATTGAATTACTATCGGGCGAAGAAAAAGAAATTACCGCCACCCAACTGGGAGCCCCGGCAAACCGCTTTATCCTGATAAAAAACAAGAGTCTGCTGGTTGAAGCCGAAGTAGAAATTCTGTTCGTGTAATCAGTAATTAAACCTGTACAAAGCACTTTTTTTAATAACAATATAAAATACTTTAAGGGAAAGAGAAACCGTTAGCCTTTTGTTATTAACCATAAGCTTAATATCATATTTACATTAAAAAAGGCTGGCGGTTTCTTTTACAAAACAATCTTCTGCTTGTACCAGTCTTTAAAAACTATTACATTTACACCCATAAAAATCAAATTTTGCCTATGGAGAAATAAACAACTCTGTATAAATATATTAGTTAGCGTTTGCTATTATTCTTGTCTTTGAAAACTGGTAATTTTTATACTGCAAGGAATAATAAGTAAAAACGCGCACGTCATGGCGTGTGCTTTACTTATTTGCAGTATGGGTATACCAGTACCTCAAAGACGAATACAGTAAAAGTCACACGCCTTTTTTATGGGCAGGTGGCAGGCTAAATCGGAAAATTAAAAAGCTGGAAAGAAGAATATCTTTTTCACTTTTTGCCCCTTATGTACCCTCATTACCATGAAACAGATTTTCAAAAACAAAAAAATAGTTTTAAAAAAGACAAAAATGCAACTATTTGTAATAAAACACATCTATAAGTTATATTTTACAATCAATGATTTTCTTATTCAAAAAAATGAAATTAAGAAGACATTAAGGAAACTTAACGTAAACAGCCCGATATAACCCCTAAAAACAAAAATGATGAAAACGCTCGAATAAAAAAGCCGTTACAACCTGTCTCCTTTAAAGGTTGCAGCGGCGTAAAAGACACTTAAACACCATATTATTTGGTATGGTTTTAAGCTAAAGGAAGTTGTGAAAATGTAGTTATGAATTTAAAATAAACGCTAAATGGGGAAAATAACCTCTCGAATACTAAGTTTGTTATGTGCTGTAATGATTTTAATATCATTTTCTTATGCTCAGTCAGCATACATTCCATTGCTAAAGCAAAATAACCAGTGGAATATACTGAGGAGTCAGTTAAATCCAGGCATTCTTTATACCGAAATATACAGAGTTGATATAGATACCATAATTAACGGGAATCATTGTAAAAAAATAGTAACCAGCAATGATTCTGCTCTAAATGCTGTCTATAATTTTGCATATTACATGTACGAAGATACTTCCTCAAAAAAAATATTCACACTTGATGACAATTTCAACCTAAAACTTTATTTTGATTTTGATGTAAAAGTTGGAGATACATTATCTCTATATTCCCCATATTTTCATTTGAGTCAAAGTGATACATTTTATGTAACACAAATAGATTCGGTAAATTTGGGTGGCATATATCGAAAAAGGGTATCTACAAATTTTAAAACAAATGGAATACTTATCCCTGCCGATGATTGGATCGAAGGATTTGGTACATTTAAAGGATTACATTATGGTGGGTATCCTCCTTATGTTGGTGTGTATATATCTCTTTTGTGCTTTAGCAATAATGCCCAAATAATTTATCAAAGTGCAGCAGGATATTGTTATTATAAAAATGTGGGTATAAAAGAATTTGAAAATCAATTGATTTCTATTTATCCGAATCCTGTTACAGATCATTTGTTTATAAAAACAGCTCAAACTAACGAATACGTTTTGCAGATATTTGATATTTGCGGAAGATTAGTATTTGAGCAGGAATTAAATAAACGAGAAAGCATGGTTCCAATTTCAAATTTGAAAAAAGGGATTTACCATGTGGCAATCTATAAAAATGATAATAATAAGGTTTTATCTGACAAAATAATTAAATTATAAAAGATATGAAATATTTAAAATTAATCATGTTGTTCGCTATGATGGTTACAATTAAATCATCGTATTCGCAATTAATATACCCAATAAACAATGCTTATAGTACAGATACAATAATCAAACTAATAAACATGCCAAATGTATACTCATTAAATATTAATGGGCAAATTCAGTTAAATTCAGATATTGGGTTTGTAAGAGTAATTATGAAAGAATTCTCTGGTGAAAAGTATCTTGTATACGAAGGCTCAAAACTTATTAGTAATTCTTTATCTATAACTTTAAATAACTTTGGTGAAGAAACATACTCCTTGAATTGTAAAAAGCCAATTGAATTAGAAATACACTTGAAAAATGCGTCAATAAACCTTTTCAGTATTTATATGGATACTATTGTAAATACATATAAAAGCCAGAATAGTGACGCATATTTAAATAATCTATTTAATCAAAAATTACTAAATGTCCAAAATTACATTCAGCAAAATCAAATGCTATGGACAGCCGGAAATAATTTATTTGCAAGAATGACTTACTCTCAAAAAACAAAATACTTTGGCGACCCACTACCTGATTTGCAGGGATTTGAATATTACACAGGAGGCATATTTGAGTTACTACCCAGAACAACTGCCGTTCAAAGCAATTATGTAAATAATTTTGACTGGAGAAATAGGCATGGTGCAAATAATCCAAATTCTCCTTATTGGGATGGAGATAATACAGATTGGAGCGGATGGATTACAACCAGGCATGAAGGACAGGTATGTAATGATTGTTGGATTTTTAGCCCGGTATATACAACAGAATCTATTATAAACCTATATTATAACAAACATCTGGATAGAAATTTAAGTGAACAAAATTTGCTTTCATGTATTCCGAGAGACGTACATTGTGAAGGTTATTCACCCTATGTAGCTCTTGACTATATGAAAAACAATGGGGTCGTTAATGAAAGTTGCTTTCCTTATCAAGGAGATAATTATATTGCTTGTAACACTATTTGTAGTAATCCAACTGAAAAAGTTTATATTAACAACTATGAATATGTAAGTCAATATACGGGTAATGTTATGAATGATGATAATATCAAGAAAGCCATTATTGAAAAAGGCCCTCTTTCTTCTGTAGTTGCAGCTTGGGGGCACGCAATGTCCTTGGTTGGTTATGGCACAATAAAAGCGGGTAATCAATATATGAATCAGAATAACTATAGTACAATATTTAATGTACCGGAAAATTCTCCTTTAATTGGTAAAACATATTGGATTTTTAAGCAAAGTTGGGGGTCATGGATTGGAGGAACTCCATATGTATACGTAATAACACCTATAAGTCAATTATTCTCTATAAAAACGCCCATAACCTCTAATTTGTTAACACCTAACGATATAAGATGTGTTGATTTAGACGGGGATGGTTATTATAATTGGGGAATTGGCCCTAAACCAGCAACATGTCCTACTTGTCCGGATGAGGAAGATTGCGATGATTCTAATCCATTCTTAGGGCCGTATGATGCACAATACAATTGTAGGTTATTATGTAATAATTTCGTTTATTCAGGTACTCCACTTGAAATAAATCAGAATGAGATATGGAACTATGACTACAATTCTAATAAGGATATTATAATACATACTGGAAAAAGCTTAACAATTGAGAAATTGTTGAATATGGTTCAAGGTGCAAAAATTATTGTAGAACCAGGTGCAAAACTGATAGTTAATGGTGGAACTATTTCAAATCTTTGTGGCAACAAATGGCAGGGTATTGAAGTTTGGGGGACAAAAAATGCAGCGCAAGGCAGCCCGTTTTATTCACAATACCAGGGAATTGTTGAACTGAAAAATGGGGCAACCATTGCCAATGCCGAAGAAGCAATCCGGTTATGGAAACCAGACGACTGGAACTCAATGGGTGGAATTGTTTTTGCAAACAATGCTACTTTTTTAAACAACCGTCGTTCTGTTGAATTTATGTCATACAAAGAAACCCTGCCCAATGGCTATACTGTTGACAATGAAAGCAGCTTTACAAACTGCACGTTTAAAGTGGATAATAACTACCTTGACCCTGCAAACGACGAGTTTACGGTTCACGTGAGCCTTTGGGATGTGAAAGGGGTTAAATTTACTGCCTGCCAGTTTTTAAACGAAATGAGTAATAAACAGTTTAGCCTGAGCAATAACAAAGCAATTTATTCCATTGATGCAGCTTATTATGTAAACTCACTTTGCAGTATTGCCATGCCTGTAGGGCAAAATTGCCCTCCGGAAAATCAAACACGTTCGTTGTTTAAAGGATTTAACGTGGCCATAGAAGCCACCGGAACAAACCCGAACCCGTTTGTAAAAGTGGATGAAGCCGATTTTAAGGAAAACCTGAAGGGGGTAAGAATCTCCAGTTTAAACAATTCATGGATTAACCGCTCTAATTTCCAGGTTGGAAACTCTTCAATCCAGAATATAAACACAAATTATGACATCACGGGAATTGATCTTTTTAACTCGACCGGTTTCCGCGTGGAAGAAAACAATTTACAGGCTTCATCATTGCCCAATACTACCAGCAATGGCATTGTAGTGAAACAAAGCGGCGAGGCTCAAAACCAGGTATATAAAAATACCATCCAGAACCTTACCTACGGGCAGCACTATTATAAGCTGAACCGTTCGACCCAGGAATCATACAAAGGCTTGCAGTTTTTATGTAACCAGCATCAGGGCAATGCCGAAAATGATGTGATGATTGAAGGTGCAGGTAGCAGTTCTGAAGGCATTCGTATATACCAGGGGCGGGTTAGCAGTACCGAGGAAAAAGCAGCCGGGAATACATTCAGCAATGGAATTTGCAATGTAAAAAATGAAACAACCATCCCCTTGATTTATTCCTGCTTTAGCCAGCCGGTGCAAGTACCCGATATAAACAACTGTGTAAACAATAACGTGTTTTTAGCCCTGCTCAATACCGAAAATACCTGCCCCTCTAACTTCAGTACAGGTTTGGAATTACCGTTAAGCGCGGAATATAAAACCATGTTAAACAGTAGCTACGATCAGTTGGAATCAGCTTATACCAACCTGTTGTATAACTATAATACATTGATTGACGGCGGTAATACAAATGCAGTGTTAAACAAAATACAATCAACCTGGCCACAGGAGGTGTGGGAATTGCGAAACGAGCTGATGTCGAAATCGCCCTACCTCACCGAGGAAGTATTGCGTGAAACCGCTAAAAGGAATATTTTGCCCCAGGCAATGGTACTCGAAATATGCCTGGCAAACCCTGATGGTACGCGTAATCATAAATTTATTGATTTCCTGGCAGGCGAAATACCGAACCCGCTACCTGAATATATGCTGGCACTGATTGTTGATAACTGGGAAACTAAATCGACCCGCACCTTATTGGAAAACACCCTTGCCGAAAAGGGAGCTGAAAAAGATTATATAGCCAATATGCTGATTGCCAATGAGCAGGTAAGCGAAAACTCGCCTAAAAGTTTTATCCGGAACTGGCTTACACGCCGTGGCAATCTTCCCGATTTTTATGCCCGTGCCGAAAGTTTGATGGATGAAAACAATTACAGCAGTGCAACGGATGTATTAAGCCAAATTTCAACCTACTATAAATTAGACGAAGTTCAACAGGGTGAATTTAATAATTTTACAACCTATCTGAATTTCAGGAGTTCTATTTGTAATTCGGGGAAAAGCATTGCCCAATTATCGAAGGATGAAATTGAAGAACTGAAAGCGATTGCGGCAGCGAATACCGGGCGATCCTCGGCCATTGCCAAAAATATATTGTGCTTTTTTTACGGAGTTTGTTTTGACGACGATGTTAAAACAGGCGGATATAAGAGTCGTGTAATAGGGAAGCCCACGGTAAGCGCACGTCAAATTATAAACAGCGAGTACAACAAAGTAAACGTGATGCCTAACCCGGCATCGGTTTATACTGCCTTTAGCTGGGAACTGCCTTTATTGGAGGGCGAAGCTACACTTACCATTTCGGATGTAAGCAGCAAGCTGATAGAACAGCATACTCTTAAAACCAGGCAAGGCCAGTGGATTTGGGATACCCGTGCAATTAAAAAGGGAATTTACCTTTACGAACTAAAAGATGCAACGGGCAGTATTGCTCATGGCAAATTGGTGATTTCAGAATAAGTTTTTAAGCATAAAGCCGGCAAAAGCCGGCTTTATGCTTATCTTTACAGAACGATTAATCATCACGCTGTTATGAAAAAAACAATTATTGTTTTATTATTCCTGTTTGCCGGTGTCTGTTTAAAAGCGCAGCCCTTTTCGTTAGATACTACTTTTCGTTCTGTTGTTCCGGTTGTGTTTTCGCCCTTTGATTTTAACCAGGTGCATGGTTTAATTCATGAACCCGGGGGTACCATGTTGGTTTATGGTCAATTTAACGATTTTACAAACCAGCACCCTAACAGCCTGCGGTGCGATTATAGCGGGAACCTGGTAAACACGTGGACTAATCTTGCGGATGACGGCACTACAAACCGAAGGATTGTATTAAATAATCATTCATA
>Ga0074193_1001800_pt1 | contig 23083 bp, 20 predicted proteins | sample EPASupsiteHSE605_FD_64523 | JGI IMG/M metagenome (GOLD analysis project Ga0074193, IMG submission 64523) | Bioremediated contaminated groundwater from EPA Superfund site, New Mexico - Sample HSE6-05 | ecosystem: Environmental > Aquatic > Deep subsurface > Groundwater > Contaminated ... | reverse complement strand
GGCCCATGGGGAACTGCAACAAGTATTCCTGCAACTATCGTGGCAAATACAGATTATACCAAAACGTTTACACTTACATTGCCTGCTGGTTATAACCCGGCTCGTATTCTTGTTGTTGGATTAGTTCAAAAATATAGCGCAAATGAAAGTGATCGTGAAATCTTAAATGCTGACGAAATGTTCCTCAATGGTGGAACCGGAATCGCTGAAAATAGCGCAATTGCTCAGTTCAACGTATATCCAAATCCGGCTTCAGGTTCATCAACCATGAGCATTGTATTAAAACAAGCTTCAGAACTTTCAGTTTCTGTAATGAATATTGTTGGTGAAACTGTTCGTACTCAAAATTTTGGTACTGTTGAAGCAGGTTCATTCAATACTACTTTAGACTTAAGCAACCTTACAAAAGGTGTTTATATGGTTAAGATTAATGCAGGAAACCAGACTTCCTTCCAGAAAGTTATGGTTTACTAATTTTCAGGTTATGTAATGATGCTAAAAAGCCGGATTATACTATGTAATCCGGCTTTTATTCTGAATTGAAGTTTCCCGAAAAAGCTCACACTGTTTGCCAGCCTGAATTCAATGTAATTTACCCTGAGAGAAGTTAACGGGATTATTAAATGTGTTTATTTCCATTTGATCTTTCATAAGCGACATTGAACTATGCCGATTGTTGAGATGTAATGCCGAAAGCATAAACAAATGGTAGAATGTGGATATCGCCCAATTGCGCTATTTGTTTATTACGTTCGCATTAACGGGAATGTTTCCGGATTAATTTAGAATTTACAACTACATATCATAGTCTTCTCCACTTCGTTCATTGTTGTCGTTTTGTTTACGAGCCGGACGTTGTTTTATTCCCCCGTTAATCTTGTAAGTGAATGTGATAAATAGTAGCATAGATGTACGCTTACGAATCATTTCCGATTCAAAATTTGTTCCACTGTTCGTTACGCTGAATTTTTGAGTATTAAACATATCACTTAAACGAACAGATATAGAACCACGCTCTTTTAATATATTCTTTTTAGCAGCAATATCTGCGAAATACATTTCTTTGATTTCACCTTGTGGTGTTACAATTGGGCCCCGATAATTTACATTGAATTGCAAATTGATTCCCCATGGGAGATTCATTGTTGAATTAAGTTTTGATGTCCAGCTATAATTGTCTGATTCAAGCCCGCTTTCAACATTCGAACCGTCAATTACCGTACGGAAATAACTGAAACTAATGTTGCTTTTCCACCACTTTAATATTTCATGATCCAAAACGAAATCAATACCATAAGCTTTTCCTGTAGATAAATTCATGGATGTTGAATTGGTAATCCCATTTACATCCACAAAACTGTAACGACGGATAATATCGTTCATAAAACGATAATACACATTGGTATATAGACTGGTCTTTTTCCAGTATTTAGTATGCCCTAACTCGAAAGAATTGGTGTATTCTGGTTTTAGTGACGGATTCCCATAGCTAACCATCCAAACATCATCATAATCGCGGAATGGATTGAGTGAGTGAAAATCAGGACGGCTTACCCTGCGACTATAGCTTAGTTGCATTTCATTGTCTTTCGGTAATTTATATGAAACATGAACGGATGGATAGAAACTCATATAGTCGTTTTTGTACTCTTTTCCGTCCGTTTTTTGTTCGGCTGTAGTAAGTGCCTGTTCCAAACGGCCTCCAAGTTGGAACGAGAACTTCTTCCATTCGGATGAATACATTGCATATAATGCCTGAATATTTTCAGTATAAACAAAATGATTGTTTTTCGAGGGGTCTAAAGTCCAAAAATTAGTGTTAAGGTCATAGAAATGGAAATCGCTGTCAACGTAACGTACGATTGCATGGTAGCCACCTTCTATTTTCATCTTATCATTCAGCGGATGGACATAATTGAGCTGGGCATTCAATTGTTTATTATTCCCATCTGTATGTGTTTTTTGGGTGAATAGAGAATAAGGGAAATATACTCCGGATGCAAAAGAGTCAATATCAGTCGTATAGTTTTCTTCTTCATCGAAATTATTTAACCGATATGAAATATCAGCAGTTAACTCTTGTTTGGGCTTGTTGAAATTTCGTTTGTAGAAAAAGGTGAAAACATGTTCAGTATTATTTTCGGGTTCCGAGAGGAGCTTTGTTTGATAAAATGTTGGTAACAGGTCTGTTCGTTGGGTAAGATTGTAAGTGTTACCGTCACGTGTAGCATCGTTTTTAGAGAGTTGGTACGAGAATGTAATGCTATTTTTTTTGTTGATATAATAATCAAAACCTCCTTTGATACTTTTATTAATCATTTCACGACGATTATCTGTGTGTTGGTGGTCGTAAGTTACGGAGTCACCGTTAAAAGCTTTGCGCAACATGTCTCCATAGCCTTGCATTTTAAACCAACGACCATCGATAGCTGTGAAAAAGTTGAATTTCCCTTTATTGTAATTCAGGTTCAATGAGCCGTTATAGCGATCTTTCACTCCATAAGAAAGAGATACATTCCCGTTTAATCCGGTATCAGTACGCTTTTTTAATCTGATATTGATGATTCCGGTCATACCTTCCGGATTATACTTTGCGGAAGGATTGGTAATAATTTCAATACTTTCGATTGTGCTCGCGGGAATTTGCTCCAAAATGGCATTACGGCTGCTTCCCGACAGTGTAGAAGGCCTTCCGTCAATCAGAATACTCACATTACTGCTGCCACGTAAACTTACCGTGCCTTCATCATCTACTTGTACCGAAGGTACATTTTGCAATACATCTACTGCAGTTCCTCCACCTGTAGTGAGGTTTTTTTCTACATTTACCACCTTTTTATCCAGAGTGTATTCAATCAATTTTTTATCGGCAGTTATATTTACCCCCGAAAGGTTGCTTGTTCCTGCTACTAATTTAATCTCTCCAAGGTTGATAGAAGGTTCATTTGGCGTAATCTTGAAAATGGAAGTTTTCAGGTCTTTGTAGCCAATAAAACTGATTTTTAGATAATAAATTCCGGCTGGAATTTTGTCGAGTATGAATTCTCCTTTGTTGTTGGTTATAATTCCGGAAACCATAGAGCTATCTTTGGTTTTCAGTAAAAGAATGTTCGCATATTCTACAGGCTGAGAGGTTGCCTGATCAATAATTTTTCCTTTAATTTCGCCTGATCTGAATTCGGGAGTTATACCCGGGGCATTGTGCTTTTGTGCAAATAAAGTGATAGATAGTACTGATAATAAGGTGGCTAGAAGTAATCTCATTGGATGTGATTGAATAAATAATGCAGTGATTTTTGAATAACAATAATAATATGTTTAATTAGACACTTGGAAGCCGGATTTCCTTCGGTACAATAACTGTTATTTTTTTCTTAATGTATTTTAGTCGTGAATATAAGGCTTCTCTGTATTTTTGAAGTATTAAACCTTTTTACATTTCGAAGGTCTTAATTCCGTATTTAAAATGTACCAGAATGAAGAAATATTTGTTTGCCTTGCTATTGTTTTTTTTAACAGCCATATTTCCGGTAAATTCGCAGTCACTATACTTTCCTCCGTTAACTGGAAATAATTGGGATACAGTTAGTTTTAGCGCTCAAGGTTGGAATTCAGTTGCCAGAGATACGCTGTATCAATTTTTGGAACAAAAGCATACCAAAGCTTTTCTGATTCTGAAAGACGGAAAGATAATTATGGAAAAGTATTTCGGTACATTCGAAAGAGATAGCATTTGGTATTGGGCTTCAGCAGCTAAAACACTTACCGCTTTTTTGATTGGGAAAGCTCAGGAAGATGGCTATTTGTCGATTAGCGATACAACCTCTAAATATCTGGGAATGCATTGGACAGCTGCTCCTTTGTTGAAGGAAAACAAAATTACGATCCGGCACCAGTTAACTATGACAACCGGATTAGATGATGGTGTTCCTGACGACCATTGTACACTGGATACCTGCTTGCAGTATCTGGCTGATGCCGGAAGCCGCTGGGCTTATCATAATGCAGCTTATACATTGCTGTCTAATGTTTTGGAAACCGCTACAAATAAACCGCTGAATCTTTATACGTTACAGAATCTGAATATTAAAACCGGAATGTCAGGATTGTGGCTTAATGTAAACTACGATCAGACTTTTTACAGTACAGCCAGAACCATGGCTCGATTTGGGTTGTTAATCCTCAATAAAGGAGTTTGGAGTACAGATACGTTGCTGCACGATCAGAATTATTTCCAGCAGATGACCCATACATCGCAAAATATTAATAATTCGTATGGATACCTTTGGTGGCTTAATGGAAAAGGAAGTTATATGTTGCCTCAATCGCAATTCGAGTTTTTTACGGATTTAATTCCTCCTGCTCCCAGTGATTTAATAGCAGCTTTAGGTAAAAATGACCAGAAACTCTACGTTGTTCCTTCTCAAAAACTTATTGTTGTACGGATGGGGGATGCATCCGGCTTGTCACTTTATGCGCTTTCTTCATTCGATTCGGAATTATGGACTCGTTTAAATGCAGTAATGAATACGAGTACTGTAGAAGAAAATCAGATTTCCAAAACCACTGCTTTTCCCAATCCATCCTCTGATTATATTGAAATAAAGGATATTGATTCCAGAGTCAGCTCATTTGCAATTATCGACATAACAGGCAGAGTACTTCGGAGCGAGATATTTACAAAGCCTGGAATAGATGTACATTCACTCGAAAACGGGAATTATCTGGTACAATTTATGGATGGAAAGGGTATTGCGATTTCGATTGTAAAGATTTCTGTAATACACTAATCGTAAGTTGATTATGTATTTTTTGTCCTTGCGGACTTACCTCTCATTTGTCTATGTTTTTTGGAGTAGCTGATTTTCAAATGTATTCATTTTTCAAATTGAATTCTTACCTTTGCCGAAGAATTAAAATGTATGTACAAAGTTTTGCTTATCATTGGTTCAGGAAGCTTTTTGGGTGGGGTATCCCGTTATCTGCTGGCTAGATTTGTGCAAAATAACTATCTTTCTTCGTTTCCGTATGGAACATTTTGGGTTAATATACTTGGTTGTTTTTTGATTGGACTTTTTTATGGTATTTCAGAGAAAAGTCAATTTCTGACTTCGGAATGGCGAATGTTTCTAACAATAGGTTTCTGTGGAGGTTTTACCACATTCTCGACCTTTGCCCATGAAAACCTGTCTTTACTGAAAGATGGAAATTTTTTACATCTGGCTTTGTATGCCAGTTTTAGTGTATTCCTGGGTATTACGGCTACCTATCTGGGTAATCAGATGGTTCATGTAGTTTGGAAGTAAATTATAAGTGTTGTTTTATAAAATATTGAAAATTAATCACTTGTTTTTTTAGCGGTCGTTATATTTCCTGCTTCTTACTTCTGTCTTCTTTTCTTACCTTTGCACTCTTTAAATTCTCAGAGCATGTTCGAAGAAAAACTCATTCAGGTTACGGTTGAACTGATACGTTCACATTATGGTCAGGAAATTGCTGCAAGTCAGATACAAATTCAGAAAACCCGTCGTGAGTTTGACGGTGATTTTACACTGGTAGTCTTTCCGTTTGTAAAACAATTGCGCAAATCTCCCGAACAAATTGGAAACGAACTGGGTGAGCTTATCTGTAATTCGATGCCCGAAGTGGTTGCGTTCAACGTAATCAAAGGCTTTCTTAACCTGAGCCTGAGTGTTGATTTCTGGACTTGTTTTCTTAAACAGGCTTCGCTTAAATCCGATTTTGGAACAACAAATACAGGGCTGAATAAACGGGTAGTGCTGGAATTTTCTTCACCAAATACCAATAAACCGCTTCATTTAGGACATATTCGTAATAATCTGTTAGGCTGGTCGGTATCCGAAATTCTGAAGGCTAATCGGTATGATGTAGTTCGGGTGAATCTGGTGAACGACCGTGGTATTCACATCTGTAAATCGATGTTGGCATGGCAAAAGTTTGGAAATGGAGAAACTCCGGAAACTTCCGGTTTGAAAGGGGATCATCTGGTTGGTAAGTATTACGTGGTATTTGATAAAGAATACAAAGCCGAAATAGAGAAGCTTGTTGCCGATGGAATGGATAGAGAGGAAGCTGGAAAAAATGCTCCGCTTTTGAAAGAAGCCCAGAAAATGCTTCGTTTGTGGGAAGAAAATGATCTGGAAGTCAGGATTCTATGGCATAAAATGAATGAGTGGGTGTACGATGGTTTTGATAAAACCTACAGCCGTCTGGGAATTTCTTTTGATAAGATTTATTATGAATCCAATACATATCTTCTTGGAAAACAGATTGTGGAGAAAGGGCTGGAGGATAATGCCCTCTTTCGCAAAGAGGATACTTCTGTTTGGGCTGATTTGACCTTGGAAGGCCTTGACGAAAAATTGCTGTTACGTTCTGATGGAACTTCGGTATATATGACTCAGGACCTGGGTACTGCAAAACTTCGTTACGATGAATTTGTAGCTGATACAATGATTTATGTAGTTGGAAATGAACAGAATTACCATTTTGACGCACTGAAAACTATTTTAAAAAAACTGGGATATAGTTGGGCAGAAGGTATTCATCATCTCTCTTATGGGATGGTTGAACTGCCTGAAGGGAAAATGAAATCACGTGAAGGAACCGTGGTGGATGCCGATGATTTGATGGAAGAGATGAAAAATACGGCCAAGGAAATCAGCATGGAGTTGGGTAAGCTCGATGATTTTGAAAGTAACGAAGCAGAACAGCTCTATTACATGCTGGCAATGGGTGCCTTAAAATACTTTATCCTGAAAGTTGATCCTGCAAAGAATATGCTCTTCAATCCAACGGAATCTATTGATTTTAATGGAAATACAGGTCCGTTTATTCAATATACCCATGCTCGTATTTGCTCAATACTTCGTCGTGCAGAAATTAACGAGCCGATCGATACATTGCCTTCCGAGTTACAACTGAAAGAGCGTAATATTATTCGTTTACTCTATGAATTTCCGCAAGTTGTAGCGGAAGCCGGTCGTACATTTAGCCCTGCATTGATAGCAAATTACGTTTTCGAATTAGCCAAGGAATATAACAGTTTCTATCAGGATATTCCGGTATTGAAAGAGCAGGACGATACTTTGCGTTCGTTCCGCTTAATACTCAGTTCAACCACCGCAAGAGTATTGGCGAAAGCTATGAATTTGTTAGGAGTAGATGTCCCTGAAAAGATGTAAAAACAATCCTTTCCCTGATGTAATTAAGAAAAAAAGTTCCCGAAAATTACTATTTTTGCAAATCTCAATGTAAAGACAGAGCGATGTTTGAAAATATAAGCGAGAAATTTGAAAGGGCCTTTAAAGTTCTCAAAGGCCAGGGCAGTATTACGGAAATTAACGTAGCTGAGACCTTAAAGGAGGTTCGTAAAGCACTACTTGATGCTGACGTTAGTTATAAGATTGCCAAGGACTTTACCGAAAAGGTGAAACAGAAGGCGATGGGACAGAATGTGTTAACAGCAGTTTCTCCCAGCCAGTTAATGGTGAAAATTGTTCACGATGAACTTGCCGAACTCATGGGAGGCGGTATGTCGGAACTCAATATAAAAGGTTCTCCTGCAATTATCCTGATGGCAGGTTTACAAGGCTCTGGAAAAACTACTCACTCGGCGAAGCTTGCAAATTATCTCAAAACAAAAAAAGGTCGCCAGGTTTTACTGGTTGCCGGTGACGTTTATCGCCCTGCAGCGATTAATCAGCTGAAGGTTTTAGGAGAACAGATTGGGGTAGAGGTATATTCGGAAGATGATAGCAAAAGCCCCGTTAAGATTGCTCAAAATGCCATTCAACATGCGAAATTAAAAGGACATAACGTTGTGATTGTCGATACTGCCGGTCGTTTGGCTATTGATGAAGAGATGATGAATGAGATCTCTGCGATCAAAGCTGCTGTTAATCCGCAGGAAACACTGTTTGTTGTGGACTCTATGACAGGCCAGGATGCGGTGAACACCGCCAAAGCTTTTCATGACCGCCTGAACTACGAAGGGGTAATCCTTACTAAACTTGATGGAGATACCCGTGGTGGTGCAGCATTGACCATTCGCGCTGTAGTGGATAAACCTATCAAATTTGTAGGGATTGGTGAAAAGATGGAAGCTCTCGATATTTTCTATCCGGAGCGTATGGCTGATCGTATTCTCGGGATGGGTGATATCATTTCGTTGGTAGAACGCGCTCAGGAACAATATGATGAAGAGCAAGCCCGTAAACTTCATAAAAAAATCCAACAGGACGATTTTAACTTTGATGACTTTCTAAACCAAATCAAGCAAATCAAAAAGATGGGAAATATCAAAGATTTGATGGGCATGATTCCGGGGATGGGTAAAATGATGAAAGATATTGATATTGATGATAATGCATTTAAAAGTATCGAAGCAATTATTTATTCAATGACTCCTGCTGAACGTCAAAGCCCGTCTTTGCTTAACGGAAGTCGTCGAAAACGTATTGCTCAGGGAAGTGGTACGGATATTACCGAAGTAAACCGCCTTATCAAACAGTTTGAAGAAACCCGCAAGATGATGAAAACACTTACTGGTACCAAAGGCAAAAATATGATGCGCATGATGGGTAACCGTGTAAAACGGTAGTTTTCTAAGCAAAATTTTGAAAAACTATTTTAGAAGATAACGAATCTAAAAACATCAATATGAAACTGATAGACGGAAAAGAAATAGGCATTCAGATAAAGAATGAAATTGCGAAAGAAGTAAGGGAGATGATGGATAATGATCAACGTCCTCCACACTTAGCAGCTATTTTAGTGGGTGAGGATGGTGCAAGTCAGACGTATGTTGCCAGCAAAGAAAAACAATGTCATGAAGTTGGATTTACCTCATCGGTATATCGCTATCCGGAAACTATTACGGAAAAAGAACTTTTGGAAGTTGTTGATTTTTTAAATAATGATGAAGAGGTAGATGGTTTTATTGTCCAACTTCCACTTCCTAAACATATTTCTTCGGATAAAGTACTGCAACGCATTCGCCCAGAAAAAGATGTAGATGGATTCCATCCGGTTAATCTGGGTAGAATGGTTACTGGGCTTCCGGCATTTATCCCGGCTACACCTTATGGAATTATGCAGTTGTTTGAGCGTAGCGGTATTGAAACGGAAGGGAAAAATTGCGTAGTATTAGGTCGTAGTAATATTGTAGGAACTCCCATGAGTATTCTGCTTTCCAGAAACAACAAAAAAGCCAATGCAACAGTAACTTTATGTCATAGCAAAACCCAAAATCTGAAAGAGATTACATCTCAGGCCGATATTTTAATTGCAGCCATTGGGAAACCTGAATTTGTAACCGCTGAGATGGTAAAAAAAGGAGCTGTAATTATAGATGTAGGGATTCATAGGATAGAAGACGCAAACAAAAAAACAGGGTTTAGACTGGTTGGAGATGTGAAGTTTGACGAAGTTTCGACAAAATGTTCCTATATCACTCCGGTTCCGGGTGGAGTAGGACCAATGACTATCGTCGCTCTTTTAATGAATACACTGAAAGCATATAAAAAAGAAATATATCAGTAAGCTATTCATTTTTAGCTTTTTCAAAAGGACTCTGAGAATAGATCTATTAAGAAAAAATATATGATTACTCCCGGTTGGTAAAGAACGTACCTGCCGGGAGTTTTTGTGATAGTTTTTCATATTAGTTGATTACAGAAAAGGATATTATATTTTTTTGATTGGGTATAACTGTAAGGATTTCGGGAGCTGCTCATTCCCTTTTTTTTGTATCATTGCATTCGGAATAGAAACGGAATGAAAACAACGGGTCGCATACGTACGCTGGATATGGTTTTTGCCTTTTTGGGTGGGTGTGTGCTGTTGTTTATTATCGCCCCCTTAGCCGGAATGTTTTTAAAGACATCTTTTATGGAAATAGGGGAGGTGGCTTCGGATACACAGGTTTCAAATAGCATCTGGATTACGCTGGCTATTTCGATGTCGGCAACTCTTTTATTTGCGTTTCTTTCTGTACCGTTTGCCTGGATGCTTGCCCGTAAAAAATTCAGAGGCAGGAAGCTTGTGAATGGAATCATTGACCTGCCAATAGTAATTCCGCATACTGCTGCCGGAATTGCAATTCTGGGAATTGTTTCGAGAGGAACATTCCTGGGAGAGGCTGCCGATAAGGCCGGTTTTAGTTTTGTGGGGCATCCGCTTGGAATTGGTCTGGCAATGGCTTTTGTAAGCCTTCCGTTTTTGATCAATGCTGCCCGGGATGGATTTGAAGCGGTTCCCGAACGTTTGGAAAAGGCAGCTTTGAATCTGGGAGCTACACCACTGAAAGTCTTTCTGACAATATCATTACCTCTTGCCTGGAGAAATATTTTGTCGGGAGGTATTATGATGTTTGCCCGTGGAATGAGTGAATTTGGTGCAGTCATTATCATTGCCTATCATCCAATGACTACTCCGGTGCTGATTTACGATCGTTTCGGAGCTTTTGGGCTCAGCTATGCCCGTCCGGTTGCCGTGTTGTTTATTCTCGTTTCGTTGGCCTTTTTTATAGCTCTTCGGTTCATCTCCAAACGAAATCAAAAAGATGCTTAAGCTCGAAAATTTATCGGCACATGCCGGGCAGTTTTGCTTGAAAAACCTAAGTCTGGAAATAGAAAAAGGGGATTATTTTGTGTTGATTGGAAACTCGGGAGCCGGGAAAACCATTTTACTCGAAGTCCTTACCGGATTATTGCCTGTTCTGTCGGGAAAAATATTTCTGTATCAGCAAGATATATCTTTGCACTCTATTCGTCAGCGTCCGTTTGGATTGGTGTTTCAGGATTTGGCTATTTTTCCGCATCTTACAGTATTTCAAAATATTGCATATCCATTACAGCAAAAAAAAGTTTCAAAGCAACAAATTCGTTTGGAAGTTGAGTTTTTATCCGGGAAAATGGATATTCAATCGCTATTGAAACGAATGCCTTCAACCTTGTCGGGAGGTGAGTTGCAACGTGTGGCTCTGGCTCGTACGTTAGCGCTGAAGCCTGAAATTTTGTTGCTCGACGAGCCCTTGTCAGCTCTGGATACAAGTTTGCGCTCCGATTTAAAACAGCTTCTCTTCAGTTTAAACAAAGAAGGACAGACCATTTTGCACGTTACGCATGATTTTGAAGAAGCGGTTTCGTTATCAAATAAACTGGCTGTAATCGAAAAGGGAGAAATAGTTCAATGGGGTAGAACAGAAGAGGTACTGCAAAATCCGTTGAACAGTTTTGTAGCTCATTTTTCGGGCTATCGTAACTTCTTCAGAGTGCAGCAAAATCCTGAATTTTCCGAATCAGTATTTTTGAATAACAAAGTAAAGATTGAGTTGGGTTATAAGCCAGAGTATCCTGTTAGTACTGCTTTTATGCGAAGCGAAGATGTATTGGTTTCGGAATCGCAAATACATAGCAGTGCATTGAACTGTTTCAAAGGAACGATTTGTGGAATATACCCGCACTTGCATGGCAAAGAGTTAAAAATAGAACATCATGGCATATATTTTTATGCCCTGATTTCCAATAAGTCCTGTAATTCAATGGCAATAGCGGCAGGGAAAGAGGTTTGGGTTTCATTTAAAGCCAACGCGGTAAAGATAGGGTAGTAGTAATTGCAAATTATGAATTATACAAGAACGACTTATGATAATTGGCAAAAGTCATCTCTTTTTTTGATTTAAATGAAACCAATATTGCATTGGCAAAGCCAACAAACGAAGTTTCGTAATTATAAATCATTTTTTCTTACAGCTTTTGCTGAACAATGAAGAGATAGCCATTAATCCCAAATTAAGCAATAGAGAAATAGTAATATTCAAGCGCCTAATTTATTTGTATATTTTTCTAACGCGTAGCATTAGGTATTCTTTAGATAAAAAAACTCTAAATCTATTGTCACGTAAGGGTTTCAAGCGTTTTTTAAATTCACTTTTATTTCTAATGCGTAATTTGGGTTCATTCATTATAATATTTTAGTGTACTGAAAACAAACAAACTGACTACTTGCAACTGCCATTATCCCAATCATAAATAGAAGAGGCATCGAATATTCGATGCCTCTTCTATAAACAGAAGGTTATACTAAATTATTTATATTCAGCAATAATCTCTTTAACCTGATCCGGGGCAAGACGGCCGTAAACTTTTTCGCCTACCAGTACAACTGGAGCGAGACCGCAGGCACCTACACAACGTAAGCAGTTGAGTGAGAATTTTCCATCGGCAGAAGTTTCGCCAACTTTAATTCCAAGTTCTTTTTTGAACTCATCGAGTACTTTTTCAGCACCACGAACGTAACAGGCAGTACCCATACAAATTGAAATTGGGTGTTCGCCTTTTGGGATCATGGTAAAGAAAGAGTAGAAAGTAACAACACCATAAACGTGAGCTAATGAAACGTTTAATTCGCGGGCAATTACTTCTTGTACTTCTGCAGGCAGGTAGCCAAAAGTTCCCTGAGTTTTGTGCAGCACGTTGATCAGTTCGCCTGGTTCATTGTTGAATGAACGGCAAATATCCTTGATCTGGTTTATCTTGTTTTCTGATAATTTTATTGTTGCCATAATTATTTGCTATTTAAGGTAAAACCATTATTCTTCAACGAAAACATCATTGCTTTTATCGAAGTAATGAGTATGGAGCAAGTGGTGAGCTAATTTGCTACCCGGAGTGCCTAAATACTCTTCGTACAGCTTGATGATGCTTGGGTTTTCGTGTGATTTACGAAGAGGTTTGTTCGCATCTTCCTGATAAATAGCAGCAGCACGTTTTTTCAGAATTTCGATGTTTCCATGATGATATGGCTGACCACCACCACCAATACAACCACCTGGACAAGCCATGATTTCGATTGCGTGGAATTCTGATTTTCCTTCACGAATTTGTTCCAGCAATTTACGAGCATTTCCTAAACCATGAGCGATACCAATATTCAGTTTCAAACCATTGAAATCGATGGTTGCTTTACGTACGTTTTCCAAACCACGAAGTTCTGTAAAGTCAACTTTTTCAAGTTTTTTCCCAGTGTGGAGTTCGTATGCAGTACGACAAGCTGCTTCAATTACACCCCCTGTAGTACCGAAGATAATACTGGCACCAGTAGATTCGCCCAGTGGGTGATCAAAATCTTCTTCTGGTAATGAGTTGAAGTCGATGTTGGCTTGTTTGATAAGATTAGCCAGTTCACGGGTTGAAAGAGAGATATCAACATCAGGATTTCCTTCAACAGAAAATTCATCGCGTTGGCATTCATATTTCTTCGCTAAACAGGGCATGATAGAAACCACTACCATATCTTCGCGTTTTACGTTAATTTTTTCAGCAAAGTATGATTTTGCAATAGCTCCAAACATTTGTTGAGGCGATTTTGCAGATGATGGAATATCAAGCATATCGCTGAAATTATGTTCGAAAAAACCAACCCATGCAGGACAGCATGAAGTTAAAATAGGAAGTTTTACATTTTTGTCGCCGGCAAGGAATTTATTCAAACGGCCTAAAAGCTCAGTTCCTTCTTCCATGATTGTGAGGTCAGCAGCAAAATCGGTATCAAATACGAATTTAAAACCTAATTGACGTAAAGCCGCTGCCATTTTACCAGTAACGAGCTGTCCTGGTTCCATTCCGAATTCTTCGCCTAAAGCAACGCGAACGGCAGGAGCAGTTTGTACAACAACGGTTTTGGTCTTGTCAGCCAGAGCACGGATTACTTTGCGGGTATGATCTACTTCGGTTAAAGCACCGGTTGGACATACATTAACACACTGTCCGCAATATGTACAAGGAGATTTTTCGAGATTCATCTCGAAAGCAGGCGCTACTACCGAGGTAAAACCACGATTTACCGCAGAAAGAGCACCAACTGATTGTACAGTATTACACATTGTTTCGCAACGACGGCACATGATACATTTGTCAACATCACGAATAATAGAAGGTGATGTATCTTTGCGGTAAGTTGATTGTTCTCCTTTGTAAGGAATTTCGCGTATACCCAGTTTGATGGCCATATCCTGAAGTTCACAGTTTCCTGATTTTGCACAAACAAGGCAGTCAAATGGGTGGTCGGAGAGAATAAGTTCAACCACAGTACGGCGAGCATTCAGAACGCGCATAGTGTGAGTTCTTACAACCATACCTGGTTCGCAATTGGTAGCACATGCAGGGGCCAGGTTACGACGGCCTTCCACTTCTACAACACAAACGCGACATCCACCGGGTTTGTTTTCGATGTTCATATCATCGAGTTTGTAGTAGCAAAGGGTTGGAATTTCAATTCCTACTTTTTTCGCTGCATGAAAAATAGTTGTTCCTTTTTCAACTTCAACGACTTTATTATCTATGGTTAATTTAATAAGTTCCATATTGAAAAAACCTTTCTTAATTACTGAATACTGATAGCGTTAAACTTACATTTTTCCATACAAGCACCGCACTTGATACAGGTATCCTGATTGATAAGGTGTGGCAACTTGCGTTCGCCGGTAATAGCGCCTACAGGACATACGCGTGCACATGCGGTACAACCAACGCACTGTTCTGTATCTATTACATATTGCATCAACGCTTTACATTGGCCTGAAGGACATTTTTTCACTGTTACGTGTTGGATGTACTCATCCCAGAAATTTTCGAGTGTGGACAATACCGGGTTTGGTGAAGTTTGTCCTAAGCCACATAATGAAGCATCTTTGATAACCTCACTGAGATTTCTTAATTTGTCAAGGTCTTCCATGGTTCCTTTGCCCTGAGTGATGGTTTCAAGAATTTCGAATAAACGCTTGTTCCCTACACGGCAAGGAGTACATTTTCCACATGATTCTTCAACGGTAAAGTCGAGGTAGAATTTCGCTACAGAAACCATACAGTCGTCTTCATCCATAACAATCATACCACCTGAACCCATCATTGAGCCGGCTGCAATCAGGTTGTCATAATCGATTGGAGTATCAAGATGCTTTTCTGTTAAGCAACCACCCGAAGGACCTCCGGTTTGAACGGCTTTAAATTTCTTGCCATCTTTGATACCGCCACCAATTTCGAAAATAATTTCGCGAAGGGTGATTCCCATTGGAACTTCAATCAAACCAACATTGTTGATTTTTCCTGCAAGCGCAAATACTTTGGTTCCTTTTGATTTTTCAGTTCCAATGCTTGAAAACCATTCAGCACCTTTATTAAAGATAACAGGAACATTTGCGTATGTTTCAACGTTATTTACGTTGGTTGGTTTTTTTAAATATCCTTCAACAGAAGGGAATGGTGGTTTGAATGTTGGTTCGCCACGTTGACCTTCCATAGAGTGGATCAAAGCTGTTTCTTCACCGCAAACAAATGCACCAGCACCATAACGTAGCTCAATGTCGAAATTGAATCCACTGCCTAAAATATCGTTTCCTAATAAACCATATTCGCGAGCTTGTTTGATCGCAATTTTCAGACGTTCAATAGCCAGCGGATATTCAGCACGGATATAAATCAATCCTTTATCGGCACCAGTCGCATAACCATTGATAGCCATGGCTTCCAATACTGAGTGTGGGTCACCTTCGAGGATAGAACGATCCATGAAAGCACCTGGATCACCTTCGTCAGCATTACAAACTACATATTTCTGATCCGCAACAGTAGCACGGGTAAGTTCCCATTTTAAACCTGTAGGGAAACCTCCACCACCACGACCACGTAATCCTGACTTTTTCATTTCATCGATAACTTGTTGAGGAGTCATTTCTCCCAACACTTTACCCAAAGCCATGTACCCATCGCGAGCGATATATTCATCAATATTTTCCGGATCAATAAACCCGCAGTTACGTAATGCAACACGTTTCTGCTTTTTGTAAAAATCCATGTGCTTAGAATCAATAACATGCTCAGCATTGGTTGGATCTACATAGAGAAGACGGTTAACTTTACGACCTTTGATGATATGTTCGTTAACGATTTCTTCAGCATCCTTCGGAGTTACCTGTGTATAGAATGTATTGTCAGGCATAACTTTCACAATAGGACCTTTTTCACAGAACCCGAAGCAACCGGTCATAATAACCTGTACTTGATCTGAAAGACCTTTGCTTTCGAGAGTGCTTTGTAAATTTTTTGCAATCAGACCACTTTCTGATGCATGACAACCTGTACCTCCACATACAAGAAGATGCATTTTGAATTTTGCCATTTTATCTCCTCCTAATTATTGTTTGTCAATGGATTGATAGTTCACCGGGATAACTCCATCAACCAGTTCATTGTTTTTAATGTACTTTTCGATGATTTCATCAGCTTTCTTGGTATTTACGTAACCAAAAACTACCGGATCCTGACCTGGCATACGAACTTCGATAGTAGGCTCAGCGTAGCAATAGCCCATACAACCTGTTTGTGTAACAACAGCGTCAAGGTTGCGCTTTTCTAACTCTTCAATCAGAAAGTCCATCACTTCTTTTGCTCCTGAAGCGATTCCGCAAGTTGCCATTGCAACTTTAATCTGGATCAGATTGTCAGGGTTGTTTGCTTTTTCCCTGAGATTAACTTTCGACTGCATATCCTCTTTCATCTTCTTGAGGTCAGCCAACGATTTAATCTTTGTCATGTTAACTTCAATTTATGGTTTCTAAAATTGATTTATTTCTTTCTCTTTGCGTGAGCAAAGTTATTTAGAATAATTAATTTCGAGTAAGTTTTCCTCAATCATTTCCCGTAAGTACCGGATGATTTTTGGATCAGACAGAGGCATTCCTTCCAGTACTTCTTTTATCTCGCGGGTATCAAAAACGAACTCACCGTCATTGGTTTTATGGGTATATACAAACTCGATTTCGGGGTGCGCTGACACCGTGAGAACAATCACTCCGGGAACATCTCCCAAAACAGGACGGTCAAGGTGGGTGAGTTCAAAACGCGAAACAAGTGTTGTTCCCTTCCCTGGTTCTGATTCCATATTCAGAAATCCTCCACAGCGTTCGGCATTTTGTTTTAGCAACGGAATTCCCAAACCTACTTTACGGGTAGTGCGGGAGGTGTAATAAGGATCGGTTACTTTTGCCAGCGTATTGGCATCCATACCACAACCATCATCAGAAATACTGAATTGCCAGAAATTATCCTTCCGACTTTCGGCTATCTCCATTGTAATCAGACTTGCACCTGCTACTACAGAGTTTTGCATGATATCCATAATATGCATTGACAAATCTTTCATCCTAGTGTTCCTCAGTTTTTACAGAAGTAAATACTTTACGGCCTTCCAATCCTTTTAATGCCATCTTAATTTCTTCAAAGGAGCGAGACTCCATTTCAAAACAGGTATATACATTTCCGAGATGTTCAATGTAATGTGCATCAGAATTTTGGATGTAACTAAAATGCTGAGCAAACGGATTGTTTTTTTTGAAGGTTTCCGGTGTCGAAAACTTAGAAAGCTCCAGCGCATCAGCATTAAGATCAGGAGGAATAAATCCTAACTGACTAGTTAACGAAAACTTGGATTTATCAACATGTGCCGGAATAAAGATGCCATTCAGAGAGTGAATTTTTTGTTCCAGATCATTCAAGCTTATGTCAAGTGCAGAAATGAGCAGATATTTTTCTTCATACATGATATTATCTTCTTCATCAACAGCGAGTTGATAGCCGAATTTATCTACATCATTCAGAATTTTGGGTAGGTGCTTATCCAGAAACTGTTGAAAATCATTCAATGTTTCTGATGTTTCGAAAAAAGCCAGACAATGGGCTTCTTCTCGAGTTGTAACTTCTGCACCACACAAAACCTTGATTCCCTTTCGTGAAGCTAGACGTCTTGTAACCTCACATTGACGGGTTGAGTTATGATCCGTAATTCCGATAATGTCCAGTCCGAGTTCCGCTGCACGATCTACAATATTCACAGGACTCATCTCCAGATCACCACAAGGAGATAGAACAGTATGGACATGCAAATCAGCGCGAAACGTCTTCATTCGTTTATTTTATCAGATTATAAAGTTCTCCGGTAATTTCAAAAGCTTGAGCGGTTGTTCCTAAAACAGGAATACCTTCTGCATTACTTTGTACAGCAGTGTCTGCTTCAGGCTTAAACCCTTTTACCAAAATAATGGCAGCAAGTTCTTTCAAAGATGCAATTGCCATGATGTTTTTATGAGTTTGCAAAGTAACCCAAACATTTCCGGCTTCGGCATTACCCATTACATCGCTCAGTAAATCAGAAACATAACCGCCTTCGATCTCTCGATCGAGACCTTCGCTGCCTGAGTAAACCTCAAGGTTTAGTTTCTCTACTAATTCACTTACTTTCATATCTTTATCAATTTATTATTTCTTATAATGTTCCTGAAATTTGCTGTCTCCCCAAATTGCCTGAATCAGCTTCATGGCTTCGTCTAAAGGCATTCCTCCTCTTGATTCCAATGCTCTTTGAATGAAAACGCAGTCAGTTAATTGTGCTCTGTCGTGTGCAATATCTTCAGCCAGAGCTTGGCAGGATGGTGAACCACAAATACCGCAGTCAACTTTTGGAAGGTATTCTATAATTTCACGAATTTTCCCCATCTTCTTGATCGCAACTGAAATATCTTCATCTAGTTTAAGCATAGAACGAGGGCGAATTTTCTGAACTTTCATTCCTTCCAGTAAATATTCTTTGTAGGAATCAATCTCTTTTTGTTCAGTATCTGCTGATAAATTTTCAAGTTGCTGAGTTTCAGCAGCACGCTTTTTCAGGCGTTCGACAGTTAGAAAACGGTTTCCGCAGGTTAAAACACCTCCAGCACAGCTTTCGTCACAGGCGCGGAGTTCTAAAAAATCTATATCTGTAATTTCTTCATTTTCAATTCTTTCAAGAAATTCCATCACATTGTGAATTTCATCAATGGATAGTGCACGACCTTTTGCATTATTTTTCTCTCCATCCGTTAAACTCCAGATGATTCCTTTTGAGCTTAGTTGAGTTTGTTCGGGTAATGCACAACTGTTTTTCTTGTTTTGCTTCCATGCACGATAAACACGGTTATAAATTAAATCGAGATTGATAACTCCGTTGATAATGGAAACATCTTCACCTACAGGACTTTTTACGGCTGCAATTTTTGCAGCACAAGGAGTAATATAGAATAAACCAATTTCCTTTTCGTCAACTCCTTGGTCTGTAAGTTTTTTCTTGTAGTACATTGCGGCAATATCCAACGGGGATTTTAGCAGAATCAGATTCTCGACAAGTGAAGGAAATTTTACCTGAATCAGGCGGACAATTGCTGGACAAAAAGTTGATATTAATGGTTTTACATCTTCATTTTGCAATGCAAATGCTTTCTGAGCTTCAATGAGCAAATCCACAGCGTGTTCAATTTCATACACGTGTGTAAATCCCATTTCCAGCATAACATTATAGATTTCGGAGGTTTTTACCTCTTCAGGGAACTGCCCGATCAATACAGCCGGAACAAGTGCAATACGATATTTGTAGTTATAGATTTGATTGAAATCGTCATGATCGATATAGATCGCATTTACAGGACATTCTCTGAAACACTCGCCACAATCAACACAACGGTTCTCATGCAAAAAGGCTTTTCCATTCTTTACCCTGATAGCTTCGGTAGGGCAGGTTTTCATGCAGTGGGTGCACCCGATGCACTGAGCTTCGTTAATTTTTAAAGCGTGATGAAAAAACTCTTTTTCCATGATTATGCAGCAAAGAATACTGTTATTTTAACCTCCGTTCCAACGCCAACCTTACTGGTAACCTGTAAATTGTCGGCATTTTTTTTGATATTGGGCAATCCCATACCTGCCCCAAAGCCCATTTCACGAACTTGGGGTGATGCTGTAGAGAATCCTTCCTGCATTGCCTGATTAATATCCGGAATTCCCGGTCCTTTGTCAATGAGTCGGGTTACAATTTTTTGATCATCAATATCGGCATAAATTATACCTTCATACGCATGAGCAACAATATTTACTTCGGCTTCATACAAAGCAACTACAACTCTTTTGATAACAGAAGTATCCACATTGAGTTGTTTTAGTACTTTTTTTATCTGACTCGAAGCAAATCCTGCATTTGAGAAATCTCCGGCCTGAACTGTGTATTCGAAGTGCATTGTTTTAGTATATTGGGTTTAAACCAGCCTGATATAAAATTCCAACTGTTCTGAACATAGAGTAGTTGCACTCAATCAGTAGCATATCGTTATCTTCAGCCAACTCTTTCATCTCTTCCGTAACTTTTTTGCGTCGAACAAATAAAATCTTATTTATATCTGACATTTCGGCAGTACGGATAGTTTGAATATTCCCTAAACCGGTGACCAACAGCATATTTTCGGTTTTTAGCGTTAAAACATCACTCATTAAATCGGAGGCAAATGCATACTCCACTTCATCATCCAGCATGGCTTCTCCGCAAATGACAGTAGCATTCAGTAGAGAAATTATATCTCTCATTTTCAAATACTTTACCTCTTTTGATTCCTGATTTATGTTCATAAATATGCAATTCTTTTTAAAGCAGTCTGAAAATTAGAAGATAAGAATCGAACTAACTACAAACCAATCAATTTATTAGCCAACAAAAGTAATACCTTTTTTCATGACAAACAAACCTAGTTGTGAAAAAAATAACAATGTGAAAAAAATAACAGTAATTTATATTCAGTCTAAAGAAGGAAGAGCGAGTGTCGGTTTGCATTTTGCAGGTATACGTATGTTTCTATCCATTTTCATTATACAGGAATAGAGCCTTCTGGTTTAATTTTGAATTTACTTTGATACTACACCTTTTTGTTATTTAACGCTGTATATATAAAAAGAGAGGAGCCTGCTTTTGAGGCAGGCTCCTGGGAGTAATAAGCACAGAATAATTAGTATCTGTTTCTGGATTTGTAATGTGTATGTAATAAATCGTGAGATTTGTGTCCAAGAGGTTCAGTCAGAAAATCTTTGTAGATAAGAGCTACTTCCGGATTTTCATGTGATTTACGCAATGGTAATCCTTCATCTTCTGCATAAATTGCTTCCGTACGTTTTTTACGAATATCCATACTGGTTGGAATTGGCTGACCACCACCACCAATACATCCACCCGGGCAACCCATGATTTCAATAAAGTGATAGTTAACTTCTTTTCGTTCAATGGCTTCCATTAGTTTTTTTGCATTAGACAAACCATGTGCAATTGCAACACGCAATTCTACTCCTTCAAGGAAACTCCATTCTGGTTTTACATCCGTAATGAGTACTGAAGCAGATTTTACACCATCCATACCACGAACTGGGGAAATATTCAGATTCGTAAATGGAACCTCACGGCCCGTTACAATTTCGTATGCTGTACGCAAAGCAGCTTCCATAACACCACCTGTAGCTCCGAAAATTACTGCAGCACCAGTAGAATCACCCATAATACTGTCATAGTTTTCATCCGGTAGCTTTATGAAATTAATGCCAGCCTGCTTAACCATCATGGCTAACTCACGAGTTGTGAGTACATAGTCAACATCTTGGTATCCACTGTCGCGCATTTCGGGACGGTTGGCTTCAAATTTCTTAGCAACACATGGCATAATAGATACAGATACCATATTTTTGGGATCAATTCCCTTCTTTTTGGCATAGTATGTTTTTGCTAAAGCTCCAAACATCTGTTGTGGTGATTTACAGGTGGAAAGATTATTTAATAAATTAGGGAACATGTGTTCCTGAAATTTAATCCACCCGGGTGAACAGGATGTCATCATTGGCAGTGCAACATCTTCACCGTCAACCAATGCTCTTTTCAAACGGGTTAACAGTTCCGTGCCTTCTTCCATAATAGTTAAATCAGCAGTAAAGTCTGTATCCAGAACTGAATCAAAACCAATGTGTTTCAATGCAGAAACCAATTTTCCTGTAACGCGGTGACCTACTTCAAAACCAAGATCTTCACCTAATGCTACACGTACGGCTGGAGCAGTTTGAACTACAACATGTTTATTCGGATCATTAATTGCATTCCAAACTTCTTCTGTATAGGTTCTTTCAGTTAAAGCGCCAGTCGGACAGCGATTAATACACTGGCCGCAATTGGTACAAACCACTTCATGCATTGGCTTATTCATGAAGGTTGAAATAAACTGATGATCTCCTTTATTTACGACTGCAAGTGCACTAACAGACTGTAATTCAGTGCAAGTTCTTACACAACGCTGACAACGGATACATTTACTGTCGTCCTTAGCAATTGATGGAGACGAAATATCTATTTTGTTCTTTTTTTGTTTTACGAGATCAATAAAAACATGATCTCCAACACGGTATTCAGAAGCCATTTCCTGAAGTTCGCAATTGCCGTTTTTGAAGCACTTGGTACAATCAGCATTGTGTTCAGAGAGAAGTAATTCAATAACGTGTTTACGGGCTGTACGTACTTTTTCACTATTTGTAAATACTTCCATCCCTTCTGAGACGGGAGTTGCGCAGGATGCAGCAAGTAAGCGTGCACCTTTAACTTCAACTACGCAAACGCGGCAATTTCCGGCAACACTTAAATCGGGGTGATTACAAAGTGTTGGAATATTAAAATTTAATTGTTGCGCAGCTTCTAAAATCGTAGTTCCTTCTTTTACAGAAACCGATATATTATTTATCTTGAGGTTTACTATGTATTCACTCATGACTACCTGAAATTTAATTTGTTAGTAAATAATTTCTTCTTTAAAGTTGTCAACGATAGAATTGAATGGATTTGCAACGGATTGCCCTAAACCACATTTTGCAGCAACTTTCATCGTGCTGGCAAGTTTTTTCAATTCTTCCAGATAAGCTGGTTTGCGTTCTCCCTTTTTTACTGCTTCGATGCCCAGCAATAATTGTTGGCAACCTACGCGACAAGGGGTACATTGGCCGCATGACTCTTCAGTAAAGAATTCGAGGTAGTCGTGTAAAACATTATACATTGAACGGCTGCTGTTAAAAACCATCATAGAACCTCCAGTGGGGATTCCTTCGAAGCCAATAATAGTGTCTTTAAATTGTTTACGTGGAACGCAATGTCCAGATGCTCCTCCAACCTGAACAGCTTT
>Ga0074193_1001799_pt1 | contig 23089 bp, 20 predicted proteins | sample EPASupsiteHSE605_FD_64523 | JGI IMG/M metagenome (GOLD analysis project Ga0074193, IMG submission 64523) | Bioremediated contaminated groundwater from EPA Superfund site, New Mexico - Sample HSE6-05 | ecosystem: Environmental > Aquatic > Deep subsurface > Groundwater > Contaminated ... | reverse complement strand
CAGTTACCCTTTTGGCTATTTCAGCAAACAAATAGCTGCCTGGTAGTTTTAAGTAATTCTCATTGATTAATGCCATGTTATAAGCTCCCTTCAAAATACCATATAGTATGAATTACATAATTGTCTTGTCATTAGAGATTTTAACCCAATCACAAAATTTAGTTGACTTCATATTTAATCATTTAATTATACAAGGCAGGTTAACTTTCCTGCTAACAGAAGAAAATATCAGCAAAAAATAGTATATGTGGAAAATAAAAAAATATACATTGCCCAGCCAACAAGAACTTTATATAAATAACAAATCCCTTAATTGCAAATCCAGGATTTATTAATAGTGCGAAAATTGAATAAATTTGCAGGAAAATGAAGGAAACAAGAATATAATGTAGAATAAATGCAGTAATTCCCAATAGACAGCAATAAGGTGTTGCTTGCCACAGAGGATTCAGTCCGCAGGAGTATGATGATAATGTTAAAGGAAGTTAGTCGTAAAGTGATTGCCGAAGAAAGTTCTGTCAGTGGGAAAGAGGCAGCGAATAGCAATGCCTTTGCGAGCATCGTTGCTGCCCTTATGGGAGTTTCAGGTCTTGATAAGGCGATAAGTGAAGAACTTGTGGAAGATTTTTGCGGCCAAGCTATAAAATTGAGTTGTAATATTAAGAAGCATATCATGGTCAACAACCTGACGGAAGCGGGGCTTTTGCTGCATCAGCTAAAGGGTTCGGCAGGTAATGTTAGAGCCCAGGGGATTGCACAGTATGCCTTAGAAGCGGAGCTGGCAATGGGGATACTGGATCATGAAAGATGTTCCAGTAGATTGAAAAAGATTGACGAACTATTATTTGATTTTTTGAAAAGGACGAAGGAGGAGTAATCAAATCATGATCAGTAATATAATGATTATTGACGATTCTCCAATTGATAGAAAAGTTATTCGTAAAATTATTGAAAAGAGACTTGCTGATATTCAGGTATTTGAAGCAGAAGATGGGCTAAAGCTTAATGAAAGCCTTGTATGCCATGGGATACATATGTGTATTTTAGATATTTTAATGCCAATTAAGGATGGATTTCAAGTATTACAAGATATGAAAAAAGATTCTTATTTAGCAGATATTCCTGTTATTGTTTGTACAGGAATTGAAGACCGAAAAGCTATCGAACAGGCATTAATACTTGGGGCCTATGACTATTTTTCAAAGCCTCTCAGTGAAGAGGCAATGAAAATTTCCTTGCCCTTGAAAGTTAAAAATGCCATTGAACTCATGAAAAAGAGCCAAGGAATTAGTTACTTAAGTTATCATGATGTGCTTACAGGTCTTTATAATCGCAGGTTCTACGAGGAAGAAATTGACAGGATAAATGTGAAAAAAAAATCTTCCTATTTCCATTATTATGGGTGATCTTAATGGGCTAAAGCTGATAAATGATACTTTTGGCCACGAAATGGGAGATAAGATGCTCAGACTAGCAGCCGCTACCATGCAATCTATGTGTCGCATCGATGATGTCGTTGCCCGCTGGGGCGGTGATGAATTTATTATTCTTCTTCCGAACACGAAGAAGGAAGAAGCAGCAGATATTGCTAAAAGAATTAAAGATTTATATGCACAGAAACAAGTTAAAGGTATCGAGGGCAGTATATCATTTGGCTGGGACACAAAGGAAAATCTGGCTGAGGATATTATGAAAGTCTTAAAGAATGCGGAAGATTATATGTATCGTAATAAGACTTTAGAGCAAGAGATTGTTAGAAGTAATATGATCAATGGAATCATTGCATCACTCTATGCCAGACACCCTCGAGAGGAAAGGCATTCTAGGCGTGTTAGTGAACTATGTCAGGAAATTGGCATTGCTATGGGCTTGTTAGACATAGAGATACATAAACTTGAAGTTGCAGGTCTGCTTCATGACATTGGCAAAATCGCAATTGAAGAAGAGATACTGAACAAACAAGATAAACTGACAGCCGAGGAGTGGGCTGAAATAAAGCGTCATCCAGAAATAGGTTTTAGGATATTAAGCTCTTCTCACGAAATGTTAGAAATAACAGAATGTATCTTGTCCCATCATGAAAGATGGGACGGCACAGGGTATCCTAAAGGATTAAAAGGTGAAGAGATTCCGAAACTGTCAAGAATTATAACATTTGCGGATAGTTATGATGCGATGACCAGCGAAAGTCCATATCGTAAGGCTTTGAGTGAGGAGGCTGTACTGAGGGAAATCTGTGAGCATGCTGGCACACAGTTTGATCCTGAAATAGTGGCAATTTTCATAGAAAAGGTATTGGGGAAATCATGGCAGCAATGATTTAAAGCAGGCGGGAGGCGGATAAAAGACCATGGGAAAAATTAGGAATCTTTCCTTCGTAATGGTGCTGCTATGGATCGCCCTAAGTTTGACAGGTTGCCTTACGAAAAAGGTCATTAAAATTGGTTATAGTGGTCCCTTAACAGGGCGATTCTCTGATATTGGGTTAAGTGGTCAGAATGGAGTCCTTTTAGCAGTAGAGGAGACAAATGAAAATAATGGGATTGGGGGACGTTCCATCGAATTGATCGGGAAAGACGATAATAATAATGGGGAGTTTGCTTTAGCCGCCGATAAGGAATTAGTGGATGAAGGCGTAGCTGTCATTATTGGTCATATGACAAGTGCTGCTTCGGTAGCAGCAATGCCATTTATCAATAGTCCAGATGCTAAGGGGATTTTGATGGTAAGTCCCACAACCCGTACCAGTAAGCTGACTGGCAGCGAGGATAATTTTTTTACGATCATTCCGCCAATGAACGCGGCTACTGCTGCCCAGGCCAAGTATGTTCGTAAAGTCGGGGTTAGAAGAATGGCAATTGTATATGATTTGGCAAATCGTGATTTTGCAGAGGACTGGTCGGCAAATTTCTCGGCCGCCTATCATGCTCTTGGTGGTGAGATTATTGGCATACGTCAGTTTACATCAGGCACAAATTTCAGTTACTTGGAGGTTATGCGAGAACTTGGAAAGATGCATCCAGAGGGAATACTGCTGATTGCAGGCGGCATAGATGCTGCCATGCTCTGTCAGCAGATACAAAAGGTTGGTATGCAGGCTAAAATATTTTCCAGCAGTTGGGGGATGACAGATGATTTTTTACAAAGCGGTGGGGCGGCTGTTGAAGGTGTTGTTTTTTGTAATCCGGTAAATCCGGAAAATAATTACCCAAATTATGAAAAGTTTGTGAAGCGATACCAAGAACGCTTTGGTAAGAAACCAAATTTCGCTGCCGCCTATGGCTATGAAGCTGCTGGAGCCGTTATTGCAGGTTTGAAGCTGAATGCCGATCCGCGCCAATTAAAGCAGACTATCTTAGCCAAGAAGGTCTTTCCGGGATTATGGGGCCAATATACATTTAATACTTCAGGTGATGTACAACGTGATAATTATATTCTTTCCGTCCAGGACGGGAAATTTAAATTGGTGAATGATGATGAATAGATTCACTAAAAGCTTGAAAAATGCACTTACCCTTAATTTTATTTTGATAGCAATACTGCCAATTTTATTGATTAGCTTTTTTACATTGAAATTGCTCAATGATAAGATTAGTCAGCAGATTATAGAAAAAAACCATATTGTTGCAGATTCTTTAGCGGCAGAAACCCAGGATTTTCTGATTATGGCTGACAGGGTCAGCCAGCAAGCCGCTGATGGGGTGGAGTATATTGGAATCGATAATCAGGAGTTGGTACAGCATTATCTGGAGCTGATTATTAAAAATTTTTCTGACTTTAATTCCATTCAAGTAATTGATGAGCAGGGAATTGTGATCATGATGGCACCTGCTAATTCGGATTATATAGGGAATAGCATTGTTGGCAGCCGTTATTATAAAAAGGTTGGTGATACCAAACAGCCTTCCTGGTCGACAACCTTTCTGTCTCCCATGACTGGCCAGCCAACCATAACCCTTGTTCGTCCCCTGCAACAGGGGATGATTGTTGCCAACTTGAATCTGGGAGCACTGAATCGGATTGTTGCCCACGCGAATACTCTTGCTGACGGCTGGGCTGGTATAATCGACACAGAAGGCACATATATCGGACATACCATGATAGGGGAAGTCAATCGGCAGACTAATGTGAGACAGTTTGATTATGTTAAGAATGCTCTCAATGGTAAAAGTGGGAATTATCAGCAAGTTGATAATGGCGCTAATTATCTAATCAGTGCAGCTGTTGTCAAACCCATCGGTTGGTCTGTTATCGTAGGGCAAAATGCAGATTCAGCATTGGTTTCTTTACAAACGGCCCGCAGCATTTTTATGATGGGAGCGTTTATTGCCTTGATAGTAGCTTTAATCGTAGCGATTTGGTTACTGGGTAAAATTCTACAGCCGCTTCTTACATTAGTGAAGAATATGCAGGCAGTGGCCGCAGGGAAATATCAGGTGACGGCAGGTCTAGAAGACTATGAGGAATTAACTGTCCTCTCTCAAAATTTTGGGCACATGGCTGAGGCCGTTGCTTCCCGAGAAAAAGCACTCAAAGACAACGAGGCGAAATTAGAGATTTCATTGCGTAACTTAGAGATTAGTAACCGGGAATTAGACCAATTTGCCTATGTAGCATCCCATGATCTTAAGGCACCTCTACGGGCCATTATGAACTTATCCCAATGGTTAGAGGAAGATTTGGCGGGGTGTATTGATGAGAGTGCCAAGGAAAAGCTGGTCTTGCTGCGCAGCAGAGCTCTGCGGATGGAAAATTTGATTATCGGTGTTTTGGAATACTCCCGTATCGGCAAAGTAAAGAACAAAATTGAATTAGTAGATATACAGCAATTATTAGAAGATATTATTGATGACTTGTCCTGTACGCCACCTTTTAGGATCGTGATTGGTCCATGTATGCCAATAATTATGGCTAACCGCATTCAATTATGGCAAATTTTTTCAAATTTAATAAGTAACGCTGTTAAACACCATGACAAACAGGAAGGTCTTATTCATATTACAGCAGCAGAGCAAGAAGACTTCTATGAATTTTCTGTAGCAGATGATGGGCCAGGTATTGCAGCAGAGCAGCAGCAAAAAGTCTTTCAAATGTTTCAAACATTAAGACCGCGGGACCAGTTCGAAAGCACTGGTATAGGATTAGCGCTGGTAAAAAAAAGTATACAGCAGCAAGGCGGAAGTATCTGGATGCAGTCTGAGCAAGGGCAGGGAGCAACCTTCATTTTCACTTGGCCCAAAAGAGTAAACTAAGACTAATATTGGAAGGGTGATTACTTATGAGCTATAAAAAAATAACTATTTTATTAGTAGATGATGATGATGTTGATGTAATGAGCATCGAGAGGGCTTTTGTAAAACAGCATATCAAAAATCCATTAATCAGGGCGTCAAATGGATTTGAGGCTTTAGGATTATTAAGAGGAACAGCTGAGCGGCAGCCTATCGAGCAGCCGGTGTTAATCTTGCTGGATATTAATATGCCTGTTATGAATGGCATCGAATTTTTGCAAGTCATTAGAGAGGATCTCGAACTCAAACATATTCCGGTGGTGGTATTATCATCATCTGATGAGGAACGAGATGTTATCAATGCCTATAATTTTAATGTAGCAGGATATATTGTTAAACCAGTTGACCCAGAACAATTTAAAGCTGCAATACGCATTGTGGATTCTTATTGGATGTTATGCAGAATTCCTGAGTAATAAGGTTTATTATAGCTTCTAGTATAACAGTCTGTTGTAATAAGCAGGCGCTAATCAGCTATAGTAAAGAAAATAGGCGGTGACTAAAAGCAATGGAGAATTGCATCAAGGAATTAGAGGTTAATGAAGAATATCTATACAGTCTCCTGTTTGAGCATGCCAATGATGGTATTTTTATATATGAACTTTTGCCTGATGGAACGCCTGGTCCATTTCTTCAAGTTAATGAACTGGCATGTCGCCGATTAGGTTATAGTAAAGAAGAATTAAAACAAGTGACCTTCAGCGCTATTGGCCTGTCTGATGATAATAAAGAAAAATTACAGCAATTCTGGGATCAGTTACAAATAACTGGGTACGGTTCCTTCGAAACAACCCATGTAACAAAAGACGGCCGTTATATTCCAGTAGAGGTTAATTCCCGATTGATTCAAGTGGACAATAGACAAATCATATTGTCCCTTGCTCGTGATTTAACGGAACGTAAACGGGTAGAAAATGAATTAATTGAGAAAAATCATGAACTTGATCAATTCGCATATATCGTATCTCATGATCTCAAGGCGCCATTACGGGCCATCAATAATTTGTCTCAATGGATTGAAGAGGACTTAGGATCTGCTGCATCAGGTGAGATCTGTGAAAATTTGAAGTTATTACGAGGACGAGTTAAGCGAATGGAAAATCTAATACAGGGTATTTTAGAATACTCCCGGGTGGGAAGAATCGAAAGTCCTGTTACCCAATGTGATGTAGGGCAACTCCTTGAGGAGATTATCCAAGACCTTAATCCGCCATCTAAGTTTGTCATTAAAATACTTGGTGAAATGCCTATTTTTACAACTCAGGTGGTAAAATTGCGTCAGGTTTTTACAAATTTGATTGGTAATGCCATTAAACATCACCATCGAACTGATGCCCACATCCAAATAACTGCCCAGGATGCAGGAGGTTTTTATCTGTTTGCAGTAAGTGATGATGGACCAGGTATTGAGGCTAGCAGTCATGAAAAAATATTTACTATCTTTCATGTCTTGCAGCCGAGAGATCAGAAAGAGAATACGGGTGTTGGCCTCGCTATTGTAAAGAAAATCGTGGAAGAGCGAAAAGGTAAGATCATGTTAACATCACAGCAGAATCAAGGGGCAGTATTTTCCTTTACTTGGGCGAAGGAATAAGAGTATAGGGGAGTGGCATTGATGGAGAAAATTTTTCATATTTTGATTATTGATGATGATAAGATAGACCAGAAAAATATGAAGAGACTGCTTCATGGCGCTAAGTATAATTTTGAAATTATGGAAGCTGACTGCGGAGAAACAGGATTGGAGCTGCTTTTTAGCAGGAATTTTGATTGTATTTTTATAGATTATATCTTGCCACAAAAAAACGGCATAGAAGTGTTGCGTGAAGCTCGTGCTCGAGGAGTCTGTAAACCAATTATTATGCTGACAGGACATGGCGGTGAACTAATCGCGACAGAGATGATGAAAGCAGGTGCAACAGATTACCTGCCTAAAAGCATATTGACAAAGGATCTTTTACATAAAACAATGCAGGCTGCTGTACAGACTGCCCTAGCTGCAGAGGTAAAGGAAAATCTAAGGGAGAGCGAAGACCGGTTTCGCAGAACGGTGGAAAATGCGCCTTTGCCGCTCATGCTTAGTGCAGATGATGGCGAGGTTCTACAATTAAGTAAGACATGGACGGAGATTACTGGTTACACGCAGTACGATATCCCTAAAATGAAGGATTGGCTAGATAAGGCTTATGGTATTCATAGTGAAGAGATGTTTGCGAGAATAAAAGTGCTGTACAATATTTCTGAGCGAGTCAAGGAGGGTGAGTACCAGATTACCACTAAAAGCGGCGCTACCCGTACCTGGGATTTTAGTACAGCTCCCCTTGGTCATTTGCCTGATGGACGCCGTGCTATAATCAGCATGGCTATGGATGTCACTGAACGAAAAAGTCATGAGGATGCATTATTAAAGGCTAAGGAGGAAGCCGAAAGAGCCAATGCTGGGAAAAGTCAATTCCTGGCTAATATGAGCCATGAAATCAGAACGCCAATGAATGGAATCATTGGTATGACAGATTTGACATTGATGATGGAGTTGGGGGATGAGCAAAGAGAGTATCTTGAAATTGTAAAATCATCAACTCAGTCGCTGTTAAGAGTACTAAATGACATCTTGGATTATTCCAAGGTTGAAGCCGAGCGACTGATTTTGGAAGAAGTCCCCTTTCAATTAGCAGAGGTTCTCCATGAGGTTGTTGCATTATTTCATCCTATTGCATTGCAAAAAGGACTCCGTATTAACACTAGCATGGCCGCAGAAATACCGGAAATCTTACTTGGAGACTCTTTTCGATTGCGTCAGATACTTACAAACTTAATTGGTAATGGTATAAAATTCACACATCAAGGTAAAGTGGATATTGCTATTACTTGTGAGCAATGGGGTAAAGATCAAGTTAAGGTGAAATTTATGATTGCCGATACGGGAATTGGTATCGCTGAGGACAAATTTGATCGATTATTCAAAAGCTTTAGCCAGGTAGACGATTCAAATAATCGGGTATTCGGCGGTACCGGACTTGGTCTGGCCATTGCCGAAAAACTGACTAAATTAATGAATGGAGAAATATGGCTTGAAAGCAAAGTCGCTGAAGGAAGTCAATTCTATTTTACAGCAATATTTAGTGTTCCAGGAGCAGAAACTGCGGCCATAGATATTGTTCAGAAAGAGCCCATTTCGTATAAAAATTCTGAATTTATAAAGGTGCTGCTTGTAGAGGATGATCCAGTCAGCAGAAATATGGTAACAATCATTTTAAAGAAACATGGCTTTCAGGTTATTGCTGTGGAAAATGGACAGCAAGCCATTGAGGCCTTTCATGAGGGCAAATTCGACATCATTTTGATGGATATTAATATGCCGTATTTGGATGGATATGCCGCAACTGCCATCATTAGATCAAAAGAGCAGGCATTGAATTCTTCCACACCGATTATTGCAATGACGGCCTATGCCCTACAGGGTGATAAAGAAAAATGCCTAGCAGCGGGTATGGATGATTATATTAGTAAACCGATTAATTTCAGCCAAACCATAGAGCTGATTCAGAAGTATGTAAAAACAACAAATGATAGTATTCATGACAAACTCCCCCTCCTCTAAGGTTGCGGGAGTTTGTTGCTGTATCAGCATTTATGGCGGATATGACGACAAAATTTGTAGGTTTGCCTGAAAATTCTACAAATATGGAGTATATTTCCTAAAAAACAATTGACAAAATTTACAGGTTTTCATACAATTAAGGTGAGTTAGGACTAACCATACTAAGGGAGCAATTATGCATAAAGATATTTTGAAAAGAAAAGAAAAAATTATCATTACAGCCATTGATTTGTTTGACGAGATGGGCATTAATGGTCTTACAACAAAAGAAATTGCCAGACGACAACAGATAACAGAACCGGCGATATACAAGCAGTTTGGCAGTAAAAAGGATATTGTGATGGCTATCTTGGAACGCTGTGCTAGCTTTGACGAGTTAATTAAAAATACAATCACCGATAACAATATTGTAGGGAAAAATGGGATATTGTACTTTGTTAAAGCATATGCCGAGTACTATCAAAATTATCCTCAAATCACGACAGCGATGTTTTCCTTTGATATGTTCAGGTATGATGTAGATTTGCTAGGGAAAATGAATCATATTGTTAATGAACGGTCGAAAATAATATTTGCTCTTGTGGCAGAAGGTGCTGAGAATCAGGAATTCCCAGCCAATGTGGATAAACAGGCTTTGACTGATGCACTCTTTGGCGTTATATGGTCTACTACATTTATGTGGCAAATGGGTGGCTGCATTTTTGATTTGAAAGATAGAATCCTAAAGGCGGCTGCAATAATTTTAAATTGTTAGAGCTAATTCTGAAGGATTTATTTAATAGATGGCAAGTGCTGGATAAATTTTAAAAAGAGGTGTTTGTATTGGGAAAAAGTGTACTTATTGTTGATGATGCTATGTTTATGAGGCTGACCTTAAAATTAATGCTCGAAAAAAATGGTTTTCAAGTGGTTGGTGAAGCAGAGAATGGCGCGGTAGCTGTGGCAAAATATAAAGAACTTAAACCTGATATTGTAACAATGGATATTACAATGCCTGAAGTGGACGGTATTATGGCATTACGGCAAATCAGAGCAATGGATGATAAGGCTAAGGTTGTCATGGTCAGTGCGATGGGGCAGGAGGTTATGATCAGAGAGGCTGTAATGGCTGGCGCAAAGAGTTTTATTGTCAAACCTTTTAAGGAAGAGGGCGTAATCAAAACATTAAGTAATTTATAAGTTCGTTACAGAGGTACATTGCTTGTATAGATTTCAGCAGCTAGTGTTATGAAAGGGGGATGATTATGTCAGAGGATGGAATAAGCAAAGAACCAATGCTAGAAATGTATCTTTTTGAAGGCAACCAGCTTGTTGAACAACTTGAAGAGATCATTATCAAATGTGAAAAAGATAAAAAATTTGAAATGGCAGCTATCAACGAAATCTTTAGAATTATGCATACTATCAAAGGTTCATCAGCTATGATGATGTTTAATCAAATTGGATCAGTCGCCCATTCGATGGAGGATCTATTTTTTTTTATCAGAGCCAATCAGAACATTCAGTTGGATTTTGTCGGCTTATCTGATTTGGTATTAGCGGGCATTGATTTTATAAAAGCTGAAATGAATAAAATTGAACAGGGTAATATCGCAGATGGCTTAGGTGATGATCTTATTGCTGAGATTAAAACAATGCTAATACAGATGAAAAATTCTTATGAGAATCAAAATACTATGCCAGCTACCCTTCCGGATTCCTCACCAGACGGAGCAAAGCCGAAGTATTACATTAGCTCTTATAAAAAGCCCTCTGAGGAGAAAAGGCTGGATACCAAATATTGTGTGGAAATATTCTTTGAAGAAGATTGTCAGATGGAGAATATTCGGGCTTATATGGTGATTAACAATCTGCAAGATATTGTAAAGGATATGTATTATATTCCAGCAAATGTGATTGATGATGGGGACAGTGCTGACATTATACGAGAGAAGGGCTTCTTAATTTGCTTTAGCACATCGGTCTCTTATGCAGAAGTGGAAAGCACTCTCCATCAGACGGCTTTTCTGCGGAGGATGGAAATTAATCAAGTGGATCAGTATCCTGATGCAATCAAAGCTTTATACGGTAAAAGAGAAATCATATTAGAAGATGCATTTGAAGTTGATCCCCAGCCTAAAATTGAAACTGCGGAAGTAGGTAAAGAAGGCGATTTAGGAATTGGAAATAGCAGGCAGCAAAATATTATAAGTGTGTCTGTTGCCAAATTGGACATGCTCATGGATATTGTGGGGGAGATTGTTATTTCAGAAGCAATGGTTACCAAAAATTCGGATTTGGCAGGATTGCAATTAGATGGTTTTAGTAAGGCTGCCCGGCAGCTGCGAAAATTGACAGATGAACTCCAGGATATTGTCATGTCCATCCGCATGGTGCCTGTATCTATCGTCTTTCAAAAGATGAACAGAATTGTCCGGGACATGAGCAAAAAACTTGCTAAAGAAGTGGATCTGGAAATCATCGGAGACACTACAGAAGTAGATAAAAACATTATTGATCATCTGTCCGATCCTTTGATGCATCTTATCAGGAATGCGATGGATCATGGTTTGGAAAAGAAAGAGGATAGAGTAAAAGCCGTCAAACCGTCTAAAGGTAAAGTAACTTTAGAAGCTAAGAATGCCGGAGGCGATGTGCTGATCATTGTGCGGGATGATGGTAAGGGTCTTGACCGAGAGAAAATTTTAAATAAAGCCAGGGAACGAGGCCTAGTACATAAACCAGAACATGAACTGACTGATAAAGAGATATTTTCCTATATTCTCCTAGCTGGCTTCTCAACAAATGAGCAAGTGACAGAGTTTTCGGGACGTGGTGTGGGAATGGATGTTGTAACAAAAAATATTGAAAAAATTGGAGGCAGCATCACGATTGAAAGTGTTTTCGGTAAGGGAACAGAGATTTTTGTAAAAATTCCTTTGACCTTAGCCATTATCGATGGCATTGAGGTCAGTGTTGGTAAATCACGTTATACAATACCAACAATCTCCATTCGAGAATCCTTTAGGATTGATGAAAGCGATGTAACCTCTGATGGGGATGGTAATGAGATGATTATGATTAGAGGACAGTGCTATCCTGTCCTTAGGATTCATCGCATGTTTAACATAAAAAATCCTGTAATGAGAATCAGCGATGGAATTATGGTGATGATTGAGAGCGACTCGAAAACGGCGTGCTTATTTGTAGATAAATTAGTGGGTGAACAACAAGTTGTTGTTAAGGCGCTGCCTCGCTATCTGAAGAAAGTCCAGGGAATTGCAGGTTGTACCATTTTAGGTGATGGTGGAATTAGCCTTATTCTGGATGTTAACGGTATTTTGGAGCGGCAATTATCATAAAGGAAAGGACGGTGACTTAGAAAATGGCGGAAGTGTTGAATGACTATGTGGAAACAGCAGAGGATACACAACGAGGAAAATTTCTTACTTTTTCCATAGGGAAAGAAGCCTATGGTTTTGAGATTAAATACGTGACAGAAATTATTGGAATTCAGGAAATCACGGAAGTGCCAGAACTGCCTGACTATATAAAAGGTATTATTAACCTTAGGGGAAAAATTATTCCCGTCATAGATGTGAGGCTGCGATTCAAAAAAGAGCCTCGAGAATACAATGATCGAACATGTATTGTGGTCATCGATATTCGAGATATTTCCGTTGGATTGATTGTGGATCATGTGGCGGAGGTGTTAGTAATTCCCCCAGAAAATATTGTGCCGCCACCAGCCCTTAAGACAGGTTTCCATAATCGTTACATCAAAGGCATTGGTAAGATCGGCAGTGAGGTGAAACTCTTACTGGATTGTGACAAGTTACTTAACGATGAAGAAATAGATATTTTGAATAGTGCTGTAGAGTAGTGAATTATTAAAAAAGGAGGTAGTCATGGCTTTTACTTATTTTTTTCGAGATTTACATACATTACTGCACATTGTTAAACATCTTGTGCCAAGTACGGCTGGTCGTTCGTCCATACACATTTGGGATGCAGGCTGCGCTTCTGGGCAAGAGCCTTATACTCTGGCACTGATTCTTGCTGAAGCTATGGGACGCTTTTCCTTTCGTAACCTACGGATTTCAGCTACTGATCTTGATGGCAGCAATTTGTTTGGCGACATCATCGCCCAAGGAATCTACCCGAGAGAAGAAGTCGAACGAATTCCGGCCGAGATACTGGAAAAATACTTTAAAGCCTTGCATGGTGGCAGTCATTTTCAAATTGATGAACAAATCCGTAATCGTCTTATTTTTCAGAAACATGATCTGCTATCCTTGAAGCCAGTGGGTGATAATTTTTCCTTAATTCTTTGTAAAAATGTATTGCTTCATCTGCAGGCAGCTCAGCGGATAGAGGTTATCAAGATGTTTCATGCTTCCCTAGTCACAGGCGGCTTTTTTGCTACAGAACAAACTCAAAAAATGCCAGTTGAAGTGGAGCATTTATTTGAGCAGGTTACACCTGATGCCCAACTATTTCGCAAAATTGGGGGATAAACATGAAGGTAGTGTGCTTGAAGCCACATCCATCACAATATTCGTGCAGTTCCTATTTGATTTTGGGAGATTGGAATCGGCTGCAAGATGTGAATACCTTGATCGATGCCGGGGTGGACGGATTTGTTCTTAATGAAATTGCAGGACTATCAACAGGAATTGGCAAAAAGGCAGTAGAGCAGATCGTCCTTACCCACGGACATTTTGATCATTGTGCTGGTGTAAAGGTTGTGAAGGAAAGATACCTCTGTCCGGTATTGGGTTTTTCAACCCAGGATGTGATTGATCAGACTCTGTATGATGGACAGATTCTGCGCTGTGGAGATAGGGATCTCGAGGTAATCCATATTCCTGGACATTCTTCGGATTCTATTTGCTTATACTGTCCAGAACAAGAAGTTCTTTTTTCGGGGGATACTCCACTGTTTATTAAAACTCCTGGGGGATCTTATACTGAAAGCTTTATCACTGCATTAGAAAAAATTGCCCGCCGACCTATTTCTATTGTTTATCCTGGGCACGGATCACCGATTTCTGGGAAAATAGATGAAAGGATCAGCAATACCCTACAGAATGTATATAAGAGTCAGATTGAGATTTTATGAAGAAATGAGGGGGAAGAACAAATGCAATGGTTTAATAATATGAAGATCATGCCTAAGCTTATGGCAGGTTTTATGGTGGTGGCCTTGCTTGCTGGTCTTGTGGGCTCTATTGGTATTGTGGACATTAAGGAAATATCTAATAATGATACTCTTCTCTATGAAAAAATGACAGTGCCGATTAGTACACTTCAGGATATAACTGATAGTTATCAGCAATTGCGCAATAACCTATTGGAATTAACGGTGGTAGAAACGGTAGAAGAACGTAGTGTTTTGAATAGAAATATTGCAGATAAGCGCAGTGAATTGGGTAAATTTTCCGATGAATTTGGTAAAACAATCATCACGAAAGAACTTAAAGATGAATATGCCGATTATCAGAAAAATCGTGTTCTCTATGGACAAATCGTAGATCAAGTGAGTAGCATGGCTAATTCCGGAAATCCGATTGGCGCGCGGGCTTTATTGCGGGGTGAGGGCGAAAAAGTTAGAATCGCATATCAGAATAATTTGCAAAAAATGGTTGAAATAAAGGTTGCTGCCGCTAAACAGACCGCAGATAACAATACAACTGAGGCAGCAGCTGCGACTCGTACAATGATGATTATCATTGCAATTGCCATATTGATAGCAGTGGGTTTAGGCTGGTTTATAGCCCGCAAGATTAGTAGCCCGGTGAGCAAATTGGTAGAAGCGGCTGACAAGTTGGCTGTTGGTGATGTAAATGTTAGCATTGAAGCCACAAGCAAGGATGAAGTGGGCATGCTGTGTCAATCATTTGCTTTGATGATTAATAATATTCGCAGTTCTGCTCAAACTGCAGAATTCATCGCTGCAGGGGATTTATCAGTGCAGATTAAAATTAAGTCTGATCAGGATGTATTAGGTAAGAGCTTAACAAATTGTGTTGCTAATATTACAGCCCTAGTGACAGATGCCAACAGATTGGTTGTCGCTGCTGTCGAAGGCCGTCTGGATACCCGGGCTGATGCCAGCAAACATGGCGGTGATTTCCGTAAAATCGTGGAAGGGGTTAATAAAACTCTAGACTCGGTTATTGGCCCACTGAATGTAGCGGCTGAGTATGTAGATCGGATTTCTAAGGGCGATATTCCGCCGAAGATTACCGATAGTTATAGTGGTGACTTTAATGAAATTAAGAATAACCTGAATGCATGTATTGATAACATTACTGCTCTAGTGACAGATGCCAATGTGTTAGTTGTGGCCGCTGTAGAAGGTCGCCTGGATACCAGAGCTGATGCCAGCAAACATGGTGGTGATTTCCGTAAGATCGTGGAAGGTGTTAATAAAACTCTTGACTCTGTTATTGGCCCACTCAATGTTGCTGCTGAGTATGTAGAACGGATTTCTAAAGGGAATATTCCGCCGAAGATTACTGATGTTTATAGTGGTGACTTTAATGAAATTAAGAATAACCTAAATAATTGTATTGATAACATCAATATGCTAGTGTTTGATGCCGATCTTTTGGTCCAGGCCGCAGTAGATGGGAAGCTAAACACGCGGGCTGACGCTAGCAAACATGGTGGCGACTATCGAAAAATTGTGGAAGGCGTTAATAAAACCCTAGATGCAGTTATCGAACCAATTAAAGAAGCCTCTACTGTATTGAAGGAAATGTCTAATGGTAACTTGCAGCTGCGAGTTAGAGGAGACTACAAAGGCGATCATGCTGATATTAAGCATGCCATGAATGATACCCTTGATGCCCTGTCTAGTTATGTGAGTGAAATAGCAGAAGTTCTAAGTGAGATGGCTAATTCCAACCTTGATCTGGAAATTAATAATGAGTATAAAGGGGATTTTGCTCAAATTAAGGACGCGCTCAATTTGATTATCAAATCATTCAATGAAGTCTTTGGTGACATTAACAACGCCTCAGACCAAGTTGCTTCTGGCTCCCGGCAAGTGTCGGATGGCAGCCAAGCTCTGTCCCAAGGGGCGACAGAACAAGCTAGTTCTATTGAACAATTGACTGTATCCATCAGTCAGGTGGCAAATCAAACAAAAGAAAATGCCATCAATGCCAATAAAGCCAATGAATTGGCAGTAAAGGCCAAAGAAAATGCTGAACAGGGTAATCAGCAGATGAACAGGATGCTGAAGTCGATGGAAGAGATCAACGAATCATCCTCTAAAATCTCCAAGATCATCAAGGTTATTGATGAAATTGCTTTCCAAACTAATATATTAGCGCTTAATGCCGCCGTCGAAGCCGCGCGGGCAGGACAACATGGCAAAGGGTTTGCCGTTGTAGCAGAGGAAGTTAGGAATCTAGCAGCCCGCAGTGCTAATGCCGCTAAAGAAACCACAGCACTGATTGAGGGTTCATTCAAGAATGTGGTAGATGGCACGCAAACGGCCAATGGCACAGCTAAAGCTCTCGAGGAGATTGTTAGCGGCGTAGCGGCAGCTGCTAATTTGGTAGGAGATATCGCAGAGGCCTCTAATGAACAGGCGACAGCCATTGCGCAGATCAACAAAGGAATTGAACAAGTTGCTGAGGTCGTACAAACTAATTCCGCCACCGCTGAAGAAAGTGCAGCAGCAAGTGAAGAACTTTCTGGTCAAGCTGATATGCTAAAAGAAATGATCAGCAAGTTCAGACTGCAGAAGGACGCAACATCCTATGCCAGATATGAAGTCAATGGCTATCCTGGCAATAAACAGGGAAGATCAGGAAGCTCAATCAGTACTGCGCGCAGTGAAGCTGCTGCGACAAAAAGTAAACCTAGAATCGCCCTGAGTGATAAGGAATTCGGTAAGTATTAATAGCCAAGGAAAATGAGCATAAGGCTGTGGGGGAAACACCTAGCCCTATGCTTGTTTTAAGGTGATGGAATGATAGAAATAACAAATCATGATTTCAAAGAATTAATCAGATATATTAAAAATAATTATGGCATCAATCTGTCCCAGAAGAAGAATTTGATTGAAGGGCGATTGAGCAATCTAATACTTGAAAAAGGGTTTGATAATTTTTCGGAGTATTTAGCATATGTCTTTGCAGATACTACCAAGTTGGAAATAACAAACCTTGTAGATAAAATTACCACTAATCATACCTTCTTTATGCGTGAAACTGCCCATTTCTCTTATTTTGAACAGCAAGTCTTGCCCTATCTACAAGCTACGAGTAAAGATAAAGATCTACGAATATGGAGTGCGGGCTGCTCCACAGGTGAAGAGCCCTACACACTGGCAATGATTATGTCAGATTATTTTGGTAGCGACAAGCTAGCTTGGAATACTAAGTTATTGGCGACAGATATCTCTGTTAAGGCCCTGGAAACAGCGGAACAGGGAATATATTCGAAACAAGTACTACATGAAATTCCGTCAATGTGGAAATCAAATTACTTTAAGCAAAAGGATGCCGAAAATTATCAAATGTCAGAGCAAATAAAGCAGGAAGTGTTGTTTAGGGTGTTTAATTTAATGGATGAAATATTTCCCTTTAAACAGAAATTTCACGTAATCTTTTGTAGAAATGTGATGATCTATTTTGATCATGTAACAAAGATGCGACTTATAAATAAATTTTATGATATGACTGAACCAGGAGGTTACCTGTTTATTGGTCATTCAGAGTCAATTAGCAGAAATGAGACACGTTATAACTATGTCATGCCTGCTGTGTATCGGAAAGGTTAGGTGGCAGTAGTATGGGTAAAAGGATAAAAGTATTAGTGATTGATGATTCCTTACTATTTAGGGAAATGGTAGCACAGGGTTTGGCTAAAGATTCAGGGATTGAAGTGGTTGGAACCGCGGCCGATCCTTTTATGGCGCGAGATAAAATTCTTGATTTGGAACCTGATGTATTAACCCTTGATGTGGAAATGCCCCGCATGAATGGCATTGAATTTTTAAAAAAACTCATGCCCCAATATCCGCTGCCTGTTGTTATGGTGAGTGCGGTCAGTGACCATGTTTTTGATGCCTTAAATGCCGGGGCCGTTGATTTTGTGACCAAACCAGTGATGAATGGCCAGAGAAGTCTCGATTCTTTTATTAATGAGCTGATTATCAAGATAAAAATTGCGTCTATGGCTAAAGTTGGTCATTTAAAGAAAGATTATATGGTTGCCCAGCATGCCGGGGCCATTGGCTCTCGGAGTAACAATCCCATTATTGCAATCGGTGCTTCAACAGGCGGTACAGAAGCTATCTATAAAATTATTCACGCCCTGCCCCGGGATATGCCAGGAATTGTTGTTGTTCAGCATATGCCCCCTGTATTTACTGCCATGTATGCTAAGCGTCTGAATGACTGCTGCCAAATGGAGGTAAAAGAAGCGCAAAACGGTGATGTGATTACACCAGGCAAAGCATTGATTGCTCCAGGTGGGGATTATCACATGCGCATCAACCGTAAGGGGAATACTTATATTGTAGAATGCATTACAGGTGAAAAAATCAATGGACATTGTCCATCTGTTGATGTACTGTTTAATTCAGTTGCTGAAAAAGCTGGCGCTAATGGGATTGGCGTTATTTTAACAGGGATGGGCTATGATGGTGCTAAAGGTTTGCTGAATATGAAAAAAGCAGGTGCTATGACCATTGGTCAAGATGAACAGTCGAGCATTGTTTATGGCATGCCTAAAGTGGCTTATGATATTGGGGCAGTAAGCAAGCAGGCACCAGTGAAAAATATTCCCCAGCTACTCTGTTCCATGGTTTTAGGCAAAGCATAACAGGCAGTTCTGGAAAATAAAGATGATATCGAAATCACAATCGTTCGTGAAATCCATTAAAGATGATGGAGGATGGAAAATGAATACCCATGATGTAGGGACCTCTTATGATCGAAGACAACGCTGCAGCAATGAGAACTTAAAGAAACAGATACATGACCTATATGAACTGCCATATTTAAGACAGGGGCTTGACGCTACCAATAGTATGATTTTGATTTTAAATACTTGCCGGCAAGCTGTATTTGCGAATAAAGCCTATTTAGCCATGATGAATATCCAAGAAATTTCAGAACTGATGGGACAACGGCCAGGTGAAATTATTAAATGTGTTCATGCCTATGATGGATTAGATGGCTGCGGTACTGCAGATGCCTGTAAGTATTGTAATGGCATGAATACCATATTGACAGCCATGAATTCCAATAAGGATTCAATAGGTGAATTCTCACACATCAATACAAGACATGGATATGAGCAAAATTTAAATTTATCTATTTATGTATCCCCCTTGAAAGTGAAGAAGGAAATGTTTTATGTAGTCTCTTTTGCTAATAAGAATGATTCTGTCGGCAAGAGAATGCTGGAACGGACTTTTTTCCATGACATCATTAATAAGGCTGGTGCCTTAAAAGGGATCGTGTCCCTCCTCAAAGAGGATGTACCTGCAATAATAAAGCCCGAGGTGGAGTTTGTTGAAGAAGCCTTTCAATCGTTAGTAGAAGATATACAAAGTCAAAAATATCTGACAGATGCTGAGAATAAACAACTGGTACTACAGTTATCGCGTATCCATTCTTGTGAACAATTGCAATCAGTTAGCAAATTATATGAGGGACATGATGCTGCTAGGCACAAAACCATAACAATCGACAGGGGTTGTATCAATAAAGAATTGTATACAGATCAACGACTGCTTAGAAGAATTTTGGGGAATATGGTTAAAAATGCCTTGGAGGCTAGTGATGAGGGCGGTATTGTGACCCTAGGATGTAATATAGATGATGAAAAAAATGAGTGGATAACATTTTGGGTACATAATGACAACTATATGGATGAAAGGGTACAAAATTTTGTCTTCCACCGCTCTTTTTCAACAAAAGGCGATGGGCGGGGCTTGGGCACTTATAGTATGAAACTATTCGGGGAAAAATTTTTGCAGGGTAAGGTTGATTTTGTTTCAGATACAGATAAAGGAACAAGGTTTTATATTAAACTTCCATTAAAAACTGCTGTTAGCGAGTAGCAAAGAAATCTTGGTTAGCACTAAGGACAAAAATAATAATGAAGGATGGATATGATGTGAGAATTCTAATTGCGGAAGATGATCCAGTCAGCCGGATGTTTATGAAAAAATTCCTTGCTAAATATGGAGATTGTGATATAGCCATAAATGGACTAGAGGCCCTTGACGCCTTTCTAGGAGCGCTAAAAGAAGAAAAACCTTATCGTCTTATTTGCCTGGATATTATGATGCCCAAACTAGATGGTCTAAAGACGTTAAAAGCCATTAGGGATATTGAACAGCAAAAGGGGATAGAAGGTACAGCACGGACCAAGATTATTATGACTACTGCGTTAAATGATAAGAATACCATTGCAAATGCCTATGATGCTGGTTGTGAGGCTTATGCCTGGAAACCTATTGAAATTGATAAATTTATTATTGTCATGGGTAAACTCGGACTTATCAAAACATAAGGAGAATTTTATGCCCATATCTTCAAAGCGAGATTCTTTACGGATTGCTGTTTTATATGCTAGTATTGCCAGCCTGTGGATAATTTCTTCGGATAGTTTATTAAGTTTTATGGTGGTAGATACAAAAGTTAGTCTGCAAATTTCAATATTTAAAGGTTGGTTTTTTATTGCTTTTACGGCAATGATATTGTACTACCTTATAAAACGTCAAACATTACAGTACGAAATTAAACATCAAGAATTAAAAAGAAGTAATTTTGAACTTGTCGCAGCTCATGAAGAGCTAAGTGCATTAGAAGAAGAATTGCGCCAGCAGCTAGCCAGCTTGGAAAAAAGCCAGGAATTACTGCGGGTAAATGAGGAATTATTGATTGCCAAAAATGCATATCTAGGTGCATTATTTGGAACAACCTTAAAACTCGTAAAACGGATGGATATGGCTGCCTTATTCCAAACAATTGTCGAAGATGCTGCAGGTTTGGTTGAGTCAGCCCATGCCTTTATCTTTTGGGTAGATGCTGCCGGAGAAAACTTAGAATTAAAGGCCGCTACTGGCGGGTGTCATAAAGAATTTGTTGGTATTGTTATGAAGCGGGAAGAAGGTTTAATGGGTAGAGTATTGCAGGAAGGTCATAGTATTATAATTGACAATTATGATTCTTGGCCTGGGAAAGCCACAGGATTAAGGTTTTCTGGTATAGGGGCAATGCTTAGCGTACCCATTTATAGTGAAGGACGCATTACAGCTGTTTTAGGGCTAACATATTCAAATGAAAGCAGGAAAACTTTTACAGAAGAAAAATTGACGATAATGGAACAATTTGCCAACCTAGTATCTTTAAGTATTGATAATGCAATTTTATATGATTCTTTACAAATGGAGCTAAAAAAGCAAAAAAAACAGCAAGAAAAGATTTCTTATCTAGCATACCATGAACCAATTACAGGACTGCATAACCGGAATTTTATCAAAGAAATGTTTGAAGAACTGTTACCAGCCAATAACAACACCATAGTATTAATGCTGGATTTAGATGGGTTTAAAATCGTCAATGATATTGCTGGTCATGATGCAGGTGATAATTTACTTAGAATAATGGGTAACCGCTTAACGAATCTTGATATAGTTTGTACGATTGCCAGTATGGGCGTTGATAAATTTATTATCATCTATCAACCGCCAGCTGAAGGTGAGGCAGGGATAGAAGGGATCGCTGCGATTGTACTTAGCGCATGCAGTGAACCCTTTGAGGTAGATGGCTATGAATTCTCTTTGACGGGCAGCGTAGGGATTGCAGTGTTTCCTGATGATGGTCAGGATATTAATGACTTAATTAAGAATGCAGATATTGCCATGGCATGTGCTAAGAAGGAGAAGCAAAATAGTTATCATTTATATACGCAAGAGCTGTCTATGAATATTTTAAGCCGCCTCCATTTAGAGCGAGAACTAAGAGATGCGCTGGAAAGAGAAGAATTAGTTCTTCATTATCAGCCGCGTGTTCACATCAAAACAGGCCAGACCCAGTCCCTTGAGGCATTGGTGCGTTGGCAGCATCCAGAGCAAGGATTAATTTTTCCTGACCAATTTATCCCTTTGGCTGAAGAAACAGGACTTATTGTCCCTTTAGGAACTTGGGTATTAGAGATTGCTTGTCGGCAGATTAAGACCTGGCAAGATGCGGGGAATCCTATGGCCATTTCAGTGAATCTGTCTGCTAAACAGTTTTATCATGGGAACCTTTTAGAAACAATAAGGAATATTTTGGAGAAGACAGGTGCGTCAGCAGAATTATTAGAATTAGAGATTACAGAAACTTTATGTCTGTATGATATCCTATCTGCCATTGAAACCATGAAAGAATTAAGCAGAATGAAGATACGGATTGCCATGGATGATTTTGGAACAGGCCAGTCTTCCTTAGTAAATTTAAAAAGACTACCAATTGATACATTAAAAATTGATAAATCATTTATTCGAGATGCAGACTCATCAATGGAAAGTGCTTCGATTGTAAGAACCATCATTCTGCTTGGTCAAATCATGCATCTCAATGTCACAGCCGAAGGAGTGGAAACTGCAGGTCAGTTAGATCTTTTACAGCAATACGGATGTGATGAAGTGCAAGGCTATCTTTTTAGCAAGCCCATGCCTTTGCAAAATATTGAGGCATATTTGAAAAAAAATGAAAACGTGGAAATTATCGAGCGTCAATATTAAAAATAACCCCCTTTAGGAGAAAACTGCATCCATTGCAGAAATCTTCTGTAGGGGGTTATTTTTAAGGAATCAGAACAGATAGTATTTTTTTATACGATTTATGGAGCTGCAGGTGTTTTAAAATAAATGGTTATATTAAGAATTTCCGGTTGGCTGCCAATGCGGATGGGCGGTCCCCATGTTCCGATACCACAAGAGACAAGGACCTGCAGCCCTTCTTTGCGCAGATAACCCCAGTCTAATTCATATAAGTTTTTGGTAAACAGATTATTAGGGAAAAGCTGCCCTAGATGGGTATGGCCAGATAGTTGTAAGTCAGCACCTTGTTCCACACCATCTTGCAAACTATGGGGCTGATGATCCAGCAGAATAATGGGTAATGCATGGTTAATACCTGTCATGACGGCAGCTAGATCCTGCCGGCTAGTACCTGTATAACGTTGTTTGGAT
>Ga0074193_1001798_pt1 | contig 23095 bp, 20 predicted proteins | sample EPASupsiteHSE605_FD_64523 | JGI IMG/M metagenome (GOLD analysis project Ga0074193, IMG submission 64523) | Bioremediated contaminated groundwater from EPA Superfund site, New Mexico - Sample HSE6-05 | ecosystem: Environmental > Aquatic > Deep subsurface > Groundwater > Contaminated ... | reverse complement strand
CTTTATTGATGGATCAGTCAGAACAGTGGGAATATGCTGCGAGAAGTTATATCAAGATGTAAGACCATTAAACATTGTGCCGATAATTTTACACAAGATTTTGGACTTGACTGGGAAAAGGTCATATAAATCAATTATACAAGTATATCAAAAATCAATAGACAAATAGCGCGCACCAAATAAAAGATGTAGGAGGATGATGATTTGGAGGGACATCGCAGTTTCAGCGAAAAATAAAAAACCACAAAGCTCAAAAGCCTTGCGGTTGCTTATTTAAAATGGTGGGGTTAGGCAGACTCGAACTGCAGACCTCTTCGATGTCAACGAAGCGCTCTAACCAACTGAGCTATAACCCCTTAACGTGGAATATTATAGCTAAAAAACAAGCTTTTTGTCAAGAGCAAATATGTTCTGATAAAGTGTTAGCAGAATATGATGTTGATTTTCTGCTATAATAGATAGAAATATAGTATTGTACAAAGATCACATGTTGTGTGGTTAAAAGTAGAAAGAAGAGATTAGCCGATGATTGTGTTAAAAAAAGATGAAGAAACGAGCATCAAAGGACCGTATGGAGAAATTGATCTGGTTATTACCCCTTGTACCGTTAAAGAAAACACTCAGCCTGTTTTGATCATGGCACATGGTTTCCGTGGTTCGATGGAAGGCGGTGGCAGAGCTAAATATATGGCTGATTTGGCTGGCGCAATTGCGCACGTCGTACGTTTTAATTTTAATGGCAGTCAGATATTGAGCAGACAGATAGAAGAGTTAGAAAACGTAGTAAGCTATGTAAAACAGCGCTATGCCGGCAGCAGGATTGTTCTTTTAGGCAGAAGTATGGGCGGCTGTGCCTCCCTTGTGGCAGCCTCCAGAGACACTGAGATCAGAGGGCTAGTTTTGTGGGCAACTCCGAATGATTTACATCTGACCTTTCTAAACTCTTTAGGTAAGAGTGATTACCTAAAATTAAAAAAAGGTGAAAACTTATATTTAAATGATGAGCGCGGGGAACTTGTTTTGACGCCGGAATTTCTGCATGACATAAACAAGTACGATTTAGTTGAATTGCTGAGTAATTGGAAGAAAAGACCTTTATTGGTTATTCATGGTGCAAAGGATGAAACAGTACCTTTGGAGCAAGGACAGCAGTCGTATTTTCTGGCTGGTTTGCCGAAACGACTTGTTGTAATTCCCAATGCTGACCATAGTTTCACTAATCATGGACACAAAGCGGCTGAAGAAGTAGTATCCTGGCTGCAGCATATCTTGATTTAAAAAATTCCCTATTTGCAGGCTTTGCTTTATAATAAGGTTAAGAATAGTGAATCTGGAGGAAATATTTTGAAGAAGATATTAGGCTTGTTGTTTATTGTTGTTTTTGCATTATTGGTGTCAGCTTGTGGTGGAGAGAAAAAAGTGGAAAAGCCTAAACCGTCAACGGCAGTTTTTGAAACGAATATGGGAACCTTTGAAGTTGCTTTGGCAACTGAAGATGCTCCCGGTACTTCGAACAACTTTATTAAGCTAGCCAGGGCGGGTTTTTATAATGGATTAGTATTTCATCGTGTTATTGATGGGTTTATGATTCAGGGCGGTGACCCAATGGGAAACGGTCGCGGCGGTCCCGGTTATCAGATCAAAGATGAATTTTCTCCAAAACTTAAACACGATGGTGAAGGCGTGTTGTCGATGGCTAATAGCGGTCCTAACACTGGCGGCTCACAATTTTTCATTACATTGAAAGCAACACCTTGGCTTGATGGCAAGCATGCGGTTTTTGGCAAAGTAACGAAAGGCATGGAAGTCGTGAGAAAAATTGGTAAAGTAAAGATTGATGGCAATGACAAGCCAGTTCAGGATGTCATCATAAAAACAATATCAATCGTCGAGAATTGAGGCTTTATCATAAATTAAGGGAGGGATGTATTTGTCGTTAGAAAAAACGGAGCAGAGGATTGAAATAAGGGACCAGCAAGAACTTCTGGGTATTTTGGGTAGAAATGACGAGTTTTTGCGTATTATGCAGTCAGGCATGACCTGCACGCTTGTTGCGCGCGGCAATGTTATTGTTATAAGCGGTGAAGAGGAGTCGGTTGCTTTAGCTGAACAGCTTTTGAGCGAATTGCTTTTCCTTTATCGGCAAGGTTTGCCTATAACCGCTCATGATGTACGCTATAGCGTGAGGATGATCGTTGAAGGACGGCAAGCGAGCCTGCACAGAATGTTTGCGGAAACTATTTTGGTCACTAACCGTGGACGGCAAATCAAAGCCAAAACTCTTGGTCAATGGAATTATTTAGAAACTATTAGAAAGAATACGATAACAATAGGCATAGGACCGGCCGGCACGGGCAAAACGTATCTTGCGGTGGCGATGGCTGTCAAAGCGCTTAAAACAAGAGAAGTAGAGCGGTTGATTCTAGCGCGCCCTGCTGTGGAAGCTGGTGAAAAACTAGGCTTTTTGCCTGGCGATTTGCAGGAAAAAGTTGACCCTTACTTACGCCCTCTTTATGATGCGCTTAGCGATATGCTAGGGATGGAAACCTTCCAAAAATACCTTGCAAAGGGAGTAATAGAGGTAGCGCCTTTGGCGTACATGCGGGGACGTAATCTGAACGATTCTTTTATAATTCTTGATGAGGCACAGAACACGACTCATGAACAAATGAAAATGGTTCTGACAAGATTGGGGTTTGGCTCAAAGATGGTTGTCACTGGCGATGTAACACAGATTGATTTGCCAACTGGCCGCTCGTCAGGGCTTAACCAGGCTGCAAATGTTTTGCATGACATCAAGGGTATAGGAATAGTTCGCTTTACTGAGGGTGACGTGGTAAGACATGAACTTGTAGCAGAGATAGTGCGTGCTTATGAGAAGTTTGAAAGCCGCAAAAACAAAAACGTAATAGAGCAGGAGGAAGAAAAATGATTATTTCTCTTGAAAACGATCAGGATATTATTGTAATACCGGAAAAGTTGGAGCAATTACTTAGTGACGGCCTGAATGCGGTAGCGAAACTTCACGGCCTTGGAGAACAAGAAGAAGTGGATATTACCATCGTAACTGATGATGAGATTCATGCCTTGAACCGCGATTATCGCAACGTTGATCGTGCTACGGATGTTTTGTCTTTCGCCTTGGATGAAGATGGCGGCGAGCCGGAATTGGTGGGTGGACCTGAAGTCCATTTGCTTGGTGATATCATTATTTCTGCTGAGACTGCGGCGCGCCAGGCTGAGGAATTTGGGCACGGGCTGGAACGAGAAATAGTTTATCTTGCTGTGCATGGTTTGCTGCATCTTTTGGGCTACGATCATATGCAAGAAGAGGATAAAGCTATCATGAGAGCCAAAGAAGAGGAAGCCTTGCGAGAAATAAAGTTGTCAGAAGAGTTTTTGGCTGATCGCTAGGAGGCTATTTGTAATGGACAAAGAACTTTATGCAGCTGCTTTAGCCGTTAGGCAGCAAGCCTATGCACCTTATTCGAAATTTAGCGTAGGAGCTGCGGTAAGAACCGAGGGCAATAATATTTATGTGGGCTGTAACGTTGAGAATGCTTCTTACGGGTTGACCTGCTGCGCAGAGCGCAATGCTATTTATGCGGCAATTGCGGCTGGTGAGAAAAAATTCAAGTCTCTTTGCGTTGTTGCAGCAACTGCGGAACCGGTTGCGCCATGTGGTGCCTGCCGCCAGGTTATGAGTGAGTTTGGTATCAATGATTTGTTTTTAGCCAATTGTGACGGGAAAGTAATAAGAATGACTTTGGAAGAGTTACTGCCATATAGCTTTAGCTCGGATAACTTAAAAAAAATATAAATTAATCAAAGGAAGTGATTGCCATAGAAACGCAAAAGACGCATTATTCAGGTTTTGTAGCTGTAGTGGGGCGGCCAAATGTTGGTAAATCCACATTAGTAAATAGTTTGATTGGTGAAAAGATTGCGATAATGTCCGACCGGCCTCAAACTACAAGAAATAAAATTATGTGCATTCTTAATACGGATAACGCACAAATTATGTTTTTGGATACCCCGGGCATTCACAAGCCGCAGCATAAATTGGGCGAATATATGGTGCGTTCAGCAGAAAGCACCTTGCATGAGGTGGATGTCATTCTTTTTGTTGTTGATGTCAATGAGAAGAAGGGCGCTGGTGACGAGTATATAATAGAACAGTTAAAAAAAGTGAAGACGCCGGTTATCCTGGTAGCTAATAAAGTTGACAAGCTAGCAGAGAAAGGGCAGCTTTTCCCTATTATTTCTTCATACACCAACAGCTTTGACTTTACAGCAGTCGTACCAACTTCTGCTTTAGTAGACAAGGAGTTCACACCTTTGCTTGGCGAAATAGTTAAGCACTTACCGGAAGGACCGCAATATTTCCCGGAAGATATGATTACTGACCAACCAGAGCGAGTAATTGCTGCTGAAATGATTAGGGAAAAAGTACTGAAACTGACACGTGACGAGGTGCCACACTCTATTGCAGTTGAAATAGAGGAAATGAAGACCAGAACCAATGAAGACCTTTACATAAGAGCGGTTATTTATGTAGAACGTGAATCGCAGAAGGGTATAGTTATCGGCGCAAAAGGCAGTCTTCTCAAACTTATTGGCAGACAAGCGCGTGAGGATATCGAAAACCTCTTGGGTAACAAGGTTTATCTGGATCTTTGGGTTAAGGTGAAACCTGATTGGCGCAACAGGGAAAATATTCTGCGTCAGTTCGGTTATCAAGGCTAATTTGATTGTTTGACCGCGTAAAAATATCATGATATGATTTCTTTATGTAGTTCATAAAATATTAATTGTTAGGAGAGGATGTCCTATAGAAGGCGATCCTGCGTTATCGAACGCAATGAAATTGGTGCTTATTTTTATAATGGCACTGTTAAACGGCTTTTTTGTTATGGCGGAATATTCGCTTGTACGAATCAGAAAAAGCAGACTGGAAGAATTAATTCAACAAGGTAATGGGAGTGCTAAGACGGTTTTGAAAATGACTCTGTCTTTAGACACATATCTCAGCGCAACCCAGATGGGGATAACAATTGCTTCTCTTGCTCTTGGCTGGCTGGGTGGTCCTTTTTTGGTTGAATTATTACGCAGTCTTATTGGCACGGAATACTTCGAACCGTGGTCTGTTCATGTGGCAGCGGTGTTTTTGACTATCTTTGTGCTGGTTTTTGTTCACGTCGTTTTCGGTGAATTGGTGCCAAGAGCTATTGCTTTGGGTAAAGTTGAAAAAATTGCCATGGCGGTTTCCCGACCGCTTAGTTTGTTTTATATTTTAACCTTTCCGCTTGTAGTTGTTTTCAGCAGATTTTCACGTGCTGTTTTGCAGTTATTGGGTATTGAATCCGTCCAAAAGGAAGATATTGCTCATTCTGAAGATGAGCTTCGTATGATTGTAAGTGCGAGTGAGCGTGGCGGCGTACTTGACCATATGGAAAGCCGTCTGATTGATAATGTTTTTGATTTCGCTGACCGAGTTGCGCGTGAAGTTATGGTACCGCGCCAGGATATGGTCTGTTTGTTCGCAGATGACAGTTTGTCTGAGAACATGAAAGTTGTGAAGGAAACAGGTCATACTCGCTATCCTTTGTGCCTGGAAGACAAAGATCATACACTAGGTATAATCCATATACGAGATTTGATGGATTTAAATGGAAAAAGTGATGACTACGATTTGCGTAATGTTATGCGTGAAATAGTTGTTGTTCCTGAAGGCATGTCAATAGCAAAAATTCTTCAGACTTTGCAGAAAAAACATATTCAGATGGCTGTTGTAGCTGATGAATATGGAGGCACTGCAGGTCTTGTTACAATGGAAGATTTACTGGAAGAAATTGTTGGTGATATTCAGGATGAACATGATCAGGAGGAACCTGATATCTCGCGTTTGCCTGATGGTTCTTATGAGTTTGATGGCCTTGTCCTTTTGGATGATGTCAGTGATATATTAAACATTGAATTCGACGAGCCTGAAGAGGATACTATTGGCGGGTTTGTCTTTGGACTTTTAGGCAGAAGACCGGAGGTTGGCGACATAGTTGCTGCCGAAGGATTTAAGTTTGAAGTATTACGCGCAGCCGGATTCAGAGTTGAAAGGGTAAAAGTTATACATTTTGCTCCTGAAGGTGTGAAAAAAACGGAAAATGAATAAAGAAGCTTATCAGGACGAGATAATAATTTTAAGAGTAAAAGATTGGCAGACTGCGGATAAATACGCAGTCTGTTTTTCACGTGAACATGGTAAGATCTCGTTTATAGCTTATGGTGCCAGATATGGCAAGTCCAACGGCGGCAGACTCATTCAACCGTTTGCCCAGCTTTCGGCAAGACTTATCGGCGGCAGGCGGTTCGATACTTTGCAGCAGTGCGATCTTAGTATTTTGCCTAAGACAATGGATATAATGGCGCTGGCTTATGGGGCTGTCATAGCTGAAGCAGTGGAAAATCTTACGGAGGATTATTCGCCCCAGGAAGAGATTTTTATACTCTTACAGCAAGCACTGGTCTTGCTTAGCAGTCATAATAAAAGGCTTGTTGTTGTTAGTTCCTTATGTAAATTGTTGAGTTTGTGTGGTTTTGATCCTGAGCTTGAAACCTGCACGACCTGCCATGAAAAAATTGAAGGAGATGCTTACTTCAGTACTGTACAGGGCGGCGTTGTCTGTGATAATTGCAGTATCGGCGCTGAGCTTCCTTTTGCAGTCGGTACACGTGAGTTAATGTTAAAATTGCAGCATCTTGATTTTGAAAATCCTGAGAAATTTGTAGTTCGTGGTGCAGATCTTATGCAGCTTGAACAAACATTATATAAATTCTTGGTTTATCAAACTGATAAGCCTCTTGTCAGTTTGCAGTTCCTTGCCCAAATGAGCGTATAATAAACAAGTGTCAAGCAAACGCAGTTATTTAGAACTAGCTGAGAAAGGCAAGGGTTAAAGAAGTGACGGGCCTGCTGCACATCAGCGACCGACTGCTTGCAGGCGAATTGTCGCGTGTGGAAGCGGCCAGAGGAACTCTTTAACCATTGTCGTATAAAATTTGGTATACTTCTTTTTGAGTTGACAAAGACCTGTCTATCTGTTATATTTTCATAAAGAAAAGGCAATGAAGGGGATAAGTAGTTTTTGCAGCAGCGAATCGGGATAGTGCAAGCCGATATCAAAGACGAAGGCGCCCGGGAGCCATAATTTTATATTTGATAAGAGAGGACTGCTTGCAGTCAAACAGGGTGGAACCGCGGGAGCTTTAAGCCTCCGTCCCTGTAACATATTATTGTTACAGGGATGGAGGCTTTTTTGTATTCAAACCTGTATAAATTTTAAGGAGGAAGAAAATGAATTTCCAAACGATTATTTTGAAGCTTCAAGAGTTTTGGGCCAAACAGGATTGCATCATGGCTCAGCCTTATGACATCGAAAAAGGTGCGGGCACTATGAATCCATCAACCTTTCTCAGGGTGCTTGGACCTGAACCATGGCGCGTTGCTTATGTTGAACCTTCCAGAAGACCGGCAGACGGTCGTTATGGGGATAACCCAAACCGCCTTTTCCAACACCATCAATATCAGGTCATTATTAAGCCTTCTCCAGAAAACATACAGGAGCTTTACCTGCAAAGTTTGGCTGAATTAGGCATTCACCAGAATGAACATGATATTCGCTTTGTAGAGGACAACTGGGAATCACCAACACTTGGTGCCTGGGGACTTGGTTGGGAAGTTTGGCTTGACGGTATGGAAATTACACAATTTACTTATTTCCAGCAAGTCGGCGGTATTGATGTTAAACCGGTTACCGTTGAAATTACCTATGGCTTAGAACGTCTTGCCATGTATATACAGGGTGTTGAAAACGTATATGATGTTAAGTGGGTAGGCGATATTACCTATGGAGATGTTTTTCATACCAATGAAGTAGAACAGTCTTACTATAATTTCCAGATTGCTGATACAGCATTGTTATTTGATCTGTTTGATAAATACGAAAAAGAGGCTATGCGTGTTATCGAAACCGGTAATATTCGCCCGGCCTATGACTATGTGTTGAAGTGTTCACATACCTTTAACCTGCTTGACTCTCGCGGCGCCATAAGTGTCAGCGAAAGAACAGCTTTTATTGGACGTGTAAGAGCCATGGCACGTCTCTGTGCTGCGGCTTATGTTGAACAGAGAGAAAAATTGGGCTTCCCGCTGCTGAAAGGGGATAAATAAAGATGGAACAGAAGTTATTATTTGAAATAGGCACAGAAGAAATTCCTGCTAAATTTATGCCGGGCATTTTGGAGCAATTGAAGAGCTTAGCTGAGAAAAAACTGCAAGAACTTCGTGTTCCTTTTGCTTCAGTTACTGTTTTCGGTACACCGCGTCGCATGACTTTCATTGCTGATGGCGTTGAAGAAACGCAAGCGAGTACAGTCGTCGAAAGCAAAGGACCTTCGGTAAAAATTGCTTTCGGTCCGGATGGTGCTGCGTCTAAAGCCGCACAGGGCTTTGCCAGAGGACAAGGCATAGCTGTTGAAGATTTAATTGTTCGTGATGAATACGTCTATGCGGTTAAACAATTGACAGGACAAGCAGTAATTGATTTGTTACCAGCTTTCTTGGTAGATATCGTGGAATCTTTATCTTTCCCTAAAAATATGCGTTGGGCTGATCACGATTTCCGCTTTGTACGCCCGATAAGATGGCTTGTTGCATTATTAGACAATAAAATTATTCCAATTGAAATAACTGGCGTCAAATCTGGACGTAACACCATAGGTCACCGTTTTCTGAGCACAGGTGAAGTGGAAATAGCCAGCGCTGGCGATTATGAAAAGGTACTGCGCGAACATTTCGTCCTTGTTGACCAGGATGAACGCCGCAAGATGATACGTCAGCAAGTAGAAGAATTGGCGCAAAAAGAAGGCGGCATTGCCGAAATAGATGAGGATTTATTGGAAGAAGTAGTTTATCTTGTAGAGTATCCTACAGCTCTTTGCGGACATTTTGACGATAAATTTTTGACATTGCCTAAAGAAACAGTTATAACTCCTATGCGCGAACATCAGCGTTATTTCCCTGTACTTACTGCTGACGGTAAATTACTGGCTAAATTTATTACCGTTCGTAATGGTAACAGTGAAGGCCTTGATATTGTGGCCCATGGCAACGAACGCGTCTTACGTGCACGTCTTAGCGATGCGGAATTTTTCTTTAATGAAGATAGAAAAATAAAACTGGAAGAACGTTTGGAAAAATTAAAAACTGTAGTATTCCAGGAAGGCCTTGGCAATATTTACGACAAAAGTGTGCGCTTGGCTGATATTGCAATGACATTGAAAAAGAGCCTCAATGTAAAAGTTGATGAGGATATTTTGCAACGTACTGCTCTTTTGTCCAAGACAGACCTGGTAACCGGCATGGTATGTGAATTTACCGAGCTGCAAGGTGTCATGGGACGCGAGTATGCATTGCTTGATGGTGAAGAACCAGAAGTTGCTCAAGGTATATTCGAACACTATCTTCCTCGTTTTGCCGGTGATGAATTACCAACAACAGATATTGGACGCTTGGTAGGTATTGCTGACAAGTTGGATAATATTGCTGCTACTTTCAGCCGCGGATTGATACCTACTGGCTCGCAGGATCCTTATGCTTTGCGCCGCCAGGCAATCGGTATTATTAATATTTTGGTTGATGGCAATTATCATCTGCCTTTGCTTAAAACAATTTCTGCTGTGTTAGGCTTGTTAAATGTTCCTTCTGCTAAGAATGGTGAATTGTTGGCACAACTGCAAGAATTTTTTGTGCAGCGTGTTAAAAACATGATGGGCGACCAAGGTATTCGCTACGATGTTATCGATGCAATATTAAATGAAAAAGCAAATGATGATATCGTCGATTTATTTGTAAGAGCCAAGGCTTTAGCGGAATACGTTGAAACTTCTGAAGCAGCTGAAAGCATCCAAGCCTTTACACGTGTTGTCAATCTCTGCAAAAAAGCAGAAGGAGAAACCATTATCAAGGAAAGCTTATTTGTAGAACCTGCAGAAAAAGAACTTTATGAAGTTGTCTGCCGTTTGCAAAAAGAAACTATTCCGGCATTGGTTGCTTATAACTATGCTGATGTTCTTAAATTAATTAATGAAGTATCAGCACCTGTTAACAAATTTTTTGATACAGTAATGGTCATGGACAAAGACGAAAATGTAAAAAATAATCGCCTGGCTCTCCTGGTACAAGTCAAAGAGACGGCTAGTATGGTTGGCGACCTTAGTGCAATAGTACTGTAAAGAAAAATACAAAAATGTATAAAATTTATAAAAAATTCGCTTGAACAACGAGAATAAACATGATATAGTGTATACTATATTAGAAATAGTCATTTAATAAGTATATGACAAAAGGAGTGCTACAATGAAAAAGGATGAACAGTTTCTACTTTGGTTTGAACAATTAGAAAAAACTGACGTTCCCATAGTCGGCGGTAAATCAGCCTCTCTCGGAGAAATGACCTCAAAGACGGATGTACCTGTTCCTTATGGCTTTGCAACTACTGCATACGCTTATAGATATTTTATTGAGAAGAGCGGACTTAAGGAAAAAATGGCAGCATTGCTGTCTGAACTTACTGATGTAGAAAACAGCGCTATGCTGCGTACTGTAAGTGCCAAACTGCGTGCAGCTATCATGGCTGAAAAAATGCCTGATGATCTGCAGACAGCAATTGCAGATGCTTATGCTGAGCTAGCAAAGAAAGTCGGCGAAGAACTGCCTTTTGTTGCTGTTCGTTCAAGTGCTACTGCTGAAGATTTACCAGACGCTAGTTTCGCTGGTCAACAAGATACTTATTTGAATGTTCAAGGTGCTCAAACTATTATTGCAAAAGTTAAGGAATGCTATGCATCCTGTTTCACTGATCGCGCTGTCTACTATAGAGAAAAACAAGGCTTTGATCATCTGGATGTTGCTCTGAGTGCTGTTATTCAAATGATGGTGTTCTCTAAGGCTGCTGGCGTAATGTTCACTGTAAATGTGGCAACCGGCAATGATGAAAATATTCTGATTGAAGCTGCTTATGGCCTTGGTGAATATGTTGTACAAGGAACTGTAACTCCTGACAACTATACAGTTTCGAAGGCTAAAAATAAAATTATTGAAATTAATGTTAATGCGCAAGATGTTATGCTTGTTCGTAAAAAAGGCGGCGACTGTGAAGAACTGCCGGTGCCTGCAGAAAACTACCACAAACAGACTCTGACTAACGAACAGATTCTTGAATTGGCTAACTATGCTAAAAAGATTGAAAAGCATTATGGCTGCTATATGGATATTGAATGGGGCATTGACGAACGTACTGACAAAATCTGGATATTGCAAGCTCGTCCGGAAACCGTATGGTCTCGCCGTAATAAAGAAGAGGGCAAAAAAGTGGAAACTGCTAAAATAACTACTGACCGTAAAGTTATTGCCAAAGGATTGCCTGCAAGCCCAGGATTGATTTCTGGTCGTGTTCATGTAATTCTTGACCCATCTCGCATTGATGAATTTAAAGATGGCGAGATACTGGTTACCGAAATGACGGCTCCAGACTGGGTTCCGGCAATGAAGAAAGCAAAAGCAATAGTAACAGATTCAGGCGGTATGACCTGCCATGCATCTATTGTCAGCCGTGAGCTTGGTATCCCATGTATTGTTGGTACAAAGAGCAGAGGCGAAGCAGCCACAACTGCAATTAAAGACGGCATGGATGTTACGGTTGATGCTACTAATGGTGTAGTTTATGAAGGCATCATTGAAAGCGCTAAAAAACCTGAGGCTGCATCTTCAGTAGTTGTTGCTGAAACTTTCCCTGTAACTGGAACTAAGATTTATATGAACCTTGGTGACCCTGAACTTGCTGAAAAGTATTCAGTTCTTCCATGTGATGGTATTGGCCTGATGCGTGAAGAATTCATCTGGACAACCTACATTCATGAACATCCTCTTTATTTGATTAAAACAGGTCATCCGGAAAAAGTTGTTGACCAATTGGCAGAAGGCTTCCGTCAGGTTTGCCAAGCTATGGCACCGCGTCCGGTAACCTTAAGATTCAGCGATTTCAAATCCAGCGAGTATCGTGACCTTAAAGGCGGCGACGAATTCGAGCCTTATGAACCGAGTGCACTTTTAGGATGGCGTGGAGCTTCTCGCTATTATGATCCTAAGTATATAGAAGCTTTCAAATTGGAAATTAAAGCTGTTCGCAAAGTTCGTGAAGAATTTGGCCTTAAGAATTTGAATGTTATGATTCCTTTCTGCCGCAGTGTAGAAGAATGTGAAAAGGTAACAAACCTGATGGCCCAAGAAGGACTGTCTCGTGGTAAAGACTTCAAAGTATGGCTGATGGCTGAAATTCCTGCCAACATAATATTGGCTGATCAGTTTAACAAATATGTTGATGGTTACTCCATCGGCTCGAATGATCTTACCATGTTGGTTTTAGGTTGCGACCGCGACAATGATACAGTTTCCCATATCTTTGACGAGCGTAATCTTGCTGTACGCCGTGCGATAAAACACCTGATTGAAGTTGCCCACAAAGATGGCAAGACGGTTTCTATCTGTGGACAAGCACCAAGTGTATACCCAGAGTTCGCTGAATTCCTGGTAAAAAATGGTATTGACAGTATGTCAGTAAATCCTGATACCGTTAAGTTTACTAAGAAAATGGTAGCTCAAGTTGAACAACGTATCATGCTCGATGCTTTGACTGGCAAAGGCAAAGCAGAAGATACTGATCTTATCTGGTAATTCTTAATAAAAAATTGCACCCATGCAAAGGTTGCCACGCCAATGAAGGTAACTTGAGCATGGGTGTTTTTTTATAGAAAACCGGTTTTAAAATAATTATTTAGTGTAGCAGTTATTTAAAAAGAGGATTTTTTAGACAAATAGCGTATAATAAAGCATACACTATTTTGAGTTTGGGAAGGAAGTGAGTAACATTTCTCTGAGCAATAGACAAAAACGAATTGCAGAAATCGTTCGCCAGGACGGACCGATTACAGGCGAGCATATTGCAGAAAGATTGAACGTAACAAGAGCCGCATTGCGTTCTGATCTTGCAATTCTTGTAATGAGCGGTATATTAGACGCGCGTCCGAAAGTTGGATATTATTTTACGGGCAAAAACACTTTGGGTATGCTTATGGAAGAAATATCAGGTATTTGTGTCCGAGACATTCAGTCTGTTCCTATCGGTATTCACAATGATAAAAGTGCATATGATGCAGTTGTTACCATGTTCCTGGAGGATATCGGTACAGTCTTCGTTGTTGGTGATAATAGCACGCTGTTAGGGGTTGTTTCGCGTAAAGATTTATTGAAAACAGCTATCAACAAGGGTGCTGACCTGCAGAACATACCAATTGTCATGGTTATGACGCCACTATCAAAATTAATAGTTACAAAACCTGAAGACTCAGTGGCAACAGCAGCTAGACGCTTAATTGATAACGAAATTGATTGTTTGCCGGTCGTTAAAACAATCAATGAAGAGAAGCACACTTATGAGGTCGTAGGCAGAATTACCAAGACTAATTTTACCAGACTGCTGGTTGACCTGGCAGAGGGCAAAGGGGGAGTTTATCATAGCTAGTTTACCAATCATTTATGCTGTTTCCGATTCTATTGGCGAAACGTCCGAGGCTGTAGCAAAAGCAACAATCAGCCAGTTTGTGCAGGAAAAATTTGACATTATTCGTGTTCCTTATTTAAGGGATGCAGAACAGGTTCATGCTATTGTTAAAGAGGCAAAGGAAAATAACGCTGTAATTTGTCATACGATAGTATCACCTGAATTGCGTCAAATAATTGCCAGCGAAGCAAAAGAGAAAGATGTTGAGGTAGTTGATATCATCGGCCCTGTGCTTAAGGCGATTGAAAAGACATCAGGACTATTGCCTAAAAATCAACCTGGACTCATTCATGCCCTTGACCATGAGTATTTCAAACGTGTTGAAGCTATTGAATTCGCGGTCAAGTATGATGATGGTAAAAACCCTTGGGGCCTTTCTAAAGCTGACATAGTTCTTATTGGTGTTTCACGTACCTCCAAGACGCCTTTGAGCATGTATCTGGCACACAAACAGCTGAAAGTTGCTAATGTGCCGCTGGTCCCGGAAATAACACCGCCAGAGGAATTATTTAAGGTTCCGTCGCACAAAGTTATCGGACTGTTGATAGATCCATACAAACTTAATGAAATTCGTGTTGAACGCTTAAAGACTATGGGATTGGCAGACAATGCAACTTACGCTGATGTAAATCGCATTAACGAAGAATTGGAATATGCCAAAGCAATAATGAGAAGGATACATTGCAAAATTATCAATGTGTCAAATAGGGCTGTCGAAGAAACAGCTGGCTTGATTCTGGAGTATGCAGCCAAAAATTTAAACCGTTAAACTTTGCCGTAAAAATAAACAACCCCCGCAATGCGGGGGTTGTTTTAATCGTGAAACTTTTTGGTTCGCACATTATAGATTATTTTATTGATTACTATTTGGCCAGATTCGTTTTTATTGTTTGTTAAGAGATTTTGTGTTGTGCCGGTGAAAGAAGACTCATCGGCATTTATCAGAACATTTCCTTCAAAAACCGCATCTTTTGTGCCCCAATTGAAGGAACCTCTATTGGCAGTAATTGTAGTATTGCCATCACTGAAGGTAATGTCGCCTTCGACTACTGCAGTTTTTTGGCTGCCGTAAACATGAACGGTATCACCGGTAAAAACCATGTTATCCTGTGTAAGATTAACATTGCCTTCTGCGTATACTTCGAGAGAGTATAACTCAACTTGTGCTCTGTTGGCAGTAATTAATCTGTTCCCTGTATCAACGGAAACATTGCCTTCCAGATAATATGTGGTTGTTATGGGATCGAATGTTTGCTTATCACACTTTATTACAGGTTTTGCCAGGCATGATAAAGGGAAAAAGCAAAGCAGAAAGACAAGAACCAAAATTTTTTTCATAAAAATACCCTCCGTAATTTTTAATTATATCAAATTTACCATAAAAACTATAGTAGTTGCTGCAAAGACTTTTGCAGAAATAATAATTTTTATTTGCTATCTCCATTGGAGTGTTTACAATTTTTATGATATGAATATACTAGGCATAGCGCCAAAACACACTATGTTTTTTTCGTTTTAGCAGTGCGCAAGTGATAATTATTTTACAGACTTCAATATAGGTGTTTAAAAATCTTTAACTTAAAAAGAGGAAAAAAAACATTCATATTGAATATAATAAATCAGTGAGCTTCTTGAATTAATGTAACGGGTGTATTTATGAATGATGCGTATGAAAGTTTTAAAGAACAAGTTCGGGCACAAGCTGATATTGTAAAAGTCGTTTCAGAGTATGTCGCGCTGAAAAAGAAAGGCGGCCGTTATTGGGGATGTTGTCCTTTCCATGGTGAGAAGACGCCGTCTTTTACGGTTACACCAGGTAAAAATCTTTTTCATTGTTTTGGTTGCCACGTTGGTGGTGATGTTTTCAATTTTGTCATGAAAATTGAAAATGTAAGTTTTCCGGAGGCCATTAAAATTTTGGCCAATAAATATGGCATACCAATACCGGAGAAACAAAAGACAGAGCAAGAGATATTAAGGGAGAAGAACTCCAAACAAATTTTTGACGCTAATGCTCTGGCTGTCAAGTTTTTTCAGGCCTGCCTTTTGAAAACTGAATATGGCAAGAGCGCTCTTGAGTATTTATCTAAGCGCGGAATTGATGCGGATATTATTGAAAGATTTTCTTTAGGCCTGGCCGCACCAGGTTATCATACACTTTGCAATGCTTTGGAAAAAAGAGGCATCAGCGCTGAGTTGCTTGCCAAAGCCGGTTTAGCTGTAAAGCGTGATGATGGAAGTGTTTATGACCGTTTCCGTGAGCGCATAATGATCCCAATCAAAGATGCCAGAGGGAGAGTAGTTGGTTTTACTGGCAGAGTGGTTGGCAAAGGTGAGCCGAAATATTTGAATACTGGTGAAACGGAACTATTTACCAAACGCTCGATTCTCTTTGGTATGGATGTCGCTTTTAAACCTGCTAAAGAACGAAAACAAATTATTGTTGTTGAAGGTCATATGGATGCAATCAGCTTGCATGCAGCCGGCGTTGATTGGACTGTCGCGTCCATGGGAACAGCTTTTACTGAACAGCATGCTAATTTAATTGCGCGTATTGTTCCTGAGGTAGTTTTTTCTTTTGACAGTGATGAAGCTGGTTTGAAGGCAGCTATGGACGCAATTCCTGTAGCTTTAAAGGCTGACCTCGAGGTAAAAGTGCTCGTAGTTCCAAAAGGTAAAGATCCGGATGAATTTATCAGGAGTGAAGGCACTGATGCGTTTAAAAATCTGATAGCGCAAGCATTTTCCGGTATGGATTTCCAGATTGAAAGAACTTTAGAGCGAAATAATTTTTCAACTCTTGAAGGAAAAGTAAAGACCGTGTCGAATATACTACCGTTCCTATTAGAATGCAAAAGTGACATCGAGGTAGTCAGAAGAATTCGTAATTTGGCTCAGAAGCTTACAATCGATGAAAATCTGATTGTTAATGAGTTCAAAAAGATAAGACGTGGTAATGGCATTGCTGTTTCTGATGATTTGATGAGAAGAAAAAGAGAAGAGAACAAAGTGGATCCTGTTGAGCAGACTGAGAGACACTTGTTGTTTGCGCTTATAAACGGTGGTGGTAATGTTACGTCAGATTTTCTCGCTGAAATTGATAAAATGAGTTTTGGCGACGTTAAAAGAACAGAAATTTATCAAAAGTTCAAAGATTTATCAGCGAGAAAAAGTCCAAATATTGTGGCCGATCTTTTTGCGGAATTGTCTGAAGACTATGCGTCCGAGCTGGAAGTAATTTTGCAGTTGGACTTGGCGGTAAACGCAGCCAGCCAGATCTTAAATGATTGCATCAGACAACTTAAAATATCCGGATTAGAGAAGCAGTACGAATACCATTCCCGTCTTGCGTCAGAATATCAACTTGCAGGTGATGAAAAATATTTGCAGGAATTAGGAGAAAGTCAGCGAATAAAGAATGAGATTAAAAAAATGTTTTTATGATATTAATTTAAAATTAATAGTAACGGAAAGGAGGGAACGCAATGGCAAATGAAAAGATTTCAACAGAACAGGTAGAAGAACTTTTACATAAGGGGAAGAGCCATGGCGGCGTTCTCACCTATCGCGAAATTATGGATTCCATGCAAAGTGCGGAAGAAATGAGCACTGACGAGATGGAAGACATGTATGATTTGATTGCACGGAAGGGTATTGAGGTAGTTGATGATACGGTTGTCCCGCCTGCGGGCGCGGAAGTTGATGAGGAGCCTATTGCTGAGCATGAGCTTGTTAACTTAACTGTACCTGAAGGTGTGAGCATTGATGACCCAGTTCGCATGTATCTTAAAGAAATCGGTCGTGTTCCTCTTCTGGTAGGTGAAGATGAAATCAAGTTGGCTAAACGTATGGACAAGGGAAACCAAGCCGAGAAAATTTTAGCCAATGAAGTTACCGAACATGTTTTGTTAGTTTTGCCGGACGAGACTGATGTTAAGGGTATGCTTCTGCGTGCCAAAGAGTTACTGCAGAAGGAATTAACTTGGTACGAAGATCGTTCAGTCAACAAAATATTTGCAAGGTTAACGGCGCTCCATAATACAGGTAAAGGCATTAAGAATGCTGATTTTCAAGAGATGTGTGAAGAATTCACAAAAGATGAAATAGGCAGAATTCAACGGCTGATAGTTGATAGCCAAATAAAGTTTACAGTAAATAAAAAGAAAGCTGTAATAAAAAAACAAACCTCTGATACCGAAGCAAGTTACCTTCTGGAAATCAAAGAGTTGTTGGAAACAGTCAAAAAGCAACTGGCAACAGTCAAAGAAGCTGAAGTTTTCCTTGAGTGGGATACTTGTAATGAGTTATTCCAAAAAACTTTGCAAGATATTGTTGATTTAGGTGAAGATGCCAAACGTTGTTTGTCTGAAGCAAATTTGCGCTTGGTTGTCAGTATCGCCAAAAGATATGTTGGTCGCGGTATGCTTTTCCTGGATCTGATTCAGGAAGGTAACTTGGGTTTGATCAAGGCTGTTGAAAAATTTGACTATAATAAAGGTTTCAAATTCAGTACCTATGCTACCTGGTGGATCAGGCAAGCGATTACGCGTGCTATTGCTGACCAGGCAAGGACAATAAGAATTCCTGTGCATATGGTGGAAACCATTAATAAGTTAGTACGTGTTTCACGCCAACTCTTGCAAGAGCTCGGAAGAGAGCCTTTGCCTGAGGAGATAGCAAAAGAAATGGATACTAGCGTAGAAAGAGTAAGAGAAATTATGAAAATTGCTCAAGAACCAGTTTCTTTGGAAACACCGATAGGTGAAGAAGAAGATTCCCATTTGGGCGATTTCATAGAAGACCATGACGCACCGGCACCTGCTGATGCAGCCTCTTTTACTTTGCTGCGTGAGCAGTTGGGTGAAGTTTTGGAAACTCTTACTTTGCGTGAGAAGAAAGTCCTTGAACTGCGTTTTGGTCTTGAGGATGGAAGGTCTCGTACATTGGAAGAAGTTGGTCAACATTTTGGAGTTACGCGTGAACGTATTCGCCAGATAGAAGCCAAGGCTCTCAGAAAATTAAGACATCCCAGCCGCAGCAAGCGTTTGAAAGATTTCCTGGAATGACAGATGTAGCTTGACATTGCGCTTGTTTTATTATAAAATGTCTTCGTTGGCTATTTCGGGTTTGCCCGTGAAAGGCTAATCGGGCCTATAGCTCAGCGGTAGAGCCACCGGCTCATAACCGGTTGGTCCCTGGTTCGATCCCAGGTGGGCCCACCAAATTTAACAGAGAAAGCGAAGCCTTATGGCTTCGCTTTTTGTATATGGAGGAAGAAATGAATTTCGGATCACGTTTGGAAGCTATAGCTAAATGGGTACCTGCTGGGAAAAGCATTGTCGATGTTGGTACTGACCATGCATATCTACCAACTATATTGGTCAGACAAGGGAAAACAACTTTTGCCATAGCTGGTGATATTGCCGCTGGACCTTGCCAGGCTGCTCAAAACACGATAGATACTTTTGGAATAAAAGAATTTATCACTGTAAGGCAAGGCGATGGCCTTAAGATTGTTGCTCCCGGTGAAGTCGATATAATAGCTATTGCGGGTATGGGCGCAGGCAGCATGATTCAGATATTGGAAAATTCTTTGCCTGTTGCTGAAGCAGCCGAAAGAATAATTTTGCAGCCGATGAACGGCGCTTCATCTTTGAGAATATGGGCTGTAAGACATGGATGGAAGATTGTCGCAGAAGATTTGGTAGAAGAAGCCGGTATAATTTATGAAATAATAATTTTGGAACGTGGCAGTGAAAAGGAATACCCTGAGGTAGTTTATGAAATAGGGCCACGTTTATTGGAAACCGGCGACGTACTTTTAGCAAAGCACATAAAACGGCTAATAGACCATTATGAAAAACTGCTTGCTTCCATGGGAAAAAGTGAACAAGCTAAAGGCAGCGAAAAGTACGGGTTTTTTAGCAAGTTGAAGAAGGACCTGGAGGCGATTGCTCATGGTGACAAAGGTTAATGATATTTGCGAAGTAATGGAAAAGCTGGCTCCTCAAAAATTGGCAGAGGAATGGGATAATGTAGGGCTTATGCTGGGCAGTACTGATTGGCCGGCTGCAAAAGTAATGCTTGCGCTGGATTTGACAGAGGAAGTTGCAAGTCAGGCCTATGCACAAAAGGTCGATATGATTATTACCCATCACCCATTTTTTTTCTCGCCGCTGAAAAAACTCGTTTACAACGAAGGTAAAAATTCTCTGGTATATGAATTAATAAGAAATAAAATTGCTGTTTATTCAGCTCATACTAATCTTGATAGCGCTAAAGGCGGAGTCAACGACGTATTGGCAGACGTTTTGGGTTTAAAACAAACAGAAATCCTTAAACCTGTCTTTTGTGATAAATATTATAAGCTTGTGGTTTTTGTGCCGCTTACTCATGTTGATGATGTGCTTTCTGCTTTAAGTAGGGCAGGTGTAGGGCATATTGGCAATTATGCTGATTGTGCCTATGTTATGGAGGGCGAGGGACAGTTCAGACCGCTGCCTGGAAGCAATCCTTTTCTTGGACAGCTAGGAATTCTGGAAAAAACGAGAGAGAAGCGCATCGAGATTCTTCTAAAGAAAAGTGAGTTGCAAGAAGCAATAAAAGCGGTCCTGGATGCGCATCCTTATGAAGAACCAGCCTATGATATTTTGGAAACAGTGAACGAAAGGCCTGAATTTGGGCTTGGCCGCATTGGGTTTTTAGAGGAACCAGTATCTATGGGTGAATTTGTAAAAAGTTTGAAAAAAGCCTTGGCAATTAATCACGTTATTGTTGCCGATGCTGGTAAACCTGTTTATAAAGTAGCTGTCTGTGGTGGCAGTGGGACAGATTTTATTGCTGAAGCCTTGAAAGCAGGAGCGGATACTTTTGTTACCGGAGACGTCAAATATCACATTGCTCAGGAAGCCTTAAATGCCGGAATCAATTTGATTGATGCAGGGCATCAGACATCAGAAATGCCTGTTTTAATTAAACTGCAGAAAGAGCTTGAAGATTGGGCTTCTAGCAATAATCGCGCTATTAAAGTAGTTCGTGCTTTTGAAAGTAAAGTGCTGCAGCACTTATAGTTTAATTCTTACAAGCCTATTTAATATGCTATAATGAAGAAAAATACAGATGACACAAGGGAAGGCAAAGATATGATTAACGAATTTAAAGCAGGCTTGAAGATAGATCAGATAGTTTTGTTGCGTTTGCAAAAAGTTGGCAATTCATCAAATGGTGGCGTATTTGCCAGAGGGCTAATAGAAGATAAAAGTGGTTGCATACCTTTTATTTGTTTCGAAGCGGGATTAGTGGAAAAACTAAGATCGTTTGATGCACCAAAGGCAGTGAGAGTTGCCGGTAATGTTGATATTAGTAAATTTGCCGGTGATATGTCATTGCAGCTGATAGTTCAAAAACTAGCGGATGTTAAAGCAGGCGAGGATATAAGCCATTTGCTGCCTCAGGGTAATTTTGACAAAGCCGAGTATGAAGAAAAATTCAAGCAGCAGATAAGCAGTATAAGTGATAAGGGTCTGAGGGAACTGGTTGAAGAAGTCTTCTCAGGGCCTGTTTATAAGCAGTTTTTAATCAATCCCGCTGGTATGAGACTGCATCATGCTTACGTGGGCGGTTTGCTCCATCATTCTGTTTGTGTAGCGGAGCTGGCGTGTGCTTTAGCAGATAAAATAGGTGGTATGGATAAGGATCTTGTGCTGGCAGGGGCTCTTTTGCATGATGTTGGCAAGCTGAAAGAAATATCCCCTGATATGGGGTTCCCATATACGACAGGCGGGCGCCTTTTAGGACATATCACGATAACTGCCATAATGGTGAATGATGCCGCAGCAAAACTGGAAAGCGTTGATGATAAAAAGCTTCAGCAATTGCTTCACATCATTCTTTCTCATCATGGAGAACAAGAAAAAGGATCTCCTGTTGCCTGTGCAACTAAGGAAGGTTTTGTTGTTCATTATGCTGATGAAATTGATGCAATCATGAACCAATTTGACCGCGATTCCGATGAAGGTACATGGGAGTTCAACAAAATGTTGCAAAGGTTTTTATACTTATAGACTTGACGTAAGCCCGTAGTTGTGATAAATTTGTTTGGGTATGAGTGTGAAAGATAATCGCGGCTATCCTGTTGGGTAGACGAGGAAAGTCCGAGCTATAAAAAGCTCATGCTATACTTGTTTATTACTTTATTGATTTCTGAAAATGTTGATATGACTATCTAAAGGACATGCAAAGATTATTCTTTGTGTGTTCTTTTTTCTTTTTTACTTGAGAAAACTAAAGCATACTATCGTATTCAATATTAATTAAAGCAAGGAAAGTATATTGTATAGGAGTGTTTATTGTGCTTATTTTGGATTGTAGAAAAGAATTTATAAAAAGGTGTCTAGCTTTAAATTTAGAAGAAACTACAATTAACCAGTATGAAAAGGTATTGAAAAGATTTATAAGCTTTTGTAATGAAAAAGAAATAAAAGAAATTGATAAGGTTGATGCAAGTTTGTTAAGGGATCATATTTATGGATTATCTAAAACAATGCAGCCTATTTCAATCAAGATTCATTACATGGCATTAAAAGTATTTTTTAATTTTTTAAAGAACAATGAAAAGATCAGCAATAATCCTATACTAAAGGTTGAAACACCTAAAATATCTAAGAAAATTATTCCTGCATTTAGTAACAACGAGATAAGAACTATTTTAAATTGTTTTAATAAAGATGAATTTTTAGGTTATAGAAATTACACAATAACATGTATATTGTTTGGCACAGGAATTAGGCGTTCTGAATTAGTAAATTTATTAATTGATGATATTTATTTTGAAATTGACATTATAAATGTTATAGGCAAGGGTGATAAGCAAAGACATGTTCCTTTAACTCAAACTTTAAAAAAGATAATAATAAAATATTTAGAAAAAAGACTTGAATATGTTAAAGAGCATAAACTAGTTTCTTGTAGGTATTTAATTATTAGTAACAGAGGACAAAAGCTTAATATTGCTACTGTTAATGATATTTATGCTAGGATTGCTCAAAATGAGCATATAAAGGGGGTTAGGGTATCACCGCATACTTGGAGGCACACCTTCGCAAAAAACGCGCTTCTAAACGGAATGGATGTATTCACACTACAGAGGATACTCGGTCATAGCAGTATTGAGGTGACTAAAAAATATATAAACCTTAATGACAATGAAATTAAAATTCAGAATGACAGATTTAATCCTTTTGAGAATCAAAAATGGCGGTACTTTTAATACATGAAAACAAGCAGAATTTTATCAAAGTGATATAATGAAGGCAAAAATATAGTGATGGAGGGGATAATATGGTTTTTATGGTTGTTGTATTTATAATTTTAGCTGCTTTAATGGTCATAATTATTGATGAAAAAAATGGGAAAGCTAG
>Ga0074193_1001041_pt2 | contig 23139 bp, 21 predicted proteins | sample EPASupsiteHSE605_FD_64523 | JGI IMG/M metagenome (GOLD analysis project Ga0074193, IMG submission 64523) | Bioremediated contaminated groundwater from EPA Superfund site, New Mexico - Sample HSE6-05 | ecosystem: Environmental > Aquatic > Deep subsurface > Groundwater > Contaminated ... | reverse complement strand
AACTGGCGGTCCATACGGTGGGCGGGGTGGTGCCCGCGGCCCAGCCGATCATGCTGGTGGTGCCCCGGGAAGACCAGGTGGAGGTCGAGGCCTTTCTCGAAAACAAGGACATCGGGTTCGTCAAGGTCGGGCAGGGCGCGGCGGTGAAGATCGACGCCTTTGAATACACCAAGTACGGCACCGTGTCCGGCCGGGTGAATCATGTCTCGCACGACGCCATTCAGGACGAGAAGAAGGGGTTGATCTATGCGGTGAAGGTGCTGCTCGACCAGGCGACGCTCATGGTCGATGGCAAGGAGATTCCCTTAAGTCCGGGCATGTCGGTCAATGTCGAAATCAAGACCGGGGACCGGCGGATCATCGAATATGTTCTTTCCCCCCTCATCCGCCATCAGCGGGAGAGTCTCAATGAACGCTGACCGATGCGGCCGGGCGGTGCTGGCCGCGCTGCTTGTAGCCCTGCTGGCAGGCCCGTCTGCTGCCGCTGGCTTCGAGGATGTCGGTGAACTCGCCACCCCGTTTCAGGACCCGCTCCTGGCGGTCCCCAACGAGCTGACCTCCGGCGTGGTGTTGCCGGGCGATGGCCAGCCGGCGCCGTGTCCGGCAGTCAAGGATTTCGCCACCCCGCTGGCCCTGACCGAGGCGGTGGATCTGGCCCTGTGCAACAATGCCCAGGTCAAGGCGGCCTGGGCCAACATCAAGGTGCAGGCCGCAGCGACAGGCGTCGCCCGTGCCGCCTACTTCCCCACCTTGGCGGGGAGCCTCAGCCACCGGGAAGACAGAACCAGTTTTCCCGACTCGACCATCAAAACCCGGACGATCGACAGCTCCCCCATCAACGGCGCCTTCACCTGGCGTCTTTTCGATTTTGGCGGCCGGGGGGCCAATCACGATGCGGCCGTCCAGAGCCTGGCCGCTGCCCTGGCCAACCACAATGCGGTGCTGCAGAAGACGCTGGCAGCGGTGGTTCAGGCCTACTTCGATGCCCAGGCCACCAGGGCGGCATGGCAGGCCAAGGAACAGAACGAGGAGATCGCCCGGAGTACCCTGGAGACCGCCAGGCGGCGCGAGACCAAGGGGGCGGGTTCCACCAACGACACCCTCCAGGCGGCCACCGCCCTGGCCCGGGCAACGCTTGAGAAAAACCGTGCCCAGGGAACCTACCACAAGGCACTTGCGGTGCTGATCTACGGGATCGGGGTGCCACTGCACACCAGGGTGACCCTGGCCAATGATCTGGAGGAACCCATCCGCCAGGCAGCCGACGATCTGGAGGCCTGGCTGCAGGAGGCGGAAAATCGGCATCCAGCCATCAACGCCGCCCGAGCCCAGCTTGCAGCCGCCCGGCATCGGGTGACCGCGACCCGCTCCGAAGGATTGCCCACGCTGGATTTCTCCGCCAATTACTATGAAAACGGCCGTCTGGAACAGACCTCCACAGATGCGCACACCCGGGAATCGGTCGTGGGCATCACCCTGAACATCCCCCTTTTCGACGGGTTTTCCCGTACCTACAAGGTCCGGGGAGCCGAGGCCCAGGTGGAACAGAGGTGGGCGGAGTTGCAGGATACGGAGCATCAGATAGCCATGGATATGGTCAAGGCCCACGCGGATGCGGTTGCTGCCCTGGCCAATCTTGAGGCGTCGGCGAAACTGCTGAGCGCGGCCCAGGAGGCGCTTCAGACCTCCAGACGAAAGTATGAAAAAGGAGCGGCCGACATCCTGGAAATGCTCACTACCCAGACCGCCCTTGCCGAGGCGCGGCAGGAGCGGATCCGCAGCCTGGCCGAATGGCGCTCCGCCCGACTCCGCATGCTGGCCAGTGCCGGCATGATGGGCCGTGCCGACATAACGCCATAAAAAATTGGTCGAGGAGGGCCGCCACGTGCGCAGCGCCACCAGGGATGATCGTTACCCACGGTCCCGCACGTTTCCTTTCCGATACCAATGGATTTTGACAGACTTTACTGGACAACAAAAAACCCGCTTTCCTAATCTGGAAGCGGGCTTATGTACGTTCCTGGACTTTTTTAGACTACCAAATGGGGTAAAGCTGGAACTGTCTTGTTAATTTCCCAGTATGATTCTATTGACGCATTGAACCCGTTCAGTTATAGGTGGCTCATGTGCCACTGCATTAGGCAAGTGTCACATATAAAATCGTGGTGCCCGAAAGGGCTTGATAGGGAAGAGGGGTGTAAATCCCCCGCGGACCCACCGCTGTAAGCGACGACAAAGGGCACAATGCCACTGGTCCTATGGACTGGGAAGGCGCCCGGAGGACGACTCGCGAGCCAGAAGACCTGCCATCGATAAAGGACCACAGCAAACGCCCAGGGGACTTGGGTGGTGGGACGCCGACAATACGACCTTAAAAATGGAAGGTCCGCATGTGGAGCCAAGACACATGCGGACCTTTTTTTTTGCGGGGCAGGCCAGGGGACAGATGCGATCCCTGTCTCCAGGTGTGTTGCCCCGGTTTTGCATACTGAATCGTGGTGCCCGCAAGGGCTTGATAGGGAAGAGGGGTGCAATTCCCCCGCGGACCCACCGCTGTAAGCGACGACAAAGGGCACAATGCCACTGGTCTCAGGACTGGGAAGGCGCCTGGAGGATGACTCGCGAGCCAGAAGACCTGCCATCGATAAAGGACCACAGTAAACGCCCAGGGGACTTGGGTGGTGGGACGCCGACAATACGACCTTAAAAATGGAAGGTCCGCATGTGAAGCCAACACATGCGGACCTTTTTTTTGGCCTGGGCGCTGAAGAATGATGGCCTTGTCGTTTTCAGCGTCGGCTGCCCCTGCAAGCAATACAGGAGATGAGCATGGATCTGAATCTTATTCTTTGGGCCGGCGGCATGCTGTTCAGCCTGGGGATCTTCGCGGTCAAGGTGGGGGTGGGACTGCGTTGGGGGCGAATCACCCCCAAGGGCATCGGTCTGACCCTTATGGTGTACCTGACCCTGTTTGCAGTCATAGCCTGGGCCGCCGATTGGCTGTCGGCCCTGATTGCACCGCTTTTGCGCCAAGGACCTTGGGGACATGTGGTCATGGCGGCGGGTTTGTTTATCTGGGGCCTGGTGGTGCTGCTCAAGGAAAGCCGGCAGCCCCTCCCAACGCCCGAGGCGCTTCCCACCGGTCCTGCCGGTGCGGCCCTGCTCCTGATCCTCCCTTGTCCCTTCTGCCTTTCAGCTATGACCGTGGCAATCACAGCAGCCCTGCCGGTCTTCAAAGCACCGCCAATCCTCCTGGGTTTGGGCCTGGGCACCGCTTTTTCCCTGTTGGTCCTGCTGACCGCCTTTCTCTGCCAGGCCCGCAGCGACCGCAGCCTGATCCCCCTGGGCCTGGGCATGATCACCGTTGCGCTCTATTTCGGCGGCGCCCTGGTCCTGCCGGGCAAGATCGAGGCGGCCCGTGCTCTTTATGCCGCCATTGAGCCCCAAAACCCGATGGGCGCCAGCCAGGACGAACTCTTCGTGCCAGCCTTTCTCGCCCTATTACTGCTTGCCGGTTTTATTGCCGGAAACCTCAACAGGAGTCGTTCATGAACCTTGTCGCCGGTCTGGAAAGTTTTCTCTATGTCATTTCTTCACTCCTGCTCGTGCCGGTGGTCACCGGCCTGGTGCTGCTCACCTGCTGGGTGGTGGTCTTCTCCGGCTGGTTCCTTCGCGAGGGGCTGGACCGCCGCCGGGGTCATTGCCGCGCCCTGGCCGCTTACCAGCGCCGCCTTGACCATGAATTGGCCGCGCTGACCGACCGCTCCCACCTCGACCTGGCGCTGGAACGATTACTCCAGACCCACGAACTCCTGCTGGTCCGGGGGCTGGATGCCATCCGTTTTGTCATCCGCGTCGGTCCGGCCCTGGGCCTGATGGGGACCCTGATTCCCATGGGCATCGCCCTTTCGGCCATGGCCCAGGGCGACATGCCCAAGATGGCCGGCTCCATGGTCACCGCCTTCACCACGGTCATCGTGGGCCTGGCGTGCAGCGTGGTCGCCTACCTCCTCTCCCTGATCAAGGAAAAGTGGGTGCGGGCCGACATGCGCGAGATGGAGTTTCTCACCGAACGGACGCTGCGCGAGCAGGGCTGCCGCCGGGAACCGGTGCGCGAGGAGGAGGCAGATGAGCTTGCTGCGGCGTAGAAAGCGGTTCGACCGCTACGACGAGCCCCTGGAAGACCCCATCGCGGGCGTGGCCAATCTGTTCGATGTCAGCGTGGTCTTCATCGTCAGCATGATGATCGCCCTGTTCATGGCCACCAACATGCTGGAGATGATGGACCCCAAATCCGAGATGACCGTTACCAAGAAGACTGCCGACGGCCGCATCGAGATCATCACCAAGAAAGGCAAGGAAATCAAGGTGCAGAAGGTGACGGACAAACGGGCCACCGGTGAAGGCGAACGGTTGGGCACCGCCTATAAATTGAAGGACGGCAAGGTGATCTATGTTCCCGAAGAGTAGAGTAATCGTGATGCTGATACTGCTGCCGGCGCTGTGGCTTTGCCCAGCGGCCCTCTCCGCGCAAACCACAGTCCATCTTATGCTGGGCGATTTCAACTCCAAGCTGGCCGTGGATGCGGTCACGGCGATCCGCACCGCCCATCCCGAGGCCAGCCGGTCCCTGCATTTCGAGATCGTGACCAGCCGCACCATCGATGGAGCATCCCCGGCCGAGACGGCTTCTTCTCCCAGATCTGTACCGGCAGCCGGCATCGCCGTCGCCCACATCATGGACCGGCGGCTGCTGGAACGCTGGAAGCCCGCGATCCGCAGCCTTCAGGGGCGCGGCATCAAGGTCTATGCCGTGGGCGGGGCCTACGGCAAGGAGGACCGCGAACTCGGGCTGATCGACGACGCGGAGGTCAACCGCTATTACCGCGAAAACGGGTTGGAAAACATGACTCGGATGCTGGTCTTCCTCCTCTCCCGCGACTGCGGCTTCGCCGGCGAGGTCCGGCCGCCCGAACCGGTGCCCCTAAACGGCATCTATCTGCGGGCGGAAAAACGTACCCTGCCTGACTTTGCCGCCTTCCGGCGCGTCTACCCGGCGCGGCCGGACCGGCCCTGGGTGGGCGTCACCCTCTATAAGCATACCGTCGACAGCGGCGAGACCGAGGCGGTGGACGCGATCATCGACCGGCTGGAGGCTTCGGGCTGTAATGTCCTGCCGGTCTACGGCTATCCGGCGGAAAAGGCGATGGAGCAGTTTTTCTTCGACGACCAGGGCCAGGCCAGGGTCCGGGCCGTGGTCGGCCTGTCGCTCAAGGTCGGGCTGACACCGCAACGGGCCGTCCCGATCCTCAGTCGTCGGCTTCACCGAAGCGGACCCGCCCGAGATCCTGATCCAGGACCTGCCCAACATCTACCCCTACATCGTCGACGATGTCGGCGAGGGCTTGCAGGCCAAGCGGCGCGGCATGGCGGTAGTTATCGATTATATGACCCCGCCTTTCGATAAGGCCGGCATGAACCGGGAGGCCAGGGAACTGACCGGCCTGATCAGCGAGTACGGCGTGGCCAAGGAAAAATCCGCGCCCCTGGCCGAGGCCAAGCTGGCGGCGATCAACCAACTCGCCGCCAAGACCGGCCTGCTCACCGACCTGAAGCTCGCCCAAATCCGCACCCCCGACGAGGTGGAGGCCCTGGACGACTACCTCAAGGAGATCGGCGAGACCCAGACCCCCTTTGGCCTGCATACCTTCGGCCAGTCGCCCGTTGCCAAGTACCGGCAGAGCACGGCCGAGGCGATTGTTGGCATTGAACAAGGGCTGACTCCCGAGGAACGGCGCCAGCGGACTGCTGTCATGGAAAAGGCCATCGCCGAGAGCGGCCCGCGCGAACTCGATGCCCTGGTGGCTGCCCTGGCCGGCAAATACATCCCGGCCGGGCCGGGCAACGACCCCATCCGCAGCCCGGATTCCCTGCCCACGGGCCGCAACTTCTACAGCTTCGACCCCTCCCGCAGCCCCTCGCCGGCCACCTATGCCATTGGCGCCCGGCTGGCCACCGAGTTGATCGAGGAGTACCGGCACAAGCACGGCCAGTATCCGGACAAGCTCAGCTACAACCTCTGGGCCACCGAGACCATCCGCCACGAGGGGGTGATGGAGTCGCAGATCCTGGCCCTGATGGGCGTGCGGCCGAAATGGGACGAACGGGGCCGGGTCAGCGGGGTGGAACCGATTCCCCGCGAGGAACTGGGCCGGCCCCGCATCGATGTCACCATCGTGCCCTCCGGCCTCTATCGCGACATCTTCCCGCTCTTGATGAACCTCTTGGACAGCGGCGTTTCCTTGGCCCGGGATCAGACCGAGGAGGACAACCTGGTGCGGGCGCATATCGAGAAGACCATGGCCATGCTCCGCGCCAAGGGGATCGCCGAGGACAAGGCCCGGCGGCTGGCCTCGGTGCGGATCTTCACCGAGCCGCCGGGGGCCTATGGCACCAATCTGGACAAGGTGATCGTGGCCTCCAACACCTGGGACAAGGAGCAACAGGTGGCGGAGGTCTACTTCCTGCGCATGGGCTACCTCTACGGCCAGGGCTTCTGGGGGGAGAAGGAGCAACAGGCCGGCGAGGATCTGGGCGACACCCTGCTCAAGACCGGGCTTGCCGGCAGCAAGATCGCCATCCACAGCCGGGCCACCAACACCATCGGCGTGCTCGACACCGACGATTTCTTCCAGTACCTGGGCGGCACGGCCCTGGCCATCCGCGCCGTGGACGGCAAGAGCCCGGAGGTCCATGTCACCAACATGACCAATCCCAAGAAGCCGGTGCAGGAATCGCTGGAGAAGTCCATGGGCCGGGAGATGCGGGCCCGTTACCTCAACCCGGCCTGGATCAAGGCGATGATGCGGGAGGGCTATGCCGGGGCCCGCTTTGTCGACAAGGTGGTCGAGCATCTCTGGGGCTGGCAGGTGACCACGCCCGAGGCGGTGGATGCGGCCAAATGGCAGGAGATGTATGAGACCTACGTGGTGGACCGCAACAACCTGGGCATCAAGGAGATGTTCCGCGAGGCCAGGAACATGTGGGCCTACCAGTCCCTGGTGGCGCGGATGCTGGAGACGGTGCGCAAGGGCTACTGGCAGCCGGAGCAGACAGTGGTGGAAAAGCTGGCCGAAGAATACGCCCGTACCACCAAGGAGGTGGGGTTGGCCTGCTGCGACCATACCTGCAACAACCCGCAACTGACCGAGTTCACCTCCGCCACCCTGCTTTCGGTGCCGGGACTCAGCGGTCTGAACAAGGACTTTGTCAAGGCCCTGGAGGCCATGCAGCAGCCGGCTGCCCAGGGCAAGGGCACCGGCAGTAAGGAACAGGCCCAGGCCGCGAGCGAAGCCAAACCGGCAGCCGAGGCCCGGGCAAACCGGGCCCCGGACGGCAGCGGCAAGCCGGTCAGCGAGAACCGTAAGGTCGAGGGCTATGAGATGGAGGAGAGCAAGCCGGCCACTGGCGGCGGCTCGGCGCCCATTCCCTGGCTGTTCCTCCTCGGTTTTGCGGTACTCGTCGGCCTGGTTGCCTGGGGCTACCGACGGGGCGGCCGGGATTGAGTACGACGTGAAAGTCTTTATCGAGAAATGATGAGGGAACACACCATGGAAGCACTGAAAATTCTCATTGAATACGGCATTATCGGTCTGCTGGGCCTGATGAGCGTCATGGCGGTGGCTGTGGCCTTGGAGCGGTTCCGCTTTTTCCGGGGTTTGCGGCTGGAGGGGTTTTCCGACCGCCGTCTCCTGGAACTGGCCTTGACCCGCCGCCTCCACCTGATCGCCATTGTCGGCAGCAATGCCCCCTATGTGGGGCTCTTGGGGACCGTGTTCGGCATCATGCTCACCTTCTCCACCATGGGGCAAACCGGCATGGTCGATTCCGCCCGGATCATGACCGGGCTTGCCCTGTCGCTCAAGGCCACGGCTGCCGGCCTGCTGGTCGCTATCCCGGCGGTGGTGCTCTACAACCTGCTGCTGCGGCGGGTCAGGGAATTGCTCCTGACCTGGGAGGCCCATCATGGATGACCAGGGCTTCACCGGCATCAACGTCATCCCCTTTATCGACATCATGCTGGTGCTGCTGACCATTGTCCTCACCACCGCCACCTTCATCGCCGGCGGCTCGATCCCGGTCAATCTGCCCAAGGCGGAGCAGAGCGAAGCTGCCGAGCCGGGGCTCGTGGTGGAGATTGACCGGGATGGCACGCTGCATTTCCAGGGCCAAGCCATCGACCGGGAGGCCCTGCGGGCAGCCCTTGCCCGGGAGGACCGGCAACGGCCGCTGCTGATCCGGGCCGACCGGGCCGTGGTTCTCCAATCCTTCGTCGATGTGCTCGCGCTCATCCGGGAACTCGGCTTTGTCAAGATGAACCTCCAGACCGAGGCCGGGTCATGACTTTTCCGGCGCGGTCCTTGGTCGAATCCTGCCTCCTCCACGGAATGCTAGCCGGCCTGCTGCTTGCCTCGGCCCACCTCATCACCCCGCAGCCGTCAGCCATCCGCCTGGATTTTTCCCTGGAAAACCTTCAAACCCAACCGCAGGCCCAGAACGAGCCGGTGGCGGCACCCTCTCCCCAGCCCGCCCCTCCGGCGCAGGCCCGGCCGCCTGCGCCCAAGCCCCGGCCTGTCGCGCCCAAGCCGGTGGTGCCGGCAAAAAAGATCACCCCTGCCCCTGTTCCGGCGCAAGCGGCAGTGGCTGAAGCCGCTGCGGCTCCAGAAAGTCAGGAGAATGCACCAGTTCAGTCCACCCTGCCCGCAACTGGGGCGGGGAGCGCTTCCCCAGGCACAGCCGAGGGAAGCGAGGCCTACCGTCGGGCCCATTTCGCCGTCATCCGCGACGCCATCCTCGCCCATCTCCGCTATCCCCCGCTGGCCCGACGCCTGGGCTTAAGCGGCCAAGTGGAGGTGAGCTTCATCGTCACCCCGGAGGGCGGCGTGCGCGAACTCCGCGTCCGCCGCGGCAGCGGCCACGACATCCTCGACGAGCAGGCCCTGGCTGCCGTGCGCAACGCCGCCCCCTTTCCCCCGCCCCGGGTGGCCGCCCTGCTGGTCATGCCCATCGCCTTCCAGCTCAATGAATAACCATCCACGAGCGCACGCCCCGCGCCAGGAGAAACCCATGTCCCGAAACCTACGTCTCACCCATCTGTTGTTCCTGATGCTGATCATCCCTTTCTTTACGATCACGGTTTCCGGAGCAGCTTCTCCTGAAGAGGCCGCACCGGTGGTGCTGGGGTCGGTGGTGGTCAGTGCCGAACGGCTGCGGGAGTTTGTCGCCCATCATCCCCAGGAGGTGCATGAGGTAGGCCGCCGCGAAATCGCCGAGCGTCATCTGGGCAGCGTCGAGGAGATCCTCAGGACCATGCCTGGAGTAGATGTGGTCAGCACCACCGGCATCGGCTCGCGCATCTCCATCCGGGGATCGGGACAATCGGGCGGAGTGCTGGTGCTGGTCAACGGCCGGCCCTTGAACGCCAATCAGTACGGCACCCAGGATCTGGGCACCATCCCGGTGGATGCCATCCGTTCGGTGACCGTTTTCAAGCCGCCGGCACCGGTCTGGCTTGGCCCCGGCGGCTCGAACGGAGCGATCAATATCGTCACCGCGCCGGAAGCCAAAGAAAAGAAGGGCGAAGAGGCCAAACCCCGCTCCACGGTGAAGGCCTCGGCCGGATCCTATGGCCTGGGCGAGGGCAGCCTGAGCCACCAACTGCCTTTGGCCGGAGGCACGGCCCTGCTTGCCGGGGGAGCAAGTCACCGTGACGGCCGCCGGGAAAACAGTGATAAGGACACCCAATCCCTGGCTCTCAACTGGAATCGTCATCAGAAGAGCGGCAGCCAGGTCGAGGCCAGCGGCCGCCTCTACCATGCCGAGTACGGCTCGCCCGGCCCTCTGGACAATCTCACTCCTCAGGCGCGGCAGGATTATCGCAAGGGTTCGTTGGAGACCAAATACACCGGCGGCCTGGGCGAGGCCGGCACCTTTTCGGCCCTGGTCTACGGCGATGCGCTCTCCCTGGAAGACCGCTCCCAGTCCGGCTTCCGCGCCACCCTCGACGACCGCAAGCTCGGCCTCAAGGCGGATGGCACCTGGTCGCGCGAGGACGGCACCGGCGACCTGCGCCTGGGCCTCTTGAGCGAAGGGGACGCCTTCGAACACACCCTGGCCGGTGACCATACCCGCTTCCGCAACGGAATCAGTGGCCAGGTTGACCGCAGCTTCGGCGTTTTGACCCCTTCCGTGGGACTGCGGGGCGATCTGACCAACGACTTCGGCTTTGCCCCCGGCGGCCAGATGGGGCTGGGCTGGCGCCTGACCAAGGAGTGGCTGCTCAAACTGAAAACCGGATACACGGTCAATGTCCCCACCTTCGAGCAGCTCTACCAGACCACCCACGGTTCCATCGACCAGAGCCGCGGCAACCCGAACCTGAACGAGGAGCGGGTCATCAACTCCAGCCTCGGCCTTGAATATACCTTTGCCAAGGATCGTTCCCTTCAGGCGGTCCTGTTTCGGGCCGACACCGAGGATCTGATCGTGGCCGAGCGTGGGGTCGATCTGATTTACCGTCCGGTCAATCTCGACCGGGGCCTGCGGCAGGGGTTGGAACTCATCGGCCGCTATGGCTGGGGTGGCGGTCCGCTGCTCGATTGCTCGCTCATCCTCCAGGAATCGGAAAATGTGGCCACCGGCAAGGAGCTGCCCTACACCCCGGCCGTCAAGGCCAAGTCAACCCTCCAGTACACCCTGACCCGCAGCAAAACCCGCCTGGAAACCACCCTGCGCTACGAGGGCAGCCGTTACGGCCGCCTGGAAAACCTGCCCGACGAGAGGCTCGCCAGCTATGTCGCCGTTGACCTGAAGGCGACCCAGCCTTTCCCCCTCCTTGGTTTGGCGGCTGAAGGCTACCTCAAGGTGGACAATCTCTTCGATGCCGCCTACGAAACCCACCTCGGCTATCCCACCGACGGTTTCCTCGCCCTGGCCGGTTTGCAGGTGAAGTTCTGATAACCAGGGTGACACATCGTAAAGAGATTCCAAGACAGAATTGACTACCAGACGCTGTTGCGGCGTTATCAGATCGATTGAGAAGAGGTGCTGGAAGGATGGGCTTTTCCGCGCCCCGGTTTGAACAGGGAATTGGCCATGGATAACCAATCCATGGTTAGTCACAACCACCTTACTTTTAAAGGAGAATGTTACATGACACATCAGCAAGTAAAGAAAAGAATTGTTGCCCTGGCCTTGGCCACTCTGCTCGCGGCTGTTGGATGCAACACGCAGGCCCTGGGAGCTGGTCACCAGCACAAAGAGGAGAAAACCCCGGCTATCCTGCTGGTGACTTTTGGCACCAGCGTCGAGAGTGCCCAAAAGGCCTTCGTCAACATCGAAAAACGGGTCAAGACCGCCTTTCCCAAGACCGAGGTCCGCTGGGCCTATACCTCCAAGATCATCCGCAAGAAACTGGAGAAGGAAGGCACCCATGTCGATTCGCCGGAAGTGGCCATGGCCAAACTGATGGACGAGGGCTACACCAAGGTGGCGGTGCAGTCGCTGCACATGATTCCGGGTGCCGAGTTCCACGAGGTAAACGTCAATGCTCGATTGTTTGGGCAGATGTCGGGAGGAATCGACAAGGTGGAGATTTCGTTGCCACTGCTGGTGAGCGACGAAACCATGGAGAAGGCGCTGAAAGAGGTGATGACCAGGGTCGTTCCCAAGGAGCGGAAGCCTAACGAGGCCGTGGTGCTCATGGGGCATGGCACCCATCACCCCAGCGACGCCATCTACAGCGCCCTGATGTACAAGGGCCAGAAGATGGATGCCAACCTCTATGTCGGCACCGTGGAAGGCACGCCGACCTTTGAGGAGGTCAAGGACATGCTGATCAAGAACAAGATCAAAAAGGCCTATCTCGTCCCCTTCATGACCGTGGCCGGCGATCACGCCATGAACGATATGGCTGGCGACGAGCCCGATTCCTGGAAGAGCCGGTTGGCCAAAGCGGGTATCGAGTCCGTGCCGGTGATGAAGGGGCTGGCCGAGTTCGACGCCATTGTCGACATGTGGATCGAACAGTTGAAGGGCGTTATGGCGCACCTGAAATAATCGTCAGAAAAGCTTGAAACCCTCTTCGATGGCGCCGGTCCTTGCTGGTCCGGCGCCATCGAACATCTCGAATACAGAGAGCCGGGGGGTGGGCAAACGGCGGTATCGTTTGCCCACGCGGGGAATTGTGGGCGATATAACCGCGCCCGCCCTTGCCACTGTCCGGCCAAGCGGAATTGTCCTGCAACCAACTACAAAAAAAGGAGGATGAGAAATGTTGATGAACTCTGCGAATTGTGCCGGTCTTGCCTTGCTGGGATTGACCTTGTGGGGGCCGGCGGTTGCAGCCCAAGAGGTTGTTTCGCCAAACGGCACGACGGCGGTGGTCGAGGAAGAAGCCGGTCCGGAACATGGCAAAATCAACACCGCCGATGCCTCCCCGGTCGATCCCGGCCATTTCGAGATCGAATCTTCCTTCGCCGCCACCCATGCCAATCGCTTTTGGGGCAATAGCAGCAAGAGCCATACCCGAGGCCAGGCGCGGGAACTGGCCCTGGGGCTTGCCGCCACCGCCGGGGTCGTGGCGGACGTCGATGTGGCGGTGAGCGGGGGGTACGTCTGGCTGAAAGACGAGGACAACGATTTCGATCCCGACGATGGCGTCTTCGGCCCGGAACGCGGCCACGATTGGGGCGATCTCGATCTTAGCGGCCGCTATCGCTTCTTTGCAAGCGAGGAATACGGGCTGGAACTGGCCTATATCGGCGGCGTGACCATCCCCACCGGCAGCAGCGCCAGCCGGGGGGAGATCGGCACCAGCCAGGAATTCTGGAGTTTCAATCAAACCCTGGCCGCCAGCAAGGATTGGGGCAAATGGACCGCCAATGCGGCAATCGGCTATGCCCTGCCGTTGGGGGAGAAACGCGAGGGGGAACGGGGGACCTTCGCCGTCGATGCAGCGGTGGGGTATCAGTTCCTGCCGTGGCTCCAGCCGGAGGTGGAACTGAATTACGCTCGCGATTTTCACGCCAGCGAAGATGACCAGGAGGTCTTGGCGGCAACAGTGGGGCTGGTCATGCCCCTCAATGATCGACTCCGGGTCAATAGCGGCGTGCAGCAGGGTCTGTGGGGCAAGAATGCGGACAAGGCCACCTGTCTGTTGCTTGCCGTCAAGCTGGCCTTTTGAACGACAATGGAGGGGCGTTGCTCTCCGCCGCCAGCGACCTGTGCAGATAATTTATTTAAATAATGGAAGAAAATTTGTGGGAGTCTCAATGGTTGGCGGCAGGCAAAGGACGCTGGCCTACCCTTTGAACAACAAGAACAACAAGCGAGGACGTGGGAGGACTGGAGCATGAAGATCGGAAAGAAGGCGCGCAACGCGCTGCTGACGGCAGGGATCGTCGTCCTGGCGGCGCCGCTGGCCGCCGTGAGCGAGGAAACGGAATCGGAGGAGGCGGTCAGCCTGGCGCCGGTGGTGGTGACCGCCACCCGGAGCGCCAAGGAGGTCGGATCGGCGCCGGGCAGTGTTTCAGTGGTCACCCAGGAAGAACTGGAACAGCGCAACGTCCAGACCCTGGAACAGGCCCTGGCCCCGGTGTCCGGCGTGTATGCCAATACCATGGGCAAGGGCTTGCTCTCGACCATGTCCTCGGTCACCATGCGCGGCATGAGCAGCGACAAGCGGGTCCTCTTTCTCCTCGACGGGGTGGCGCCGCTCAATGACGCCTACTCCGGCGGGGTCGGCTACCAATTCCAGTCGGTGGAGGATATCCGCCAGATCGAGGTGGTCAAGGGCCCGTTTTCCAGCCTCTACGGCGGCAACGCCATGGGCGGGGTGGTCAACATCCTCACCAAGATGCCGGAGAAACAGGAGGCCACCGTCAAGGCCGGCTACGGCTCCTCCTGGGATCGGGGCGAGGCCCTGGACGACCTGGAAAAACTCTATCTCTCCTACGGCGACAAGGTCTTCGACAAGCTGAGTCTGTTCGGCAGCTTCGGCCACAAAACCACCAATGGCTATGCCGCGGGCCAAAATGTGCAGAGCACCAATCCTGCCACCGCCGGCCTCAGCGGCGCCCTCCCCACCACCAGCACCACCGGGGCTCCCCGCTACCGCATCGGCGACAGCGGCGACAACACCTGGGCGGACAACCAGTTGACCCTCAAGACCGCCTGTGCCCTGACCAGCGCCACCAAGGCGGATCTCTCCTTCCGCCACGCCACCTTGGATTGGGGCTACGACAGCACCCACACCTATCTGCGCAACACTGCCGGCAATCCGGCCTGGTCCTACGGCACGGTACGCGAGAGCAGCTTCCTCTCCGGGGACGGCGGCAAGGAACAGAATATCGCCACCGGCAGCCTGGAGACCCGCTGGGGTTCGGTGATCGGCAAGCTGGGCGCCGGCTACGTGGACGTGCCGGATTCCTGGGGCATCACCAAAGGCACCACCGCTACCCGTTCCGGCGGACCGGGCAGCGTCAGCGAGACCCCCTCGTCCACCTTGAATACGGACCTGCAACTGACCCTGCCCCTGGGGACCCGCCAGTTGCTCACCACCGGCGGCGGCTACCGCAGCGAAGAGGCCGCGAGCCGGGAATATGGCCTGACCAACTGGCATAATCGCGACAGCAAGACCGGCCTGACCTACGAATCCGAGGGCCAGGCCCATACCTATGCCCTGTTTGCCCAGGACGAGATTCACATCCTCGATGCCCTCACCGGCTATCTCGGTCTGCGCGAAGACTGGTGGCAGGGCGAGGGCGGCCATGTCTTCGTCCCCGGAGCCGGCGGCTCCACCCTGAACTACGACGGCCGGGGCGACTCGGCCCTCAGCCCCAAGGCGGCCCTGGTGGCCAAACCGCTCGCGGCCACCACCCTGCGGCTTTCGGCGGGCAAGGCCTTCCGCGCCCCGACCACCTACGACCTCTACCGGACCTGGACCTCGAACTCGGGCATCACCTATGTTTCCAATCCGAATCTTACGCCCGAGACTGTCACCTCCTGGGATACCGGCATCGAGCAGGGGTTGTGGCAGGGCATGACCATCAAGGCCACCTATTTCGACAACCAGATGGATGAGTTGATTTACACCAGGACCGTTTCTGCTACCCGGCAGGAGAAAATCAACGCCGGCAAGGCATCGAGCCGGGGCGTGGAACTGGAGGCGGAACAGCGCTTTGCCTTCGGTCTGCGGCTTTTCGCCAACGCCACCTTTACCAGCTCCGAGGTTGAAGAGAATCTCGCCAGCCCGGCCTCGGTGGGCAAGGAGCTGACCCAAACACCTTCCCAGATGTACACGGCAGGGGCAACGCTGGAGCGGGGGCCGCTGACCGCCTCGCTCCTCGGCCGCCATCTGAGCAAGCGCTATGGCAACGACACCAACACCGACGTGGTCGACGGGGTTTACACCTCCTATGATCCCTGCACCCTGGTGGATACCAAGATCGCCTACAAAATCGACCAACACACCGAGATTTCGTTTGCAGTCGACAATCTCTTCAATGAAGAATATTTTGCCTATTACCAAGGTGTTGGGCGCTCATTTTTTACAGAACTCACCTGGAGATTCTAAAAAACGACGCTGCAATTCACACAATATTCGACTGTGTTCGCGTTGTTAGCGATGCTTCCGCTTGATAGCCAAGGAAGGCCTGAACAGGAAACCCGGCAAAGGCATGATCCGCCGCAGCGATCCTGCCCCTGCCGGGTTGGGAGGTTGGGATAATCTCCTGTTTGGTCGTCACCTCTTTCTCGGATAGGGCCAGGCCATGATGCCGCCTTCCATCACCTTGACGTTGGTGTAGCCGTGGGCGCGGAGGATGCACTCCACCTCGTAGCCGCGCAGGGAGATCTTGCAGAAGCAGATGATCTCCGCATCCTTGTCCGCCGGCAGCTCGGAAAGGCGCGAGCGCAAAGCCCCCAGGGGAATGAGGCGTTCGCCGATCCCCAGATGCATCTCCTCGTATTCGTTGGGATTGCGGCCATCAAGGAGAAAGGGGGTGTCCCCGGCCGCGAGCTTGCTCCACACCGCCTGGGCGCTGATGCCGGTCATCCGCCCCTTGAGCTTGTTCTGCATGATGTGGCTGGCGGTGATGAAGTGGTCGATGGCCGGGGAAAAGGGCGGTGCGTAGGGAAGATCGGCGTTGACCACGTCCTCGATGGTGAGCTTGCCCTGGATGGCCATGGCCGCGGTGGCGATCTGGCGGCTGACATCGCCCAGCCCCACGCACTGGTAGCCGAGCACCCGCTGGTCCTGGTCGACCAGCAGTTTGGAGACCAGGATCTTCGCCCCCATGAACCCCGGCTTGTCGGGGCTGGCGTTGACCACCGTGGTGCAGCCTGCCAGGCCGAGGCGTTCGACGGCCTTCGCCGAGAGCCCGGTGGAACCGGCGGCGAACTCGAAAACCTTGCAGATGCCGGTGTGGATGGTGCCGGGAAAGGTGACCGTGTTGCCGCAGACAACGTTTTCGCCGGCCACGCGGCCCTCCAGGTTGGCCAGGTCTCCCATGGGGGCAAAGGCGGCATTGTCGGTGATCCGGTGGGGGATCTCGACGCAGTCGCCGGCAGCATAGATCTCGGGATCCGAAGTCTGCATGTGCGCATTCACCCGGATGCCGCCGAACCTGCCGATCTCCAGGCCGGCCTCCCTGGCCAGCTCGCTGTTGGGCCGCACCCCGATGGCCAGCACCGCCAGGCCGCATGCCAGCACCGTGCCGTCGACCAGCCTGACACCGGTCAGGGTGCCGCCCTCGCCGACGAACTCTTGCACGCCCTTGCCGGTCAGTACCTGCGCCCCCTTGGCCCGCATATGGTTTTCCACCAGCTTGGCCAGGTCCCAATCGAGGAAGGGGAGCACCTGATCCAATGCCTCCACCACCGTCACCTGGATACCCGAGGTCTGCAGGGCCTCGCAGGCCTCGACCCCGATCAGGCCGCCGCCGATCACCACCGCCTGCTTGACCTGCCCACCATCGCGGACCGCGCGCAGGTAATCGGTGTCGGCCAGGGAGACCAGGGTAGTGACCCCGGCCAGATCGCTGCCGGGAATGGGGGGTCGATTGGCCCGGGCACCGGTGGCGATGATCAGCTTGTCGTAGGCGAGGGTCCGGTCCTTGCCGCTCGCGCGATCGCGGCAGACCACCTGCCTGGCCGCCCGGTCGATCACCGTGACCTCGGTCTCGACCAGGGCGGTGATCTTTTTCGCCTTGTGGAAAAAGACCGGATCGCGGACCACGCCCGCCGGCGTGGCCAGCAACTGGTTGCGGTCGTCAAACACCCCGCCGACATAGTAGGGAAAGCCGCAGGAGGCCATGGACAGCTCCGGGGCCTTCTGGACAATGGTGATGTCGGCAAACTCATCGAGCCTTCTTGCCTTGGCGGCCGCCTTGGCCCCGGCGGCCGAACCGCCGATCACAACAATCTTTTTCGTCATTCCAATGCTCCTTTTCATGGGTTGCATAAACTGCCGGGCAGTAAAATAATCGGGGCAATGGGATTTCGATTGCAATCGATGCGCCAGATGGTGTTTGCATTGTAATCAATGGACGCACTCGTCGATTCCCCGCCGACGGGTGCGGCCTCTGCCGCTTCGCGCCGGAGCATCGATGGCGACCGCGTGCGGAGCGCCTTGATCGGGCACGGGAAAACGGACATCATGGCAAAAACCACCACCATCAAACCGGTCGAAGTGACCGACATCATCCTGGAGAGCATCTCGGACGGGGTGTTCACGGTCGATCATGAGTGGCGGATCACCTCCTTCAACCGGGCGGCCGAGGAAATCACCGGCATTCCGCGCCAGGAGGCTGTCGGCCGCTTCTGCTGGGAGGTCTTTCGTTCCAATATGTGCGAGGGCGACTGTGCCCTGCGGCGCACTATGAAGGAGGGACGCTCCTTTGTCAGCAGCTCGACCTACATCATCAGGAGCGACAAGAAACGCATTCCCATCAGCGTCTCCACCGCGCCGCTGCGGAGCGAAGCGGGCGAGATCCTCGGCGGCGTGGAGACCTTCCGCGACAACACCCTGGTCGAGGAGTTGCGCCGCGAACTGAGCGGCAGTTACCGCCAGGGCGACATGGTCAGCCGCAGCCGTTTGATGCAGCGGATCTTCGCCGTGCTGCCGCAGATTGCCGAAAGCGATTCCACCGTGCTGATCGAGGGCGAGACCGGTACCGGCAAGGAGCTGATGGCCAGGTGTTTGCACGACCTTTCCGGTCGGCGGGACAAGCCCTTTATCGCCATCAACTGCGGCGCCCTGCCCGACACCCTGCTCGAATCCGAACTGTTCGGCTACAAGGCCGGGGCCTTCACCAACGCGGCGCGCGACAAACCGGGCTACTTTGCCGTGGCCGAGGGCGGCACCATCCTGCTCGACGAAATCGGCGAAACCAGCCCGGCCTTTCAGGTCAAACTGCTGCGGGTCCTGGAGGAACGGGAATTCCAGCCCCTGGGCGGCGTCGCCCGTAAGCGGATCAATGTCCGCGTCCTCGCCGCCACCAACCGCGATCTCGAAGCCCTGATCGAACAGGGCACCTTCCGCCGCGACCTCTTCTACCGGATCAACATCGTCCGGTTGGCCCTGCCGCCCCTGCGGCAGCGCAAGGAAGACATCCCCCTGCTGGTGGACCGGTTCATCGCCAAGATGAACCGGCTGCGGGGCAAGGCGGTGAGCGGCCTCGAACCCGCCGCCCTGCAGCGGCTGATGGCCCATGAGTATCCGGGAAATATCCGCGAATTGGAAAACGTTATCGAGCACGCCTTCATTCTGTGCAGCCAGGGCCAGATCGGGCTCCACCACCTCCCGGCCTCGCTCACTACCCCGGCGGGGTCGTCCGCTGATGCGCCCACTCCCTCGTCCCTTCGCGCCCGGCACCAGGCCACCGAGGCCGAGGCCATTCGCGACGCCCTGGCCCGCAACAACTATAACCGCCTGGCCGCGGCCCGCGACCTGGGCATGCACAAGAGCACCCTGTTCCGCAAGCTGAAAAAACTCCACCTGGAACTGCCGACGACCGACGGCCGCCACCACCGGGACACAGTCGCATAACCGCACCCCATACAGTCGCACAGAGTCGCAGCTTCGCAACCCTGTGGTCCGGTCGCTTCCCCCCTTCCCGTTTCCGCTCCTCGGCAGGACCGCCCGAGCTGGGCTCGCCATGCGCTCCTCCTTCGCCTCTTGCTGCATTGGCACATTGTTTGCTTACAACCCGTCATGGACGCACAAAGAGCAAGGCGAACAATCGCGGTGACGGTCTGGGGACAACGGATTTCCCCCGTGTTCGACTCGGCCCGCACCCTGTTGCTCGCCGAGATCGACGGCGCCACCGTGGTCGCCACCGCGTACCTCGCCTTCGATCCGGAACAGACTCTGGAACTGGTGCGGATGCTCAGGGCGCAGCAGGTCGTGCTCGTCATCTGCGGGGCGGTGTCGGAACAACCGGCAGCCCTGCTCGAAGCGGCCGGGATCGAGCTGATCCCTTTCGTTGCCGGCGATGTCCATCGGGTCCTGGAGCGGTATCTCCAGGGGCTCCCTTTGGGCTCCGAATTCGGCATGCCGGGCTGCGGCAGAAGCTTCTGTTGCCGGGGCAAGATCCGGCAAGGCCGGGAAATCGGCGGCCGACAGCCGGGTAGGGGTCGGGGTGTTCGCACGGTGGCGACAGCAGAGACGACCATGTCGGTGGGCGAGGCGCATCCGCCGGAACAGTCCGGAGAGGGGCGGCCCCGTCCGCGCACCCGGACGGTAGACAAGCAATAGCCAGCAACGAACAACGGCAGGCGGGCGCAGGCTCGCCCCGTTGCCATGACCAACACGTGCAGAGAAAAGGAGGGACGATATGCCTGGAATGGATGGAAAGGGACCCAGAGGGACCGGACCGGTCGGCAGGAGGCTGGGCAATTGCCGGCAAAAGAATGCCACCACCGAACCCATCCCTGATGAACAAACCCCGCAGCCCGCCGGTGGCAACCAAGGGCAGGGCCTGGGGAGAGGACAGGGTCGAGGCGGCGGCCGAGGCCTGGGCGGCGGCCGGGGGCGGCGGGGCGGCAACCGCTGACCGGCATGGCCGGGCCAACCTCGTTTTCCCGCCCACACAACCATCTCCGACTGTCGGCAACGGCGGTCGGCTTTTTTACGGAGCACTGCTTTGACCATTGTCTTTATCGCCAAGGATTTTTCCCGATTCGGGGCCTTGATCGCCCGGCTGCGGCGCGAACAGGAGGTGGAGCCGATCCCGGTCGCGACCGGGGCCGCCGCACTGGCGCAGCTCCGGGGCAAGGCCATTGATCTGGTCATTGTCGACCAACAGTTGGACGACATGAGCGGCCTCGAGTTCGTCAAGCAACTGGTCAAGGTCAATCCGCTGGCCAACACCGCCCTTGTCGGCTCGCTGGCAGATGAAGCCTTCCACGAGGCCACCGAGGGGTTGGGGGTGTTGATGCAGTTGCCCCTCCGTCCCACCGGAGAGGACGCCGAGGCCCTGTTGGCGGTGCTGGCCAAGATCACCGGCCTGATGCCCCCCGCACCCAAGGTGGTCCCATGATCATCAGCATCGCCAGCGGCAAGGGCGGCACCGGCAAGACCACGGTGGCCACCAGCCTGGCCTTCACCCTGGGCAGCCGGGTCGAACTGCTCGATTGCGACGTCGAGGAGCCCAACGCCCATCTTTTCCTGAAACCATCGATCGAGCGGACCGAGCGCGTCGACACGCCCGTGCCGTTGGTGGACGAAGCGAAGTGCTCCTTCTGCAAGAAGTGCTCGGACCTCTGCCGTTTCAACGCCCTGGCGGTGGTGGGCCGACGGGTGCTGGTCTTTGCCGAGCTCTGCCACAGTTGCGGCGGCTGCCTGCTGGTCTGCCCCGAGGGGGCGATCACCGAGACCGGCCGCGAGCTGGGGACCATCAACTTCGGCCACCGGGACCAGATCGGCTTCATCAACGGTCAATTGCGGGTGGGCGAGGCCATGTCCCCGCCCCTGATCAAACGGGTGCGGGCCGCGGCCGATCCGGACCGGATCACCCTGATCGACGCCCCGCCGGGCACCTCCTGTCCGGTGATCGCCGCCATGCACGGCGCCGACTTCGTCCTCCTGGTCACCGAGCCCACGCCGTTTGGCCTCCATGATCTCAAACTGGCGGTGGAGGCGGTCAAACTGCTCGGCATCCCCGCCGGCCTGGTGGTCAACCGCGCCGATATCGGCGACGAGGCGGTGTTTGCGTACGCCGAGAACGAAGGATTGCCGCTCCTGTTGACCATTCCCTTTGACCGCCGGATCGCCGAGGCCTATTCCCGAGGCACGCTGGTGGTGGAGGAATTGCCCGAGTGGCGGCAACAATTCGTCGAGCTGTTCGACAGGATCGAGCGGCTCGTCGGGAGAAGCAAGGAGACCCCATGCGCGAACTGGTGATCATCAGCGGCAAGGGCGGCACCGGCAAGACCAGCCTGACCGCCGCCTTCGCCGCCCTGGCTGAAAACAGCGTCCTCTGCGACGCCGACGTCGACGCCGCCGACCTCCATCTGCTGATGCAGCCGCAGATGAGGCGGCGCACCGATTTCCTGGGCGGCGGTAAGGCCCGGATCAACCCTGCCCTGTGCACCGGATGCGGGACCTGTCGCGCCCTCTGCCGCTTCGACGCCATCAGCGAACGGTTCGAGGTCGACCCCATCCGGTGCGAGGGCTGCGGCGTCTGTGTTGACTTCTGCCCGGTTGCGGCCGTCGATTTTCCGGTGCAGCGCTGCGGCGAGTGGTACCTCTCCGCCACCCGCTTCGGCCCCATGGTGCATGCCCGGCTGGGTATCGCCGAGGAGAACTCGGGCAAACTGGTCAGCCTGGTGCGCAAGGAGGCGCGGCAACTGGCCGAGGAGCGCGGCTTTGATCTGATTCTCACCGACGGTCCTCCCGGCATCGGCTGCCCGGTGATCGCCGCCATCGGCGGGGCCACGGCCCTGGTGATCGTGGTCGAACCCACGGTCTCGGGCCTGCACGACATGGAGCGGGTGCTCGATCTCGCCGCCCATTTCCGCGTGCCGGGCATGGTCTGCGTCAACAAGTTCGATCTCAATCCCGAGATGACCGAGGCTATCGAACGGCTGGCCGGCAAACGCAATGTCGCCCTCGTGGGCCGGATACCGTTTGACCCGGTCTTCACCCATGCCATGGTGGCGGGCAAAACCCTGTTCGAATACGGCGAGGCAACCCCGACCCATCGGCTGGTCCGGGAGATCTGGGCCAATATCATCGACTCACCGTCCATGAACCCCCTGGGGATCGTGGATTTCAACGCAACGATTCACTAACCGGCAGGGCTGGACCCAATGGGCCGGCCCCCAACGAACAAGGAAAATCGGACCGTTCACCGCAACGATTTTCATAAAAAAAACGATTGAAGGACAAAGGAGAACACTATGGTGCGAGTAGCGATCCCCTCCGAGGGACAAGGCGGTTTGGACGGCATGCGGGCAGGCCATTTCGGGCACTGCGACGTCTTCACCTGTATCGATGTCGAGAATGGGCAGATCAAGCAGGTTTCGATCCTGCCCAACAAGGAGCATGTCCAGGGCGGCTGCATGGTGCCGGTCAACCTGCTGGCCGAGGCCGGGGTCAACGCCCTGGTGGTCGGCGGCATCGGCATGCGGCCCCTGATGGGTTTCAAGCAGGTGGGGATCGAGGTCTATCACGACGGCGTCCGCCCGGAGATCCGGCCGGTGGTCGAGGATTTTGTCGCCGGCAAATTGCAAAAAATCAGCAACGATCAGGTCTGCGGCGGCGGCCACTGATCGCGACTGACAAGGAGGCACCATGAAAGTGGCCGTGACATCCAAGGGCACCCTGCTCAGCAGCGAGGTCGACCCCCGCTTCGGCCGGGCGCCCTACATCCTGATCGTCGACACCGACACCCTGGCCTTCGAGGCGGTGGACAACAGCGACAACGTCAATGCCTTCAAGGGCGCGGGCATCCAGGCGGCGACCATGGTCTGCGACCGAGGCGCGACCGTGCTGATGACCGGCTACTGCGGCCCCAAGGCCTTCGCCACCCTGGAGGCGGGCGGCGTCAAGGTGGTCAGCGACGTCACCGGCAAAGT
>Ga0074193_1001797_pt1 | contig 23153 bp, 16 predicted proteins | sample EPASupsiteHSE605_FD_64523 | JGI IMG/M metagenome (GOLD analysis project Ga0074193, IMG submission 64523) | Bioremediated contaminated groundwater from EPA Superfund site, New Mexico - Sample HSE6-05 | ecosystem: Environmental > Aquatic > Deep subsurface > Groundwater > Contaminated ... | reverse complement strand
GGGGCCATTGGATAGTGTTGGCGAATACTCCCTGATACACCCGAAACTGAACACAGAGATCTTCGGAAAGTTGTTTCTGAAGGATGTTACCGGAGCTACCGGAACAGAGATTTCCTTTAATACGCTGCCTCCTCATACGGAGATTCCTTACTTCCACCGCCACAGAGATAACGAGGAGACCTACATCATCCTGAAGGGCTCCGGCGATTTCCAGATTGATGATGATTGCTTCCCTGTATGCGAAGGCTCGGTTGTCCGCGTGGCTCCTGCTCCATCAAGAGGCATGAGGAATTCTTCGGAAGAACCGATGATTTACATGGTTGTTCAATCCAAAGAAAATTCGTTGGGTAACTATTCTACCGAGGATGGATCACGAACCGAATGGAACCCGAAATGGAAATAAAATCACTCAAAGAAACCGACTTCGGTACAATCAGCAGGGCATTTGGAAAGGCATTTGCCGATTACGAACTTCAGCTGAATGATACTCAGTTACAGGCCATGCTTACAAGACGTGGTTATCTTCCGGAGCTTTCCTTTGGGGCGTTCAATGGAGATGAGCTGGTTGCTTTTACGCTGAATGGAATTGGCACGTTCCTCGGCATTGCAACGGCTTACGACACGGGAACAGGCACACTCCCCGACTACCGCGGACAAGGATTGGCCACAAAGATATTTAAGTATTCAATCCCCTTCCTGCACGCAGCGGGCATCCGGCACTATCTGCTTGAAGTATTGCAGCATAACACAAAAGCGGTGTCTGTATACCGTAACCTGGGGTTTGAGGTGAGCCGGGAGTTTAACTATTTCGGTCAGCCCAACGAAATAATTCACACAGGAAAAGAGCAGTCGGATGTTCCATATTCAATAAAAGAGGTGGATGTTGCAGCATGTAAATCGGCTTCCGGAATGGCAGATTTCCATCCTTCCTGGCAGAACAGTTTTGAATCTGTAGAAAGAGCCATGGATAAATTCGTATGCTTTGGAGCTTACCTGGACAATAGGCTCGCAGGGTATTGTATTTTCGAACCTTCATCCGGCGATGTTACCCAGTTGGCTGTTGAGCCTAAGCATCGGCGTAAGGGTATTGCAACCGCGCTACTAAGGGAAGCGTTGAAACGGAACAAGCATACCGCCATTAAGATGATAAATACGGATACAACCTGTACAAATATTACCAATTTCCTAAAAGTACGGAATATCCAGCAGAAGGGAAAGCAGTTTGAAATGATAAAGGTTCTGTAAAGCAAGTACTATGGAGGTAAATGCCATCGAAAAGAAATCGGCCCTTTGGAATCCGTGGCACGGCTGCCACAAGCTGAGTGAGGGTTGCCGCCATTGCTACGTGTACCGTGGGGATGCCCGGCGAAACATAGACAGCTCGGTGATAACGCAGACGAAAAGTTTCGATGCACCCATCAAACGAAAACGCAACGGAGAATACAAAATCCCCTCCGGCACGCTGGTCTACACCTGCTTTACGTCCGATTTCTTTGTGGAAGATGCCGATCCGTGGCGCCCCGATGCCTGGGCAATGATGCGCCAACGGAACGACCTCCAGTTCCTGATGATTACCAAGCGGATAGACCGATTGGATCAATGCCTGCCGGCCGACTGGGGCGAGGGATACGAGCACGTTACCATCTGCTGTACCGTAGAGAATCAATCCCGTGCCGACTACCGGCTACCCATCTATCGCTCCGCTCCCATCCGGCACAAAATCATCATATGCGAACCGTTGCTGGAGCACATCGACCTTGCACCCTACAACATAGGCCAATGGGTGGAACAAGTAGTAGCAGGCGGCGAATCCGGCAACGAAGCACGCCCCTGCAACTTCGACTGGGTGATGGAACTCCGCAGCGTCTGCGAGAAAGAAAAGGTATCCTTCTGGTTCAAACAAACCGGAGCCAACTTCATCAAAGACGGCAAACACTACAACATCAAACGCCCCCTCCAGCACTCCCAAGCCCGAAAGGCCGGTATAAATTTGTAAGAGGAAAATACCCCCTCAAATACCTGCGGAAACAATTTCCAAATAAGGTTATAAAAAGCTATCGACAAAAATAACTTGAGCTCGCTATCCCGGAATAAATGATCCAAATTCTTTTCAACATCATTAAGTATTTTACTAAAAAACATACTCCAAGCTATGACATATTTGAATGGATTCTTTGAAATTATAAACTTGAAGTAAAAAATCAAAAGAATGTTCTGATCTTTTTCTACTTTTGCCACCAAATTTATCTTTGTTCTCGGCAAGTCCAATTTACTAAATAATACTATGCTCTATGGAAAAACTCGATGATATTGCCAAAATGAACCTCATAAAGAGAGGTGATAAAAAAGTTTTTAAACAGTTATTCGATGATTATTATATTCCATTATGTCGATTCGTTAATCTTACGATTGAAGACACTTGTGTTGCTGAAGAAATTGTTCAAGATCTATTTGTTTATTTTTGGGAAAAACGAAATGAAATTACTATTAAAATAACAATAAAAGCCTATTTATTTAAAGCGGCCCGGAATAGATCTCTGAATTATTGTAGAGATAACAGCCGAATCTCTTTTTTATATGATTTACCCGACAACAATGCTATTGAAGATTCAACAGTCGAAGTACATGAATTAAAGATTTTAATCGAAGAGGCAATTATAGCATTGCCAGACAAATGCTCGGAAATATTTCGTATGAGTCGAGAACAAAATATTAGTAATTCAGAAATCGCATTATTAAAAGGGATTTCAGTAAGAACTGTTGAAAACCACATTTCCAGAGCATTAGAAAAAATAAAAAAGCACCTAGGAGAGAGTTATTCGTATTTATGGTAACCGCAATACATAGAAAGGTTAATAATTATTAAATTTACTCAATTCTACTGAGTAGATATCTTTTGTTGTGTGACATATAGTAAAACGATACTCAGATGACAAAGATTCCCTGGAATAAAATCATATCACAATTAAAAGGTGAGCCTAATTCAAAATCAGATTCCTTTTTAGAAAATTGGAAGGCAAAAAAGAGCAACTTACAGATTTATGAAGAGGCAGAATCACTGTGGAACGAAGTACAATACAACGCATCACTATACAATCCGAATAAAAAGGAAGGGTGGAAGAAAGTGTCTGACAAGATTTATTCTGAAGCTAAGACAATATCCATTCCAATTATTTCACTATATAAATATGCCACTACGGCAGCCATTCTTCTCTTAATTTTAGGAATAGGAGTTTACAAATATATCGATACAGGAAAAGATTCTCATTCGGTAGTATTTAAATACGTATCATTAAATGGTAAAAGCAAAGTAGCTCTTCCTGATGGAACAGCAGTTTGGTTAGGACCTCATACAGAAATAGCTTACAACAGCAATTTTACATCTCAAAACAGACATATTAGTATTCGAGGTAAAGCATATTTTGAAGTAAAAAAAGACTCATTACATCCATTTACAGTACAAATTGATCGATCACAGATTAAAGTGTATGGTACATCATTCAATGTAAACGAATCCAATGAAAATATTTCTGTAAGTCTGCTATCTGGAAAAATATCATTTCTATCAAAAGAAAAATCAATTCCAGAACAGATAGTACCTGGTGAAGTCATTACGTATAACAAAGTATCGGAAATTACCCAAATTCATAAAGCAGATGTATTTTTTGATGTTATTTGGGCACAGGATAAACTACGGATTGAAGAAAAAAATCTTGGGGATGTTGTCAAATATCTAAACCAATGGTATGATACAGACATAAATCTCGATCCAGCACTAAAAGATAAATACAAATATACTTTTACTATAACAAACGAACAATTAGATGAAGTGCTTCGCATGCTTAGCCGAATCAATCCGATGGAAATTTCTTACAACAAAAATAAAGTACTAATAAAATAAAAGATCTATTGCCTATGAAATAAACTCAAGCAAAGTGAGGGCTGGATGTTAGACATCCAGTCCCTCCTCTCTTAAATTGGCATACAACCTAATTAGCAGTGAAGGTCGCATGCAGGTATAACACCTTGTCTAAATACAAAGTTATGAATAAAGAAAGAATTTATTATTTAAAAAAAAGTTTTTATTTCACATCACTAATTATTTTTTGTTTTATTACCATTAAATCAAGCTATGCCTATTCAGATTCAGCGTCTCATAAAGGTTTCTCAATTAATCTGAAACAAGCTACGGTTAAAGATGCGATTCGGTCAATAGAAGAAAAAACAGGGCTGACTTTTATGTACGATGCAAGTATAATAAATCTTAGTCGTATGGTCACTATTAGAACTGACAACCAACCCATTAACTCAATTCTCAAGATTTTATTCATGGGAACAGATACGGCTTGGGAAATTAACGGGAATCAAATTATTCTGGCATCACAGTCTTCTCTGAATCTTAATAAAAATACTATTTCTACTAAGCTAAAAAAAATAAAAGGAATCATATTGGATAGATCAGGAGAAGCGATTATCGGTGCCAATATCGTTGTTAAAGGAAGTAATCGTGGGGTATTTTCGGATTTGGATGGTAATTTTAATATAGAGGCATCTACTGAAGATATTTTGCAAATAAGCTACATCGGCTTTATTCAACAAAATGTTAAAGTTGGAAATAATACTTCCTTTAAAATTATTTTACACGAAGATTCTAAAAGCCTGGAAGAAGTCGTTATTGTTGGCTATGGTTCTCAACGAAAAATCAATGTTACTGGTGCCATCGCACAAGTCGAAGCCAAAGAACTTAAAACGGCCCCCTCAGGCAATCTTTCATCCATGTTACAAGGACGTTTACCAGGCTTGATAACAAAACAATCATCAGGGCAACCCGGTTCAGATGGTGCCTCATTGATGATACGCGGTTTTAGTACAATGGGTAATAATGGACCACTGGTAATTGTGGACGGCATTGAACGAGCATTTCCAAATGTAAACCCAGAAGAAATCGAATCAATAACCATTTTGAAAGATGCAACATCTGCTGCCGTATATGGGGTCAGAGCAGCCAATGGGGTAATATTAGTGACCACAAAACGAGGAACAATCCAAAAACCGACTGTAACACTAAACAGTTCTATTTCGTTAAGTTCCAATACAAACTTCCCAAAATTTCTTAATGGACCCGATTATGCTTATTGGTATGACAAATCAGAAGAATTAGACGGAATCCCTCTTGACAGCAGAAGATTCACAAGAGAAGAAATAGACAGAATTACTAATGGAGATCCTGAAGGTATTTACGGGAATACAGATTGGTTCGATCTTTTGTTTAAAAATTATGCTCCCACATACACGAACAATATATCGTTAAATGGTGGAAATGAAAAGATTAAATATTTTGTTTCATTAAGCTCTTATAATCAAAACGGTATCATCGAAAGAACAGCATACGACAGATACAACGTAAGGGCAAATATTGATGCGAATATTATTGATAATTTCAGTCTCTCTGTTAATTTAGCCGCAGAGGAAGGAAAGAATAAGCAACCGGGCTTATCTGCCGGCTTAGGGAACTCTTACTGTTCAATTTTTAGCCAAGCTATGCTTGCTTACCCAATTATTCCTGCATTTACTTCTGATGGCAAATACAACGGAACACAAAATATAGGGAACGGCAACCAAAGTCCTTTAGCAGCAAGAGATCTATCGGGACAGCAAATCACTAGAAATAGCAATTTTGAAGGGAGCATTACCGCTAAATATTCTGTTCCATTTATTAAGGGACTGGACTTAAAAGTTACAGCAGCCTATGATAAAGGTTACTCGATTAAAAAGGCGGAAATGTTACCGTATAATATTAACGTTTGGAATCAGGCAACAAGGCAATACAATGAGACGTACGCTCGTCATGCCCTGGACGGCGAAGCTTCCGTTCAACAATGGTTTTCTGATATTGCGACATCAACCATACAATCTTCTATAAATTACAACAATAAATTTGGGAAGCACTCTGTTAGCGGATTGTTTTTGTATGAGTATACCTCCTCCTTTGATCAAGGAATGTCTTCCGGAAAGAAAAAATTCCCTATCCTAGATATTCTGGATCTAAGTTTTGGAGAAGAAATCCAATCTCAATTAATCAAAGGAGGGCATTCTTCATCGTATCGTGCAGGATATGTATCTAGATTAAACTATGCTTTCGATGATAAATACCTGGTTGAATTTACAAGTAGAGTTGACGGCTCTCCCAGATTACCTAAGAAAAACCGATGGGGATTCTTTCCTGGCATTGCACTTGGATGGAGAATTTCAAAAGAATCATTTTTTCAAGACAATATTAAATTCATTGACAATCTTAAGATCAGGGCTTCAGTTGGAAAATTAGGTAATGATGCAATTGGAGACTTCGCATATATGAGAACCATGAGTTTAGGAAAAGACCCTGTAGTAATGTTCGGAACATTATTAGGAAGACCCTTGAGTGTTGATCGCGTTCCAAATGACAACATAAAATGGGAAACCACAACCTCTTATAACTTAGGGTTGGAAGCAAATCTTTGGAATGGATTACTCGGAATTGAAGCAGATGCATTTTACATGGTAACTAAAGATATTCTACAGTCGCAAGGGGGATTAATGCCTCCATCGCTAGGTGGATACTTTCCTGCCACATTGAATTCGGGGATTGTAGATAACAGAGGTATCGAAATGGTTTTAAGCCACAGAAATAAAATTGGACAGGTTAATTATAATATTCGAGGAAACGTTTCCTGGGCAAGAAATAAAATTATTGAAACAACTGAAGATCCAAATGTACCTTCGTATATGCGTATTACTGGAAAACCAATGGGGCAAAAATATGGACTAATTGCTGAAGGAATATTTCAAACAGAAGAAGAAATCGCAAAAAGTGCAGTTTATGGTCCAACCCTTCCAGGAGATGTTAAACTTAGAGACATAAACAAAGACGGAAGAATTACATGGGAACAAGATAAAACATTAATCGGAAAAAGCAATATTCCTGAAATGATGTTCGGTTTAAATATGACAGCTGAATGGAAAGGCTTTGACTTTAATCTTTTCTTCCAGGGAGCAGCGATGTGTGATGTGTCACTATGTGGATACTATTCTGATCGTGGTTTTCACGATAATACATTTTATACCAAACCTTTCTTTGCTGACGGAAATGCGCCCTATTTTTTGGTTGAAAACGCTTGGAGACCAGACAACCCAAATGGAAAATATCCCCGATTAGGAGTAGATCGTAGGTCGAATGGTGTAACTTTATCTTCATTTTGGCAGCGCAATGGCTCCTACGTACGTTTAAAAAATGCGCAGATTGGATATTCTATGCCTTCAACAGTAACACAAAAGTTGAATTTAGAGAAGATTCGTTTGTATTTATCTGGAAGTAATCTATTTACATTAGATCATTTAGAATACCTTGATCCAGAAATGCCGGATGTAAACCAAGGGTACTACCCCCAACAGAGAGTTGTTGAACTTGGGCTAAATATAACCTTTTAAAGAATTATGATCATGAAAATGCTATTAAAAACAGGAGTATATTTGTTCACTTTCCTACTGATAAGCCTAGTTAGTTGTGACATCGAACCAGAATTAACCGATAGTTATTCCGATGAAACGGCTTGGAAAAGTGAAAAGAATTTAAATCTTTATATAAATACCTTTTATCCTTTAATTGGAGGATACGGTGATGGAGTAGGAATGGATGCGACAGCGGATATTTTGAAAATGAATGCCCCTACCGACAGTGAAAATCAGATTGCATTAGGAACCATATCTTTTACACCAGACAATGATCCAATCGGTTGCTGGTCATGGGCCTATAGCTGGATTCGAAGTTGTAACGAATTCCTTGATGGATTAAACAAGAATAAAACAAATCTTTCAGAGGAGGTCATAAAGAAAGCAGAAGGTCAAATCCGATTTTTCAGGGCTTATGTCTATTTCTGTCTAGCCCGCGACTATGGTGGAAGCGTAATTCTACTTAAAGAATTGCCAACTGAAAAGTATCATTCTCGTTGTCAACCGGACGAATGCTGGAATTTCATTGCTGAAGAATTGGATTATTGCGCAGCTGTACTTCCTACTACATGGAAAGCTGCTGATGACAGAGGACGACTAACCAAAGGAGCAGCTCTAGGTATGAAAGCAAGGGCAATGCTGTATGCAAAACGTTGGAAAGAAGCTTCCGATGCAGCAAAAGCAGTTATAGATCTAAATGTTTACAGCCTTTGCGATAATTATGCTGATATTTTTAAATACAGACGAAGTGACGGTAGGGTTAATCCAGAAAGCATCATTGAATTCGGATATATATATCCTGACTTAGGATACTCTTTTGACTATTTTTATTGTCCTCCAGGAGATAAAGGTTATGCAGAAGTAAGCCCTACCGAAAATCTTGTGTCTGCATATCAGATGCAAGATGGCTCAGAATTTGACTGGAACAATCCAGAACATGCCGCAAACCCATATGAAGGTAGAGAGGATCGCTTTTATGCAACAATACTTTACAATGGGGCACAATGGAAAGGCCGTACGATTGAAACATTTGAAGGTGGAATAGATGGCTACGCCGTTGGCGGAGGAACAACATGTACCGGTTATTATATGAGAAAACTTTTTGACGAAACAATTGATTCACAAAAAGAGGGATTTCCAGCAGGGGAACTCACACATTATTTTATGAGGTATGCTGAAGTTTTACTTATTTATGCTGAGGCAATGGCAGAGCAAGGTCACTTAACTGAAAGCCTGAATGCCCTCAACCAGATTAGACATCGTGCCGGATTTTCTCCGGAGAAAGATTTGATTTCTGAATCAAAATCTGAAGTAAAAAGTTTAATCCGTCACGAAAGGATGATTGAGTTGGCTTTTGAAGGACATCGTTATTGGGATCTTCGACGTTGGGATATGGCACAAATTGTTCTTAATGGAACAAACTGTGTCGGAACAAAAATAACTAAAAACGACGATGGATCATTTAACTATGAACAAGTAAACTGTGATAACGGTAAAAAAAGGGTTTATTTATCAAAATACAACCGTTTTCCAATCCCAACATCTGAAATTCGAAAAAATCCGGAGTGTGAACAATTCGATGAGTGGAAATAAAATAAATAGTCAATCAAAATGGAAAAATATTCAATCATAAAAAGCATTTATTTGGCTTTATTGTGTTTCACAATTTTTTCTTGTGAAACACCAGACTTAGAAAAAGGTGTAACATATAACAAAGGTTTGTTAAACTTTTATTTAAAAATTCCAGGTGAATCAAATGAATATGGAGCCGCAATTGCAGGCCCATACAAAGATGGCGACACTTTATTTATTAAAGTGCCCACATCAGAAGAAGCTCCCTTGGACCTTACGAATCTGAAGCCATATGCAAGTTTAGAGAATAATAGTTACGTTTCTCCCGCTATAGAAGGAATCATGGATTTTTCGTCTCCTGTAGAGATAAAAGTAACAGATGGGTTGGGGGTACAACGTACACATTATATTAAGGTATTGCCCACTCCTCCCAAAACCAGATTCAATAAAATGTGGTTTAAAAACTCCATTGAATTAGGCCTTAAATTTCCTTATATTTCTGGAATAGCTGTTTCTGGAGATAATCTGTTCATACACGATGCTGACATATGGAATGCCGGAGGTGTCGGAGTTCGGGTATTTGATAGAATCACTGCAGAACAAAAAGCGACCATAAATTCTCCAACCACTTTTACAATGCAGGTTAAGACAGACGATGCTGGTCATATAGTGATAAACCGATACAATGAATATGGAGCCGGTTTTATCTTATATCTGTATGAAACCATCAACAGTACTCCTAAAGAAATTATAAATTTTACGGTAGGTGAAGGTTGTCCCTATGCCCTGGGGAGCCGAATGAGTGTTACAGGAAACCTTCTGGAAGGAAAAGCCTTTGTCTATGCAACGGCTCCAGACACCAGAGAGTTTTACTATTGGGAGTTCAACAACGGAGTTCCTTTAAAGAAAATGCCCACTATTGTAAAATATCCAAGCGCCAAAGAATCTTGGAGTTTTGCCTCTGTTAAAAGAGAGTCAATAGCTGACGATTCCGAACATTTTATTACATATTGTATTTACGACGGAAATGATAGCGAAGACCAAAAAAAAGGAAGCCGTTTTGAAATCTTTCCGATGGACATGGATTTAGTCCAGATGAATCAAAAAAACAATTTGTACAAAATATTAGGGTTCGATGTATTCACAATTAACGGAGATAAGTTCTTGGCGACTCTTGAACAAGGATTTTGGGCATGGGATGGTGTTGTATTAAAAGTGTTTGAAATAACTAATAAAAACAATTTGTCGCTTATTCCAGATGATCCCGAATACAAAAAATTCAGTCTCTTGGAGTCTGATGTTTACGGTGAAGTTAACTACAACCGTTGGGGTGATGTATCAGTAAAAGTAGATGGGAACAATGCATTCATATATGCATCAATTGCGTGTGGTGCTCCTGACAAATCTGGTATTTTAGCTTATAAAATGACTTATTTACCTCAATAACGAAAGTATTGATTAACACAAGGGAGGCTTCTTAAATGCTGAACAGGAGCCTTCCTTGTTTAATAAGAATAATATGAAAAAAATAAATCTCTGCTTTTATATTTTTATTACCTGCCTGATATCCCTTAATTGCTCTTCAGAACAATCCAACAATTTAGAAGCACATCAGACAGAAATGGATATACTTAGAAGGGTTAAAGCTGTTAAAACGTTGAACACTTATGATAAGGAAAACTGCAATGTATACTGGGTGGAACCCGGGGAAAACGCATCAAAAGCCCAAATCAAAAAGGAGGTTGACCATGAAGATATTGTTGAAGGGGAAGGTGCTTTTAAAATAAAATATAGCTTTTCGGGATCTTCTACAAATGCAAGTACAGAATATGTATCTCTTGAAGAAATCTGGGCAGACTATCGTCCAGACTTATCTTTTCATCCGTTAGGTTTATCAATATGGGTTAAAGGAAAATATAAAAACAATGATGTTCTTCGTATCATGTTTATACAAGATGAAAAGTTAACGGGCCAAAAGGAAGATCGACACTACTTTGCTTATACAAACGAAACGGCTCTCGGAAAAGAGGGATGGCAAAGAGTCATAATCCCCTATTCATCCTTCAAACACTACAAAGGAGATCGAAGTGAGAAATTAAATTTAGCTCGATTTATTGGCTATCGCATTGATGTAATCAATAAAGATGGCAAAGCGCACTCGGGTGAGTTCAAAATCGATGCTCTAGAACAACTCACATCTTACAGTCCAAAATTCGGGACTCCCAAATTTAGCAGTCTTTTCATTCAGTTAAATCAAGTTTATGTAAATGAAGATTGGGATGCAAATTTTAAAGCTTGCAAAGATGCAGAAATCGACATTTTAATAATCCAGTATAGCCACGGATTTGGAGAACAAAATAAGATTTCATGGTACAGCAAATGCAATACCCCCTGGAATGAGAAGGAATATCCGATTATTGACAAAATGGTTGAAGCAGCCGAACGTCAAAATATCAAATTGATATTTGGACTCTACGGTGGAGATTATGCTCCAAATAAGAACGATCCAAAAGGATACAAGCATTTAGTGGAACGAAATAAAATTGTAGCAGACGAATTATATAGTAAATTCGGAAACAGCCCTTGTTTCGCAGGATGGTACATAACGGAGGAATTTCACGATGGATCTTTTCCCAATGGATGTTGGCAGAACAATCCGGCTCGCGACCTGTTAGCTAACTACCTTCAGCAAGTAGCCCAATGGTGTAAAGCAAAACCAAAAAAGTATCCTGTGTATATCGCTCCGGCTTTGTTTAGAGGAAGGCCTGCCGATCTTTGTGGAGAATGGTTTAAAGCTATCTTCAAACAGACTCCAGACGTAGATGTTCTTTTACTTCAAGATATAGGAGGCAGATGTCTGGTGGATGTAGATGTAGATTTACCAAATTATTTTGAACAAATAAAAAAAGCATGTGATGAAACGGGGATTGAATTTGGTGTTGATGTCGAATCATTTCAACAATGTTGGTGCCCTGATATTCCTTACCGGGCAAAAGGATGGGAAGATCTGAAAGAGCAATTGTTTGTAGCAGGTATGTTCACTCAAAACATAACAAATTTCAGTTGGGCAACATTTAGACCAGGCACAGGAGCATTCGAGGCATATAAATCGTATATAAAACAACAATAAAGTATATAAAACTATGAAACAAACAAAATTTATTCTTTTAGCTATAATTACAAATATATTTTTCACTTCACTCCACGGATCTCCTTATAAATCAAGCACTTCAATTTCAAGAGCATCTTTAAATGATAAAATTAAAGGTGGTTGGGCCGGACAGATATTAGGCTGTACATACGGAGGACCTACTGAATTCCGATATGTTGGAACAATTATGCAAGATAGTATTCCAATTCCCTGGAGCGATAAAGAAGTGGAAAAATGGTATAACAACGCACCTGGGCTATATGATGATATATATGTGGACCTAACATTCGTAAATGTATTTGAAAAAAATGGCATTGATGCTCCTATTGATTCATTCTCCTCAGCATTTGCAAACGCAGGTTATCCTTTATGTCATGCGAATCAAATGGCACGATACAATTTAATGCAAGGAATAAAGGCTCCCGCGTGTGGCCATTGGAAGAATAATCCACATGCGGATTGTATTGATTTTCAAATTGAAGCAGATTTTGCAGGGATAATGTCTCCGGGGATGCCCAATACGGCCTCAGAAATATGTGATAAGGTAGGGCATATCATGTCTTATGGAGACGGGTGGTACGGAGGTGTATACGTGGCGGCCATGTATTCTCTGGCCTTTATTAGTGATGACATTAATTTTGTCGTATCTGAGGCACTCAAAACAATCCCACAAAAAAGTAATTTCCACCAGTGCATGTTGGATGTAATCAATTGGCACAAGGAATTTCCGAACGATTGGAAAAGAACCTGGTTAGAAATTGAGAAAAAATGGAGCGAAGATTATGCTTGTCCAGATGGCGTTCATGTTCCTTTTAATATTGAATCAAAAATTAACGCAGCCTATATTATCTTAGGATTACTCTATGGTGAAGGCGACTTCTTTAAAACAATGGATATTTCCACTCGCGCAGGGCAAGATTCGGATTGTAATCCGGCTTCGGCTGCAGGAATACTTGGTACATTGCTCGGATATAGCAAAATTCCAGCTGTTTACTCTCAAAATCTAAATTATGTAGCAGACAGACCTTTTTCACATACGGATATTTCTTTTAATAAAGCTTGTGAACTAAGCATAAAACACGCTCTCCAACTAATTACTAAAAATGGAGGAAAGTATAACAACTCGACGGTTACAATTCCGATTCAAAAACCCCAAGAGGTTCGTTTTGAAGAAAGTTTCCAAGGGTTAAAACTCATAGGAAAAGAGCTTATCAACCAATCAGTCACAACCTTCAAATCTTTTGATTTTAAAGGAACTGGGTTGGTTATAAAAGGAATGGTACAAGGAAGTATTTCAAATGACTATATAGCCTCAGTTGATATATTACTTAATGGGAAGGTGATTGAGAACTGCAAGCTTCCGTTGTTCTTTGACCATCGAAAGCACGAAATATTCTTCAATTATGAATTACCGAAAGGAAGCTATACGGTAACTTGTAAATGGAATAACCCAGAAAAAGGGGTGGATGTTTGGTTAACCGAAGCAATTTTATATACAAATAAATAAAAGGCTACAGTTTTGAGGAGAAAAAGCCTTATTCAGATTGTTTTTGTTAGAGTACATTGAAAATGTAGCAAGATTAGCAAAAAAGGAATGGTACACTTTCCGTAATTTTGCAGATTATTTAGATACAAATGCATGGATATTAAAGAAGACAGCCGAAAAGAATATATAGCACGGATTAATCGTGTTATGGATTTTGTAGGTCAAAATATTGACCAGACGATTGATTTGGCAAGGATGGCGAAAATTGCTTCATTTTCTCCATATCACTTTCACCGTATTTTTTTGTATGTTGTAGGTGAAACCCCTAATGATTTTATATTGCGTATTAAACTTGAAAAATCGGGCCAACTACTACATGATAACCCAAAAGAATCGGTAAGCGATATTGCTTTCAAATGCGGTTTTGTCAACATATCATCTTTCAGCAGGGCATTCAGAAATTATTTTGGTATGACAACTACGGAGTTTCGTAATCAAGATAAGGCTGTATATGTCAAAAATGGGATTAGATATAGCAAGAATTGCAAAGCAGTCAGCAAGATCGGCAAACATCCACAGCAAATAAGTCCTCAATTTTGCAGTGTCGAATTTAAACAATTAATCATTATGGACACGAAAATTGAAATCAAGCAAATGCCGGAGTTAAACCTCATCTACTGCCGCCACATGGGTGCGTTTAATCAGATTGGACAGGCATACGAAAAACTTTTTAAATGGGCAGCACCTCGCGGACTTGTAACAGTGGCAACTAAAACCGTAACGGTTTACCACGACGATCCTGCAATTACAACGATCAACAAGGTTCGTCAGGATGCAAGTATACTTATTGAAGGGAATGTGAAAGTGGAAGGCGAAATCGGAAAATCAACCGTTCCCGCAGGTAAATATGCTGTGGGACATTTCGAAATTAAGGAAACTGAGTTTGAACAGGCATGGAATACGATGTGTGCATGGTTGACTGAAAGCGGTTATCAACCCGCTGATAGTCCCACTTATGAATACTATCACAACGACTATAATGAACATCCCGAACACAAGTTTATAGTTGACATTTGTATTCCCGTGAAACCTCTTTAAGATTAGAATGTCCGTTTTATCCAAGTTGTTCAGGTTTACCGCCTCTATCTTTGCCGCGTTAAACATTAAAAACAAAAAGAGATGAAAAATTTGGTAGCATTCTTTGAAATTCCCGCTGTAGATTTCGACCGGGCAGTAAAGTTTTACGAAATCGTTTTAGGTTGCAGATTAAATGCAATAGACTGTCAAACTGAAAAGATGGCTTTCTTCCCTGAAGAAGGTGGTAAATATCCGGGAGCAATTTCTTGGATGAAAGGATTCAATCCGTCAAAAGACGGCGTATTGCTAAGCCTGTCGGTAGAAAATATGGAAGCCGCACTGTTTACAATCGAAAAGAACGGCGGAAAAATTACCCGCCCTAAAACTAAAATTGAAGCAGAAGGCATGGGATACTTTGCCTTGTTTATCGACAGCGAAGGTAACAGAGTTGGATTGTATTCGGACAAATAATTATGTAAGGGGGCTTAGGAATTAAGAGCGGTCTGATTTTTCGACCGCTCTTTTACAATTATATTTTTTCTGAACACTGCTTTGTTTTATGAACAATGTTAATTATATTTGCAGCACTAATTTAATTATCATTAATATATGGATAAAAAGCAAATTCAGGAACAGCGCATGAAAGGATATTTTATAGATGCGACCAAAGAATTATTGAGAGGTGAAGGTCTATCATCGGTAAACGTTCGTAGTGTAGCGGATAAGGCGGGCTATTCGTATGCTACGCTATACAACTATTTTAAAGATTTGAACGATTTGATTTTCGAATGTGTAAAGGATTTCCAAGCGGAATGTGAATCATCCGTTAAAAGTAAAATCAATAAAAACAAACATGGAAAGGATAGAATCAAGGCGACTGTATTGGCATACGTAGAATATTTTACGGAATATCCCGGTGTGTTCGAGCTCTTTTTTCTTGAAAGAATGGGTAATATCGGAAATAAACAGCATGTATCCGAATTGATCTATTCGTTCCTTGACAGATTATGCGAACCACATTGGGAATATTGCATCACTCAAAATATATATGATAAGGAAAAAGCACAAAAGAAGAAACTACAACTTCGCTTTTGCGTGATGGGTATGTTGCTTTTCTATCAGAACAGGTTTCAGCCTGAAAACTATAATGAGTTCATGGCATTACTAAACAATCAGATAGAAGAAATCATTGGTTATAAACAGCAAGATTCTTAAATAAAAATATGAACCGGTTACCACAACTATCCTGGAGTAACAGATATTAAGAAGCTACGTCGCGATGTCTTCATTACGGTAAAAAGAGATATAAAAGTGGATGTGGAAACAGGTAAATCCATAGCTTCCAGAGGAAAGCATACTTTTGGTTATTTTAATATCAGTAAAATGAAATTTGAAAAGGCATGAAATAAACTACTTTCAATCCAGAAGTACAAATGCAGCCGCGGAATCGTTTAATGCTAAAGCAAAAGACTTCAGAAGACAGTTTAGAGGTGTAACAGACATTAAATTCTTCCTATACAGGTTATGCAAAATTTATGCTTAGACCCAGAATTTGTTCGTGAGCCAGAATTTGTTCTTGATCCTATTTTAAGCATCTGACTATAAACGATATAGTTATAAAACGAAGAAAGGCTTTCCGTTTGGAAAGCCTTCTTATTGGTGATCCGCCTGGGGCTCGAACCCAGGACCCCATCCTTAAAAGGGATGTGCTCTACCTGCTGAGCTAGCGAATCATCCTGTGCGTTACTTCTGTAATGCGAGTGCAAAGATAGGGCGTACATTTTTATTGTGCAAGTTTTCGCACCATTTTTATTTTGCTATCTTTGCAGGCATACTTGTAAACATACTGTAAAACATACTAATAAACAGACATTTTATCTATGGCAGACGATAAAAAAATTATTTTCTCTATGGTGGGCGTCACTAAGACGTTTCCTCCTCAGAAACAGGTTTTAAAGAATATTTATCTCTCCTTTTTCTACGGTGCCAAGATCGGTATTATCGGTCTTAACGGGTCGGGAAAATCTACCCTGATGAAGATTATTGCCGGTCTCGAAAAAGAATATCAGGGCGAAGTGGTTTTCTCGCCAGGCTACTCTGTGGGTTATCTTGAACAGGATCCGAAGCTGGAAAGTGGCAAAACTGTAAAGGAAATCGTACAGGAAGGGGTGCAGGATATCGTGAATGTACTGAAGGAGTACGAGGAGGTGAACGAGAAGTTTGGTGATCCCGAAGTGCTGGACGATCCCGACAAGATGGATGCGCTGATTAACAGACAGGCCGAATTGCAGGATAAGATTGATGCTACGGATGCATGGAACCTGGACAGCCGCCTGGAGCGTGCTATGGATGCCTTGCGTTGTCCGCCCGAAGATCAGGTGGTGGATACGTTGTCCGGTGGTGAGCGCCGCCGCGTGGCTTTGTGCCGTTTGTTGCTTCAGCAGCCGGATGTATTGTTGCTGGATGAGCCTACCAACCACCTGGATGCAGAGTCTATCGACTGGTTGGAGCAGCATTTGCAGCAGTATGCGGGTACGGTGATCTGTGTTACGCACGACCGTTACTTCCTGGATCATGTGGCCGGATGGATTCTGGAACTTGACCGTGGCGAGGGTATCCCCTGGAAGGGCAACTATTCTTCGTGGCTGGATCAGAAAACGAAGCGTATGGCGCAGGAAGAGAAGCAGGCCAGCAAGCGCAGAAAGACATTGGAGCGCGAGCTTGAATGGGCTACCATGGCTCCCAAGGCTCGTCAGGCTAAGGGTAAGGCTCGTCTTAATTCGTATGAGAAGTTGCTTAATGAGGATCAAAAGGAGCGCGAAGAGAAGCTGGAGATCTTTATCCCCAACGGTCCGCGTCTGGGTAACAAGGTGATCGAGGCGCAGCATGTGGCCAAGGCTTTTGGCGACAAGTTGTTGTTTGATGATCTTAACTTTATGCTTCCTCCCAACGGTATTGTAGGGATTATCGGTCCCAACGGTGCGGGTAAGACTACCTTGTTCAAGATGATCATGGGTATGGAGACGGTGGATAAGGGTACCTTCGAAGTGGGTGAAACGGTGAAGATCGGGTATGCGGATCAGACGCACAAGGATATCGATCCTACAAAGACGGTTTTCCAGGTAGTGTGCAGCGGACAGGAGTATATTCGTGTGGGTGGCAAGGAGATTAATGCCCGTGCTTACTTGTCGCGTTTCAACTTTACGGGCGGCGACCAGGAGAAACTTTGCAGCGTTCTTTCGGGTGGTGAGCGTAACCGCTTGCATTTGGCACTTACGTTGCGTGCCGAGGCCAATGTGTTGCTGCTGGATGAGCCTACCAACGATATCGACGTAAATACCTTACGTGCACTGGAAGAGGGTCTGGAGAACTTTGCCGGTTGCGCCGTGGTTATCTCGCACGACCGTTGGTTCCTGGATCGTATCTGTACGCATATTCTTTCGTTCGAGGGTAACTCCGACGTAGTATTCTACGAAGGTTCGTACTCCGAATACGAGGAATACAAACGGAAGCAGCTGGGCGATGTAGAGCCGAAGCGTGTTCGTTATCGTAAGTTGATTGCTGATTAATCATTTAAATAATACAAGACCATGAAAAAATCTTTTCTTTCGTTTGCAGCGGTTGTTTGTGCTGCCTTGTTTGTGTGTACGGCCGATGCGGGTGCGCAGGTTGTAAAGTTGTTTAATGGCAAGGATTTGTCTAACTGGAATTTGTTTGTGGACAAAGGGGGCGCCAGTGCCCAGGAGGTGTATACGGTGAAGGATGGTGTAATCCATGTTAAGGGTACCCCTTTCGGTTACATGTACACCAAGGAGAAGTATAGTAACTTTATCCTGGATGTGGAATGGCGTTATCCGGTGGAAGCAACCAACAGTGGTATCTTCTTGTTTGTGCAGGACGGCGAAAAGCTGTGGCCCAATGCGATTGAGTGCCAGCTTCACGCAGGCGATGCAGGCGACTTTGTTTTACTGGGTGGCAGCGATTTGTTCGAGTTTATGAGCAGACCGGGTACGGTTCGTCCGGCTTTCCCGGTGGTGAAGAAGACCAACGAATCCAGCGAAAAGCCTGTAGGCGAATGGAACCGTGCTAAAATTTACTGCAAGGATGGTAACATTACGGTGTTTATAAACGGTGTGTACCAGAATTCGGGGACGCGTTCGATGCATAAAACGGGTTACATTGCTTTGCAGAGCGAAGGAAAGGATATTCAGTTCAGGAATGTAACGGTTACTCCGTTATAATCCGGAGGGTTTACAAAATAGAACGCCGTTGTACCGATAACTTGGGTACAACGGCGTTTTTGTTTTATCAGGCTCGGATGATTTCGATGCACATACGCGAATTGTGGTAGGGGCATTTCCAGAAGCCGGCCTTGTCTTCGGCCAGGTTGGGTTTCCCGTTGCGGATGCTCCAGTACCATTCGCCGTGGGCCCTGTCTATCAGATGAGCCGAGATGTATTGCCAGGTGGCGGCCGACTTATCCAAATATACTGCATCGCCGGATAGTTTCCATGCGTACATAAATCCTACGGCTGCCTCTGCCTGAGGCCACCAGTGCCGGTCGGTATCTGTATGTCCTCTGCGGGTATCGGTCTCGTACCAGATGCTTCCGTCGGGTTGCAAGCCTTCGCGTACGGTGGTCTGCACCAGCTGCATGGACAGGCTTTCCACCCGTAGAAGCAGGGCCGGATCGCCCAATACCTGGGCGGCTTCGTACAACAGCCAAGAGGCTTCGATGTCGTGTCCGTAGGAGTCGATGGTTCCTTTGCGGGTCCACTGTTCGTCGAAAAAGAGATTCATATGTCCTGTACGGGTATCGATGATATGATCGGCAAAGATCAGTATCAGGGCTTCCAACGCCTCTTTAAGGCGTGGATCTTTCCATACACGGTACAGGTTGGTATAGGCCTCCAGGATATGGAGGTGGGTATTCATGGTCTTCTTCTCGTTTTCGTCTTTTTCGCTCAGTCGGAGGTCGTCCAGCAATTGCCAGTCGCGGCTGTAGGCCTCAAAATAGCCTCCCAGCTGGGTATCCCGGCTATGTTGCTCGATCAGGTGAAACAACTCTTTTGCCTTAGCTAATGCCTCTTCGTTGCCGGATGCCATATGGTATTCCGTAAGGGCATAGATAAAGAAGGCCTGCGAATAGATCTGCTTCTTGGTATCGGCCGGCGATCCGTAGGCATTCACCAGCCAGTAGGTACCGCCCATCTCCTCGTCGAAAAAGTATTTGAGGGCATACCCATAGGCGCGTTCGGCCATGTGCAGATACGCGGAATCGGGCTGTACACGGTAAGCCGCCGAGAAGGTCCACAGAATGCGGGCATTCAGGATACCCCCCTTCCCTGCTCCACCGATGATCCGGTCGGCGCCATCTATCTGTCCGTAAAACCCGCCCTGTTCCACATCCACCATACGCCCCATCCAGTAGGGAAGGATTCCATGAATCAGCTCGGCACGCATCTCCTCTTTCAGTTGTTTGAGTAAGCTCATCGTTCTCTTGTCGTTTTTCTGTATGAAACAATATCTTATTTGGCTGCATCCATGATCTGACGCATGGATACGGTATAATTCTTAATCACCTGCACGGTAGAGTCGGTATCGAAAACCGAGTTAAGCCCCTGCTCCTCCTGAGCGGGATCACCCATATAGTCGTCGCCCACCTGCCAGTATACATGGTCCGTACGCGGACGGGCATAACCGCCCCATGCCCAGAAGTTGCATCCGGCCAGGGTACCGTTGGTACGTACGCTTTCCAATACGCGCTCAAAGATATAAGAATAATAGGTATCTCTGCTGGTGGTAGGGTCGCTTAATTCGTACTTATGCGAATCGCGGGGCATACCGAACTCCTCGAGGGTGATGGGTTTGCGCAGCGAATCGGCCAGAGCGATATGTTTATTCATATAGGTTGCAGTATTCTCGATGGCACGGTTCAGTGTGCCTGGGATATCCTTGCTGTCCAGCCAGCCCCAGTTCTTGGGCCAGATGTGCATGGTAAGGTAATCGATGTTGGGATCGGCATGCACACGGGCATAGAGGTCGAAGTCTTCTTCACTGCCTGCCTCGCCTTCGGATCCGGTGGAAACGAGGTGATTCTTATCCAGACTCTTGATGTGTGCGGCTATGTCTTTGATCCACGCGGCGTAGGCATCCTTGTTTCCGGCGCCCATGGGTCGGGGTTCGTTGGCTATCTGCCACGACAGGATGGCGGGGTCTTCGGTATATTTACGTTTGTTGTAAAAATTGGTACGCGACAACACCGTGGTGATGTGGTTCTTGAAAATTTGCTGACAGCTGTCGCACTCGAAGTATTTTGACACATAGTCTTTAAAGGCATCCCATCCGGCAACCGACGGAACGGGCACCGGACCGTATCCTGCCCAGTTAAGGTATTGGGCATAGCCTCCGGACCACTCCCAGGTGTTGTGCAGGTACAGCACGGCGTGCATATCGCGTTTGGCAAGCTCGCTCATAAAGAAGTCCAGTCCGTCGAAAACCGACTGCTCATAATGTCCCGGTGATTCTTGCAGGGAGGGCATCACTTTGGAAGGTACTCCGTTGGGACCGTCGGCTCCCACCAGTACGCGCAGGTTGTTGACACCCTTTTCCTTAAGGAAGTCCAGTTCGCGTACCAACCGGTCGCGGTCGCCAAACACGCCCTGCGACCCAAGCAGCGGCCCATACCAGAAATTGGTTCCTATAAAATAATAGGGTTTGCCGTTAAGAACAAATTGTCCGTTTTCTACCCGGATACAAGCATCGTTTACCGATGCGGTGGTGGTACTCTTTCCTGTACAGCTTGCAAGCAGCAGCAGGAACACAAGGTTAACATACACTAGTACGTGTCGCATATTCTATCGAATTTTATTATATAATTTCACCTTACAAATTTGAGGAAAAGTTGAGTAGAGCACTATCAAAATTGTGCCTAATTGTTTTAACATTGTTGCATCTGCTATATAAAATGTACGCTTTAGGCAACTGGCATTTTTTTGTATCGCATTAAATTGTATTTTTACCTTCCAAAAGCAGGCTTTGCCTTTTAATTTTATAAGAACCATAATGAAAAAACTTTGCACGCTGGTACTGTTTTGTTGCTACCTGGTTAACATTCCGTACGTATTGAAGGCTATTCAGAACCATCATAACCTGGATTCCCGTATTTTTACTACAGAGCATGGTTTGTCCAGCACGAAAGTTTCTTGTATCGTGCAGGATAAGCGGGGTTTTGTGTGGATTGGCACCGAAGATGGCCTGAATAAATTTGACGGATACGGCTTTACGGTCTACAAGCGTAACAGCGCCTTGCGGGGATCGCTGGTAAGCAACCATATTACCGCTTTATATACGGATCGAAACGATAACTTATGGGTGGGTACCATCGAGGGGTTGCAGTGTTACGATAAAAGTAACGATAATTTTGTAAGTACAGCCCTCAATCAGCCCGATTATATCGTAAAGCAGAATCAGTGCAATGCCATCTTTCAAGACAGGAGCGGCTGCCTGTGGTTTGCCTCGTCCGGACTGGGAGTACTGAGGTTCGATCCTAAAACGTCCGAAAGTATGTTGTTCTCTCCTTCGCATACACATCCGGACCAGTCGTTATGCAGCGGCCACATCCGGGCTATCGACGAGGATGCGGATGGTAATTTGTGGTTCGGCTCCCAGGATAACGGTTTGTCGGTGTACAATCCGGCAAAAAAGAGTTTCACCAATTACAGCGTGGCAAGCGGTGATCTGAAGAGCGATGTTATATTCGACCTATATAAACAAAAGAACGGCAATATGCTGATCTCCACCATTGGTGTGGGGGTGACAGTGTACGATCAGAAACAGAAGCGGTTTATTGCCTATCCGGAGGCATTCAGCAGAGGTACGGCCCGGCGGACTTTCTGTGCTATCGAGGATAAAGAGGGGGCTGTCTGGGCGGGGACCGACGGACTGGGGGTGATGCGTTTCAGAGCGGATCAGCAATCGATCTCTCCGCATCCGGTGTTCAATGAGTTTATGCAGGAGATGGGCGACTCGAAGATACATTATTTGTTTGAGGACAAAAAAGGGAACCTATGGGTGGGTATGCATTACAAAGGGTTGTGCGTTATCCATACCGGTTCCAACGGCTTTACCAATTACCGTAAAATAAACAACGAGCCTAATTCGCTTAGCTATAACCATGTGATGGGGGTTACGGCCGACAAGGATAATAATCTCTGGATTGCCACGGATGGCGGGGGACTGAACTTCTACGACCGCAAGAGCGGACGGTTTACGCATTACTTGCATGATCCGGGTAATCCGATGTCGATTTCGGACAATGCCATTGTGAGTGTTTTCTGCGATAGTAAAAAGAGGATTTGGGCCGGTACCTATGTGGGG